>Ga0182749_1002563_pt1 | contig 13212 bp, 13 predicted proteins | sample eDN3rd37CKraftMG_FD_128875 | JGI IMG/M metagenome (GOLD analysis project Ga0182749, IMG submission 128875) | Enriched Miracle-Growth compost microbial communities from Emeryville, California, USA - eDNA 3rd pass 37_C Kraft MG (version 2) (version 2) ...
AAGGGCTCGCGCGGCGCATCGTCAATGGCGAGGTCCCGGAGGTGCTGGAGACCGCGACGGTGTTCGCGCTTGACATGGGCACGCTGCTCGCCGGCACCCGCTACCGCGGCGACTTCGAGGAGCGGCTGAAGCAGGTCATCAAGGAGCTCGAAGCCTATCCCGGCGCGATCCTGTTCATCGACGAGATCCATACCGTGATCGGCGCCGGCGCCACCTCCGGCGGCGCCATGGACGCATCCAACCTGCTCAAGCCCGCGCTGGCCTCAGGCAGCGTGCGCTGCATGGGCTCGACCACCTACAAGGAATACCGCCAGTATTTCGAGAAGGACCGGGCGCTGGTGCGGCGCTTCCAGAAGATCGACGTCAACGAGCCGTCGATCCCGGACGCCATCGAGATCCTCAAGGGGCTCAAGCCCTATTTCGAGGACTACCACAAGCTCAAATACACCAACGAGGCCATCAAGGCTGCGGTGGAGCTCTCGGCGCGCTACATCCACGACCGAAAGCTGCCGGACAAGGCGATCGACGTGATCGACGAGTCGGGCGCGGCGCAGATGCTGCTGCCGGAAAGCCGGCGCAAGAAGACCATCGGCCTCAAGGAGGTCGAGGCGACCATCTCGACCATGGCGCGGATCCCGCCCAAGACCGTGTCGAAGGACGACGCCGAGGTGCTGGCGCATCTCGAGGACACGCTCAAGCGCACGGTTTATGGCCAGGACAGGCCGATCGAGGCGCTCGCCGCGTCGATCAAGCTCGCCCGCGCCGGCCTGCGCGAGCCGGAGAAACCCATCGGCTGCTACTTGTTCTCCGGCCCGACCGGCGTCGGCAAGACCGAGGTCGCCAAGCAGCTCGCCGCCTCGCTCGGCGTCGAGCTGATCCGCTTCGACATGTCGGAATACATGGAGCGCCACACGGTGTCGCGGCTCATCGGCGCGCCTCCGGGCTACGTCGGCTTCGACCAGGGCGGCCTGCTCACCGACGGCGTCGACCAGCATCCGCACTGCGTGCTGCTGCTCGACGAGATCGAAAAGGCGCATCCCGACCTGTTCAACGTGCTCCTGCAGATCATGGATCACGGTAAGCTGACCGACCATAACGGCAAGCAGGTCGATTTCCGCAACGTCATCCTCATCATGACGACCAACGCCGGCGCGGCCGATCTCGCCAAGGCGGCCTACGGCTTCACCCGGACCAAGCGCGAGGGCGACGACACGGAAGCGATCAACAAGCTGTTCGCGCCGGAGTTCCGCAACCGGCTCGACGCCATCATCACCTTCAACCACCTGAGCCAGGAGATCATCGCCCAGGTCGTCGAGAAGTTCGTGCTCCAGCTCGAAGCCCAGCTGGCGGACCGCGACGTCACCATCGAACTGTCGGACGAGGCGACGAAGTGGCTCATCAAGAACGGCTACGACGAGCAGATGGGCGCGCGGCCCATGGCCCGCGTGATCCAGGAGAACATCAAGAAGGGCCTCGCCGACGAGGTGCTGTTCGGCAAGCTCAAGCACGGCGGCCATGTCCGTGTCGTGGTGGTCAAGGACGAGGCGGGGCTGGAGAAGCTCGGCTTCGACTATCCCGCCGGGCCAGTGATGCCGAAGCCGGAGCAGGTGGTCGAGAAACGCAAGCGCAAGCCTCCGGTGCGCCGCGCCAAGCCCCCGGGCGCCGGCCCCAAGGGCGGCGGCGACGGCGGCCGCGGTTCGGTGCCGAAGGTGCCGCTGGTCAAGGTCTGATCCGCCTCGTCCAACACGTGAAAAGCCGGGCCTCGCGCCCGGCTTTTTCGCGTCCGGTTGCGCCGCGGCGGCGCGCGTGACACAGACGTCGGATGGCCTCCGAATCTGCGCCGATGTCCGCCGCCGCAGCCTTCGCGTTCGGCGCGCGCACCGCCGTCACCTCCGTGCTCTGCTATGTGCTGTTCGGCACCTTCGTCGGCTACGGCGCGCTGTGCCACGACCTCGGCTTCTCGCTGCCGTGGGCGCTGGTCTCCACCGCGCTGGTATGGGCCGGACCGGCGCAGGTGATCGTGGTCTCGACGCTGGGCTCCGGCCTGTCGCCGACGGAGGCCGCGGTCGCGGTGGGACTCTCGGGCGTCCGGCTGCTGCCGATGATCCGCACGCCGCAGACGCGCTTCCATCAGTTGCTGCTGCCCGCGCATTTCACTGCGGCAAGCATGTGGGTCGAGGGCCTGCGCGTGGCGCCCGGCCTGCCGCGCGAGCGCCGCGTCGCCTGCTGCAACGGGATCGGCACCACCATGATGGCGGTGGCGCTGATGGCGACGATCGCCGGCTTCGAGATGGCGGCGCGGCTGCCGGCGCTGTTCGCCGCGGTGGTGCTGTTCCTCACGCCGATGTCGTTCCTGGTCTCGATCGCGCGCGGGGCCCGCGAACTGCTCGACAAGCTCGCCCTGGCCCTCGGCCTGCTGCTCACGCCGGTGTTTCTCTATTTCAAGGTCGAACTCGGCCTACTGGCCGCGGGCCTCATCGCCGGCACGCTCGCCTATGTCGCCCAGCGCGTCAGGAGCGGGCGATGAACACCGCAGCGCTGCAGCTCGGGCCCTATGTGGCGCTGGTTCTCGTCGGCTTCCTGCCGAACGAGATCTGGCGCTTCCTCGGCATCATCGTGGCGCGGCGGCTCGACGAGGGATCGGAGCTTCTGGTGTGGGTGAGGGCGGTCGCGACCGCGGTGCTGGCGGGCGTGATCGCCGAGCTGGTGCTGACCCCGCCGGGGCCGCTCGTCTATATCCCGATGCCCGCGCGCGTCGGCGCGCTGGCCGCCGGCTTCGTTGCGTTCCTGCTGGTCGGCCGCTCGATCTTCGTCGGCGTGCTGGTCGGCGAGCTCACGCTTGCCGCCGGCGCGCTGCTGCTAAGCTAGCGCCGCCGACAGTCGCTTGGCCTGCTCGGCCAGCACCGCGGGCTCCTCCTTCACGCTTGCCGGCGGCTTCATCGGCACGCCCTCCTTGCGCGGCACCACGTGGAAATGCAGGTGGAACACCACCTGGCCGCCGGCCGGCTCGTTGAACTGCTGCAGGGTGATGCCGTCGGCGGCGAACACCGTGGTCGCCGCCCGCGCCACCTTCTGCACCACGCCGATGACGTGGGCGAGGTCGCCGGGCGCGATGTCGAGGAGGGTGCGCGCCGGCGCCTTGGGGATCACCAGCGTGTGGCCTGGCGCGCGCGGCATGATGTCGAGGAAGGCGAGCGCGCCGTCGTCCTCATAGACCTTGTGGCACGGCAGCTCGCCGCGCAGGATTTTCGCGAACACGTTGTTCGGGTCGTAGCGGGTCATGGTGGCTCCTCATGCGTCCTCGGCCGCCGCGTCGTGGCGGAACGGCGACATCTCTTCAAGCTCCTCGCCCATGGCGCGCACGTAGTCGCGCTCGCGGGCGAGATAGTCGGCGATGGCGCGGCGGAAGCCGGCGTTGGCGATGTAATGCGCCGAATAGGTGGTGCGCGGCAGGTAGCCGCGCGCGAGCTTGTGCTCGCCCTGGGCCCCGGCCTCGACGCGCCTGAGCCCGTTGGCGATGGCGAAGTCGATCGCCTGATAATAGCAGACCTCGAAATGCAGGAACGGGTGGTGCTCGATGGCGCCCCAATGCCGGCCGAACAGCGTGTCCGAGCCGATGAAATTGATGGCCCCGGCGATGTAGCGGCCCGCGCGCCTCGCCATCACCAGGAGGATCTTGTCGGCCATGGTCTGGCCGATCAGCGAATAGAACTGCCGCGTGAGATAGGGCCGGCCCCATTTGCGCGAGCCGGTGTCCATGTAGAACTGGAAGAACGCGTCCCACACCGCCTCGGTGAGATCGGAGCCGGTGAGCCACACGACCTCGATGCCGTTGGCCAGCGCGTCGCGGCGCTCGCGCCTGATGAGCTTGCGCTTGCGCGAGGCGAGCGCCGCGAGGAAGTCCTCGAACGTGGCGTAGCCCTCGTTGGTCCAGTGGAACTGCTGGTCGGTGCGCTGGAGGAAGCCCAGGGAGGCGGCCAGCGTCCATTCGTCCTCGGGCATGAAGGTGATGTGGGCGGAGGAGGCGTCGCGCAGCGTGCACAGCTCCATGAGGCCCTGAAGGAGGCCGAGGCGGATGTGTTCGGCGCCGGGCCCCGGCGCGGCCAGCAGGCGGCGGCCGGTCGCCGGCGTGAACGGCACCGAGACCTGCAGCTTCGGATAATAGCTGCCCCCGGCGCGCTCGAACGCCTCGGCCCAGCCGCGGTCGAACACGTATTCTCCGCGCGAATGCGACTTGAGATAGCAGGGCACGACGCCGGCGACGCGGCCGTCGCCGGTTTCCGCGACCAGGTGCTGCGGCTGCCAGCCGGTCCTCGCCGTGGCCGACTGGGAATCCTCCAGGGCGCGGAGAAAGGCGTGAGATACAAATGGATTATAAGGAATTTCTGAAGTCTCCTGATGTTGAGCATCAGGATGAGCGGCGGGGTTGGCGCAGGCGTCCCACGCCGCCGCGGGGATGTCCGCGATGCTCGGCATCACCCGGATTGTCAGGTCGGTCTTGCTCATCGGGCTCCAACGGTCGCCGCAGCCATTCTATGCGCGAAAGCCCTCGAAGATCATCTGGTCGGCATAGCGTCTGGCGCGCTGCCGGTCTGCGTCGGTGCGCACGGTCCACGTCAGGAGCGGCAGTCCGAACAGGGTCCGGGCCGTCCACGCGGGCAACGAGGGCAACTCCTGCACATTGTAGGCTACGAACTGTGGCCGGCTGATGGGCGCGTGCAGGAACAGGGCGAGGGCGCGCCGGCGCGCCGGCGGCAGGAAGTCCCAGCCCTCGGCGTAGCGGCGCTCGGCGATGATGCCGCGCGGCCGCCCGGGGTCGAGGCGGCGGACCGCCGCCACGAGGTCGGGGTCGAACGACATCAGCGCCGCCGGCCCGGCGTAGGACGCAAGCACCGCCACCGCCCGTTGCGCGATGTGCGTATCGCCGTCGAACCGGCTCTTGAGCTCGACCACGAGCGGGACGCGGCCGGCGACGAGCGCGCACAGCTCGCCGAGCGTGGGCATGCGGTCGGACGTGCCCTTGAACGCAAGCCGTTGCAGCGCCGCCCGCGGCAGCGCGTCGACCGGCCCCGCACCCTCGGTCAGGCGCTCCAGCGTGTCGTCGTGGAACACCATGACCTCGCCGTCGGCGCTCAGCTGGACGTCCGTCTCCATGGCGTAGTTGCCGGCGACGGCCGCCTCTGCCGCGCTCAGCGTGTTCTCGACGACGCCGCGCGCCTCGTCGTGCAGGCCGCGGTGGGCGATCGGCCGGGCGGTGAGCCACTCCGGTGCCATGTCAGGCGATCTCGAACAGTCCCTCCACCTCGACCGCGGCGTCGAGCGGCAGCACCGCGACGCCGATGGTGGTGCGGGCGTGGCGGCCCTTGTCGCCGAAGACGTCAACGAACAGGTCGGACGCGCCGTTCATCACCTTGGCGGCGTCCAGAAAATCCGGCGCCGCGCTGATGAAGCCGCCGAGCCGCACCACGCGCGCGAGCCGGTCGAGATCGCCGATGGCGGCCTTGACCTGGGCGATGAGGTTGACGGCGCAGGCCCGCGCCGCGCGCTGGCCGGCTTCGACCGTGACGTCCGCGCCGAGCTTGCCTGTCGCCACCGGCCTGCCGTCGGGCCCGAGGCAAAGCTGGCCGGACACGTAGAGCAGGTTGCCGGTCTTCACCGAGCCCACGTAGTTGGCGAGCGGCGCGACTACGGCGGGCAGTGCGATGCCCAGATCCTTGAGCCTGCTGTCGATTGTTCCGCCCACGGAAGCCCTCCCGGATGTCGCAACGCTCGTTATCCTTCTTTTCCGAACTTTCCGCCTGACGCAAGCCATGGTGTTGCCTCTTTTCTTGGGCGGTGCTTATGGTTGTTGCGCCGTTTCGGACAAGGTCATGCCGCGCCTCAGGAAAGCCTGCCTGCCCGCAGCCGCCGCGCTCGCCGCGCTGGCGTCCGGCGCGTTGCCGGCCAGCGCCGCGCCGGGGATCGATCTCGCGCCGCATCGGGCGGTCTACGACCTCAAGCTCGCCCGCGTCACCGGCAAGCGGCCGATCGAGGGCGTGCGCGGGCGCATCCTCTACGATTTCTCCGGCAGCAGCTGCGAGGGCTACGCGCTGCAGTTCCGCCAGGTGTCCGAGCTCGATTCCGGCGAGGGCAAGGTCGCCCTGTCGGACCTGCGCGCCACCACCTGGGAAGACGGCGAGGCCAAGAACTTCCGCTTCAACTCGCAGAACTATGTCGATCAGGCCCCGGTCGATGCGGTGGACGGCAAGGCCGAGCGCAAGGCCGACGGCGTCGCCGTCAACCTCACCAAGCCGCACAGCAAGGATTTCGCGCTCGACGCCGGCATGGTGTTCCCGGCCGAGCACATGCGCCGCATCATCGACGCTGCCCGCGCCGGCAAGTCGTTGCTCGAACTGCCCGTCTATGACGGCTCGGAGACCGGCGACAAGACGTTCTACACGCTCACCGTGATCGGCCACGAGATCGCGCCGGCCGAGCGGCCGCTCGACGATGCGGCGGCCGCCTATCCGGCGCTCAAAGCCATGAAGCGCTGGCCGGTGACCATCAGCTATTTCGACCAGGCACAGTCCGACGCGGACGGCGAGCAGACGCCGGTCTATGCCATCGGCTTCGAACTGTTCGAGAACGGCATTTCGCGTGCGCTGTCGCTCGATTACGGCGATTTCGTCGTCTCGGGCGAGTTGAAGGAACTCCAGCTCAAAGACGAGAAGGCCTGCAAGTAGCGGCGCCTCGGCGGCTTAGGCGCGGTCGGCGACTGCGGGGTGCGCGGCTTTCACCAGCTTGAGGTGGGGCGTGGGCTCCCGCAGCTCGCGATAGACGGCGAGGTAGTCCTGCGCCATGCGCCGCGCGGTGAAGCGCTTCTCGAACGCGGCGCGGATCGCCTTGCGCGAGAGCTCGGGCAGCCGGTAGGTCGCGCCGATGGCGTCCTGCACGTCCTCGACGATGAATCCGGTCACGCCCTCCTCGACGATTTCGGGCACCGAGCCGCGATTGAAGGCGATTACGGGCGTTCCGCAGGCCATGGCCTCGATCATGACGAGGCCGAACGGCTCCGGCCAGTCGATCGGCACCAGCAGCGCGGTCGCGCCGCTGAGGAACTCGGCCTTCTCGTGGTCGGCAATCTCGCCGATGTATTCGACGCTGGTGCCGTCGATCAGGTCCTTGATGCTTTCCTCGTAGTATTCGCGGTCGGCGCGGTCTACCTTGGCCGCGATCTTGAGCGGCAGGCCGACCCCGCGCGCGATGGCGATGGCGCGGTCCACCCGCTTCTCCGGCGCGATGCGGCCGAGGAACGCGAGATAGCTCGGCTTCACCGGTTGGGGCGTCAGCAGCTTTTCCGGCAGGCCGTGATGAATCGTGCGCACCCATCCCGCGTGTGGAACCGGACGCCGCTGCGCGTTCGAAATCGAGATGACCGGCATGGTCGAGAATGTCCTGAACAGCGGCTGGTGCTCGGGGAGATCGAGCCGGCCGTGCAGCGTCGTCACGAACGGCGTGCGCTGGCGTGAGAACAGCGAGAACGGATAGTAGTCGAGATGAAAGTGCAGGATGTCGAACTCGTGCGCCTGCCGGCGCACCTGTTCGAGCATCATCATGTGCAGCGCGTTCGGATCGCGCACCGAGGGATCGAGCCGCAGCGCGCGGGGCCACGGCGCTTCGAGCCTTGCCGACGTGCGGGAATCTCCGGTCGCATACAGCGTTACCTGATGGCCCAGCGCGACGAGCTCCTCGGTCAGCCAATGGACTACCCGTTCGGTGCCGCCATACATCTTCGGGGGAACGGCTTCGGTCAGCGGCGCGATCTGGGCGATGTGGATCGTCAATATTCTGTCCTCGTCCGTGATGACGGAAGTGACGGTGGTTTGCGTCGGAGTGCCAGCGAGAACTCGACCTCGGCTGGTTTTGTTATGCAAGAAGAACCGGCGCAAACAGTTGCGCGGAAAATGAATGGAACCGGGAGATCGTCATCACATTGAATTCATCCCGTTCCGCAGAATGACCGTTCCGCGCGAGAGCGCATCGGGAACGGCGCGCATGCAGGTGTCGACGAAACGATGATGTTTCAATCTCTCGCTTTCATTCTGCCCTATGTATGGCGGCGGCGGGTCTCGCACCTGCTCATTCTTGTTGCAACGCTCGCCGCCGTTGCCTGTGCCACGGTCACGCAATACGGCGTCAAGAATCTGGTCGATGCATTATCCTCCGTTCCCGGCGCGATGAGCCCATGGGGCGCCTTCGCGCTTCTCGTTTCGGTGATCGCGGCCGACAATCTGCTGTGGCGGGCGGCGGGCTGGATCGGCAGCTCCGCCTTCGTCGGCGTCACGGGAGACGTGCGCCGCGATCTGTTCCGCCATCTCACCGGCCACTCGCCGGCGTTCTTCTCCGACCGCTGGCCGGGTTCGCTGACAAGCCGCATCACCGCGGCGTCGAACGCGATCTACGCGATCGAGAACCTGTTCATCTGGAACGTGCTGCCGCCCTGCGTCGCGACCGTGGCGGCTATCGCGCTGATGACAACCGTGAGCGCGATTATGGCCGGCGGGCTCGCGGTCCTTGCCGGTATCATGGCCTTTATGATGTTCCGGTTCGCCGCCGCCGGCCAGCCGCTGCACCACGACTTTGCGGACAAGGCCGCCGCCATCGACGGCGAGATGGTGGACGTCATTACCAACATGCCGCTGGTGAGCGCGTTCGGCGGCCGGCAGCGCGAGCATTCGCGCTTCGACCGCGTGATCGACCGCGAGCTCGACGCCCGCCGGCGCAGCCTGCGCTACCTGGAGAAATTGCGGACGCTCCACGCCGTGTTCACGATCCTGCTCACGGTCGGCCTGCTGGCCTGGGCTATCGCGCTATGGCAGGCGAGGGCGGTCACGACCGGCGACGTGATCCTGACGTGCACGCTGGGCATGACGATCCTTCACGCGACGCGCGATCTAGCCGTGGCCCTGGTCGACGCCACGCAGCATCTCGCCCGGCTGGCCGAAGCCATTCCCGCGGTCATGGTTCCCCACGACCTGACGGATCATGTCGAGGCGCGGCCGCTCGTCGGCAGTGGCGCCCGGCTGACGTTCGAGCACGTGCGGTTCCACTATCCCGACGGGCACCGCGTGTTCAGCGACTTCAACCTTCATGTTCACCCGGGCCAGCGCGTCGGGCTGATGGGTCCGTCCGGCAGCGGGAAGTCGACGCTGTTCGCGTTGATCCAGCGTTTCTACGACATCCAGAGCGGATGCATCCTGATCGATGGCCAGAACGTGGCGAAGGTCACGCAGGACAGCCTGCGCGACGCCATCGCCGTGGTGCCGCAGACAGTGTCCCTGTTCCAGCGGTCGGTGATGGAGAACATCCGCTACGGTTGCCCCACGGCCAGCGACGACAGGGTGATGGCCGCGGCTGAAGCGGCGCGCTGCGATTTCATCACGAAACTGCCCGAGGGCTTCGACACCGTCGTCGGCGCTCATGGCTTCAAGCTATCCGGCGGCCAGCGCCAACGCATCGCCATCGCGCGCGCGTTCCTCAAGGACGCGCCGCTGCTGCTGCTCGACGAGGCGACGTCGGCGCTCGACGCGGAATCCGAGGAGGCCGTGCGCGAGGCGCTCGCCCGCCTGATGCAGGGGCGCACCGTCATTGCCATCGCGCACCGGCTGTCCACGATCCGCGGCTTCGACCGCATCGTGGTGATCGAGGGCGGCCGCGTCATCGAGGACGGCGAGCCGGACAACCTCATGCAGCGCAACGGACCTTACCGCCGGCTCGTGCAGGCCGAGATCGATCGCCTGTCGCGCAGCGCGGCGTGAGACCCGCTGTCCGGCATCAGTCCTCGTCCAGCGCCAGCCCCTTGATGACCGCGCCGCTGCCGAAACGGCTGCGCACCGCGTCCACGGCGCGCTCGGCGGCGGCGGTGCGTTGCGCGCGGCGGTCCACCAGGTCGGCCGGATCGGCGTCGGCGCCTTCGGCCAGCGCCGATACGCCCACGCCGATGAGGCGGAACGGCGTGCCGTCCGCCTCGCGCTCGAGGAGGCCCCGCGCCGCTGCGAAAATCCGCGCCGCAAGCTGCGTCGGCGCGTCGAGCGTGCGCGCGCGGGTGCGGATGCGGAACCCGGCGTCCTTGAGCTTGAGCGTCACCGTCGATCCGGCGATGCCCTTGGCCTTGAGCCGCGCCGAGACCCGCTCGCTCACCTCCTCCGAGAACCTCGCGCGTCTGTGGGCCCGGGAGGCGCCCCCGGCCGGTGCCGCTGCCACGCTCGGCTTCCCGCTCCACCTCCGGGGGGAGCGGGCGTGATCCACGCGATCGACAGCTGGCTCACCTCCCTGGTCGACTCGGTGTGGGCGCTGCCCATCGTGCTCCTGTCGACCATGGCGGACGGGTTCTTCCCGCCGATCCCGAGCGAGACGGTCGTCGTCGCGCTGGGAGCCGTCGCCTCCTCCCACAGCGACGTCGGCCTCATCGTCGCGGTGATCGTCACCGCGACGGTCGGCGCCTGGTGCGGCGACGTCGCGGTGTACCTGCTGGGGTGCAAGGTCCCCCTGCACCGGTGGCGCCTGCTGCGCGGGCGCCGGTCCCAGGAGGCGCTCGCGTGGGCGCGCGGGGCGATCGACCGCAACGCGCTCGGCGTGATCATCTCCGCGCGCTACGTGCCGGTGGGCCGGGTCGCCGTGAACCTGACGGCGGGCTCGGTGCGGCTGCGGGCACGCCGGTTCCTGCCGGCGGCCGCGCTCGCGGCCACCGCGTGGGCCACCTACACGACCCTGCTCGGCGCGCTCGCCGGGCGCTGGCTGGACGGGCACCCGGGGTACGCCGCCCTGGTGGGCATCGTGGCGGGGGTGGCGCTCGGCACCTGTCTCGATCGGCTCGTGCGGTGGGTGCGCGGGCGACGGGACCGACGGCGAGCGGCGCCGGACGGCGAGCCCGGCGGGGGCGTGGAGCGGCCGAGCACCGTCGCAGAGCCGAGGGCCTGACCGGTCCGGGTCGTCACGCTGCTCACAGCTTGCGCAGGCGCACCCGTTCGACGGAGTGGTCGGCGGACTTGCGCAGCACGAGGGTGGCGCGGCTGCGGGTCGGCAGCACGTTCTCGCGCAGGTTTGGGGCGTTGATCGTGTCCCACAGCTCGGCGGCACGCGCGACCGCGGCCTCGTCCGAGAGCGTGGCGTACCGGTGGAAGTACGACGCCGGGTCCGCGAAGGCCGTCTCCCGCAGCGACAGGAAGCGGTCGACGTACCAGCGGCGCACGTCGTTCTCGCGCGCGTCGACGTAGATCGAGAAGTCGAAGAAGTCGCTCACCGCGAGGCTGGAGCGCTGGCCCGGTCCCGTGCGGGCGGGCTGCAGCACGTTGAGCCCCTCGACGATCAGCACGTCCGGACGCTCCACGACGTGCTGCGCGTCCGGCACGACGTCGTAGCGCAGGTGGCTGTACACCGGTGCGGCCACGCTGCTCGCGCCCGCCTTGACCTTGCTCAGGAAGCGGATCAGGGCGCGGCGGTCGTAGGACTCGGGGAAGCCCTTGCGCTGGAGGAGTCCGCGCCGCTCGAGCTCGGCGTTCGGCAGGAGGAAGCCGTCCGTGGTCACGAGCGCGACGCGCGGCGTCTCGGGCCAGCGGGCCAGCAGCTCGCGCAGCACGCGCGCGGTCGTCGACTTGCCGACGGCGACCGAGCCGGCCACGCCGATGACGTAGGGCGCCCGCCAGCGTTCGCCGAGGAAGGTCGAGGAGGCCTCGTGCAGGCCCATCGTCGCGCGCACGTACAGGTTCAGCAGGCGCGACAGCGGTCGGTACACCACGTCGACCTCGTGCAGGTCGATGGGGTCTCCCAGGCCGCGCAGGCGCTCGACGTCGGCGTCCGTCAGCGGCAGGGGCGTGGCGGCCGACAGCGCGTGCCAGGCCGCCCGGTCGAGGTCGACGTAGGGGGACTCAAGCACCCGGTCAGTCTAGGGGAACGACCCTTGTCGAGGGTTCATGCGCGCGGCTCACCGGGCTCACAGGAGAGGCATGGGCCGGGCTGGCGGAATGGGGGCACGTCATCGTCCGGCAGCTCAGGAGAACCCCATGGACACCGTCATCATGATCGCGGCCGACCTCGTCGCCGTCACCGTGCTCGCCCTCGGCCTGTACTTCCCCCGGCACCGGCGCCGCGACCTCGTCGGGGCCTTCGTCGGGATCAACGTCGGTGTGGTTGCCGTGGCGGCGATGCTGGGTCGTCTCGACGTGGGCCTCGGCATGGGGCTCGGCCTGTTCGGCGTGCTGTCGATCATCCGGCTGCGGTCCTCGGAGATCGACCAGCACGAGGTCGCGTACTACTTCGCCTCCCTCGCCCTCGGGCTGGTCGCAGGGCTGAGCACGACGGTCTCGCCGCTGGCGCTCGCGCTCATGGCGCTGATCCTCGTGGGCCTCTTCGTGGGCGACCACCCGCGGCTGCTGTCCCGGTACGAGCAGCAGACCGTGCTGCTCGACACCGCGTACACGGACCCGGTCGCGCTGCGGGCCGCGGTGGAGTCGCTGCTCGGCGGGAGCGTCGTGCGCGTCTTCGTGCGGCGGCTCGACCTGGTGAACGACACCACGCTGGTCGAGGTGCGCTACCGGCTCCCTGGCGGTTCCGGGCGCAGGACCGCCGAGGCCGTGCCGGTCGGCTCGCCCCGGGACCGCGCCTCCGTCGAGGCGGTGCGGCGATGACCGCGATCGTCCCTCGTGACCTGCCGCCGACGACCCTCGACGAGCTCGTGGCGCGCGCGGCCCTGCTGACCCGGGTGGACCGCAAGTACGTGCTGCGTCGTGACGAGGCGCACGAGGCGCTGAGCGGACTGTCCACGCACCGCGCCGGCGAGCCGCCGGTCCGTGTGCTCGAGATCGACGGCCGACGCGAGCAGACCTACGAGTCGGTCTACTTCGACACCCCGACCCTGCTCAGCTACCGGCTCGCGGCGCGCGGCCGCCGCCGTCGCTTCAAGGTTCGTACCCGCAGCTACATCGACACCCATCACTCCTTCGTCGAGGTCAAGACCCGCGGAGAGCGCGGCGCGACCGTCAAGGAGCGAGCACCGCTCGACGCTGCCACGTGCACACTGAGCGGCACGGCCCGGGACTTCGCCGACGCCGCTCTGGCCCGCGCGGGACAGCAGGCGCCGCAGCGCCTCGACCTGCGCCCGGTGCTGACCGTCGGCTACCAGCGCTCGACCCTCTACGTCCCGCCCGAGGCGCGCCGGGCGCTCGCGGCGCCGGA
>Ga0182749_1002565_pt1 | contig 13207 bp, 10 predicted proteins | sample eDN3rd37CKraftMG_FD_128875 | JGI IMG/M metagenome (GOLD analysis project Ga0182749, IMG submission 128875) | Enriched Miracle-Growth compost microbial communities from Emeryville, California, USA - eDNA 3rd pass 37_C Kraft MG (version 2) (version 2) ...
CGTGAAGGTCCTCGTCGTCGGCTCCGGCGGCCGCGAGCACGCGATCGTGCGCGCGCTGCGCCGCTCGCCCCACATCCCCGAGATCCTGGCCGTGCCCGGCAACGCCGGGATCGCGGCCGACGCGCGCGTCGTCGACGGCGACCCGCTCGACGTCGCGCGCGCGGAGGCCGTCGACCTCGTCGTCGTCGGCCCCGAGGCGCCGCTCGTCGACGGGCTCGCCGACCGGCTCGCGGAGGCGGGCATCGCGGTGTTCGGCCCGAGCGCGGCCGCGGCGCGGCTGGAGGGCTCCAAGGCCTTCGCCAAGGAGGTCATGGAGGCCGCCGGCGTGCCGACGGCCGGCTGGAGCGAGCACACCACCGTCGCGTCGGCGATGGCGGCGATCGACCGCTACCCGGCCGTGCTGAAGGCCGACGGCCTGGCGGCGGGCAAGGGCGTCGTCATCGCGCCCGACGAGGCATCCGCCCGCGCCGCGCTGGAGGACGTCCTCGTCGCCCACCGCTTCGGCCCGATGTCGGTGATCGTCGAGGAGCACCTCGAGGGCGAGGAGCTGTCGCTGCTGGCCCTGTGCGACGGCGAGCGGGCCGTGCCGATGGCGCCCGCCCGCGACTTCAAGCGCATCGGCGACGGCGACACCGGGCCCAACACGGGTGGGATGGGCACCTACTCGCCGGTGGCCGGGATCGACGTCGACGCGATCGTCGCGCAGGTGCACCAGCCGGTCGTCGACGAGATGCGCCGCCGCGGCACCCCGTTCCACGGGGTCCTGTACGCGGGGCTCATGCTCACCGCCGACGGCCCGAAGGTGATCGAGTTCAACGTCCGCTTCGGCGATCCCGAGACCCAGGCGCTGCTGCCGCGGCTGCGGTCGGACCTGCTGGACCTGATGCTCGCGGCGACGCGGCCGGGCGGCCTGGCGGACGCGACGCTCGAGTGGGACGACGCGGCCGCGGTCACCGTCGTGCTCGCCAGCGCGGGGTACCCGGCCTCGTCGCGCAGCGGCGACGTCATCACCGGGCTGGAGAAGGCGGCGGCGCTGCGGGCCGAGGTGACGCACGCCGGCACGGCCCGCAACGAGGCGGGCGAGATCGTCACCGCCGGCGGCCGCGTCCTCAACGTGACCGCGCTCGGCGTCGACGTCGGGGCGGCGCGGGAGGCCGCGTATGCTGCCGCGGACGTGATCGAGTTCGACGGGAGGCAGATGCGCCGCGACATCGCCCTGCAGGCGGCCCGCACCGAGGTGACGCGATGAGCCCCGACGAGGAGCTCGAGCGCGGACGCGCCTCGCTGGCCCAGGAGGTCCGCATGGCGGAGGAGGAGACCGAGGCCGAGGCGGAGTTCGAGGACCTCGACGTCGACACGCCGCTGGTCGGCATCCTGATGGGCTCCAAGTCCGACATGGAGCAGATGCTCAAGGCGGCCGAGGAGCTGAAGTCCCGCGGGATCATGCACGAGGTGCGCGTGATGTCCGCGCACCGCGAGCCCGACACCGTCGCCGAGTACGCCAAGAACGCGCACATGCGCGGCATCCGCGTGATCATCGCCGGGGCCGGCCTGTCCGCCGCGCTGCCCGGCGTCGTCGCCGCGCACACCGACCTGCCGGTCATCGGCGTCCCGCTCACGAGCAGCCTCTCGGCGATGGGCGGGATCGACGCGATCCTCTCGATCGCGCAGATGCCCCCGGGCGTGCCGGTCGCCTGCGTGGGCCTCAACAACGCGAAGAACGCCGCCGTGCTGGCGGCGCGCATCCTCGCGGCCTAGCGCCGCCGGGCTGCGACAATCCGCCGCCGTGATCGCGCGCTACACCCGCCCCGAGATGGGGGCCATCTGGACGGACGAGGCGAAGATGGAGGCCTGGCGGCAGGTCGAGGTCGCCGCCGCCGAGGAGCTCGACGGCCCCACCGAGGCGGAGCTGGAGGCGATCCGCAACGCCACGTTCACCGTCGAGGCGGTGCAGGAGCGCGAGCGCATCACCGACCACGACGTGGCCGCGTTCGTCGACGTGCTGGCGGCCAGCGCCGGCCCGGCCGGGCGCTGGATCCACTTCGGGCTGACGTCGTCCGACGTGCTCGACACCGCCCTGGCGCTGCAGCTGCGCGCCGCGGGCGAGCGGCTGATCGCCGGGGCGTGGGAGCTGTACCGCGCGCTGGCCGAGCAGGCGCGCGCGCACGTCGACACGGTCTGCACCGGGCGCACCCACGGCGTCCACGCCGAGCCGACGACGTTCGGGATCAAGCTCGCCGGCTACGCGATGGAGGCCCACCGCAACGCGCAGCGCCTCGAGCGCGCGTTCGACCAGGCCGCCACCGGCGCGCTGTCGGGCGCGGTCGGCACGTACGCGTCGCTGGGGCCGGACTTCGAGGCGCGCGTCCTCGCCCGCCTGGGGCTGCGGGCCGAGACGGTCTCCACGCAGGTCGTGCCGCGCGACCGCCACGCCGAGGTGCTGTCGGCGATCGCGCTGGCCGGCGCCGGCCTCGAGCGCTTCGCGACCGAGATCCGCCACCTGCAGCGCACCGAGGTGCGCGAGGTCGAGGAGCCGTTCCGCTCCGGCCAGCAGAAGGGCTCGAGCGCGATGCCGCACAAGCGCAACCCGATCACGACCGAGCGCATCACCGGCCTGGCGCGGGTGCTGCGCGGCTACGCGCAGGCGGGCCTGGAGAACGTCGCGCTCTGGCACGAGCGCGACATCTCCCACTCGGGCGCCGAGCGCGTGATCCTGCCCGACGCGACGATCCTGCTCGACTACATGCAGGGGCTGGCGCTGCGGATCGCCACCGGCATGGTCGTCCACGCCGACCGCATGCGCGCCAACCTCGACGCCACCCACGGCGCGCTGTTCAGCCAGCGGGTGCTGCTCGCGCTCGTCGAGAGCGGCATGACCCGCGACGACGCCTACCGCATCGTCCAGGAGGACGCCCAGCGCGCCTGGGACACCGGCACGCCGCTGCGCGACCTCATCGCCGCGCGCGACCTCGGCATCGACCTCGACGCCACGTTCGACCTCGGCCGCTACACGCGCTACGCCGAGGAGATCGTCTCGCGCCTGCCCGCCGCCTGAGCCGCCGGTTTGGCGCGCCGGATCCCGCGGTAGCCTCCGGCGCGTGACCACCACCCTCGCCGAGCTGCCGCTGATCGCCTCCGGGAAGGTCCGCGAGATGTACGACCTGGGCGATCGCCTGCTCATGGTCGCGTCCGACCGGATCTCCACCTACGACGTCGTCCATCCCACGCCGATCCCGGACAAGGGCAAGGTCCTCACGGGCCTGTCCGCGTTCTGGTTCGCGCGCACCGGCGACATCGTCGCCAACCACCTGATCTCGGCGACCGAGGGCGTCCCCGACGAGGTGCGCGGCCGCGCGCTGGTCGTGCGCAGGCTGAAGATGCTCCCGGTCGAGTGCGTCGTGCGCGGCTACATCACCGGCTCGGGCTGGAAGGACTACCAGGCCACCGGCTCGGTGTCGGGGATCGCGCTGCCCCCCGGGCTGCAGGAGTCCCAGCAGCTTCCGGAGCCGATCTTCACGCCCTCGACGAAGGCCGAGACCGGCCACGACGAGGCGATCGACTTCGAGCAGGCGGCCGAGCTGGTCGGCGACCGCGCGCTCATGGAGCGCGTGCGCGAGGTCTCGATCGAGCTGTACCGCTTCGCCGCCGGCCACGCCCGCGAGCGCGGCGTGATCCTGGCCGACACGAAGTTCGAGTTCGGCCTCGACGCCGACGGCACCCTGACCGTCGGCGACGAGGTGCTCACGCCCGACTCGTCGCGCTTCTGGCCCGCCGACGAGTACGAGGTCGGCCGCGGACAGCCCTCGTTCGACAAGCAGTACGTGCGGGGCTGGGCCAGCCGCTCGGGCTGGGACAAGACGCCGCCGGCGCCCGCGATCCCCGACGACGTGGTCGCCGGCACCCGCGCCCGCTACGTCGAGGCGTACGAGCGCATCACCGGCGAGCCGTTCGAGGCCTGGCTGAAGCGCACCGCCCCCTGACCGTTGTCGGATCGAGGTCGCCAGGCGACCGCGATCCGACAACGGCGGCACGGTCAGCGGGCTGCGGCGGTCCGCGGCTCGGTCACGATCGGCAGCGGCGGCAGCGCGTGCTCCTGCAAGTCGACGGCGATCTGCACGAGCGGCGCCTCGCCGCCCCGCGGCCCGACCAGCGACATGCCGACCGGCATCCCCGTCCGCTCGCCCAGGCCCGACGGCAGCGCCGCGACCGGGAACCCGGTGAGGTCCCAGGTGGCGGTGAGCGCGATGAGCGGGTCGCCGTCGCCGCCGAGGTGGCCGGGGTCGTAGCCGGTGCCGCGCGCCTGCGCGACGATCGGCGAGCTCGGCTCCAGCAGCGCGTCGACCTCGTGCCGGGCGAACCACGCCTCCCACGCGGCGGTGTGCTCGGCGCGCCGCTCCTGGGCGGCCAGGTAGACCTCGCTGGGGATGCCGTCGCCGCCGAGCTCCAGCAGCTCGCGGATCGACGGCCGGTACAGGTCGCGCCGGTCGGCGTAGGGGACGTGGTGGGCGATCATCTCGGCGAGCAGGATCGTGTTCAGGTCCTGCCCCGGCAGCCAGCCGGCGTCGTCGACCTCCACGATCGTCGCGCCGAGCCCGGCGATCGCCTCGCGCGCGGCCTCGTAGCCGTCGGCGACGTCGGGCTCCAGGTCCACGGTCTGCACGCGCGGGGTGACCGCGATCCGCACGCCCTCCAGCGGCCGCGGGCCCGGGCGCGCGGTCGTGGCGAGCTCGCCCATCGGCACGGGCGGCGGCATCAGCGGCGTGACCTCGGCGCCGCCCGCCGCCATCGCGTCGAGCAGGACGGCGCAGTCGGCGATCGAGCGCGCCATCGGCCCGGCGTGGTCGAGCGTGACGGCCAGCGGCAGGATGCCGCCCAGCGGCACGCGCCCGTGCGTTGGCTTCAGCGCGCTGATGCCGCACAGCGCGGCGGGGATCCGCAGCGACCCGCACGTGTCGGTGCCCGTCGCCGCCGGCACCATGCCGGCGGCCAGCGCCGCGCCCGAGCCGCCGCTCGACCCGCCGGCGGTGCGGTCCAGCGCCCACGGGTTGCCGACCTGGTCGGTCGTGCCGCCGGCGGCGAACTCGTGCGTGTGGGTGTGGCCGATCAGCACCATCCCGGCGGCCCGCAGGCGCGCCCACGCGACGCTGTCGCGCTCGGCCGGCGGCGCGTCCGCGCGCACCCGGCTCGAGGCGGTGACCGGATGGCCGGCCGCCGAGTACAGGTCCTTGAGCGCGATCGGCACGCCGCACAGCGGCGGCGCGTCGCCGCCCTCGCGCGCCAGCCGCGCGTCGGCCTCGTCGGCCTGGGCGCGCGCCTCGTCCGCGTACACGCGCGCGAAGGCGTTCACCGCGTCGGGCGCGCCGTCGAACGTCGGCTCGCCGCCGTTGCGCTCCTCGATCGCGGTCAGGCAGGACTCGACCAGCTCGCGGGACGACAGCTCCCGGGCGCGCAGCGCGCGCGCCGCCTCCACCACGCCCAGCTGGGCGGCATCTCCCTCGCTCATGTCAGGAAGCATGACACTTCCGGCGCGTCCCAGGGCCGCCACCGGGCTCCGCCAGGACGTGAAGTAGCCTTGGGGCCGTGCCGCGCGTCCAGGTCCTCATCCGCCCCAAGGCGGGCATCCTCGATCCCCAGGGCAAGGCGGTCGAGCGGGCCCTGCCGGCGCTCGGCTTCGCCGGCGTCCAGAACGTCCACGTCGGGCGCCTCGTCGAGCTCGACGTCGACGACGTGTCCCAGGTCGAGGCGATGTGCGAGCGGCTGCTCGCGAACACGCTGATCGAGGACTACGAGATCCAGTCGTGAAGTTCGGGGTCCTGCAGTTCCCCGGTTCCTGCGACGACCGCGACGCGGTCCAGGCGTGCGGCCGCGTGGGCGAGGCGGTGCTGCTGTGGCACGGCGACCGCGACCTGCAGGGGGCCGACGCGATCGTCGTCCCCGGCGGGTTCTCCTACGGCGACTACCTGCGCGCCGGCGCGATCGCCCGCTTCTCCCCGGTGATGGAGTCGGTGATCGAGTTCGCCAACGACGGCGGGCTGGTCCTGGGCATCTGCAACGGCTTCCAGGTGCTCACCGAGGCCGGCCTCCTGCCCGGCGCGCTGCTGCCCAACACGGAGCTGCGCTTCGTCTGCCGCCAGGTCGACCTGGAGGTCGTCGACGGCGACACCGCGTTCACGAACCTGTGCGCCGACGGGGAGATCCTGTCGATCCCGGCCAAGCACCAGACCGGCCGCTACTACGCGCCCGACCTCGACCCCGACCTCGTCGTCCTGCGCTACGCGACCGGCCACTGCTTCAACGGCTCCCAGGACGACATCGCCGGGGTGCGCAACGCGCGCGGCAACGTCTTCGGGCTCATGCCCCATCCCGAGCACGCCGTCGACCCGCTCACCGGGTCCGTCGACGGCCTGCGCATCTTCGAGTCGATGGCCGCGCACGTCGGCGCCGCGCATGTCGCTGTCTGAGGCCGTCGCCCTCGGGCTCACCGAGGACGAGTACGGCCTGATCGTCGAGCGCCTCGGCCGCGAGCCCAACCAGGTCGAGCTGGCGATGTTCTCGCTCATGTGGAGCGAGCACTGCGCCTACAAGCACTCCAAGAAGCTGCTGCGCACCCTGCCGGTCGAGGGCCCGCGGCTCGTGCTCGGGCCGGGCGAGAACGCGGGCGCGGTCGACGTCGGCGAGGGCTGGGCGGTCGCGTTCAAGGTGGAGTCGCACAACCACCCCAGCGCGGTCGAGCCGTTCCAGGGCGCGGCGACCGGCGTCGGCGGCATCCTGCGCGACGTGTTCGCGATCGGCGCGCGCCCGATCGCGGTGCTCGACTCGCTGCGCTTCGGCGAGCCGACCTCGGAGCGCTCGCGCTACCTGCTCGACCACGCGGTCGCCGGGATCGGCCACTACGGCAACTCGATCGGCGTCGCGAACGTCGGCGGCGAGGTCTACTTCGAGGGCCCCTACGAGCAGAACTGCCTCGTCAACGCGATGTGCGTCGGGCTCGTGCGCCGCGAGCGGCTGATCCGCAGCGCGGCCGCCGGCGTCGGCAACAAGCTCGTGCTGTTCGGCGCCTCCACCGGCCGCGACGGCATCGGCGGCGCCAGCGTGCTGGCCAGCGCCGAGCTGGGCGACGCCGACGCCGACAAGCGCCCGACCGTCCAGATCGGCGACCCGTTCGAGGAGAAGAAGCTGCTGGAGTGCTCGCTGGAGCTGCTCGACCGCGGCCTGCTCGTCGCGCTCCAGGACCTCGGCGCCGCCGGGCTGACGTCGTCGTCGAGCGAGATGGCCTCCAAGGGCGAGGTCGGCGTCGAGATCGACGTGCGCCGCGTGCCGCTGCGCGAGCCGGGCATGGAGCCGTTCGAGATCATGGTCTCCGAGTCGCAGGAGCGGATGCTCTGCGTCTGCGAGCCCGAGCAGGTCGACGCGGTGCTCGAGGTGTGCGCGCGCTGGGACGTCGGCGGCACCGTGATCGGCGAGATCATCGCCGAGCGCGAGATGCGCATCCTCGACGGCGGCGAGGTCGTCGGGCGCATCCCGGTCGAGGCGCTCGTCGACGACTGCCCGCTCTACGACCTCGAGCCGGCGCCCCCGGCGCAGCGGCTCTACCCGGCGCCGCCCGCCACGATCGAGCCGGGCCTCGGCGTCCGCGAGACGCTGCTGGCGCTGCTCGCCTCGCCGAACCTGTCCTCGCGCCGCCCGCTGTTCGAGCAGTACGACTGCCTCGTCGGCTCGCGCACCGTCCGCCGGCCCGAGCAGGCCGACGCCGCCGTGCTGGCGATGCCCACGGGCGGGGGGATCGCGGTCGCGATCGACGGCAACGGCCGCCGCGTCGCCGCCGACCCCTACCGCGGGGCGGTCGAGGCCGTGCTCGAGTGCGCGGCCAACCTGGCCTGCGCCGGCGGCGAGCCGCTCGGGCTGACGAACTGCCTGAACTTCGGCAACCCCGAGAAGCCGCACATCGCCTGGCAGCTCACCGAGGCGGTGCGCGGCCTGGCCGACGCCTGCCGCGCGCTCGACGTGCCCGTCGTCGGCGGCAACGTGTCGCTCTACAACGAGGGCGGCGAGGGGCCGATCTACCCGACCCCGGTCGTCGGCATGGTCGGCGAGCTGCCCGACCCGCTGCACGCGGGCCGCAGCGGCTTCGCGCTCGAGGGCGACGCGATCGCGATCGCCGGACCGTTCCGCCCCTCGCTGGCGGGCTCGGAGCTGGCCAAGCTGCGCGGCGAGCCGCTGCCCGACGGCCTGCCCGACGTCGACGTCGCGGCCGTGCGCGACGCGCAGCGCGCGATCCGCGACTTCGTGCGCGCCGGGAAGCTGTCCAGCGCCCACGACGTCGCCGAGGGCGGCCTGCTCGTCGCGGTCGCCGAGGCGTGCCTGGCCGGCGGCCTGGGGGCGACGCTCGAGCTCGGCGACGCCGACGAGGCGCAGCTGTTCGGCGAGGGCCCCGGCGGGTTCGTCGTCTCCGGCTCGCAGGCGGCGCTGCGCGAGCTGGGCGAGCGCATCGAGGTGCGGGTCATCGGCCGCGTCGACCCCGGCGACCTCGACGTCACCGTCGGCGGCGAGGAGCTCGAGATCACGCTCGACGCGCTGCGCCACGCCCACGGCGCGCTGGCCGAGCTGTTCGCGTAGCCCGCGTACTCCCGCGGGAGTACCCCCGCAGGGGGATGTGGGGCCGCTCCGCGCCGGGTACCGTTGCGTCATGCGCGTGCCGCGGGATCAGCTCGTGCGCGACGGCGCGCTGGCCGCCGGCGTCCTCGCCGTGCTGCTCGCGTGCGCGCTCTCGCGCGGGGAGACGTCCGCCCGGGCCTTCGGCGTCTGCCTGGTCCTCAGCGCCCCGCTGCTGTGGCGCACGTCGCATCCGATCGCGGTGCTGGCCGCCACCGTCGTCGCCTCGATCGTCGCGTTCCAGGTCGTCGACGGCACCATGTTCCTGCTGATCGCGCCCGCGATCGCGCTCTACACGGTCGCGGTGCAGTCCGAGCAGCGCACGACGTTCGTCATCGGCGGGATCCTGCTGCCGCTCGCGCTCGGGACCACCGCGCTCCTGTCCGAGCACCCGTTCTTCACGGCCGACACGCTGAAGACGGTGGCGACCGTCGCGATGCCGATGGCGCTCGGGATGTGGACGCGCGAGCGCCGCTGCGTGATGGAGGCGATGCGCGAGCGCGCCGAGCGCGCCGAGGCCGAGCGCGAGGAGGAGGCGCGCCGCCGCGTGGGCGAGGAGCGGCTGCGGATCGCGCGCGAGGTGCACGACGTCGTCGCGCACGCGATGGTCGCGATCAACGTCCAGGCCGGCGTCGCCTCCCACGTCGTCGACCGCCGGCCCGAGGCCGCCCGCAACGCGCTCGACGAGATCAAGCGCGTCTCCGGCGAGGCGCTGTCGGACCTGCGCGCGACGCTCGGGGTCCTGCGCGAGGCCGACGTGCCGGCGCCGACGACGCCGGCCCGCACGCTGGACGCCGTCGACGACCTCGCCCGCCGCGTCCGCGCCGCCGGCGTGGAGGTCGACGTCCACGCCGACTGCGACGGCCGCGTGCCGGCGGCGATCGAGGCGGCCGGCTTCCGCATCGTCCAGGAGGCGCTGACGAACGTGCTGCGCCACGCACCGCAGGCCACGCGCGCCGAGGTGCGCCTGTCCGCGGTCGCCGACGCGCTCGACATCGAGGTCAGCGACGACGGCGGCGCGTGCCCCGACGCGCCCGGCCACGGCGGCAACGGCCTGCGCGGCATGCGCGAGCGGGCCGCCGCGGTCGGCGGCCACGTCGAGGCCGGCCCGCGCGACGGCGGCGGCTGGACCGTGCGGGCGCGGCTCCCGCTGTCCACCGCGGTGTCGCCCGCCCCCGCCCGATGAGCGTGCGCGTCCTGCTGGCCGACGACCAGGCGCTCGTGCGCGCCGGGTTCGGCGCGCTGATCGAGGCCGAGGACGGGCTCGAGGTCGCCGGCGCCGCGTCGGACGGCGCCGAGGCGCTCGCGCTCGCCCGCGCGACCGTCCCCGACGTCGTGCTGATGGACGTGCGGATGCCGGTGATGGACGGCCTCGAGGCGACCGCGCAGATCACCGCCGACCCCGCGCTGGCGGGCACGCGCGTGCTGGTGCTCACCACGTTCGAGCTCGACGAGTACGTCTTCGGCGCGCTGCGCGCCGGCGCCAGCGGCTTCCTGCTCAAGGACGTCGAGCCGGCCGAGCTCGTCACCGCGATCCGCGTCGTCGCCGCGGGCGAGGCGCTGCTGGCGCCGCGCGTCACGCGCCGCCTGATCGAGGCCTACGTCGCCCAGCCCGCCCCGGCCGGCGCCGCGGGCCCGCCCGCCGCGTCCGCGGAGGCGCTGGCGGAGCTGACCGCGCGCGAGCGCGAGGTGCTCGCGCTCGTCGGCGCCGGGCTCAGCAACCACGAGATCGCCGAGCGGCTCGTCGTCTCGCCGCTCACCGCCAAGACGCACGTCTCGCGCGTGCTCATGAAGACCGGCTGCCGCGACCGCGCGCAGCTCGTCGTGCTCGCCTACGAGTCCGGGCTCGTCGTCCCCGGGCAGCAGGCCGCCGCCTGAGGCGTACTGCGCAGGGAGGCCGTCAGGAGCATCCTCGGGGCCGACGACACGCGGCCGGGGCGACCGTAGCGTCGCCGCCCATGCCCCACCCCGATCCAACCCCACTCGCCCGGACCCGCCTGGGCCGGCTGGCCGCCTGGTGCGTCCGCCACCGCGGCCGCGTCCTCGTCGCCTGGGTCGTGGCGCTGGCCGTCGCGGTCGCCGGCGGCGGCGCCCTGGCCGGCGACTACACCGTCGACTACGGCACGCCCGGCTCGGAGTCCGAGGCCGCCGCCGACCTGCTGGCCGCCGGCTTCCCGGACCGCTCCGAGCGCACGGTCGACCTCGTGTGGACCGCGCCCGACGGCGCGACCGCGCCGGCCGTCGAGCGCAGCGTCCAGGGCGTCCTGGACCGCGCCGGCGCGCTCGAGGGCTTCCAGCCCGGCGCCGACGTCGCCGACGCCGAGATCTCGCCCGACGGCCAGGTCGGCGTCGTGCGGCTCGCGCTCAGCATGCGCCCCGATGCGGTGCCCGAGGAGTCCGGCGCCGCGCTGCGCGAGCTGGCGGAGTCCTCGCCGGGCGGCGTGACGATGGCGCTCGCCGGCAACCAGGTCTCCGGGACCGAGGACGAGGGCGAGGTCTCGGCCGAGCTCGTCGGCATCGTCGTGGCCGCGTTCGTCCTGCTCGTCACGTTCGGGACCGTCGTCGCCGCCGGCCTGCCGATCGGCACCGCGCTGTTCGCGCTCGGCATCTCCGCGTCGGGCGTCGGCGTGCTGGCCGGCGTCATGGACGTGCCCGACTGGGCGCCGCAGGTCGGGGCGATGATCGGGATCGGCGTCGGCATCGACTACGCGCTGCTGATCCTCACCCGCCACCGCGCCGCGATGGCGCGCGGCCTCGCCGTCGGCGACGCGATCGTCGAGGCGATGGCCACGGCCGGGCGCTCGGTGCTGATCGCCGGCGCCACCGTCGTCATCTCGCTCATGGGCCTGTTCCTCATCGGGCTGCCGTACCTGTACGGCGTCGCGCTCGCGTCGATGCTGTCGGTCGCGGTCGTCGTCGCGGCGGCGCTGACGCTGCTGCCGGCGTTCCTGTCGCTCGCCGGCCACCGCATCGACCGGCTGCGGGTGCCGGGCGGCGGCCGCGCGATCGCCGAGCCCGGGCGCACCCGCTCCGCGGCGTGGGCGCGAGCCGTCCAGCGGCGCCCGTTCGCCGCGGCGGCCCTGGCGATCGTCGTGCTGATCGCGCTGACGCTGCCGGTCACCGGCATGCGCCTCGGCAGCCCCGACGCCGGCAACGACCGCGAGGGCACGACCAGCCGCCAGGCCTACGAGCTGCTGGCGGCCGGGTTCGGCCCCGGCGCCAACGGGCCGCTGATGGTCGTGGCCGCCACCCCGGACGCCGACAGCCGCGCCGCGGCGCAGCGGCTGCCGGCGGCGCTGGCCGGCGAGCCGGGCGTGACCGAGGTGTCGCCGGTGCGGTTCAACGAGGCCCGCGACACCGCCCTCGTCATGGTGACCCCGGAGACCTCGCCGCAGGACGCGCGCACGCGCGAGCTCGTCGAGGACCTCCGCGCCGGGCCGCTGGACGAGTCGGGCCTGGGCGAGGTGCACCTGGGCGGCGTGACCGCGTCGGTCATCGACCAGGCCGACGCGACCGCGAGCCGGCTGCCGCTGTTCATCGGCGCGGTCGTGCTGCTGTCGTTCCTGCTGCTGCTGGTCGCGTTCCGCGCGCCGGTGGTGGCGGTGAAGGCGGCGGCGATGAACCTGCTGTCGATCGGCGCCGCCTACGGGGTGATCGCCCTGCTGGCCGAGGGCGGCTGGGCCGGGCAGCTCATCGGGATCGACACCGACATGCCGGTCCCGCCGTTCATCCCGGTGATGATGTTCGCGATCCTCTTCGGGCTCAGCATGGACTACGAGGTGTTCCTGCTGTCGCGGATCCGCGAGGAGCGCGAGCGGCTGGGGACCACGTCCGAGGCCGTCGTCGGCGGGCTGGCGCGCACGGCGCGCGTGATCACCGCCGCCGCGCTCATCATGGTCGCCGTGTTCGGGGCGTTCGTGCTCAGCCCCGAGCCGTTCCTGAAGCTCGTCGGCGCCGGCATGGCGACCGCGATCCTCGTCGACGCGACGATCGTCCGGCTCGTGCTCGTGCCGGCCGTGATGCAGCTGCTCGGCGAGCGCAGCTGGTGGCTGCCGCGGTGGCTGGATCGCGCGCTCCCGGCGGGCGGGATCCTGCGCGAGCGCGAGGTCCCGGAGACGGTGTGAGCCATACCCCCGCATCGTCCGTTCTTCACGGACGATGCGGGCTCATCCGTCCACGCGCCGGGTGGCGGCCGCGGTCGGGGCTAGACTGCCCTCGTGACCCCAGATCATCGCGACGGCCCGCGCGACGAGTGCGGGGTCTTCGGGATCTACGCGCCCGAACGCGACGTCTCGCGCCTCGCGTACTTCGCGCTCTACGCCCTTCAGCACCGCGGGCAGGAGTCGGCCGGCATCGCCGCGGCGGACGTCGGCGGCCACATCATGACCCAGCGCGACCTGGGGCTCGTGTCCCAGGTGTTCGACGAGCAGTCGCTGCGCGCGCTGGCCGGCGAGCTCGCCGTCGGCCACGTCCGCTACTCGACCACGGGCTCCAACGCGTGGGAGAACTCCCAGCCGGTGTGGCGCTCGGACCGCCACGAGATCGCGCTCGCCCA
>Ga0182749_1002566_pt1 | contig 13202 bp, 12 predicted proteins | sample eDN3rd37CKraftMG_FD_128875 | JGI IMG/M metagenome (GOLD analysis project Ga0182749, IMG submission 128875) | Enriched Miracle-Growth compost microbial communities from Emeryville, California, USA - eDNA 3rd pass 37_C Kraft MG (version 2) (version 2) ...
ACTGGAGCGGGCGAAGGGATTCGAACCCTCGACCCCAACCTTGGCAAGGTTGTGCTCTACCCCTGAGCTACGCCCGCTCTGGCGTCCGTCCGGAATTGCATCCCGGCGTGGAGGCGCGGCTAATAGCGTGCACTTCGGGGGTCGGCAAGCCCCTTGGATACAGATGCGCGATATCGTGCGGATGGTCCCGGATCGCCGCCAGGGGCTTGGCAGGAACGCGTTTCGGCCCACATAAGGACCGCAAGTCAGCGCAGGGAGACAGACGGGTGGCGACATTGGGCATGAGCGCGGCGGACCGCGAGGCGATCGAGGCGTTCAAGCGCGACGTCATCGAGCCGTCGATGACCGCGCTCGTCATCCTCGATTTCTGGGCCGAATGGTGCGGGCCTTGCAAGGCGCTGGGCCCGGTGCTCGAAAAGGTCGCGGCCGACTATGCCGACAAGGGCGTGAAGCTCGCCAAGATCGATGTCGACGCGAACAAGATGATCGCCGCCCAGTTCCGCGTGCAATCGATCCCCACGGTCTATGCCCTCTTCCAGGGCCAGCTCGTCGCCGACCTGACGCCGGCGCGCAGCGAAAGCCAGCTCAAGGCGATGCTCGACCAGATATTGAAGCAGATCCCCGTCAAGAGCGCCGCCAGCCAGCGCGCCGAGGATGTCGCGCCGCTGCTCGCGATGGGCGAGGAGGTGCTGGAGGCCGGCGACGCCGAGCGCGCGATCTCGATCTTCTCCCAGATCGTCGAGATGGCGCCCGACAACGCCGCCGCGATCGGCGGCCAGGCGCGCGCGCTCGTCCAGGCGGGGCGGGTGGAGGAGGCGGAGGCGATGCTGGACGCGGTACCCGCCGATATCGCGAAGGACCCCGCGATCGCGCGCGCGCGCGCGGCGGCGAGCCTTGCGAAGGATGCGCGCCCGGTGGACGACCTTTCCGGCCTGCGCGCGCGCGTCGCCGCCGATCCGGCCGATCTCGACGCGCGCTTCGAGCTGGCGGGCGGGCTGATGGCGGCGGGCGACCGCGACGGCGCGGCCGACGCGCTGCTCGACATCATCACGCGGGACCGCGACTGGAAGGAGGGCGCCGCGCGCACCCGGCTCCTCAAGCTGTTCGAGGTGGTCGGGATCGAGGACCCCTGGGTCGGCACGCAGCGGCGGCGGCTTTCCGCGATCCTCTTCACCTGACGCATGGGCGACGGCGTGATACAGGCGCCGGGCTCCCGGCTATCCATCTTCCCGCTTGCGGGCGCGCTGCTCTTTCCGCGCTCGCAGCTTCCGCTGCATATCTTCGAGCCGCGCTATCGCGCGCTCGTCACCGACGCGCTGGCGCGGGACCGGCGGATCGCGATGATCCAGCCGCGCGATATCGGCGGGGACGGCGCGGCGGACGTGCCGGCGCTGTTCGATATCGGCTGCGTCGGGCGGATCGCGCAGGTGGAGGCGCTGGACGACGGGCGCTTCAACATCGTGCTGGAGGGGCTGACGCGCTTCCGCCTGCTCAACGAGATCGACGTGACGACCCCCTTCCGCCAGGTCGAGGCGAGCTTCGCCGGTTTCGCCGACGACGTGCCGCCGCCGCCGCTCGCGATGATCCTGCGCGCCGAGCTGGAACGTGAATCGCGCCGATTCGCCAAGGCGCGCGGCTATGTGGTCGACTGGGACGCGGTCGGCCGGCTCGACGACGAATCGCTGGTGAACGGCATCGCCCAGATCGCCCCGTTCGATGCCGCCTCCAAGCAGGCGCTGCTGGAAAGCTCCACGATCATCGAGCGGGCCGACCTGCTCGTCCAGTTCCTCCAGTTCTTCCGCCTGCGCGACGAGGACGACGGGCGCGCGACGCTGCAATGAACCGCCTGCCCGATCCCGATCTGCTCGCGATCCTGGTCTGCCCGGTCACGCGCGCGCCGCTGCGCCTCGACGCGCGGGCGGGCGAGCTGATCTCCGACGCGGCCGGCCTCGCCTATCCGATACGCGACGGCGTGCCGGTGCTGCTGGCCGGGGAAGCGCGGCGGCTGGGGGATTCCTAGACCCGCACGCCCTGAAGCAGCCGGGGCAGCGCACCCGTCTCGCCGCGCGCCTCGGCCATGAAGCGCTGCTTCAGCGGGGCAATGCGCTGCACCATGCCGAGGCCGAAGCGGCGGATCGCGGCGGGGCCCCGGCCGGGAAGGCCGAACAGGCGGGTGAGGGCGTCGGTGGTCGCCGCCACCATGAACGTGTCGAGCGAGCGCCAGCGCTGATAGCGGGCGAGGAGCTGGGCATCGCCGAAATCGAGCCCCAGCCGCGCGCCCTCCACCATCACCTCCACAAAGGCGGCGACATCGCGGAAGCCGAGATTGAGGCCCTGCCCCGCGATCGGATGGATGCCGTGCGCCGCATCGCCGACCAGCGCGAGGCGCGCGGCGGTGATCGTGGCGGCATGGTGGAAACCCAGCGGATAGCTCGATCGCGGGCTCGCCATGCCGATTGCGCCGAGGACGCCGCCCATCCTTTTCTCCACCTCCGCCGCATAAGCGCGATCGGGCAGGTCCAGCATCGCGCGGGCATGGCGCGCGGCCACCGTCCACACGATCGCCGAGCGATGGCGGCCCTCCGCATCGTCGGTGAGCGGCAGGATGGCGAACGGCCCCTCGGGATAGAATATCTCGTGCGCGACGCCCTTATGCGGCCGCTCGTGCGTTACCGAGGCGATGGTCGCGGCATGATCATAATGCCAGCGCGCGACCCTGATCCCCGCCGCCTCGCGCGTCGGCGAGCGGCGTCCCTCCGCGCCGACCAGCAGCCGTGCCGCGATCCGCCGCCCGTCGGCGAGCGTGACGCGCACGCCCGCCTGATCGCGCTCGACCGAAACGGGCGTTGCCGGCATCAGCAACTCGATGCGCGGCGCGGCCAGCGCCGCGTCGCGCAGCGCGGCGCGCAGCAGCCGGTTCTCGAACATCAGGCCGACCGCGCCGTCGCCGGGCGCCGGATCGAAATCGAGCCCGCGCGTCAGCCCGTCGCTCACCTTGATCGCGGCGATCGGGCAGCCCTGCCCCGCCAGCCGCCGGGCGACGCCGATCGCCTCCAGCATCCGCCACGGCGCGCTCGCTACGGCCGAGGCGCGCCCGTCGAAGCCGGCGGCCAGCGTCGCGTCGGGATCGGCCGGATCGACGATGACCGTGCCCACGCCATGCGCATCGAGCGCCACGCCTAGGGTAAGGCCGACAAGCCCGCCGCCCAGGATGACGATATCGGTGTAAAGATCGCTCATGGAAACGGATTAGCCCGCGCGCGGCACTTGTCGAAGCCCTTTTTGCCCATGGCCCCGCGGGCCGCTCCCCGCCCCGAGCTTGACCGGGACTCCCCGCTCGGCGCATTAACCCACGCGCGGAACATTCCGTGCACGAGGCGCTCATGGCAGGCGGTATGGCGGCGACGAAGCCGATGCTGAAGGAAACGGTGGCGCGCACGATGCGGCGCGGCGGGGCGCTGGCGGGCGCGTCGCTGCTGCTGCTCGCCATGCTCGCGCTGCTGCTGGCGATCGCAAGCTATCATCCGACGGACCCGGCGCTCAACACCGCCGCCGAGGGCCCGGCGCGCAATCTGATCGGGCGGCCGGGCGCGTGGGCGGCGGACCTGCTGCTCAGCCTGTTCGGGCCGCCGGCGCTGCTGCTGCTGCCGCTGGGGGTGATCGGCGGGTTGCGGCTGTGGCGCGGGCTGCCCGCCGGCCGTTGGAAAAGGGGGCTGGCGCTGGCGGCGCTCGGCCTGCTGCTGCTCGGCGTCGCGCTGTCGCTGCTGCGCGGCGGCTCGGTCTCGGGCCTGCCGGCGGGGTGGGGCGGCGGCTTCGGGCTGGCGGGCGCGAGCGGGATCGACGCGCTGCTCGCCCTCATCGATCCGCCGGGCCTCGTCGCGGGGCTGCGGATCGCGGCGATCCTGCTGCTGGGCGCCGGCGGGCTCGCGCTCTGGATGTGGGGCCTGGGGCTCGACGCCAGCGAGCGGGGGCGGCTGTTCGCGGTGTTCCGCGCCGCGCGCAGGCCGGCGGCGGACATGATCGACCGGAACGGGAACGCGCGCGAGGCCGCGTCGCCATCGCCGCCACGACGGCGGCAGGAGCCGTCGGAGCCCGCCGATGTCGGCCCGATCGTCAAGGACCCGCGCCCCCAGCCCGCGTCGGCCGACGCGCGGCCGCCGGCCCGCAAGCAGAACGAGCTTCCGCTCGGCCCCTATACGCTGCCCTCGGTCACGCTCCTCAAGGAGCCGCCGCCCGGTGGCGGCCCCGCGATCGACCGCACCGCGCTGGAGCGCAATGCCCGGCTGCTGGAGACGGTGCTCGACGATTTCCACGTCAAGGGCCGCATCGTCGAGGTGCGCCCCGGCCCGGTGGTCACGATGTACGAGCTGGAGCCGGCGAGCGGGATCAAGGCCAGCCGGGTCATCCAGCTCGCCGACGATATCGCGCGCAACATGTCGGCCCTGTCCGCGCGCGTCGCGACGATCCCCGGCCGCACGGTCATCGGCATCGAGCTGCCCAACAAGAATCGCGAGGCGGTCGTCCTGCGCGAGCTGATCGAGAGCAGCCATTTCGCCGAGCAGGGCGGCCTGCCGCTGATCCTGGGCAAGAATATCGCGGGCGATCCGGTGATCACCGATCTCGCGCCGATGCCGCACCTGCTGATCGCGGGCACCACCGGATCGGGCAAGTCGGTGGGGCTCAACACGATGATCCTCTCGCTGCTCTACCGGCTTACGCCCGAGCAGTGCCGCCTGATCATGATCGATCCCAAGATGCTGGAACTCAGCGTCTATGACGATATCCCCCATCTCCTCTCCCCCGTCGTCACCGAGCCGCAGAAGGCGGTGCGCGCGCTCAAATGGGCGGTGGAGCAGATGGAGGACCGCTATCGCATGATGGCGTCGGTCGGCGTGCGCAGCCTCGCCTCGTTCAACGAGGCGATCCGCGTCGCCAAGGCCAAGGGCAAGCCGATCACGCGGCGCGTCCAGACCGGCTATGACGGCGAGACCGGCCAGCCGATCTACGAGGAGGAGCGCCTGGAATTCGAGCCGCTGCCCCAGATCGTGGTGGTGGTGGACGAACTGGCCGACCTGATGATGACGGCGGGCAAGGAGGTGGAATTCCTGATCCAGCGCCTGGCGCAGAAGGCGCGCGCGGCGGGCATCCACCTGATCATGGCGACGCAGCGCCCTTCCGTCGACGTCATCACCGGCGTCATCAAGGCGAACCTGCCGACGCGGATCAGCTTCCAGGTCACCTCCAAGATCGATTCGCGCACCATCCTGGGCGAGCAGGGGGCCGAGCAGCTCCTGGGCAAGGGCGACATGCTCTACATGCCCGGCGGCAAGCAGATCGCGCGCGTCCATGGCCCCTTCGTCTCCGACGACGAGGTGCGCGCCGTCGCCGACCATTGGCGCGCGCAGGGCACGCCCGACTATATCTCCGCCGTCACCGAGGAGCCGCTGGACGGCGGCTATGAGCTGGAAGGCGCTCCCTCCGGCCCCGACGATCCCGAGACCCAGCTCTACCGCCGCGCCGTCCAGCTCGTCGTCGAGAATCGCAAGGCGTCGACGAGCTGGCTCCAGCGGCAGTTGCGCGTCGGCTACAACAGCGCCGCGCGCCTCATCGAGCGGATGGAGAAGGACGAGGCGATCGGCACCCCCGACCATGTCGGCCGGCGCGAGGTGATCCTCGACGTGGGAGACCTGCCCGACTTCTGGCGCCGCATGGGGTGAGTCGCGCGGGGACGCGGCGGGGGGCGGGCCCGAGTCGCCTGCCGGCGGGTTCAGAGCGCGTTCAACGGCGTGCGACGATCCTGTCCGCCAGATATCGCAAGTTTACCGGAGAACCGAATGACCCGCCTGCTTCCGCGCCTGCTGCCGTTCAGCCCCGCCGCGATCGCATTGGCCGCGGCGATCGCGCCGCCGGCGGCCGCCGTCGCGGCGGCGCCCGATCCGCTCGCCCAGGTCTCCGCGCACCTGCGCGCGGTCGACACGATGACCGCCGATTTCGTGCAGACGGACCGCAACGGCAAGGCGCTGACCGGCACCCTCACGCTCAAGCGGCCGGGCAGGATCCGCTTCCAATATGAAAAGGGCGTGCCGCTGCTCGTCGTCGGAGATGGCAAGGCGCTGACCATGATCGATTATTCGGTCGCGCAGGTCTCGCGCTGGCCGATCGGCAATTCGCCGCTGTCCGTCCTGCTCGATCCGTCGAAGGATCTCGGCCGCTACGCCCATGTCGTGCCGAGCGGCGATCCCGCCCTGCTGCTGATCGAGGGCAAGGACGCGAAGCACCCCGAATTCGGCACCATCACCATCGCCTTCGGCCGCGACCCGGCGGCGCCCGGCGGGCTCATGCTGCGGGGCTGGACAGTGCTCGACGCGCAGAACAATCGCTCGTCGGTCAGGCTGTCGAATCAAAAATTCAACGTGCCCGTATCCGATAGCATGTTCCGCTGGAACGATCCGCGGAGGAAGGGCGCGGTTCGCTGAACGGCCCATTCATCGCGGGGACAGGTTGGGGTGCTATAAGCAGGATCGCGGTCGCGAGGTCCCCATCGGGATTTTCCCCCTGTTGCCCGATCGGGCTTCGCGTCCCGCCTCGCGTGACGAACGCCAGGTCGGCCCCCGTTCCATGCCCCCGGAACGGGGGCCTTACTTTTTGGCCGGCCTCGGGCGCCGGCGGGCGCGTCCGCGCCTTTGGCTATCCCTCGCTGACGCTGCGGGCGGCCTTGCGTGCCTTCGGCGCGTTATAGGCCGATCGGCATGTCCGCATGCTGGCAAAGGGCGGCGGGCGTCGCTAAATGCGCGGCATGGCAGACACCCTGAAGATCGCTTCCTGGAATATCAATTCGGTGCGCGCGCGGATCGAGATCGTCGAGCGTTTCCTGGCCGAGGAAGCCCCCGACATATTGTGCCTCCAGGAAACGAAGGTGGTGAACGACATCTTCCCCGCCGCCCCCTTCCGCAAGCTGGGCTACACCCACATCATCCTGAACGGCCAGCCGATGCACCATGGCGTCGCGATCCTGAGTCGCGTGCCGATCGCGGAGGACGCGAGCCACGACTGGCAGGACAATGGCGAGGCGCGCCATATCGGCGTGCGGCTGGCCAACGGCGTCCGGCTGGAAAATGTCTACGTTCCCGCCGGGGGCGATATCCCCGATCGCGATCTCAATCCCAAATTCGGCCAGAAGCTCGATTTCGTCGGGCGGATGACCCGCTGGTCGGAGCAGCTGCGCGATCCGACGATCATGGTGGGCGATTTCAACATCGCGCCGCTGGAATGCGACGTGTGGAGCCACAAGCAGCTTCTCGACGTCGTCAGCCACACGCCCATCGAGGTCGCGGCGCTCGATGGATTGCAGGCCAGCCACGACTGGGTCGATCTCGGCCGCCGCTTCATCCCCGCGCCGCAGCGCAACTATACCTGGTGGAGCTATCGCTCGAAGGACTGGACCGCCAATGATCGCGGCCGGCGGCTGGACCATATGTGGGCAAGCCCCGACGTCGCGGCGCAGGCGACCGCGCACGCGGTCCACGAGCCCTGCCGGAGCTGGCTGAAACCCTCCGATCACGTTCCCCTCGTCACCGAGTTCGCATTTTGAGCGATTTGAGCGACCCGCCGGACCCCCGCGACGCCGCGCGCGCGATCGACGCCTTGCGACGCGGCTGGCCGGTGCGGATCACCGCCGGCGACGCGGCGATCGTCGTGCTGGCGATCGAGCGGGCCGACGATCCCCGCCTTGCCGCCTTCGATCCCGACGGCCGCGCCGACGTGCTGCTCTCGTCCGAGCGGGCGGCGACGCTGCGCCTCGCCAACCAGCGCGATGCCGCCACGCCGGGCGAGCCCGTGGAGATCGCGCGCGCGCCATGGCTCGACCTGCCCGCCGCGACCGCGCTCGCCGATCCGCAGCGCGATCTCGAAACCCCGCTCAAGGGCCCCTACCGCGCGATCCCCGCGCGCGTTCCCGAGGCGGCGGCGGCGGCGCTCCGGCTGGCGCGGCTCGCCGGCGTGCTGCCCGCCTTCTTCGTGCGCACCGACGGGGAGGCAGCCGCGACGCTCGCCGCCGGGGCGGTCGCCGCGCATGACCGGCCGGCCGGGCTGATGATCGCATCGCGCGCGCGCCTGCCCGTCGCGGCGGCGGCGCGGAGCGAGATCGTCGCCTTTCGCAATACCGAGGACGCCGCCGAGCATGTCGCGCTGGTGATCGGCGCGCCGAACGGCGGGCCGCCGCTCGTCCGCCTGCACAGCGAATGCCTCACCGGCGACGTGCTGGGCTCGCTCAAATGCGATTGCGGGCCGCAGCTCGACGCCGCGCTCGACGCCATCGCGAAGAGCGGGTGGGGCATATTGCTCTATCTGCGGCAGGAAGGGCGCGGCATCGGGCTGGTCAACAAATTGCGCGCTTATGCGCTTCAGGACCAGGGATTCGACACGGTCGACGCCAATCTGCGCCTGGGCTTCGCGGTCGATGCGCGCGATTTCGGGGTGGCGGCGCGGATGCTCGCATTGCTGGGGCAGGACGAGGTGCGGCTGCTCACCAACAATCCCGCCAAGGTCGCGGCGCTGGAGGCGGCGGGGATCAAGGTGGCCGAGCGGGTGCCCCACGCGCTGCCCCCCAATCCGCACAACGCCGCCTATCTGGCGACCAAGCGCGACCGCACCGGCCACCAGCTATGATCCTGGACGCGCGGCGATGACGCAGATCGTGCGCGTCGACAGCGCGGCACGCACGCTCACCGCCTTCGGGCGGGCGATCCCCTGCGCCATCGGCCGCGCGGGCGCCTGCCCCGCCGCCGACAAGCGCGAGGGCGACGGCATGACGCCGTTCGGCACATGGCCGATAAGGGGAGCCCTTTTCCGCCCCGGCCGCGCGGCGCCGCCACCGGGCCTCCTGCTGCCGTGGCGCTGGATACGGCCCGACGACGGCTGGTCCGATGATCCGGCCGATCCGGCCTATAACCGGCCCGTCCTCCACCCCCGGCGCTTCTCCGCCGAGCGGCTGTGGCGCGGGGACGGTCTCTATGACATCGTCCTGGCGCTGGGCCATAACGACGCGCCGCCGCTGCCGGGGCTGGGCAGCGCGATCTTCCTGCATTGCTGGCAAGACGCCGCCGCGACCGAGGGATGCGTCGCGATCGCGAAGGAGGAGCTGGCCGCGCTCGCCGCGCGCCTGCCCGCGGGCGCCGCGATCCGGATCGATTGAGGCGGGCCGCGCCGCCAACGGCTTGCCCCCGCCGGGAAAAGCACCCAGAGAGATTGCCGCCCCGGCTGTACAGGAAGGCAAGCGCGCATGGCATCTCCCCCTCCCCCGACCGACGGCGCGCGGGGGAAGGAGCGCCGTGCCCGCGCGCGCAAGATACGCAACCGCCGCATCCGGCGCGGCATCGGCGACGCCGCGATCGACTGGCGGCGGCGCATCGCCACGCTGGCCGGCGGCCTCGCGCTCGGGCTCGTCGCCCTGGTCTTCGCGCAGGTGGCCGACAAGGTGCAGCGGCTGTTCCTGCACGTCATCGCGCCGTCGCACTGGATCGCCCTCGCGATGGTGCCCTGCCTGTTCGCGGCGACGGCGTGGGCGACGGCGCGCTGGTGGCCGGAGGCGCGCGGATCGGGCATCCCGCAGATCATCGCCGCCTCGCGCAGGCCCGACGAGCTGGCGGCGGGCCCGCTCGTCTCGCTGCGCACCGCGGCGGCCAAGTTCGTCCTGACGCTCGCCATGCTGTTCGGCGGCGCCTCGGTGGGGCGCGAGGGGCCGACGGTGCAGATCACCGCCGCGATCAACGTCGCGGTGCATCGCTGGCTGGGCGTCGCGATCACGCCGGGCGTGCTGATCGCGGGCGGTGCCGCGGGCGTCGCGGCGGCATTCAACACGCCGCTGGCGGGCGTCGCCTTCGCCATCGAGGAACTGGCCGCCGCCTATGAGCAGCGCCTCGCCGTGCTGGTGATGGGCACGGTGATGATCGCGGGCTTCGTCAGCCTCGGCATACAGGGCGACTATATCTATCTGGGCGCGATGCATCAGCATATCGCGCTCGGCACGGCGATCGTCGCGGTGCCGGTGGCGGGCGTGGCCGGCGGGGCGTGCGGCGGGCTGTTCTCGCGCGCGCTGCTCTTCCTGTCCGCCCCGGGCCGGTCCTGGCCGCACCGGCTGCGCGCCCACCCCGTCCCCTTCGCGCTGCTGTGCGGGCTCGTCGTCGCGGTCGCGGGGATCGGCAGCGGCGGGCTGACCTGGGGCACGGGCTACGAACCGAGCAAGCTGCTGGTCGAGGGCGCGCGGCTCGACTGGTGGTACGGCCCGGCCAAGTTCGCGGCGACGCTGGCGACGGCGGTGAGCGGCGCGCCGGGCGGGATCTTCGCCCCCTCGCTCAGCGTCGGCGCCGGGGTGGGCAACATCCTCGCCCCGCTGTTCGACGCGCCGCCGGGGACGATCGTGCTGCTCGGCATGATCGCCTATTTCGCGGGCGCGGTGCGCGCGCCGCTCACCGCCGTCATCATCATTTCCGAGGCGACCGACAGCCGGATCATGATCATCCCGCTGTTCGCCGCCGCGATCATCGCCGATTTCGTCAGCGCGCGGGTGCATCAGGAGCGGCTCTATCACGGCCTCTCCCACGCCTTCATGGGGCCGCCGGCGGAGGCGGACAGGCCGTCCTGACCCGCCCCCTCCCCGCAAGGGGTTGCGGGCGCGGGCGCGCTCACCGATGAAGGGGCCCCGCCATCCGGAATGCGAGCGCCCGTCCCGATGACCATCCCGACCCGCCGCCTTCCCCACCGCGCCCGATCGATGCTGCGCGACTGGCTGACCGGCGAGGCGGGCGGCGGCCTACTGCTGATGCTGACCGCCGCGGCCGCGCTGATCGTCGCGAACAGTCCGCTCGCGCCCGCTTATTTCGCGGCCCGGCACGCTCATCTGGGGCCGCTGAGCCTGCTGCACTGGATCAATGACGGGCTGATGGCGCTGTTCTTCCTGGTCGTCGGGCTGGAGATCAAGCGCGAGATGCTCGACGGTCAGCTCGCCTCCTGGCCGCGCCGCCTGCTGCCCGGGATCGCGGCGGCGGCGGGCGTCGTCGCGCCGGCGCTGATCTACCTCGCGCTGAACATCGGCAATCCTGCCGGGCTGCGCGGCTGGGCGGTGCCGGCGGCGACCGACATCGCGTTCGCGCTGGGCGTGCTCGCGCTGCTGGGGCCGCGCGTGCCGACATCGCTCAAGATCTTCCTCACCGCGATCGCGATCATCGACGATCTCGTCGCGGTGCTGATCATCGCCTTCTTCTACACCGCCGGCCTTTCATGGCTCTGGCTCGGCCTTGCGCTGGCGGCGGTGGCGCTGCTCGCCCTTCTCAACCGCGCGGGCGTCGGCCGCCTCGCCCCCTATCTGGTGATCGGCGCGCTGCTGTGGTGGTGCGTGCTGCAATCGGGCATCCATGCGACGCTGGCGGGCGTCGCGCTGGCGCTCGCGATTCCGCTGCGCCCGACACCGGGCAGGCCCGAGGACGCGGCCTCCCCTCTCCACCGGCTCGAGCACCGGCTGCATCCGTGGGTGGCGTGGCTGGTCGTCCCCCTGTTCGGCTTCGCCAATGCGGGGGTGTCGCTCGCGGGCTTCGGGGCGAAGGATGCGCTCGATCCGGTGCCGCTGGGCGTCGCGCTGGGCCTGCTGCTGGGCAAGCAGGCGGGGATTTTCGGATCGGTGGCGCTGCTCGTCCGGCTGGGGCTGGCCGATCTGCCGCGCGGCGCGGGCTGGACGCAGCTTTACGGCGTGGCGCTGCTGTGCGGGATCGGCTTCACGATGAGCCTGTTCATCGGCGCGCTGGCGTTCGGCGACGGATCGCACCTCAACGACGCGGTGAAGCTGGGCGTGCTCGGCGGATCCCTGGTCTCCGCGCTGGCGGGCGCGCTGGTGCTGCGGATCGCCCCGCGCGGGGGCTGACCTTTCAATCCTTCGCCGGCGCGGCGGCGGGCGGAGCAGGCGCACCCTTCGCTTCGCCCCCTTCCTCCTCCTTCGCGGTCGGGGCGCTCGCCGCCGGCAGCGCCGCATGGGGGGCGAGCAAGGCGGCGGTCTCGATCACGTCCAGCGCCTCGCGCGCGGCGGCGTAGCGGCGGGCCCCGGCGATCCAGGCGGCGGCGCGGTCGTGCCCCGGCAGCCGCGCGACCTCGGCCAGCGCCGCGCCGACATGCCCCGCCTCGAGCTGGAACCTGGCGCGTGCCAGCCGGTCGGCGGGGATGGGCGACGGCGTCGAGCGCTGACGCACGATCACCAGCCCGCCCAGCTCGCGGCGCAGCGCGCTCCACCAGCTTTCCCGGGGATCGGCGGAGACGAGCGCGGGGGCCAGCGCGCTCAGCCCCGCCTGCAATTCGTCGATCGTCACCGGCTGGCGGCCGGCGGCGATGATCATGGCCACCGCATGCGGCTGGGTCGCGCCGAAACGATCGCGCAGCAGCGCCTCGATATAGCCGAGCTGGACGCCGCGATCGAGCGCCCGGCGCGCGGCGAAGGCGACGAGCAGCCCCTCGGCGCGATCGGCATTGCCCTCGGCCGCGTTGGCGAGCGCGTCGATCCGGTCGAGCCGCGCCTCCAGCCCCGTGATCCGCCGGTCGAGCGCCGCCTCGGCAAGCGCGTCGGGGGGGAAGACGGGCTGCGGCGCGGCAAGCCCCGCGACGGGCGCGGGCGCGGACGGCGGCGCGTCCGGGGCGAGATAGCGCCGCGCGGGCCCCCAATGGGTAAGCGCATAGCCCATCGCCACCGCCCCCAGCGCGAAGGCCAGCACGACGAGGATCAGCGCGCCGCGCCAGCCGCGCCGCTTCTCCTGCGGCGGCTCGATCGGATCAAGGTCATGGGCGTCGCTCGCCATCGGCAATCTCCCGGCGCCTCCAGATCCAGTCGGGTCGCGCGCCATCACCCGACCGGTCGCAAGATGCGGCGATTAAAGAAAAGAGCCGGGTCGTGTAAACCGGCGCCGCCCATCAATCGCACAGACGCGCCGCCACCGCCAGCAGCGCCGCGTCGGTCGGCCGGCCGGCGGCGAGCGCGGCCCGCCAGCCGGGGCCGGCCGCATCGCGCGCCGCATCACTGATCGCCGCGATCCTCAAGCCCGCGCGCGCGATGCCCGAACCGTCCACCAGCGCGGCGAACGTCGCCGCCGCGCGCGGCGAATGGAGGAGGGCGACGGCGCCCGCGTCGAGCGCCGCGCGCGCCGCATCGGGCAGACGATCCAGCG
>Ga0182749_1002568_pt1 | contig 13195 bp, 13 predicted proteins | sample eDN3rd37CKraftMG_FD_128875 | JGI IMG/M metagenome (GOLD analysis project Ga0182749, IMG submission 128875) | Enriched Miracle-Growth compost microbial communities from Emeryville, California, USA - eDNA 3rd pass 37_C Kraft MG (version 2) (version 2) ...
AGGTGCTGCGCGACTCCACCCACGTGGTGCGCGGGCTCTACGCGGCCGGAGAGTGCGCCTGCGTCTCGGTGCACGGGTCGAACCGTCTGGGCACCAACTCCCTGCTCGACATCAACGTGTTCGGCAAGCGCGCCGGGCGCTCGGCGGCGGCGTACGCGAAGACGGCACAGTTCCGCGACCTCCCTGAGGACGCCATCGCGCCGACCGTCCGCGAGCTCGAGGAGATGCGCAAGCGCCCCGACGGCGAGCGGGTGGCGGACGTGCGCCGTGAGCTGCAGGAGACCATGGATCGCAACGCCCAGGTGTTCCGCACCGAGGAGTCGCTCACCGCGGCCCTCGCGGACGTGCGCCGCCTCAAGGAGCGCTACGCGCGGGTCTCGGTCCAGGACAAGGGCCGGCTGTTCAACACCGACCTGCTCGAGGCGATCGAGCTCGGCTTCCTGCTCGACCTGGCCGAGGTCGTCGTGCTCGGCTCGCTGAACCGCCGCGAGTCGCGGGGCGGGCACTTCCGCGAGGACTACCCGAACCGCAACGACGTGGACTACATGCAGCACACGATGGCGTACCGTCGCCCGCTGGAGGCCGGCGACACGGACCGCATGGTCTCGGACGACGAGCTCAGCCATGACAACGCCTTCGACTTCGTGAGCGTGCACGACGACTACAAGGTGGTGCTCGGCGCGAAGCCGGTCACCATGACCCGGTATGAGCCGATGGAGCGTAAGTACTGATGACCGCCGTTGCTGAGGCACCCGTCGAGGCAGGTGCTGTCCCCTCCTTCACCGTGACGCTGCGGATCGCGCGCTTCGATCCGGAGACCCACGGCGACGACCCGTACTGGCAGGAGTTCCAGGTGCTCGCGCACGGCACCGACCGCGTGCTCGACGCCCTGCACAAGATCAAGTGGGACCAGGACGGGTCGCTGACCTTCCGGCGCTCGTGCGCTCACGGCGTGTGCGGCTCGGACGCCATGCGCATCAACGGCCGCAACCGGCTGGCCTGCAAGACGCTCCTCAAGGATGTCAACCCCGACAAGCCGATCACCGTCGAGCCCATCAAGGGCCTGCCGGTCCTCAAGGACCTCGTGGTCGACATGGAGCCGTTCTTCGCCTCCTACCGTGAGGTCATGCCCTTCCTCATCACCGAGGACGGCAAGCACCCGACCAAGGAACGGCTGCAGTCCGCGGAGCAGCGGGCACGCTTCGACGACACCACCAAGTGCATCCTGTGCGCCGCGTGCACGTCGTCCTGCCCCGTGTTCTGGACCGACGGGCAGTACTTCGGCCCGGCCGCGATCGTCAACGCGCACCGCTTCATCTTCGACTCGCGCGACGAGGGCGCCACGCAGCGCCTGGAGATCCTCAACGACAAGGAGGGCGTGTGGCGCTGCCGCACGACCTTCAACTGCACCGAGGCCTGCCCCCGCGGCATCGAGGTCACCAAGGCGATCCAGGAGGTCAAGCGCGCGATGATCTCCCGCGCGTTCTAGAAGGAGAGCGCACCCGGCCGTCAGTACGAGTGCTTGCGATCCATGACCTCACGAACCGCGGCGAGGTCGAACGGCTCGCCGAGCCAGTCGAAGAGACCGCGGAGGACGCCGGGGTCCTCGACGAACTCGTCGTACCGCACCCGGTAGCAGTCCTGGGCCAGCTCCTCGGCCATCTCGTCGAGCATCGTGTCGAGCCGATCGAGCATCGCGGGCGCGTCCTCATTGTCCGCCCACCACTTGCTGGCCGACACGTCCCGGTGGTTGCGCGTGTTGATCACGAAACGGGCCCCGGGGAAAACCTCTCGGAGGAAGGCGAGGTAGTCGCGCCAGTCCTCGTGCCACCAGCGAATCTCCTTGAAGCCGACCACCCTCGTGCCCGCCCGTGGCCGCAGGACCGTGCTCAGGATCAGTTCTCGGATCCTGGTCAGGGCTTCCTCCCTCGGATACCCGTCGATGCCGAACCACGGGTCTCGGGCGCGCAGGGGCCGCTTCTTGGTCTGCGTGGCCCGCGCCTCCTCCAGCCCGCGGTGGAAGCGGTACAACGAGTAGCAGGCGTCGCCGTTCTCCCCCCGGACGAGGTAGCCGGGGATCGAGGAGAGCAACCCCTGGACGAGCGTGGAACCGGAGCGCCCATAGGCCACCACGAAGACGAAGCCCAGGTCTCGCCGGGCCTCGCGGGCGGCGAGCCTCTGCTCGAGGACGGCCACCTCCCGGCGCGCCTCGTCACGCTGAGCGAGGAGCCGACGCAACGGCGGCACACGGGCCATGCAGGTCTTCAGCAGGGGGCGGAGCACAGGTCTCTCCTGGTGGGAGGAGGGCACGGGACAAAGGTCGAGCGGCCCGGGCTCGGGCGCTCATGTCGCAGCCTAGTGCGGGCAGCCGTGCCGGCGCCTGCACCGGTGCAGGCGGCGGCTATCGCTCGACAGCTCGTGGCGGGTCGGCCACCCAGGCCGCGACCATGAGGAGCACCCGCGACACGAAGTTGACCAGCAGCAGCAGGGTGACGACGACCGCGAAGGACGCGAGCAGCACGTTCTTGCTCGCGGCCCCCGCCACGACGCTGGTGCCGAGGAAGCGCAGCACGCCCAGGACGACCGCGGCCGCGGCGCTGCCCCACAGCAGGTCACGGCGTGAGGCGCGCGCCTCCCCCAGCACGGCGAGCACGTAGACGACGACGCCCAGGTCGACCAGGCCGGCCAGCAGGAAGCCCAGCACCGGAACCAGGACGTGGCCCACCTCTGTCCATCCCAGCAGGTCGGCGGCCCAGGAGCCGAACCGCGCCGCGACGATGCTCAGCACCGAGGAGAGCGCGACACCGACGACCAGCACCACGAATCCGCCGAGCTCGCGCAGCTTGGCGAGCACGAAGCTCTCCAGTGCGCGCAGCCGGTCGAACACCGCCCGCAGCGCGGAGCGCAGACCGCCCATGAACGAGATCGCGCTCCACAGCAGCACCGCGGCGGCCACGATGCTCGCCACCACGCTGCCCGAGCCGAGCAGCAGCTGGTCGGGCTTCAGTGCCCCGCCCTGCCCGGTGTCGATCAGACCGGGCACGGCGTCGTTGATCGCGTCGAGGACCGTCTGCAGGGCCTCCGGCCGGCCTCGCAGGACCACCGAGAGCACCGAGTACGCGATCGTGAGGCCGGCGAAGACCGAGAACAGGGCCGAGTAGGCGAGCCCGCCGCACAGCAGCGAGCCCGAGACCGCGTTGAACCTGCCCAGGGCTCGCCCCGGGCGCGTCCCCTGCCACCAGTCGTTGAGACGCTGCGCGAGTGCGGTGGCCCGCCCCACGAGGCTGCGCAACCCTGTCTGACCAGCCGCGGAGTCGGAAGACGTCGTCATCTTTCGAGCCTAGGGGAAGGCCCGGGCGAGAGCACGCGCGCCCGCCTCCCGGGTCCTGCTCAGTGGTGGACGATCTCCGTCACGAAGTCGTCGTCCAGGGGCGAGCCGAGACGGTAGTCCTCGACCTGCCGCCACACCTGGTCGTCGCCGCACTCGTAGAGGGCGATCGCGTTGACCGCGAAGCTCGCCTCGTAGTCGGACATCTCCTCGAAGGCGATGTTGAGCCCGGCGTCGGAGACGTCGTGCGCGACCGTCACGTGGGGGTGGTAGTGGAACCGCAGCTCCTGGGCGAGCGGCCCGGAGCGCACCTTGCGCTCGAGCGTCTCGCACTCGGCGATGCCCTGGGCCACCTGCACGAACACCACCTCGGAGACGGGCCGGAAGGTGCCCGAGCTGCGCAGGTGCACCAGAAAGCTGCTGCCGTGCGCCGCGACCTCGGTCAGGTGCTCGCGGATGCCGTCCATCTCGCCCGGCTCGACGACGGTCGGGCCGAGCAGGGTGATGTGCGGCGGGATGGCGCCGGCGAGCGGGTCGCCGAAACGCCGGCGTGCCTCACGCAGCTCGGCGGCGAACGGCGGCGGCACCGGGATGGCGACCCCGATGCGCACCTGCTCCGCCGAGCGGTCGGGCAGCCTCACGCGTGGTCCGCCCACGCGGCGCGCCGCAGCAGCCCCACCCGGTCGTAGACCCGCTCGAGGGTCTCCTCCGCGAGCTGGGCGGCGCGCTCGGCGCCACGAGCCAGGATCTTGTCGAGCTCGGCAGGGTCGTCGAGGTAGACGCGGGCACGGGCCTGGAACGGCTCGAGGAACGCGACGACGGCGTCGGCAAGGGCGACCTTCAGGTGACCGTACTGCTGGCCCTCGAAGCGGGCGACGAGGTCGGCGACCGGCTCGCCCGTGAGCGCCGAGAAGATCGAGAGCAGGTTCGAGACCCCGGGCTTGGCCTGCGGGTCGTACCGGATCTCGGTGCCGTCGTCGGTCACGGCGGAGCGGATCGCCTTGGCGGCCTTCCTCGGGTCCTCGAGGAGCCAGATCGTCCCCTTGGCGCCGCCCGCGGACTTGCTCATCTTGGCGCCGGGGTTCTGCAGGTCGTAGATCTTGGCGATCGAGGACACGATGTGCGGCTCGGGGACCACGGCGGTGCCCTCGCCGAAGCGGGAGTTGAGACGCTCGGCGAGGTCGCGGGTGAGCTCGAGGTGCTGGCGCTGGTCCTCGCCCACCGGCACGAGCGCGGCGTCGTAGAGCAGGATGTCGGCCGCCATCAGCACGGGGTAGGTGAACAGCCCGACGGTGGTGCCGTCGTTGCCCTGCTTGGCGCTCTTGTCCTTGAACTGCGTCATGCGCCCGGCCTCGCCGAAGCCCGTCTGGCACGACAGCACCCACGCGAGCTCGGCGTGCTGCGGCACGTGCGACTGCGCGAAGAGCGTCGCCCGCTCGGGGTCGAGGCCCCCGGCCAGGTACTGGGCGGCCGTGCGCCGCGTGCGCTCGCGCAGACGGGTCGGCTCCGGGTTCACCGTGAGGGCGTGGAGGTCGGCGAGCATGTAGAGCGCGTCGTACTCGTCCTGCAGCGCCACCCACTGCGTCATCGCCCCGATGTAGTTGCCGAGGTGCAGGGAGTCCTGGGTGGGTTGCATCCCGGACAGGATCCGGGGGCGAGCATCGACGGCCATGGCGGCCATTCTGGCAGGTTCGTCCCAGGGAATCGAACCGACGTCAGGTCGCATCGACGTCGAAGGGCGCCTGCTCACCGGGGGTGAGCCGCCCGGGCGCGGTCATCACGGCGCTCGCCGTCATGCCGCCTGCGGTGACCCGCGGGTCGGTGGCGGCACCCCCGGCGCGCACCGGCTCGTCCAGGAGCGCGTCGCGCACGATCCGGCGCGGGTCGTAGCGGCGGGGGTCGAGGGTGCTCCAGTCGACGTCGGCGCCCTGCTCGCTCAGCTCGTCCTCGACCTTGCTGCGCGCCTCGGCGAGGAAGCGGCGTCCGCCCCGCACGAGGTGCGCGAGCTGCTCCGCGTACTGGGGCATCCGTTGGGGCCCGACGACGAGCCCGATGACGACGAGCAGCACCACGAGCTCACCGCCGTTGATCCCGAACACCGTGCACCCGTCCTCGCTCGCCTCGCGCGTCGTGGTCCCGCGCGCCGTCGTCGTCCCATGGTACGGCCGCCGGCTGCGCCTGCGGTGTGGCCCGTGGCGATACGATCGGTGCTGGGACTCCGGTCCTCGGCGGTGCGGTCGCGCCGACCGGCCCTCGCCCATCCTCGTCCACAACCGTCCCCGGAGGCCATCATCAGCGCAGACAAGGCCCTCAGCTGGGCTTTCGCCGAGGAGTTCCCGCAGGACGACACCGCGGTGCTCGCAGCGCGCGGCCGTGCCGCCGAGCTCGGGGTCGCGACCGTCTCGCCCGCCGTGGGCGCGACGCTGACGGTGCTCGCGGCGGCGATGAGCGCTCGCTCGGTCGTCGAGCTCGGCACCGGCACGGGGGTCACCGCGCTCTACGTGCTCGCCGGCATGGCCGACGACGGCGTGCTCACGACGATCGACATCGAGGTCGAGCACCAGCGCGCGGCGAAGGAGTCCTTCGCCGAGGCCGGCGTGCGCGCCGGCCGCACGCGCCCCATCTCCGGGCGTCCGCTCGAGGTGCTCCCCCGCCTGACGGACGGCGCCTACGACATGGTGGTGGCGGGAGGCGACCCCCACTTCTACCCGGAGTACGTCGCCCAGTCCCACCGCCTGCTGCGCGACGGCGGTCTGCTGGTGGTCACCGAGGCGCTGTGGCACGACGCGGTGGCGGACCCCGCCCGGCGCGACGAGACCACGACGACGGTGCGCGGCGTGGGCCGGTCGCTGCAGGAGGACGAGAGCTTCGTCACCGCCCTGCTGCCGGTGGGCGGCGGGCTGCTCGTCGCCGCGAAGCGCTGAGCCCGACCGTCTCGTCCGACCCTCTCGTTCCCCGGACAGCACGCGACGACCCGACCGGGACGGCGGGGTCGTCGCACGGACGAGGGGACGGCGTCAGCCGACGACGCCCTGCAGCGCGTCACGCAGCGCTGTCGCCTCCGTCGCGTTGAGCTCGACCACGAGACGACCCCCGCCCTCGACGGGGACACGCATGATGATGCTGCGCCCCTCCTTGGTCACCTCGAGGTCGCCGTCGCCCGTCCTCGGCTTCATCGCAGCCATTGATGCGTCTCCATTCGTCACGGACGCCCGCACCCGGATGCCAGCGCTGGTACGTCCTTGCCCAGACCTAGTCTAGGCCACGCGCCTGCGGGGCCGCCGGGACCAGCTCCTCGGCGGACGGCACGGCGACGACGCCGGCGGGCCGGACCCCGGGGACGGCGGTCGGGGACGGGGTCCTGCGCGCGACCCGCGCCCCGCAGGTGCCGCCGGTCCCCTGGGTGCTGGCTTCCGGCGGGGCCGAGCGGAGCAGCGTCGCGATCCGTGCCGCGTGCTGCCGGATCTCCGGGACCGCGGTCGACTCCCACTGGTGCCCGCGCCGCGCCGGCCCGAGTGCCCACAGACGCGGGCTGGTGGCTCCGCCCTGGTCCACGAGCGCCCCGTCGTCGTCCACGTCCAGACCGAGCCCGAGCGCGTCGGGTCGGGCCACGCCGTAGTCGAGGAGGGCGTCGACGAGGTCGTTCCAGCCGCGCGACGCGAAGGGCCGGGGTCCCGTGCAGTCCACGACGACGTCGGCAGGGACGTCGGCGGCGCGCCCCGCGCGCACGGTCACGGCGCCGGAGCGGACGAGGCCCGCCAGCTCGTCGGCGACCGAGGGTGCCATGCGGTGGCGCAGCACCTCCCAGCCGCGCGAGCAGCGCGCGACGAAGCGCTCACGCCCGTCGGGCCCGAGCGCGGCCCACAGGGCGTTCACCTGCGGCCGGATCCCGTCGACGACGTGCTGCCACGGCACGCCCTGCCGCGCCGCCTCGTGCCAGACCCGACTGAACGCGGCCAGCACGCCGGCGAGGCCGGGGCCCGCGGGGACGATGCCGTCGCCCGCCCCGGCAGGCGTGCCCGGGTGGGCGGCCGGGAGCAGCCCGTGCCTGCTGACCATGGTGATCGAGACCGTCGGCTCACGGCGGGCCAGGGAGGTCGCGACGTCGACGGCGGTGAGGCCCGTGCCGACGAGGGTCACCCGGTCGTGCGGCAGCACCGGGTCGAGCGCCCCGGGCGTCCACGGGTCGGCGACGCTCTCGCGCGCGGCGACACCGTCCAGGACGTCGCCGCGCGGCGGTGGGTTGCCGAGGGCGAGCACCACGTGGTCCGCCACGAGGTCCCAGCCGTTGTCGAGGCTCACGACGACGGCGGTGCCCTGCGGACGCACGAGCGTGGCACGGGCACGGACAGCGGTGAGGTCGCGCGGGCGCTCCTCGAGGAGCGTGGCGGCGACGTGCTGCAGGTACTGCCCATACCTGCGTCGGGGAGCGAACTCCGCGGGCTCGAGGGGCGTCCCGGTGCCGGCCGACCACCGGACGAAGCCCTCGGGGTCGCGCTCGAGCACGCCCATGCGCCCCGCGGGGCTGTTGAGCAGGTGGTGCGCGTCCGCCCGTCCGTACGCGAGACCGGCGCCCGGACGAGCCGCGGGGTCCACGAGCGTCACGAACGGCACCGGTCCGGCGGCGGTCTGCCCGTCGAGCAGAGCCGCGGCGGCGAGCACCCCTGCGGCTCCCCCGCCCACGACGACGACATGGTCACGGAGGTGGTCGTGGGTCCTCACGACGCCGCTGCCATCGGGTGGCGCACCGCCCACGCGGCGTAGCCGCCGCGCAGGTCGGCGACCTCCGGGTGCCCCCAGCGGCGCAGCGCGCTGGCCGCGACCGAGGAGCGCCAGCCGGCCGCGCAGTGCACGACGAGGGGGCCCCGCAGGTCGAGCTCGAGGTGGCGGTCGGCGAGCTGCGCGAGTGGGATGTGCAGGGAGCCGGGAATCGCCCCCGCGGCCCGTTCCGCCGCGCTGCGCACGTCGAGCACGAGGACGTCCTCGAGCGCGTCGAAGGCGTCGACGTCGAGGCGGGCGGCAGGCTGCGACACGTCGTCGAGGCGCGCGAGCTCCGGCGGGGCGCTCAGGACGCCGACGACGCGGTCGAAGCCGACCCGCGAGAGCCGGAGCGCGGCCTCGTCGCCGCGGCCGGGCGGGGTGACAAGGACGACCCGCGTCCTCGTCGGCGCGACCATGCCCGCGGTCTCCGCGAACCTGCCGTCGATCCCGACGTTGATCGCGCCGACGACATGACCCCGTGCGAAGTCCTCGGGGTCACGAGCGTCGATGACGAGCATGCCGTCCTCGTGGGCCGCGCGGACCTGGTCGGCGGTGAGCGCCGGGGTGCTGCCCGGCCGCAGCAGGGGGCGGACCCTGCGGTTGAGCACGGCGTCCTCGGCGAAGTAGCGCGGCGCCGGTGGCTGACCGGTCGTCAGCCAGTCGACGAAGACGTCCTCGCTCATGGGACGCAGGGCCGGGTTGGTCCGGCGCTCCTCGCCGATCGTCGAGGAGGGGCGGGGCGAGAGCGCCTTGCCGCAGGCGGACCCGGCGCCGTGCGCAGGGTGCACGGCGACGTCGTCGGGCAGCCCGAGCACGACGTCGTGCAGGGAGCGGTACTGGGCGCGGGCCAGCTCGCGGGGGTCGGCGCCCACGCTCGCCGCGAGGTCCGGGCGGCCGACGTCCCCGACGAACAGCGTGTCCCCGCTGAGCAGCAGACGGCGCTCGCCGTGCTCCCGGACGACGCGGCAGATCGACTCCCAGGTGTGCCCGGGCGTCTCGAGGACCTCGAGGTCGACATGGCCGAGCCGGATGCGCTCGCCGTGGCGCAGCAGCCGGATCGGGTAGTCGGCCTCGGCCCGGCTGCCGTAGCCGATCCAGGCGCCGGTCACGGCGGCGAGCTCGAGGTGGCCGGCCACGAAGTCGGCGTGGAAGTGGGTGTTGGCGATGCCGACGATGCGCAGCCCCTCGCGGTCGGCGTCGTCGAGGTACACCTCGACGTCGCGCCGCGGGTCGATCACGACCGCCTCCCGCGTCTTCTCGTCAGCCACCAGGTAGGAGCCCTGGGACAGACAGTCGAGGTAGTAGTGGTGAAAGATCACAGCGGTTCTCCTCACGCCGTCGTCGACGCGTGCTCGCGCCGTCACCACGCACTATACACACTAATCCGGTAGGCATTCCGAAGAAATCTGCTCCGGTTTGCCTGTTCCGACGATCACAGCCCGCGCACGGCACGCCGTGGCACGAGCTCGCCACGCACGGCGGCCACGAGGTCGAGCACCCGGCGCGTCGCACGCACGTCGTGCGTCCGGAACAGGGTCGCCCCCTCCCACGCGGCGATCGCGGTCGCGGCGAGCGTGCCCTCCAGCCGCTCCTCGACCGGCAGGTCGAGCGTCTCCCCCACGAAGTCCTTGCGCGACAGCGCCATCAGCAGCGGGAACCCCAGCCCGGCGAGCACCCTGGTGCGCCGCACGAGCCGCAAGGAGTCCACGGTGCGCTTGCCGAAGTCGTGCGTCGGGTCCACGAGCACAGCCTCGCGCGGCACCCCCGCCGCGAGGGCGCGTCGCGCCCCCGCGAGGACGGTGCCGACGACGTCGGCCACGACGGCGTCCTGCTCGTCGAAGCCCTCCGGCGCGTCGCCGGGCACCGCGAAACGCACGCGCTCCGGGTCGGTGCGCGGCGCGTTGCCGCCCGTGTGCGAGCACACGACGCCGAGCCCCAGCTCGCCCGCGACCTCGACCAGGCCGGGGTCGGCCCCGGCCCAGGTGTCGTTGAGCAGGTCCGCTCCCGCCTCCGCCGCGGCTCGGCCCACCTCGGCCCGCCAGGTGTCGACGCTCAGCACGAGGTCGGGGAACCGGCGCCGCACGCGCGCGAGGAAGGGGACGACCCGGGCGATCTCCTGCTCCGGGGTGATCTCCGGACCGACGCCCGCACGCACCCCGCCGATGTCGACGACCTGCGCGCCCTCGTCCACCGCGCGGGCGACCGCGTCCATCGCGGCGGCGTCGTCCTGGTAGCGGGCGGGCGCGTAGAAGGAGTCGTCGGTGCGGTTGACGATCGCCATGACCGCGGGCACGTCGACGCCGACCACACGGCCGCCCAGCACGAGGGCAGGGGCCCGGGGCGCCGGCTCGCTCGCCGCGAGTGCGGCGTACAGGCCCTCGGCGACGGTGCGGCCAGGACCCCCGCGGCCCGGGCTCACGACGCGGTGGCGCGCGAGGGCTGCACCGAGGCGTCGAACAGGTCCCGGACGGCGGCCACGACGAAGCCCACCGCCTCGTCGGGGTCGTCGGTCAGGTGCAGCAGGTCGATGTCGGACTCGCGGATCATGCCGCGCGGCGCGACCGCCGTGCGCAGCCAGTCGATGAGCCCCTGCCAGTAGTCGACGCCGACGAGCACGATCGGGAAGGCGGTGACCTTGGTGGTCTGCACGAGCGTGAGCGCCTCGAACAGCTCGTCGAAGGTACCGAAGCCGCCCGGCAGCACGATGAACCCGCTCGCGTACTTGACGAACATCGTCTTGCGGGCGAAGAAGTAGCGGAAGTGCATGCCGAGGTTGACCCACTCGTTCATGCCCTGCTCGAAGGGGAGCTCGATGCCCAGCCCCACCGAGAGCCCGTCGGCCTCCGTCGCGCCCTTGTTCGCGGCCTCCATGATCCCGGGGCCCCCGCCGGTGATCACCCCCAGCCCTGCCTGCGCCAGGCCCCGTCCCACCCGCTCCGCGAGCGCGTAGTCCGGGTGGTCGCGCGGGGTGCGGGCGGAGCCGAAGACGCTGATGGCGGTGCCGATCTCGGCGAGCGCCCCGAAGCCCTCGACGAACTCCGACTGGATGCGCAGCACCCGCCAGGGGTCCTCGTGCAGCCAGTCCTTGGAGTCGGAGTTGTCCAGCAGTCGCTGGTCGGTGGTCTGCGTCGGGATCTGGCCACCCCGCAGGATGACCGGACCCTTCTGGTAGCCGCTGCCCTGCTGCGGAAGTCCTTCGTCGCTCATGGTGCCGACACTACGGGAGGGCGCCCTGCGGCGTCAGCCAGGCACGGAGCGCGTCGTAGCAGATCCCGAGCTGGGCGACGGGCACCTGCTCGTCGTCCTTGTGCGCGAGCAGAGGGTCGCCGGGCCCGAAGTTGACGGCGGGGACCCCGAGCTCGGCGAAGCGGGCCACGTCGGTCCAGCCCTCCTTGGGGGCCGGCCGCCCCCCGGTGACCCCGAGCACGGCTCCGGCGAACTCGGCGGCGAGCGGGGCGTCGAGCCCGGGGCGTGCGCCGGGGGCGGCGTCGTCCACGGTGACCTCGAACCCCTCGAACAGGTCCCGCGCCGTCTGGACCGCCTCCTCGAGCGAGCGCGAGGGCGCGAAACGGTAGTTCACCGTCACCACGCAGCGGTCGGGGATGACGTTGCCCGCGATACCTCCCTCGATGCGCACCGCGTTCATGCCCTCGCGGTAGTCCAGCCCGTCCACAGTCACCGTCGCCGGCTCGTAGTCGGCGAGCCGCTGGAGCACGGGAGCAGCGCGGTGGATCGCGTTGACGCCGGTCCAGGCGCGCGCCGAGTGGGCGGCGACACCCGGGACGACGACGTGCACGCGGAGCGTGCCGTTGCACCCGCCCTCGATCCCGGCATTGCTCGGTTCCCCCAGGACCGCGAGGTCGGCGGTCAGCAGCTCGGGGTGGTCGCGCACGAGGTGGCCCAGGCCGTTGCGGTCGGCGCTGACCTCCTCGTTGTCGTAGAAGACGAAGGACACGTCGCGCGCCGGCGCGGTGGTGGCCGGCAACAGCTCGGCAGCGAGCTGCAGCGCCACCGCGACCCCGCCGAGCATGTCCACGGTGCCCCGGCCCCACAGCACCTGCTCGCCACCGTGCTCGTCGCCTGCCCAGCGCAGCTCGGTCGGCAGGTTGTCCGCGATCGGCACCGTGTCGAGGTGCCCGGCGAGGACCACCCGCTGGGCGCGGCCGTGCAGGGTGCGCGCCACGACGTTGTTCCCGTGCCGCACGACCTCGGCACGGGGCGGCGCGTCCCCGCCGCGCGCGTCGGCCCCCGCCGCGACCGCCCGGCGCAACGTCTGCTCGACGGCGTCCGCGATCCGTTCCTCGTCGCCGCTCACCGAGGGGATGTCGCACAGCGCCCTCGTCAGGTCGACGAGCCCGTCACGGCCCCGGGAGGTGTCGAGTGCTGCAGTCATGCTCGAAGCGTAGCCAAGGAGGGGCGGCGCTCGGACGACGGCCCACGGGCCGCCAGTACGCTGTAGGCATGACTCCTGCCGACGACCTCACCGCCGCCGCACCCGCTCAGGCCCCGTCCACCGACGTCCGTACCGCCTGGGGCTTCGGCCTCGTCACGCGGGACGCGAGCGGCCACGTCCTGGACGCCTGGTTCCCCGCGCCCGAGCTGGGCGCCCCCGCGCCCCGAGCGGCAGCGCCCGCGGAGCTCTCCGCGCTCGCCGGCCACGACGAGCTGCGCGACGTGACTCTCGAGGTGGCCCTCGTCATCGCGGACCTCGACTCCCCCCCGGCCGACGCCACCGACGTCTACCTGCGCCTGCACCTGCTCTCGCACCGGCTCGTCGTGCCCCACGGCCTGAACCTGGACGGGATCTTCGGCCTGCTCACGAACGTGGTGTGGACGAACGTCGGTCCGGTGGCGGTCGACGGGTTCGAGGCGGCGCGGCTGCGGCTGCGCGCCCGCGGCGCCGTCCAGGTGCTCGGCATCGACAAGTTCCCCCGCATGGTCGACTACGTCGTGCCCAGCGGGGTGCGGATCGCCGACGCCGACCGGGTGCGCCTCGGCGCGCACCTCGCCCCGGGCACCACGGTCATGCACGAGGGTTTCGTGAACTACAACGCCGGGACGCTGGGCACCTCGATGGTGGAGGGCCGCATCTCGGCGGGCGTCGTC
>Ga0182749_1002569_pt1 | contig 13193 bp, 13 predicted proteins | sample eDN3rd37CKraftMG_FD_128875 | JGI IMG/M metagenome (GOLD analysis project Ga0182749, IMG submission 128875) | Enriched Miracle-Growth compost microbial communities from Emeryville, California, USA - eDNA 3rd pass 37_C Kraft MG (version 2) (version 2) ...
CCTGGTGAGATCGGAACGATAGGAGCGGACCGTGTGCGCGCTGAAGCCGCGCTCAGTCTCCAGATGGCCGGCGAAGTCCTCGACCGCACGCTCCAGTTGCACGGTTCTATGCTCGCCCCGCCGCGGGCGCGGACCGCGCAGGCGCGGCGCGTTCCGTCGGCCTGCAGCGCTACGGCGCGTCCCGTCGGCCTGCAGCACTACGGCGCGGCCTGCAGCGCTACGGCGCGCGGCATCTCGCGCGGGCGCCGGCCCGGGAACCACGCGCGGCCGATGGACCGCGGTCAGCCGATCGCGCCTCGAAGCGCCTCCATCTCGGCGGGCGTGGCCACGGGAACCTTGGACGAGAAGATCTCCAGCCGCCGCTCCGGCGTCATCGCGCCGAGCGCCTCGAGGAACCGCTCATCGAAGCCGGTCACCTGGGCGTGGTCGCCGACCGGGACGACGGAGTGCACGATGCGGTCCTCGTAGACGTGCACGAGGTTGAAGGCCTGCGCGCCGTCGACGCCGGAGAGCGACGCGGCGGGGGCGCTGAGGTCCATCGTGTAGCAGGTGGCAGCGGCGACGGAGACCGGGATGCCGGCGAACAGGCCGTGCGTCGCGTAGTGCAGGTGACCTCCGAGGATGCCGCGGACGTCGCTTCCCCGCAGGACCGGCTCGAGACGGTCCTGCCGCTGCAGCTCGATCAGGGCCATGACCCCGAGCGGCGTCGGGATCGGCGGATGGTGCATGGCCAGCAGGCTGCCGTGCGGAGCGGGGTCGGCGAGCACGTCGCGGAGCCACTCGAGCTGGCCGTCGCTGAGCGCGCCGTGGTGATAACCGGGCACCGTGCTGTCGAGCGCGATGATCCGCAGGCCGTTGACGTCGTAGACCCGGTCCTGCGGCCGGTCGCTCTCCGGCTCGTCCAGAAGATCCGCGGCGAATCGGTTGCGCTCGTCGTGGTTGCCCATGACCCAGACGACCCGGGATCCCATGCGCTCGGCCGCGGGCTCGACCAGCTCCCGGAGGCGACGGTATGCATCCTGTTCGCCGAGGTCGGTCAGGTCGCCCGTGAGGACTATCGCCTCCGGCCTGGTGCCTGAGCGCTCCAGCTGCTCCAGCGCCCTGAGCAGGTTGGCGCCGGTCGGCACCGTCCCGTACAGCGGGCTGTCGCCGGCGAGGAAGTGGGTGTCGCTGATGTGCGCGATCACGTGAGCTGGGTCCGGATACTGGCCGAATTGGGTCACCTCAGAAGCCTACGGCGCGTAGGATCTGCCGAGCATTCGAAACGAGGATCCCTAGGGACCAGGCCAGGAGGATCGATGACGATCACGTTCCCGGAGCGGAGCGGACGCCCCGCCCCGCCGCAGGTGCTCCAGCTGCGCGAGTACACCGCCACCCGCTTCGCCGATCGGCCCGATGCCGCCGGCGTCAGAGTCTCCGAGCTCGATCTGAACGGCGTTCCCGCGCTGGAGTTCGAACCGCCGGATCCTCGGCTGACGATCCTGTACTTCCATGGCGGCGGATATCGCGGCGGCTCCCCTCGCGGCCTCTCGCCCTATCTGTCCGGGCTCGCCTCGCTGACCTCGACCCGCGTGGTCGCGGTCGCCTATCGACTGGCCCCGGAGAACCCATACCCCGCGGCCCTCAACGACGCCCTGACCGCGTGGGCCTCCCTCCGCACCGCCGATCCGTCGAGGGAACTCGTCGTGGCCGGCGACTCGGCAGGAGGAGGCCTCGCGACAAGCCTCATGGTCACCCTGCGCACCCGGGGCGAGTCCCTGCCCGCCGGCGCGGTGCTCCTGTGCCCGTGGGTCGACCTGCGGCTGGTCGCGGCCAGCTTCGAGGAGTGCGCCGAGGACGACCAGATCTACTCGTTGGAGCTCGCCCGCGATGCGACCGACATGTACCTGCAAGGGCACGCGGCCGACGATCCCCGACTGTCCACGGTGCTCGCCGACTGGACCGGCATGCCGCCCCTGCTGATCCAGGCCAGCAGCCATGAGGTCCTGCGCGACGACGCACGGACCCTCGCGACCGCGGCGATCGCGAGCGGGGTGCGGGTGTGGTTCTCCGAGTTCCCCGGCCTGAGGCATGTCTGGCAGAACGACTATCCCCTGACCCCCGAGTCCGTGGTCGCGATCGAGCAGGTCCGCGCCTTCCTGGAGAACGCGCTCGACAGGTCGGCGAGCGCCGCCTGATCGCCTCGTCGCTCAGCGCTTGACCCACCCCCTTTCGCGCTCCTGCACCGCTCCCTCCAGTTCGAGTGCGCCGAGCGCGCCCTGCACCTCGACGACCGCGAGCCCGGAGCGGGCGGCGAGCTCCTCCACCCGGCGAGGAGCGCGGGAGCTCAGCGCATCGAGCAGCCGCACCTGATGAGGGGGCCGGCGACCGCCGGCCGCGTGCGCCGGTACCGGGCCGCGTGCTTCCATCGCGGCCGAGCCGCCCGTCCTCGTCGCCGAGCCGCCCGTCCTCGTCGCCGAGCCGCCCGTCCTCGTCACCGAGCCGCCCGTCCTCGTCGCCGAGACGGAGCTCTCGGCCGTCTGTGCCGATGCCGAGCCGTCGACCGCTCCCGCCGCGGCCGGGGGAAGCGGGGCCAACTCGGCCATCTCGTCCGGCGTGCTCACCAGGACGGCGCCGCGGTCGCGGATCAGCAGGTGGCATCCGGCCGAGGCGGCGCTGCTCACCGGGCCGGGCACGGCCCCCAACGGACGGCCGATGGACGCGGCGTGACCCGCGGTGTTGAGCGAGCCGGAGCGCCAGCCCGCCTCGATGACCACTGTCGCGAGGGATGACGCGGCGATCAGCCTGTTCCGCTGCAGGAAGCGCCATCGGGTCGGCGACGAACCGCACGGCAGCTCCGAGACCACGGCGCCGGTCTCGACGATCCGGGTCAGGAGGGACTCATGGCCGCTCGGGTAGAAGCGGTCGACCCCGCCGGCGAGGAAGGCGATGGTACTTCCGGAGCTCGCGAGCGCCGCCCGATGCGCCATCCCGTCGATGCCATATGCGGCCCCGGAGACTATCGCGTAGCCGCGATCCACCAGACCGGCCGAGGCCTCCATCGTGACGTGCTCGCCGTAGCCGGTGGCCGCCCTCGCCCCGACCAGCGCGATCGAGCGGTCGAGAGCTCGAAGCGCGGCGGTGGCCCCGCGCACCCAGAGCGCCAGCGGCGCGTTGTCCCCCAGTCCGGCCAGGCCCGATGGCCAGTCGGCGTCGCCCGGGACCGTGAGCCTGGCGCCGAACCTCGCGGCCTGGGCCAGCGCGCGCAGCGCAGCGGCCGAATCGATCCGCGGCCGCCACCGGCCGAGCGCCGCGCCGAGCTCGTCGACGCTGAGCTCGTCGGCCTCGGCCTGCAGTCGTGACGGCTCCCAGCGATCGATGACCGCACGCAGCGCCTCCGGCGCCCCCATCCCGGCGACCAGGGCTCCCGCGACCCGGTCGCCCGGCTCGACGATGCAGCTCCATGCCGCCCGAGCGAAGCCTTCCGCGGGGTCGAGCCCGTCCGCCACCGCGGCGACCAGGGGCCTGATGACCGCATCATCGACTCCGAGGATGCTCATGCCGACCTCCTGAGGTAGAGCGCCCGGTCGAGATGCTCGGCGTTCGGGCTCTCGCTGCCGTCGAGGTCCGCAACGGTCCAGCCGAGCCTGAGCACGCGATCGTATCCGCGCATGGTGAGCCCTCCGCGCTCCAGCGCCCGGTCGATGGCTGCGGTGGTCCCCCGCTTCAGCCCGGGCGCGCGACTGCGCAGCCACGACCCCGGAACCTCCGAGTTGAGCCGCCACGGCGTGCCGGCGAGCCTCGCCACGGCCGCCGCCCTCGCGCCCTCGACGCGCGCCCGCGCCTGTGCGGTGCTGATCCGTGGCCCCTCGTCGGCCATGCGCAGCCGGGCGGAGGTGATCCGCGAGAGCCGCAGCCGGATGTCGATCCGATCGAGCAGCGGACCGGAGAGGCGGGCGAGGTATCGGCGTCGCGCGTTCGGCGAGCAGCTGCACTCCTGATCCGCCGCGCCGTACTGCCCGCACGGGCAGGGGTTTGCCGCAAGGACAAGCTGGAACCTCCCGGGAAAGGTGGCCACCGCGTTCGCGCGGTGGATGACGATCGTCCCCGACTCGAGCGGCTGGCGGAGCGCGTCGAGCACCGCCCGCGGATACTCGGGGGCCTCGTCGAGGAACAGGACGCCGTGGGATGCCCTGGCCGCCGCCCCGGGACGGATCACCCCGCTGCCTCCGCCGATCAGCGCGGCGGCGCTCGCCGTGTGGTGCGGCGCCTCGAAGGGCGGCCTGGCCTCGAGGGCGCGGCCCACCGGCAGACCGGAGAGCGACCGCAGCGAGCTCACCTCCAGCGCCGACTCGGTGTCGAGATCCGGGAGCAGCCCGGGCAGCCGTGCTGCGAGCATCGACTTGCCGGCGCCGGGAGGCCCGAGCATGAGCAGATGATGGCCGCCGGCGGCCGCGACCTGCACGGCCTCGACCGCGTCCTCGTTGCCGACCACGTCCGCGAGGTCGGCGTCATCGGCCGGCGCCGGCTCCTCGGCCGGCCACAGCACCGGATCGACCGGGAAAGGGTCGAACTTCCCGTCGTGCCAGATCGCCGCGTCCCGCAGGGAGGCGGCCGCGACGACTCGCACGCCGGGCACCAGCTCGGCCTCGTCGAGATTGCCCGCCGGCACCATCACCGTCGACGCCCCGGCCCTGGCCGCCGCGAGCACCGCCGGCAGGATGCCCCGCACCGGCCTGATCCTGCCATCCAGCCCCAGCTCGCCGAGGTGCACGACCGCCGCGACCGACTCGGCGGAGACCGAACCGGCCGCGGCGAGCGCCGCCAGCGCGATGCCGAGGTCGAAGGCCGAGCCGTGCTTGGGCAGCGCCGCGGGCGAGAGGTTCACGGTCAGCTTGCGGTTCGGCAGCGGACATCCCGAGTTGGTCGCCGCGGAACGCACCCGGTCACGCGCCTCGCCGAGGGCGGCGTCGGGCAGCCCGATCAGCACGAAGCCAGGCAGGTTGCTCGACAGGTCAGCCTCGATCTCGACCAGTGACCCGCTGAGCCCGAGCAGGGCCACCGATGCGGTGCGACCGATCGTCATCAGAACACCCGCTCCAGGTGCTCCACGGTCGGCTCGCCGCGCGGGGGCAGCAGCACGGCGATCGCATCGATCCGGATCCGGTCGTGATCGCCGGGGTGCGCCTCGCACCAGGCCGCGGCGAGACGGCGCAGCCGCGCCAGCTTGACCGGGGTCACCGCCTCGAAGGGATGGCCGAAGCCCGCCCCGGAGCGCGTCTTGACCTCCACGAAGACGGTCTCCGCGCCATCCACCGCCACGATGTCGAGCTCGCCGAGGGAGCAGCGCCAATTGCGGTCGACGATGAGGTAGCCCCTGGCCACCAGCGCCGCCGCCGCGAGCTCTTCGCCGCGAGCCCCGAGGATGTCTTTGTCCGCCACGCGAAAAGGATCACCGCCGGGAATCCGGCGCCGACCGGAATCGGCGAAATCGGTGATCGGCGAAGGTCGAAGGCGACTGTGAAGGAGAAGTCGTCTGGAGGAGCCCCGTGCTTGTCCCGCGTCCGGTCCCGCGCGAGACTGATCAGCGACGGCACCGGAACGCGGCCGGACGAGAGGCGTGGCCGAACGGGAGTCGCAGCCGGACGAGAGACCCAGCCGAACAAGAGGCACAGCCAAACGGCTGCCGTGGCCGAACGGGAGTCGCCGGCGAACGACCGCCGCGTCCGAACCACCGGCAGGCGGCGCAACCGCCGCGCAAGGCTTCAGAGCACGCCAGACGAAACACCGAACGGAGGACCGATGAACCGCACCGGACAGTTCTCGGAGAATGCCGACTTCGACTTCGAGATCCGCACCGTCATCGGCTCGGCATCCGCCGGAGCGGCTGAGGTCGGCGAGGTCCTGGCCGCCGTCTCCGGGATCGGCAGGAAGGACCACGCGGCCTGGTACCAGGCATGGCGCGGGCTGGCCGATCGGGTGCGGACACAGGCCGACGCCTCGGCGGACGGCGGGCACCCGGTCAGCGCCGCCGCGGCCTACCTGCGCGCCTCCCACTACTACGCCGTCGCGGTGAACGCCGCCTCGTCCCTGGACCGGCCGGACGACCTGCTGGAGGTGTTCCGGCTGCACCGCTCGGCGTGGGACCGCTTCGTCGACACCACCGAGGTGCGAGCGGAGCGCGTCTCGATCCCCTACGAGGGCGGCGCGCTGCCCGGATACCTCTTCAGGCCGGCCGGCGAGCGGACGACCACGCCGGTCCTCGTCGCCGTCAACGGCAGCGACGGGTCGCTGACCAGCCTCTGGGCGGACTGCGTGGTCGGGGCGCTGCGGCGCGGATACTCCGCACTCGTGTTCGACGGGCCCGGCCAGCAGTCGATGCTGTTCGAGCACGGTTCGCACTTCCGCCCGGACTGGGAGCACGTCCTCACGCCGGTGTACGACTTCGTGTCGACGCTGCCGGGAGCGGATGCACAGCGCATCGCGCTGTACGGCATCAGCCAGGGCGGATACTGGGTGCCCCGTGCCCTCTCCTTCGAGCACCGCTACGCCGCGGCGGTCCTCGATCCCGGCGTCACCGACGTCTCCGCCTCCTGGAAGTCGCAGCTCCCGCACAGCCTGCTGCGCCTGCTGGAGAACGGCGAGGACGAGAAGTTCGATCGGGACATGGCCATCGGGATGCGGTTCACGCCCGACACGACGAGCACCTGGGCCTTCCGCGCCCGCCCCTTCGGCACCACCGGCTACGCCCAGACGCTGCGCGCCGTCGAGGAGTACAACCTCGAATCCATCGCGCATCAGATCACCACGCCCCTGTTCATCACCGAGCCCGAGAACGAGCAGTTCTGGCCCGGGCAGTCGCAGCGGCTCGCCGATCTCGCCCCGACGGTGTCCGCCCTCGCCAGGTTCACCGCGGCTGAAGGTGCCGACTCGCACTGCGAGCCCCTCGCCCGCGCCCTGGTCGAGCAGCGCATGTTCGACTGGCTCGACCAGCAGCTCGGCCGCTGACCCGCCGGGAGGCGACGACCGCTCTAGGGAGGCGGTGACAGCTCCGGGGGCCGCCCCGCCCGGAACGGCGAGACGGGTTCGATACCATCCGGTGTGACCGAAACCCCGGCATCCGCTCCCCGCACCTGGCGTCACCGGACCTGGCGGCACTGGGCCTCGCTCGTCCTGGTCGGAGCGCTCGGCGGTCTGCTCTCCGGCGCCTTCGGGGTGGGCGGCGGCATCGTGATGGTGCCGCTGCTGATCTGGCTGACCGGGATGGACCAGCGCCGGGCATCCGCCACCTCCCTGCTCGCGATCCTGCCGAGCGCGATCTGCGGCGCGATCCAGTACGGGGTGCGCGGCGAGATCCACCTGCTGGCCGCGGTGCTGCTCGCTGCCGGCGGCATCGTCGGCGCGATCCTGGGGGCGCGTCTGCTCCAGCGGCTGCCGCTGGCCCTGGTGCGCTGGCTGTTCATCGCGCTGCTGGTGGCGGTCGCGGCGCGCCTCATGCTCGTCCCCCCGCTGCGCGGCGGGGAGGTCGGGCTGGACTGGCTGTCCGATCTGGCCCTGGTCGGCGTCGGCGTGCTCATCGGCGTCGCCTCCGGGCTGTTCGGCATCGGCGGAGGCGCGATCGCGGTGCCGGTGCTCATCGCGCTGTTCGGCTTCGGAGACCTGCTGGCCAAGGGCACATCGCTCGCGATGATGGTGCCGACCTCGATCTCGGGCACGGTGACCAACCTGCGCAGCGGGCTGGTGGACATCCCGGCCGGCCTGGTGGCCGGAGTCGCGGCGGTCGCGGCATCCTTCGGCGGCGTCGCGGTGGCCTTCCTGCTGCCGCCGCAGGTGGCCGGGATCGCCTTCGGCGTGTTCCTCGTGGCGGTCGCGATCCAGCTCAGCTTCCGCGCGGTGCGCGCGCAACGCGCGGGTGACTAGCGCCCGGTCATTGTCGGCGTTCCGGTCCGATGTCGCCGCCGGAGCGGCTGCATCGGACCGGAACGCCGACAATCACGGCGTGTGGCGGCGGCGCGGCACGGGGGCGCTACTCGTCGAGCGCGAGCTCCTTGGGCAGCTCGAGCTCCTTGGCGCTGAGCTCCTCGACGTTGACGTCCTTGAAGGTGAGCACGCGCACCGACTTGACGAAGCGGTCGGAGCGGTAGACGTCCCACACCCAGACGTCGTTCATGGTGAGCTCGAAGTAGAAGTCGTGCTCGGTGTCGCGGCGCACCAGCTCCACCTCGTTCGCGAGATAGAAGCGCCGCTCGGTCTCCACGACGTAGCGGAACTGGGAGACGACGTCCCGGTACTCCCGGTACAGCGCCAGCTCGACCTCGCGGTCGTAGTCTTCGAACTCGTCTTCGTCCATGCTCAGGCAATCCTACGCTTGCCGCGTGCTCTGCCCTGCGACGCGTTCGCCCTCAGCGTGCACGGTCACGCGACCTCCACGCCGTCGGTCTGCCCATCCCGGTGCAGCCAGCTCAGCCGGTGCAGCCCGCTCGGCCCGTGGACGTCTATGGCGGCGTAGTGCTCGGCGCTGGCGTAGCCCTTGTTGCTCCTCCAGGCATAGTGCGGCGCGGTCTCGTGAGCCTGGATCATCATGCGGTCGCGGTGCACCTTGGCGATCACGGATGCCGCGGCCACCGATGCGCAGTCGCGATCGGCCTTGACCCTGGTGCGCACGTCGATCGCGGTCACCCCAGCGGGAGCCAGCCAGTTGTGCGAGCCGTCGAGCAGCAGCACGGCGTCGCCGAACTCGGCTCCGGCCTGCTCCACCGCCACCAGGGCACGCACCCCGGCGAGGCCGAGAGCGGCGATGATGCCCACCTCGTCCACCTCCTGCGCCGTGGCGAGCCCCACCGCGCTGTACCGCACCCACCCGGCGGCCAGGGGGGCCAGCTCCTCGCGTCGCTTCTCGCTGAGGAGCTTCGAGTCGCGCAGGCCCTTCGGCATCCGTCCCACCGTCGCGTCGACCACGCAGACCCCGACCGCCACCGGGCCGGCGATCGCGCCGCGGCCGACCTCGTCCACGCCGATCACGTAGCGGACGCCCTCCCGGTGGAGGAGCGCCTCCGTGCGCAGCGTGGGCTCGACGACGGGGGTCACTTGTCGTCGGTCCCCTCGTCCACTCCGTCGAAGACCTCGGGGTAGTTGCCGAGCCAGGTCCAGTGCGAGGCGGGCCAGCTGATCACGAAGGCCTTGCCGACCACGTCGTCCATCGGGACGAAGCCCTTCGACGGGTCGTTCATGTGAAAACGCGAATCGGCTGAATCGTAACGGTTGTCCCCCATCACCCAGAGCGAGTTCTTCGGGACTGTTACTTCGAAATCGTCCTTCGATACCTTGGTGACGCCGTCGGGAAGCTTGATATACGGCTCGTTCAACGGGATGCCGTTGACCTCCATCTGACCGAAGGCGTTGCAGCACTTCACCGTGTCGCCCGGCAGTCCGATGACGCGCTTGATGAGGTGGTCGTCGCTGTCCGGCGCGCTCAGGCCGACCACCGAGAGCACCCAGTCGACAGCCGTGACGACGGCGTTGCGCTGCGGCTCGGCCTGGGGCGGGAGCCAGTTGCCCGGGTCCTTGAACACGACGACGTCGCCGTGCTGGACCGGAACGAGGTGGGGGACCAGCTCGTTGACGATGATCCGGTCATCCACCTGGAGGGTGTCCGTCATCGACGGCGACGGAATGTAGAAGGAACGGATGAGGAAGGCCTTGATCCCCACCGAGATGATGATCGCCGCGACGAAGATGATGACGATGTCGCGGATGAAGAGTTTGACGCCGCGTGAACCGCTGCGACGCCTCTGCGCCGCCTCGTCATCCGCCGTCGCCGGATCGATCTGTGTCATTAAACCCCTGAGCTCCCCAACATCCTAGATGTGGGGAGCTCAGGGAAAGCTGCAGCGGCGCGCCTAGCCGACGTCGCGCTTCTCCTTGATCTTGGCCTTCTTGCCGCGCAGTTCGCGCAGGTAGTAGAGCTTGGCGCGGCGCACGTCGCCGCGGGTGACGACCTCGATGTGGTCGATCACCGGGGAGTGCACCGGGAAGGTGCGCTCGACGCCCACCTGGAAGCTGACCTTGCGCACCGTGAAGGTCTCGCGCACGCCCTCGCCGGAGCGGCCGATGACGACGCCCTGGAAGACCTGGATGCGGCTTCGGCTGCCCTCGATGATGTTCACGTGCACCTTGACGTTGTCGCCGGCGCGGAAGTCGGGGATGTCGGTGCGAAGGGAGGCCTTGTCGACCTCGTCGAGGATGTGCATTGCTTTTCGCTCTCTGCGACCGCCACAGGTCGAACGCGCGTATCGGTACTTCGTCGAAAGGGATGTCGTGCCCTGGCGGATCCCGGTTCCCCTGTGGCAGAACCGTGCCGCGGCACAAGCGGCAATTCTGTCACATCCCGGGGCCCGGTGCCAGCCGGCTCAGGGCAGAATGGGGTGGTGATCGAGCTGAGAACCCCCGAAGAGATCGAGCGGATGCGGGCTGCCGGCGGCTTCGTGGCCGGTGTGCTGGTCGCCCTGCGCGATGCGGCGGCGGTCGGGGTGAACCTCCTGGACCTGGACGCGCTGGCGCACCGGATGATCCGCGAGGCCGGGGCCGAGAGCTGCTACATCGACTATCACCCCTCCTTCGGCGCGATGCCCTTCGGCAAGGTGCTGTGCACCTCGGTCAACGACGCGGCGCTGCACGGCCTGCCGCACGACTACCGCCTGGCCGACGGCGACCTGCTCTCGGTCGACTTCGCGGCGTCGGTGGACGGCTGGGTCGCCGACTCCGCGCTGTCCCTGGTGGTGGGAACCCCGCGTCCCGCCGACCTGGAGCTGATCCGGACCACGGAGCGGGCGCTGGAGGCGGGCATCGCCGCCGCCCAGGCCGGGGGCCGGATGGGCGACGTCTCGGCCGCGGTCGGCGAGGTCTGCCACGCCGCCGGCTACTCGATCAACCTGGACTTCGGCGGCCACGGCGTCGGCCGCACCATGCACGGCGACCCGCACGTGCCGAACGACGGGCGCCGCGGTCGAGGCTTCCCGCTCAAGCCCGGCCTCGTGTTCGCGATCGAGCCCTGGCTGTGCGCCGGCACCGATCGCATCTACACCGACCCCGACGGCTGGACCCTGCGCAGCCAGGACGGCTCCCGCGCCGCCCACTCGGAGCACACGGTGGCGATCACCGACGACGGCCCGGTCGTGCTCACGGCCCGAGACTAGAGCTCGTCCGGCTTGAGCAGGTCGGGCCGCACCCGCCGGGTTCTCTCCAGCTGCTGCTCGCGGCGCCAGGCCGCGATCCTGCCGTGGTCGCCGCTGAGCAGCACGGGCGGCACCTCGAGCCCGCGCCAGCTCGCCGGCTTGGTGTAGCTGGGGTACTCGAGCAGCCCGTCGGAGTGGGACTCCTCGACCAGGCTCTCCGGGTTGCCGATCACGCCCGGGATGAGCCGGCCGATCGCCTCGATCATCGCCATCGTGGCGACCTCTCCCCCGTTGAGCACGTAGTCGCCCATGCTCAGCAGCCGCACCCGCGCGTGCCGGGCCGCGTAGTCGATCACCCGCTGGTCGATGCCCTCGTAGCGCCCGCATCCGAAGACCAGCCTCGGCTCGGCGGAGAGCTCCTGCGCGATCGCCTGGCTGAACAGCTCCCCGGCCGGCGACGGGAAGACGATCACCGGCGCCTCGTCGCCCTGGGCCTGGCTGCGGTAGAGCACGCTGTCCAGCGCCTCCCCCCACGGCTCCGGCTTCATCACCATGCCGGCACCCCCGCCGTACGGGGTGTCGTCGACGGTGCGGTGACGGTCGGTGGTGAAGTCGCGCAGGTCGTGCACCGCGAGGTCGATCAGGCCGGTCTGCCTCGCCTTACCGAGCAGGGACACGTCGAGCACGGAGAAGAACTCCGGGAAGATCGTGAGGATGTCGATGCGCACCTGACGATCGTAGGCCGGGCCGGGTCGGCAGGATCGCACCCGCACATCGCAGGCGGTCGGCGGCCCGGTGAGAACTCGGTGACCTGACGGTAACGCGCCGCGACATCCGGCGAAACATGGGACGTCTATCGTCGGCATGGCGGCGACGCCCGAGGATGTCGGCAGTCGTCGGATCGACGGGAGCGCGCAGCATGCAGACCGAGGAGGCGCCGGCATCCGCCGACACCCACTGCCCGTACTGCGCCCTGCAGTGCGCGATGACCCTCAGCGCTCCCGACCCGGAGGCCGGGCCGCATGAGGCGCCGCTCTCGGTCGCCGGCCGCTTCTTCCCTACCAACCGCGGCGGCCTGTGCAAGAAGGGCTGGACCTCCCCCGTCGTGCTGGGCTCGCCGGACCGGATCACCGAGCCGATGCTCAGGCGCGATGACGGAGGCTTCTCGCCGACCACCTGGGAGACGGCGCTGGACCTGATCGCGGACCGCCTGATCGAGACCCGCGAGCGCCACGGCCCGGACTCGATCGGGATCTTCGGCGGCGGAGGTCTCACCAACGAGAAGGCCTACCTGCTGGGGAAGTTCGCCAGAGTCGCGGTCGGCACCTCCCGCATCGACTACAACGGGAGGTTCTGCATGTCGTCGGCCGCCGCGGCGACCACCAGGGCCTTCGGACTCGACCGCGGGCTGCCCTTCCCGGTCGCCGACCTCGACTCGGCCCGCAGCATCCTGATCCTCGGATCGAACATGGCAGACACCATGCCGCCGATCCTCTCCCACCTGGCCGGGGCCCGATCCGCCGGGGGCCTCATCATCGTCGACCCGAGGCGCAGCTCGACGGCGAAGCTGACCGAGGACGGCGCCGGCATTCACCTGCAGCCCGCACCGGGGACGGACTTGCAGCTGCTCCTCGGGATCACCCACGTGGTGCTCGCCGAGGGCCTCCACGACCGCGACTACCTCGCCGAGCGGACCAGCGGGCTCGCCGAGCTGCAGCGCAGCGTGGCGCAGTGGTGGCCCGAGCGGGTCCAGTCCGTCACCGGAGTTCCCGCCTGGCAGATCCGGCAGGTGGCGCGACGGCTCGCCGAGCCCGGCGGCACGTACATCCTCACCGGGCGCGGCGTCGAGCAGCACGTCAACGGCACCGACACCGCGACCGCCGCCATCAACCTCAGCCTCGCGCTCGGGCTGCCGGGGAGGTCCGACTCCGGCTACGGCACCGTCACCGGCCAGGGCAACGGCCAGGGTGGCCGGGAGCACGGCCAGAAATGCGACCAGCTTCCGGGCTACCGCAAGATCACCGATCCGGATGCCCGCAG
>Ga0182749_1002570_pt1 | contig 13182 bp, 14 predicted proteins | sample eDN3rd37CKraftMG_FD_128875 | JGI IMG/M metagenome (GOLD analysis project Ga0182749, IMG submission 128875) | Enriched Miracle-Growth compost microbial communities from Emeryville, California, USA - eDNA 3rd pass 37_C Kraft MG (version 2) (version 2) ...
CTTGATCTTGGACACCAGCGCCGAGAAGTCCTTCTCGCCGATGTTGATGCCCTCATAAAGCACCGGCTTCATGCCGCCCTTGGCCATGGCCTTGATGGTCTCGTCGGCGAGGCCCTTGCCGTATGTGGTCTTGTCGTGGACGACCGCGACCTTCTTGCCCTTGAAGTGCTTGAGGATGTAGCCGCCGGCGACGATGCCCTGCTGGTCGTCGCGGCCGCAGGTGCGGAAGATGTTCCACATCTTGCGCTCGGTCACCTGCGGGTTGGTGGAGGCGGGGGTGACGGCGAGGATGCCGTTCTCCTGATAGACCTCGGACGACGGCATGGTGACGCCGGAGTTGAAGGCGCCGACCACGAACTTCACGCCGTCGGCGGAGAACTTGTTGGCGACCGACACGCCCTGCTTCGGATCGGACACGTCGTCGCCGAACTCGACGGTGAGCTTCTGCCCGTTGATGCCGCCGGCGGCGTTGATGTCCTCGACCGCCTGTTGCGCGCCATTCTTCAATTGTGCGCCGAAGGCGGCGTTCGGGCCGGTGATCGGGCCCTGCACGCCGAATTTAACTTGCGCGGATGCCGTGCCCGCGAGGGCGACGGCAAAGCCCAGCGCAAGGCTGATTGTCGTGATCTTCCTCATGCGTAGTCTCCCCTACCTGGTACCTGCTGACTCTAATTCCGAAAGTTCAACGTCAGTCCTTGGCGCAAATGCTACATCAAGGTGAGCGGCGGCGCCAGCGCCAGCGCCCGGCCGCCTCGTTGATCCAGGGATATTGATCGATCATTTGCGCCCGGCGCGCGATCCAGAAGCCTCCGGCGCCGGCCAATATGCAGATCGTCGCGTCGGTCGCGTAAAAATGCAGCGACAGCAGGGTGCCGTCGAACAGCGAATAGTGCAGGAAGCGGACGGCGCCGCCCAGGATCAGGGCATAAACGACGACCTGCCACCACGGCCGCCAGGTCTGGGCGATGGCGCGGCCGGCGAGCAGCGACGCGCCGCCGCCGAGGAAGACGGTCACCAGGAAGAAGACGCCGAAATTGTCCTCTTCGGCGAGGAAGTGCGGGATCGAGAAGGTGTGCGCAAGCTGATCCATCAGTGCCGCCCTCCCTCGAGATAGGCGTGGCGGATCTCCGGGCGCTCGAGGAGCTCCTGCCCGCTGCCCGAGAGGGTGATCAGGCCGTTGACCATGACGTAGCCGCGGTGCGCGAGCTTGAGCGCGTGATAGGCGTTCTGCTCGACCAGGAAGACGGTGAGGCCGGTCTCGGCGTTGAGCGCGCGGATGGCGTCGAAGATCTGCTTGACGATCAGCGGCGCGAGCCCGAGCGACGGCTCGTCGAGCAGCAGGAGCCGCGGCTTAGACATCAGCGCGCGCGCGATCGCCAGCATCTGCTGCTCGCCGCCGGAGAGCGTGCCGCCGCGTTGCGAGATGCGCTGCTTCAGGCGCGGAAACAGGGTGAGCGCGCGCTCGAGATTGGCCTCGTATTCGGCCGGGTCGGCGACGGTGGCGCCCATCTGCAAATTCTCGAGCACGGTCATGCGCGAGAAGATGCGGCGGCCTTCCGGCGACTGCGCGAGCTTCAGCCGCGCGATCTCGTGCGTCGGCAGGCGCGTGATGTCCTGGCCGTCGAATTCGATCGTGCCCTCGCGCGCGCGCGGATTGCCGCAGATCGTCATCATCAAGGTCGACTTGCCGGCGCCGTTGGCGCCGATCAGCGTGACGATCTCGCCGGCCTTGACCTCCATGTCGACGCCCTTGAGCGCCATGACCCGGCCGTAGAAGGTCTTGACGCCGCGCACGTTGAGCAAAGGTGCGGTCATGCGCCGACCTCCGCTTCCACCTTCTCGACGTCCTCGTCGGGCACGCCGAGATAGGCGGCGATCACCTTCTCGTCGTTGCGCACCGCCTCGGGCGTGCCGTCGGCGATCTTGACGCCGTAGTCGAGCACGACGATGTGGTCGGAGATCTCCATCACCACCGACATGTCGTGCTCGATGAGCAGGATCGACATGTTGTTGTCGGCGCGGATCGACAGCAGCAATTCGTTGAGCTCGGCGCTCTCGCGCGGATTGAGCCCGGCCGCCGGCTCGTCGAGACACAGGAGCACCGGGTCGGTGAGCATCGCCCGCGCGATCTCGAGCCGCCGCTGCGCGCCGTAGGGCAGGTCGCCGGCCGGATCGTCGGCGCGGCCGAGGAGGCCGACGCGGTCGAGCCACGCGCGCGCGCGATCGATCGCGCCGCGCTCGGCGACCGTGTAGGAGGGGAAGCCGAGCACGCCGAGCAGCGTGTAGCCGGAGGCGAGCATCAGCCGGTTGTGCTGCGCCACCATGAGGTTCTCCAGCGCCGTCATGCCGGGGAACAGCCGGATGTTCTGGAAGGTGCGGGCGACGCGGGCCGTCTGCGACACCAGGAAGTCGGGCATGCGCTCGAGCAGGAAGAGCGAGCCGTCGGCATGCGCCATGTGGCGCTGGCTCGAGTCGGTGAGCGTCTCGAGCGCCTCCCAGGCGGCGACGCCGCCGTGGCGCAGGCCGATGCGCCCGGCGGTCGGCTTGTAGAAGCCGGTGAGGCAGTTGAACACGGTGGTCTTGCCGGCGCCGTTCGGGCCGATCAGCGCGGTGATCTCGCCCTTGCGCACGTCGAAGGACAAATCGTCGATCGCCACCAGGCCGCCGAAGCGCATGGTGAGGTGCTCGACCCGGAGCAGGATGTCGTCACCTTCGTCCATCAGCCGTGGCCCTCGCCGACGAGGTCGGCGCTGATCGTCTTGCGCTCCTTCAGGAACACCGAGGGCGCGCGCGTCGAGATCAGGCCGCGCGGCCGCCAGATCATGATCAGCACCATGCCGAAGCCGAAGATCAGCATGCGATACTGCGTCGGGTCGAAGCCCGAGCCGAACACCTGCTTGAGGAAGTCGAGATCGCGCATGATTTCGGTGCCGCCGATCATCGCCACCGCGGCGATGGCGACGCCGATCTGGCTGCCCATGCCGCCGAGCACGACGATCGACAGGATCGTCGCGGATTCGAGGAAGGTGAAGGACTCGGGCGAGATGAAGCCCTGCCGCGCGGCGAAGAACGAGCCGGCGAAGCCCGCGAACATCGCGCCCATGGCGAAGGCGGTGAGCTTGGTATTGGTCGTGTTGATGCCGAGCGAGCGGCAGGCGATCTCGTCCTCGCGCAATGCCTCCCAGGCGCGCCCGACCGGCAGCCGGCGCAGGCGCACGGTGACGTAGCAGGTCAGCATCGCCAGCGCGAGGATGAGATAATAGAGGAAGATGGTGCGGTAGATCGGCGTGAACGGCAGGCCGAACACCGCCGCGAAACCGTTATCGTCGGCGTTGAACGGAATGCCGAAGAAGGACGGCCGCGGGATCGTGCCGATGCCGGCATAGCCATTGGTCAGCGCCACGAAATTGACGATGACGATGCGGATGATCTCGCCGAAGGCGAGGGTGACGATGGCGAGATAGTCGCCGCGCAGCCGCAGCACCGGGAAGCCGAGCAGCACGCCCCAGAACGAGGCGAGGCAGCCGGCGAGCGGCAGCAGGATCCAGAACGAGAAGCCGAACTCCTTGGCGAGCAGCGCGTAGGAGTAGGCGCCGACGGCGTAGAAGGCGACGTAGCCGAGGTCGAGAAGGCCCGCGAGGCCGACGACGATGTTCAGGCCCCAGCCGAGCATCACGTAGATGAGAATCTGGATGCCGAAATTGTCGACCCATTTGAGCGCGCCGCCGGTGCCGGCGGTGGCGAGCACGATGAACGGATAGACGACGGTGAAGCCGACGGCGAAGGGGACGAACCATTTGCCGATCGCGGCGAGAGCGGGCGAGGCTTCCGTTTTCGCGGGCTTCATCGCGCGGCGCTTGAGCCACGGATCGATGACGAGCGCGTAGGATAGGCGCCCACCGGCGATGATGGCGACGAGCGAGAACAGCAGCACCCATCGCGTCGTGAGGACGAGCTCGTTGCGGATGTTGGAGACGGTCTCGAAGCCGATCAGCGGCAGGAACAGCGCGAAGGAGATGAGCGCGGTCAGGCCGGCATCGCGCAACGCGGCTGTGACGTTGTTCGGCGTCGTGCGCACGTCGACCATGTCAGACCTTCTCGACGTCGGGACGGCCGAAAAGGCCCTGCGGCAGGAAGATCAGGGTGATGGCGAGCACCGAAAAGGCGGCGACGTCCTTGTAGTCGATCGAGAAATAGGCCGACCACATGGTCTCGATCAGACCGATGAGGATGCCGCCGATCACCGCGCCGGGCAGCGAGCCGATGCCCCCGAGCACCGCGGCGGTGAAGGCCTTCACCCCCGGGATGAAGCCGTCGGCGAAGGAGACGACGCCGTAATACATCAGGTAGAGGGTGCCGGCGACGGCGGCCAGCGCCGCGGCGATGATGAAGGTCGTCGAGATGGTGCGGTCGACGTCGACGCCGACGAGCGCGGCCATCTTCTGATCCTGCTCGCAGGCGCGCTGGGCGCGGCCGAGCGAGGTCTTCGCCACCAGGTACCAGAAGCAGGCGAGCAGCACGGCGGTGACGCCCCAGATGATCAATTGCTTCAGCGACAGCGTGACGGCGTAGTTGCCGTGGTCCATCAGTATATATTCGCCGCGCACGATCGGCGGGATCGACTTGTTGCGCGGGCCCTGCGTCACCTGAACGAAATTCGAGAGGAAGATCGACATGCCGATCGCCGAGATCAGCGGTGCAAGGCGGAACGATCCGCGCAGCGGGCGATAGGCGACGCGTTCGATCACCCAGTTCACGAGCGAGGTGAACGCCATCGCCACCAGCAGCACGATCAACAGCGCGAGCGCGATCGAGCTGACGCCGAGGAAGGATGTCAATATCAGAAGCGCGATCAGCGCGATGAAGACCGACACCATGAACACGTCGCCATGGGCGAAGTTCACCATGCCGATGATGCCGAAAACCATCGTGTAGCCGATGGCGATGAGGCCGTAGATCGAGCCCAACGTAATGCCGTTGATGAGCTGCTGGATGAAGATGTCCATCCGTTCCCCTGCCGCTTCGCGAAGCCGCGCCCCTCACGCTCAACGTCCGCGCAGGCGGAACGGTAACAGGGCGAACCGCGAGCGGCAACGCCGGATCGCAGCCCTTGTGTTATTAAGTGACGAGAGGAGGAGCGCCGCGTGTCACCGCAGGTCGAGATCGCCGTCCGCTTGGGCACCGCAGCGACGCTTTTTGCGGCGCTTGCATTATGGGAGTGGCGGTCGCCGCGGCGGCGCCTTGCCGCAGGGCGGCGCGGCCGGTGGGTCGGCAATATCGGGATTCTCGCTGTCGACATTATCGTCGTGCGGCTCGTCGCACCGACGGCCGCGGTCGGCGCGGCGCTTCTCGCCGCCCGCAACGGCTGGGGGCTGCTACCTTGGTTGAATATGCCCGGCTGGGCGGCGGTTGTAGTCAGCGTGGTCGCGCTCGATTTCGTGATCTGGGCGCAGCATTATGTATTCCACCACGTGCCGGCGCTGTGGCGGCTGCATCGCGTGCACCATGCCGACGTCGATATCGACGTGACGACCGGCCTGCGCTTTCACCCGCTGGAGATCCTGCTGTCGCTGGCGATCAAGATCGCCGCGGTCGTCGCGCTCGGCGCGCCGGCGCTGGCGGTCGTGGCGTTCGAGGTGCTGCTCAACGCAACCTCGATGTTCAACCACAGTAATGTCGCGTTGCCGGCATGGCTCGAGCCGGCGGCGCGCTGGCTGATCGTCACGCCGCAGATGCACGAGGTGCATCATTCGACCGAGCGCGCCGAGACCGACAGCAATTTCGGATTCAATCTGCCGTGGTGGGATCGCCTGTTCGGAACCTACCGCGCCAAGCCGGCGGCGGGCGACGACGTGGTCATCGGCCTGCCGGTCTTTCGCGACGCCTCGGAGCGCAGATTGCTGCGTCTGCTGACGCAGCCGTTCCGCGCCGAACGCTAGTGCAATCCGCCGAAGGCCCAGATCAGCAACAGGATCGGGATCGGCACGCCGAGTAGCCACAGAAGCAGGTAACGTCCCATTGTCAGCCCCACTGGTGCGTTTCGAGGTGGGATAGGAACTCGCCAGCAGGGGCCCGGTTCCGACCGGGTTTTACACAGCAAATTGAAGGCGCTCGACGGATATGGCCCCGCGCGCGGCGCTCGCTTATGCTGCCGCGCCATGGCCACCGCCGCGCTGCCTTTGTTTCATCTCTACGGCGATCCGCCGGACGATCAGGCATTCGATTTCATCCATATCGAGACCATCGCCGCGCGCTCGACGGTGCACGACTGGACCATCCGTGCGCACCGCCACCGCAACCTGTTCCAGGTGCTCGTGATCGCCGCCGGCGGCGGCGAGATGAGCTTCGAGACGGCTGTCGTGCCTTTCGCCGCGCCGGCGGTGCTGCTGGTTCCGCCACGGATCGCGCACGGCTTCCGCTTCACGCCGCAGGTGACCGCCGGCTGGGTGGTGAGCTTCACCGAGGATGTCGCCGACGTGCTCGGCGAGACCGCGGGCGAGGCGCTCGAGCGGCTGCGGACGCTTGCCGCCGAGCCCCACCTGCCGCTGACCGACGGTGCGGAGGTCGCCCGCGTCTCGGCCCTGTGCCGCGAACTGCAGGAGGAGGGGTTCCTCGCCCGCGAGGGCCATCGCCTGGCGATGCGCGCGCTGCTCGCGCTGATCGCGATCGAGGTGGTGCGGCTGGCGGCCAGCCGCGCGCGCAGCGGCAGCGTGACCCTGGCGCTGGCTGACGCCCGCATCGAGGAACTGCGGCGGCTGATCGACGCCAATTTCAGGACCGAGCGGCTGATCCGCTTCTACGCCGAGCGGCTGAGCATGACGCCCGACCGGCTCAACGACCACGTCAAGCGCGCGACCGGCGTCACCGCCGGACATCTCATCCGCCAGCGCGTGCTGACGGAGGCCAAGCGGCAACTGGTGTTCACCGGGCGGGCGATCCACGAGATCGCCTACGATCTCGCCTTCGCCGATCCCTCGCACTTCACGCGCTTCTTCCGCAAGCAGACCGGCACGACGCCGCAGGCCTTTCGCGAGGGCCGCGGCGGCTGAGCCGGGCACCGGCTGTGGTTAAGCGGCTAACAAGTAAGGTAAAGGCCCGGTTTCTTTTGCTCGTCGCAATTGAAGCGAATACGCATTGAACACCTGCAGTGCAGGAGGACACAATGCGCAAAGCTTCGACCGCGACCGTGGCGCTGATCGTCGGCATCGCGCTCTATTTCACGCTGACCTGGGGCCTCGAGGGCCTGCGGGCGTTGACCTCGCCGAATTACGGCCTCGACGACGTGTGGCGTTCGCAGCTCGTGTTCGACGCCGGGCGCCTGTTCCACCTGACGCCGGTCGGCCTCATCAAGCTCGCCGCTTTCATCGCGGCGATGAAGCTCGCCGTCGCCGGTCTCTGCGGCGCGCATCTCGTCGACCGCTTCCGCGCCTTCGCCGGCGGCGAGGCCGACCCGCAGATCCTCGAAGGTTCGCTGATCGTCGTCGTCGTCTTCGGCTTCCTCTCCGTCATGCCGGCCGTGTGGGCGAGCAACGCCGATCTCGTCCGCGAATACGCGATCCAGATCCTGCTGGCGTGCCTGGCGCTCGCACTCTGCATCGCCGAGCGGCACATCAACACGATCGTGATCGAGGAGCCGGCCGTAGAAGCGGGGGAGGAGCCGCGGCCAGTGTCGGGCTCGGCGCTGCACCCGTAGACAGCCGCAAGGCAGGCGCAGGACACGTCCGATGCTGGACCGCCTCGTCGCGACATTTCTGCTCTGGGGGCTGCGCGCCTGCCTCGCCTGGTTCGTGATGCACGAATCGACCGGCGTTCTCGTCGACAAACTGAGCGAAGTCTCGCGCGCGCTGAGCGGGCTCTAGATGCCGCGGTCGCCCGGCCTCACGTCTTCAGGCCAAGCTCCTCCAGCACGGCGCCGGCTTCCTTGAAGGCGTGATTGGCTGCCGGCACGCCGCAATAGATCGCCTGCTGCAGGATGATTTCCTTGATGTCGTCCGCGGTGAAGCCGCCCTCGGTCAAGGCCGCGCGCACGTGCATGCGGAATTCATCCCACTTGTCGAGCGCGAGCATCGTGCCGATGACGAGCACGCGGCGCGTGCGCTCGTCGTAATGCGGCCGCGTCCACACCTCGCCCCAGGCGGCGCGGGTGATGAAGTCCTGGAATTCCTCGGTGAAGGCGCTCTTCTTTGCATTGGCGCGATCGACCCAGGCATTGCCGAGCACCTTGCGGCGCTGCGCCATGCCGCGCTCGTAGCGTTCGCGTTCGTCCATTGCGATCTCCTCGCAGCTCTTCACCCGTTCGTCTCCGCGAAAGCGGGGACCCGGGGTTTCAATTAAAACGACTCTCATCCGGGGCCCTGGTTTCCCGCTTGCCCGGGAACGAGCGGAGAGCGGGACACCGCTCCGAATTACCTGAGGAAGTCGAGCACCGCCTTGCTGAAGGCCTCGGGCTGCTCGACATTGGAGATGTGCGCGGCCTCGAGCGCGACCACCCTGGCGCCGGGGATCGCCCTGGCGATCGCCTCGCCCGCGGCCGGCGGGGTCGCCGGGTCCTGCGTGCCGACGATGACGAGGGTCGGCGCGGCGATGCGCGGGTTGGAGGCGCGGAAGTCGATGTCGCGCACGGCGGCGACGCAGGCCATGTAGCCGGCGTGGTCGGTGGCGACGAACATCCTGGTCATGCGCTCGATTGTCGCGGGCGCACGCTCGCGGAAGCGCCTGGTGAACCAGCGCTCCATATTGGCGGCGACCATCTCGCCCAACTGGTGCTGCTTGAGGAAGCGCAGGCGGTCGGCCCACGGCGCCTTGTCGGCGTAGTGATAATGGGTATTGGCGAGGACGAGCTTCTCGACGCGGTCGGGCGCGTTGGCGCCGAGCCACTGGCCGTCCATGCCGCCCATCGACAGGCCGCACCAGTGGGTCTTCTTCACGCCCAGTGCGTCGAGCACGGCGAGAATGTCGCGGCCGAACCGGTCGAAACCGTACGGGCCCTTCGGCGCGCCGGATTTGCCGTGGCCGCGGCGGTCGTAGCGGATGAGGCGGAAGTGGCGGGCGAAGTCCGCGGCCTGATCGTCCCACATATGCAGGTCGGTGCCGAGCGAGTTCGACAGCATCAGGGCCGGCGCGTCGTCCGGCCCGGAGACCTCGACATTGATCGGACAGCCATCGTCGGCGGTAACGGTCGGCATCGCGTTTCCCCCTTTACGCTTGTCGTTGGCGCCCCTGGCGGCCGGGCGCACAAGGGGTCTCCCCATTAGGCGAAGGCTTGGTATCCTGCAAAGCTCTTTTCAGGAGGCCCGCCAGGCCTTAAGTGCAGGCCTGCGGATTTTGCGGCCTTTCGAAGGAGACGGCTCCGATGGCGATGACGATGACCGGCGAGGTCCAGCTTCCGGCGACGCGGGAGGTGGTCTGGCAGAAGCTCAATGACGCCGAGGTGCTGAAGGCCTGCATCCCCGGATGCGAGGAGCTCAACAAGACCTCGGACACCGAATTCCAGGCGGTGTCGGTGACCAAGATCGGGCCGGTTAAGGCGCGGTTCAAAGGCAAGGTGCAGTTGACCGACCTCGATCCGCCGAACGGCTACAAGATTTCGGGCGAGGGCGACGGCGGCGTGGCCGGCTTCGCCAAAGGCGGGGCCACGGTGGCGCTCAGCGACAAGGACGGCGGCACGCTGCTGACCTACAACGTCGAGGCGCAAATCGGCGGCAAGCTCGCCCAACTCGGCCAGCGGCTGGTCAATGGCGCGGCCAAGAAGCTCGCCGACGACTTCTTCCGGAATTTTGCCGCGACGGTTGAAAAGTCCTGATCGTCCTACCGCCTGCGCGCCCGGTGCGCCGGTTTGACCGGCTTGACCGGGTGGACGGTGGGGTCCACACTTAAGATCTGTTCCAAAGCGAATCCGGATCGAAATCGACGTGATTTTAAGCCCCTGCCGTCGCCAGATCGTGGCGAACGGGCAAAACGGGGCGATTCGGAGCAAAGTGGGAGGAATGCGATGCCGGCCGTGTCCATGACGGTGAACGGAAAGCCCGTCTCTGGCGACGTCGAAGCGCGCACGTTGCTGGTGCAATTTCTGCGCGAGAACCTCAGGCTGACCGGCACCCACGTCGGCTGCGACACCTCCCAGTGCGGCGCCTGTGTCGTGCACATCGACGGCATCGCCGCCAAGTCCTGCACCACGCTCGCGCTCCAGTGCGAGGGCGCGCACGTCACCACCATCGAAGGTCTGGCGGAGGCGGGCGGCAAGCTGCACCCGATGCAGGAGGCGTTCCGCGAGCATCACGGCCTGCAGTGCGGCTTCTGCACGCCCGGCATGATCATGGCGGCGCTCGATATCGTGCGCCGCAACGGCAACGACCTCGACGAGCACACGATCCGCGAGCAGCTCGACGGCAATCTGTGCCGCTGCACCGGTTACCACAACATCGTGAAGGCCATCGCGGCGGGTGCGAAGGCGATGGGCAGCCAGCGTCAGGTGGCGGCCGAGTAGTCCATAAAAAAAATCAAAGTGGAGGAGACCGCCATGAGCGCGACTGGGATCGGCGCGGCGGTGCGCCGGAAGGAAGACGTCCGCTTCGTCACGGGAAAAGGCCAATACACCGACGATGTGGTGCGGCCGGGTGAGACCCGCGCGGTGTTCGTCCGCTCGCCGCACGCACGTGCCCGCATCAAGAGCATCGACGTCGCCGAGGCGAAGACGATGCCGGGCGTCCTCGCGGTGCTGACCGGCGCGGAGCTTGCTGCCGACAAGATCGGCAACCTGATCTGCGGCTGGATGATCCACTCCAAGGACGGCTCGCCGATGAAGATGGCGCCGCATCCGGCGCTCGCGGCGACAACGGCCAACCACGTGGGCGAGGCGGTCGCGGTGGTCATCGCCGAGACGCAGGCGCTCGGACGCGACGCCGCCGAGAAGGTGAAGGTCGATTACGAGGTCCTCGACGCGGTCGTCGACCCGGCCAAGGCCAAGAGCGGGCCGCAGATCCACGAGATCGCGGCGAAGAACACCATCTACGAATGGTCGCTCGGCGATGCCAAGGCGACGGAAGCCGCCTTTGCGGCTGCGCAGCACGTCACCACGCTGAACATCGTCAACAACCGGCTCGTGCCGAACGCGATCGAGCCGCGCGCGGCGCTCGCGGAATACGACTCCGGCACCGATCATCTGACGCTGTGGACCACGTCGCAGAACCCGCACGTCGCCCGGCTCGTCATCTCCGCCTTCATCGGCATCGCGCCGGAGCACAAGCTGCGCGTGATCGCACCCGACGTCGGCGGCGGCTTCGGCTCCAAGATCTTCATCTATCCGGAGGAGGTCGTCTGCCTCTGGGCGGCGCGCAAGGTCTTCCGCCCGGTGAAATGGGTGGCGGATCGCACCGAATCCTTCCTCGCCGACGCGCACGGCCGCGACCACGTCACCAAGGCGGAGCTCGCGCTCGACCTCAACGGCAAGATCCTGGCGCTGCGGGCCAGAACGGTCGCCAATCTCGGCGCCTACATGTCGACCTTCTCGTCGTCGATCCCGACTTATCTCTACGCGACGCTGCTGTCGGGCCAGTACGACATCCCGCATATCTACTGCGAGGTCGACGCCGTCTATACGAACACGGCGCCGGTCGACGCCTATCGCGGCGCCGGCCGCCCGGAGGCGACCTTCGTCGTCGAGCGGCTGGTGGAGGTGGCGGCGCGCGAGATGGGGCTCGACCCCACCGATCTGCGCCGGCGCAACTTCGTCAAGTCGTTCCCGCACCAGACGCCGGTGATCATGACCTACGACGCGGGCGACTATAACGCCTCGCTGAAGAAGGCGATGGAGATCGCCGACGTGAAGGGCTTCAACAAGCGCAAGCGCGAGAGCGCGCGCCACGGCAAGCTGCGCGGCCTCGGCTATTCGACCTATATCGAGGCCTGCGGCATCGCGCCGAGCCAGGCGGTCGGTTCGCTCGGCGCTGGCGTCGGCCTGTGGGAGTCGGCCGAGGTGCGCGTGAACCCGACCGGCACCGTCGAAGTGCTCACCGGCTCGCACGCGCACGGGCAGGGACACGAGACGACCTTCGCCCAGCTCGTCTCCGAGCGGCTCGGCATCCCGTTCGAGAATGTGTCGATCGTCCATGGCGACACCGACAAGGTGCAGTTCGGCATGGGCACCTACGGCTCGCGCTCCGGCGCGGTCGGCATGTCGGCGATCGTCAAGGCGCTCGACAAGATCGAGGCCAAGGCGAAGAAGGTCGCCGCGCACATGCTCGAGGCCGCCGAGGGCGACATCGAGTTCAAGGACGGCAAGTTCACCGTCGCCGGCACCGACAAGTCGGCCGCCTTCGGCGACGTCGCGCTCAACGCCTATATCGCGCACAAGTTCTCTGGCCAGGAGCTCGAGCCGGGCCTGAAGGAAACCTCCTTCTACGACCCGACCAACTTCACGTTCCCGGCCGGCTGCCACATCTGCGAGGTCGAGATCGATCGCGAGACCGGCAAGACCGCGATCGTCAACTGGACGGCGGTCGACGACTTCGGCACCGTCATCAACCCGATGATCGTCGAAGGCCAGGTGCACGGCGGCGTCGCCCAGGGCGTCGGCCAGGCGCTGCTGGAAGGCACGGTCTACGACAAGAGCGGCCAGCTCGTGTCCGGCTCGTTCATGGACTACGCCATGCCGCACGCGCACGACTTCCCGCCCTTCAAGGTCGAAACCACGGAAACGAAGTCGCCGTCCAATCCGCTCGGCATCAAGGGCTGCGGCGAGGCGGGCGCCATCGCCGCGCCGGCAGCGGTCATCAATGCCATCACCGACGCCGTCGGCTCCGAAGAGGTGCCGATGCCGGCGACGCCGAATGCGGTGTGGGCGCTGTTGCAGAGGATGACGCCGAAGCAGGCGGCGTGACTGAAGCTTCTCCTCGTCCTGAGGGGCCCGCCGAAGGCGGGCGTCTCGCAGGATGAGGCCCGGTTCTCACCCTTCGAGGCGCGGCCCGGCGGCCGCTCTTCAGGGTGAGGGCGAAAGAGATTGCAGGAGAACGTCCGATGTACAATTTCACGTTTCATCGTCCCACCACGGTGCGCCAGGCGGCCGGCCTGCTCGCGCGCAATCCGGACGCCAAGCTCCTGGCCGGCGGCCACTCGCTGCTGCCGGTGATGAAGCAGCGCCTGGCGCAGCCCTCGGCGCTGGTCGACCTGTCGCTGGTCGAGGGC
>Ga0182749_1002575_pt1 | contig 13147 bp, 14 predicted proteins | sample eDN3rd37CKraftMG_FD_128875 | JGI IMG/M metagenome (GOLD analysis project Ga0182749, IMG submission 128875) | Enriched Miracle-Growth compost microbial communities from Emeryville, California, USA - eDNA 3rd pass 37_C Kraft MG (version 2) (version 2) ...
CCTATCGCTATAGCGAGCGATTGACATTCGATCTCGCCCTCACGCAATCTATCGGTCTTGGAAACGGTCCCGTCACGATCGGTCCGGGCGACCCTCGCTTTCTCGGCCTGCCATTCTCCGCAACGTCTGACTTGAATGTGACGATTGTTTCGGCTGGCCTGAAGCTGAAATTCGATGGCACCTCGCTCGCCGCACGTTAAAGCCGGGTGCGCCGAACGGTAAACGTTTATAGCAGAAAGCTGAAACCGTCAGCGAGACCGCTTAGTTCGCCGAACAGCCTTCGTCCGACTGGAATGCAATCCGGTCAGGGGCTCGGTAATATCGAGGGCAAAGAGATCGCCGCGATAAAGATAAGTGCCGGCGGTTACAATACGACCCTGATTGTCGGTACGCCACCGGCGCATACAGACCAGCGATCCGGCCATCGAATAGTGAAGCAATTCAGCCGTCTCATGATCGGCTGGGCGGGTGGTGATTTCCAGTTGTGATTTTGCGATCGAAACACCGTGGTCGCGCAAGAGGCGCGCGATCTTGACCGACGAATCTTGCGCCTTCGGAAAGCGATCGTAAACCGGGGTCGCGATGTAGATGTTCATCAAGGCGAAGGGTTGATCGCGAAAGCGGTGAAGCTTTCGCACCAGCGTATATCCATCATAGATCGGTAGACCGCGCACCAAGTCCTCTGGAAGGGGAACCGCTCTGGCTCGCTTGAGAATCTGGATGCTCTGACCTGGGCCAAGGGTGAGAGGGTCGCTGATGGCTGCTTTGAGGTCGTCGTCATTTGCCGGGATGGAGGGAGCTTGCTGGACGAACGTCCCAAGCCCGCGCCCTCCAGCGAGCAGACCTTCCGATTTCAGCAGTTCCAGCGCCTGACGCACCGTATTTCGTGCGACATCGTATTCCTCGCAGAGTGCTTCGATGCTCGGGATGCGGGTGCCGACAGTCCATTCGCCGCTGGCGATCCGGCTGCGTAGCACACTGGTCAGCCGGACATAGAGGGCGATGCGGTCTGCCTCCGGGCTGAGCCGGTGGCGCATCTGTGGTAAAGCATCGTTCGTCTTCAAAATACCATCCGTCAGAAATCGGCCAGAGCAAAGATATCCTGTGGATCATCATAGCTCATCAGCCGCTTGCCGACGAGGTCTCGTAGCGTTTCCGATGTGCCGCCTCCCAGGCTGCCGTAACGCGCCGCGCGGTACATACGCGATACTGGATAATCGTCGGTGAAGCCGTAACCGCCAAACACCTGGATGGCCTCGCTGGTAACGCGGACCGACATTTCGTTGCAGTAGGTTTTCGCCGTAGCGGCCAGAAGCGGATCGGGGAATGGGTTGGCGCTTGCACAGGCACGATAGAGCAGGCCGCGGGCCGCTTCGATCTCCCGCCACATGTCGGCCAGTTTCCAGCGCATGCCCTGGAATTGACCGATGCTGCGGCCGAAAGCCTGCCGGCTGCGGGCATAGGCCAAAGCCTCGGTGAAAGCCCCTTCGGCGAGGCCGAGCGAAATGGCAGGGTTGAGACAGCGCTGGGTGTTGAAAGCCGACAACAGCTTTTTCAGGCTGCCCGGACCGAGCAGCAGGTTCTCCTCGGGCAGTTCGCAATTCTCAAACCGCAGCGTGTGCAGATATTCGCCGCCCATCGTGTGCGAGCGGTTGGCGTGGACGAGCCCCGGTGTTCCCTTATCGACCAGCACGCATCCGATCCCGTCACGACCTTCCTGACCGTCGATGCGTGCGAAAACCACGAATGCACTGGCTTCCTCGGCTCGGCTGACCAGCGACTTCTCGCCGTCGAGGATAAGCTTGCTGCCGTGGCGTCGAACACTGGTCCTGTAGGCGGCGACGTCGGTGCCGGCCTGCGGCTCGGTCAGACAGATCGACAGAATGTGCTTGCCGCGTGCGACGCCCGGCAGCAGTCGTTGTTTGACGGCCTCGGAGCCATAGGTGGCGATGATGCGGGTCTGCGAGCCGACTTCACCCATCACTGCCATTGCGGTGACGTAGCAGCCCTTGGCGATCTCCTCGAGCACCAGTGCTGTATCGAAAACAGAGAGCTCGCGGCCACCATAAGCGGCGGGGACGGCCATGCCCAAAATGTTGATCTCAGCGAGACGGTGGATATTCGCCCAGGGAAAATCGCCGTTCATGAAGCTCTTGCTGCGCGGCTTGAACTCCTGTTCGACGATCGTGCGAACCTCGCTGATCAGCCGGCGCTGCGCGTCATTGAGGCCGAAATGGAAATCCTTCATCGGCGGGCATCTCCTGGATGGGCCTTGGGTATTCGGTGGGGGCAGGCCTGTCTTGCGGCCGGCGGGTGTAATTTTACTTGAAAGTACCAAAACTGGTACTATGGTCACAATAGAAAACTTGGCGCCGGGGATTAAAAAGGCTTGTGATGCTGCAAAACATCCGCGTCATCGAGATCGGGCAGGTGCTCGCAGGTCCTTATGCATCGACGATCCTGGGGGATCTCGGCGCCGATGTTGTGAAGGTGGAAAAGCCGGCCGGCGGCGACGATGCGCGGCATATGGGCGCGGCTTTCAGGAACGGCGACTCGCTGCACTTCCTCGATATCAATCGCAACAAAGCCTCCGTGGCGATCGACCTGAAAACGCCGGAGGGCGTCGCACAGCTTAATGAGCTTCTCAAGACCGCGGATATTCTCATTCACAACATGCGGCCCGGCGTTGTGGATGCGCTTGGCATCGACGGTCCAAGCCTCTGCGCGCGTTTTCCCCGGTTGATATATTGTCATATCTCGGGGTTCGGACATCGCGGCCCGATGCAGATGTTGCCTGCGTTCGAGCCTGTGGCTCAGGCGTTCAGCGGCATTCTCAGTATTAACGGCCATCCCGAGAGCCCGCCGGCCCGCGTCGGTGTGTCGCTTGTCGATGTCGGTACGGCGATGTGGACGGTGATCGGCGCGCTCGCGGCCTTGCAGCGCCGTGATGCAACCGGCAAGGGCGGCATTGTCAACACGTCGCTGCTCGAAACCGCGCTCGGCTGGGTGGGGCCGCATATTGCGGGATACCTGAACGAGGAGCGGGTGCCGAAACGCCTGGGCACGGCGCACCCGCATCTCGTGCCATATCAGACATTCGAAACAAAGGACGGAGCCATCCTGATCGGCGCCGGCAACGACCGATTGTTCGCGCGGCTATGTCGGGCGCTCGGCGTTGCTGAATGGATCGCTGATCCGCGCTTCTGGGGCAACCGTGCGCGGCTCGAAAATCGCGAGGAACTGATTTCACTGCTCAGCGAACTGATCGCGCAGCAGCCGCGCGATGGCCTGATCGCCAGGTTGAACGAGGCTGGGGTTCCATGCGGCCCTGTCAACACCATCCCCGAGGTCCTGAAAGAGCCGCAGGTCGCCGAACTTGGAATCCTGCAGGAGGTGCCTGGCACCGGCGTGACGCTCACCGGGTTGCCGATCAGCTTCGATGGCCAGAGGCCACAAATCCGCACCCTTGGCCCACGGCTGGGGCAGGACAACAGCACCTATCTCACGCGACATGAAGCAGCCGAGAAGCCCGAGGAATTGGCATGAGTACGATAACGATTACCGCAAAAGACGGTCACGAATTTTCCGCTTATTGCGCCAAGCCGGAGGGGGTGCCGCGCGGCGGGCTGATCGTCCTTCAGGAGTTCTTCGGGGTAAATGGGCATATCCGGCGGGTCTGCGATCAATACGCGGCCGATGGCTATGTTGCCATTTCGCCGGCGATCTTCGACCGGGTCGAACGTAACGTTGAGCTCCCTTACGACGAAGCCGGCATGAAAAAAGGCCCTGCCTTGCGTGCCAAGCTCGACCTCTCGCAGTGCATGCTCGATATCCAGGCGGCGATCGATGCCGCTTCCGACGCCGGCAAAGTCGCTGCGCTCGGCTACTGTTGGGGTGGTTCGCTCGCCTATATTGCGTCCGCGCGCCTGACAGGTCTCGTCTGCGCGATTGGATATTACGGCGCGCAGATCGCGGCCCATGTGAACGAGACGCCGCGCGTCCCGGTGATGCTGCATTATGCGGAGAAGGACGAGTATCTTCCGCAAAGCGATGTCGAAAAAGTTCGCAACGCGCACCCGTCGATCATCATTTATCAATATCCGGGCACGGAGCACGGATTCAACTGCGATGATCGGCGTTTCTACGAACCGAAGAGCGCTGCGCTTGCGCGCGATCGAACGCTGAATTTTCTCAAGCAGCATGTCGGCTAAAGGGGCCAGCGCTGCGTTCAACCAAATGGCCGGCAACAAGCCCCTTGCAAAAATTAGGAATGACGGGAGGATCTCATGTTCACGCGACGTTTAATGCTTGCCACGTCCGCCGCCGCAGCGGCAACGATTCCGTTGAGCTTGCGCGCATACGCTAATGATTTTCCAAAGGGTACGATCAAATTCATTGTTTCGTTCCCTGCCGGGGCGAGCACGGATGTGATCATGCGCGCTATCGCCATTAAAATGCAGGCAAGTCTCGGAAACACTTTCATTGTCGAGAACAGGCCGGGCGCCAGCGGGCTGATCGCCACGGATTTCGTCGCGAAGTCCAGCCCGGACGGGACGACACTATTGGCGTCGCCAAGCTCGCTGGCTTCCAATCCGATGCTATTCAAATCGATGCCGTTCGATACATTGAAAGACCTTCAGCCTGTTTCCCTGGTTTTCCGCACACCTCTGGTATTGGTGGTTAATCCGAGTTTGCCGGTCAAGTCGCTGGCTGAGCTCATCGCGTTGCTCAAGCAAAAGCCAGGAGAGCTGAATTATGCTCATGGTGGTCCGGGGTCCGCGATCAACCTCGCCGGAGAGCTTTTGCAGAGCATGACGGGCACCAAGATGAATGGCGTCGCCTACCGCGGCACACCGCTGGGCCTTAACGATCTGATCGGCGGCCGTGTGGAGCTGATGTTTGCCGATATCGGTAGCGCCGTCAGCCAGATCCAATCCGGTCAGGCGCGTCCGATCGCCGTCACCTCGACGGAGCGCGTGCCAGCGCTATCCACGATCCCGACTATGATCGAGGCTGGGTTAGCCGGTTTCGAGGCTCAGGGCTGGACATTGCTCTGCGCGCCTGCCGGGACCCCACGCGCTATCGTTGATAAGTTGAATGCCGCGGTCGCTGATGCGGTCGAGCAGCCGGACGTCAAGGATTTGATCGTTCGTATCGGCATGCTGCCGACGAAAAGCCCGCCGCCGGATAAGCTGAAGGGCTTTCTCGCGTCGGAAATCGATCGTTGGGGTAAGCTGATCGAGCGGGCCGGGATAGCCAAGTCGCTCTGACGGCAGGCGGCATCATTATTCCTCACGGACAGTAGCCGTTTCTGAACCAGGATATTCTGATGAGTATTGAGCAAGAATTGCGGGCCAAGACGGCATCGCTGACGCGGATGCTGAACCTGCAAGGCGTGATCGGTATGTTTGGTCATGTTTCGATCCGCATTCCCGGTACCGAGAAGTGCTTCATCAGTCCGGGTGCGAGCACTGAAAAGAGCACGATCCGACCGGAGGATATCTTTCTCTATAATATTGACGGTACCATCATCGAGCATCCAGGCGGTCTGATCCCGCTGGAATGGCGCATTCACACGCAGATTCATCGCGACAGGCCGGACGCGATGTGCGTCTGTCATCTTCATGCGCCAGCGGCGCGGGCGCTGGCGATTTCCGGCAAGCCACTCAAGCCTATGTTCCTGCACGGCGCTTTTCTCTGCACCGGCGTGCCGACCTGGGATAACCCGCGCCTTGTCGTAGCCGACGATCAGGCTGCCGATCTATCACGGGCGCTTGGTCATCACTGTGCGGCGCAAATGCGTGGCCACGGCAGCGTCGTTGTTGGGGCATCCCCAGAGGAAGCATTTTTCGCTTGCACTTTCCTGGAGGAAAATGCGCAAATCCAGCTACAGGCCGACATCAATGGGGGCATTCCGCTTAGCGATGAGGAAGCGAGCGACTGCCGAACCGGGACGTTTAATTCGCGTCTGTTCGGGTTGCTATGGAATTTTTACGAGCGCAAGACGGCTTTGCTGTAGCACGCTGGCTTTTTGACGTCAGGCAGGATTGGAAAATGAAGCTTCGTCGGGTCGTCACGGGTCACAATGCCAATGCGAAGGCGGTCGTTCTAATCGATGAAGTAATAGACAACCCCAAACCCGGCCGGCCGGGTGCGCTGGTGGCGCCGATCTGGCTGACCGAAGGATTCCCTGTCGATAATGACGGCGGCGAGGACACATCGAAACGTAAGGCGGCCACCGTTGTGCCGGACGGGACGGCGTTTCGTATCATCGAATTTCAGCCAGGCGTGCAGGCGCGCAATCATCGTACCCGTTCGATTGACTACGCCATTGTGATGTCCGGCGAGATCGACATGGAGATGGATGGAACGATGGTGCATCTTAAAGCGGGCGACGTTCTCGTGCAGCGCGGGACAATCCATAACTGGGTCAACACGGGCAGCGAGCCCTGTGTGATCGCCTTCGTTTTAATCGATGCCAAGCCGGTGAATGCTGGTGGACGGTCTCTTGAGGCCGAAGGTTAGAGCCAGGAAAAGGGTATGCGTATTATCGCGGTCGAAGAGCATTTCGTGACCCCGGCCTTCGTCTCTGGCCCGGGCAAGGCCGCAATCGAGCGGTTCCGGACGTCGCGGGCGGGCGGCGCGGAGCTTGTTGAGAGGCTATCCGATGTAGGCGACCAGCGTGTCGCCGAGATGGATGCTGCCAATATCGATATGCAGGTGCTGTCGCTCAACTCGCCGGGCGTTGAACAGTCCGACCCTCAGGACGCCATCGTCTGTGCGCGTGATGCGAACGATTTTCTCGCCGATGCCATCCAACGGCATCCGACGCGCTTTGCCGGTTTTGCGGCGCTGCCGACGCCAACGCCGGACGCGGCGGCGGACGAGCTGGAGCGCTGTGTGCGAAAGCTCGGGTTCAAGGGTGCGAATATCAATGGTCATACGCGTGGGCGATACCTTGATGACCTGTTTTTCACGCCGATCCTGGAACGTGCCACGACACTAAATGTCCCGATCTATCTGCATCCGACCGTACCGCCGCAGCCGGTGGTCGATGCGCTATATGGCGGGTTCTCACCAGCCGTCTCGGCCGTGTTCGCCAGCGGTGGCTGGGGCTGGCATATCGAGACGGCGGTGCATGTGTTGCGTATGGTGCTTGGCGGTGTCTTCGACCGTTATCCTGATCTGCAGGTGGTGATCGGCCACCTGGGTGAGGGAATTCCGTTCATGTTGCCGCGACTGAACAGAAACCTGCCAACACAGATGACGAAGCTTGAGCGGCCGGTTGCCCACTATCTGCGACAGAATGTGCATTACACCTTTGGAGGCTTTAATTTTACGCCGTCTTTTCTCAATTTGCTGCTTGAGGTTGGCGTCGACCGGATCATGTTTTCGGTCGACTATCCGTATTGCTCAATGCAGGAGTCGCGCAGATTCTTGGAGCATTTGCCGGTAAGTGACGTAGACCGCGGGCGCATTGCGAATGGGAACGCGGTACGTTTTCTTGGTCTGTGATCCCCAGGCGCACCTTCATTGGGAGTTGCGTCGACCGGGCGGTTTGTATCTCCTTAAGGATGGTTTTAAGGCTGTCCTGTGCGACTCAACATACATGCTGCGTTGAGCGCGGTGTTGACCTCGTAGATCAATTGCTCGATGTCAAGAACGATCTCAAGCCCCTTTGAGATATTTCCAGCATCAGCACAGGCTTGTGCTGCCTTTGCAATGGAGTGGGCTTGTTTAAGACGTTCACTAATCAGCGCTAGATTATAACTTAAAACCACATCAAGTATTTGAGAGTCCATCTCCATGAGCTTCCTCCGTAGCGACATGGATGCTCTGGGAAATGAAATTGTCGAGAAGAAGGTGATGTTCTCCCCTGCTGATTAGCAGGGCGGGGAAGATGGAAGAGGTGCTAGCCGCCTTGCTTTTGTAAATCTCGTAAGATCCTGACGGGGTCTGCCCCGATGGCCCGAGCGATCGCTAGGAATTCAACGATGTCAATACGGCGCTCGCCACCTTCGTATTTAGCAATGAATGACTGCGGTTTGCGCAAGCGTTTAGCGAGGTCTTGCTGGGTCAATCCGGCTGCTTTGCGTGCTTTGATCATTAAGGCGCAGAATTGCGCCTGTTGTGTCGAATGGACGGATTTACCTATGCCGGGAGCGCGGGATGTCATGCATCCCGGAAGGTGATCCGATCATAGAATAATCCCAAAATAGGATATTATTAACTCCGATCTGCAACTCTGGGGCGTGCTTGTTCATTCGACTGGCTTTCGACGCACAGCTGAGCAAGTTTGACGTGTGACGAAACCGCAGTCAGATGCAAATATGGAGGTCATATTTCAATGGCAAATGCGATGCCTTTTGTGGCGCTGAGCACGGCGCAGATCGGAAAATGTGGTGAACTACTCGTACAAAGTCGACTATTGAAATACGCCATTGAGTCGGCACCGATGGCAACGGATACCGGGATCGATCTGGTTGCCTATGCGCCAGCAAGTCGGCGCGCCTTGACAATCCAGGTCAAGACAAACCTCCGTCCCAAGCGAGCCGGTGGAAAAGGGGCGTTGAGCGTAGACTGGTGGGTGCCGCGTGATAGTCCTGCCGAACTTGTTGCGCTAGTCGATCTTGAGTCTGATCGGGTTTGGCTGCTTACGCACGAGGAGGTGGACCGATTTGCACAACAGCGGCCAGAGGGGCGGTTGCATTTCTATTTCTATACTGAGACCGCAATCTGGCCGAAAGATGCGGGCAAGCATGCACGTGAGTATGAAGCCTATCGGATTGAAAACAGAATTATGGAGGTTTTTGGGACGTCAGGACCAGTCAAGGAGGACGTCTCCAGCGCTGGCTGAAAGGAATATCCGTGCTTGCTGATGCAGCATTGGGTTTTGGATTAGCGCTGGAGGCTGTCATGACAGCGCCTCGTGAGTCAGATTATAGCTCGATGGCTTATAGGCTAGGGCTTGACTGATGCTGTCGACCTGATCGTCGGTCTTGCCATTCGGAAAGGCGAATAACTCTGCTTCGAGTGCAGGTAAAAATGGCGCGTTTCTTGGGAAAGAGACGAGGCCTGCCTCGAATTTTGCTTGTTGCACATAGAGCCGCCCGATCTTGTCGACCTCTGGTCGAACTAGACGAACAGGAAAGCGGCTAAAATGCTTTAATTCCTGCGCCAATGCGATCCCGGTCGATGCATCCTCTATGAGAATCGCATCGGGCGTAAAGCGTTTAGCGCAGTCCACCGCTATACGTTTGAGATCAGGGTAGTCGTATCTGCCTCGTACAAGATCTAGAAGATACCAGCAATTGTTGGCAAGCAGCCAAGTTGTGCAGACTGACCAATCATTCCGGCCACCACTTTTGGCGGCCGTATCCCAGCTCTGGACGATTTTTGTCCGATAAGAACGTGCAGGAGCCTCGTCGTGATATCTCAGCCATTCTCGGCGGATCATTGTCCCCCCGGGTGGAATTGGCGTCTGCTGATATTGCGCTGAGAAGATGTCGGTTCCCATATCCAAGCGAAGCTTGCTCAGAATTTCGAGAGATTCGTGCTCAGGATGAAGAGCGTCACCGGCGTTACGATGATGGAATTGATGCGGCCCGATCTGGGTGGTTTCATCTTGTTCGGCAATCGCGGGAAGGCTGAGAATACTCCATTCGCGGCCTTCTTTTGTGAGATATCCGGTCAAGTCGTCGAGATGGACACGCTGCATGACGATGATGATGGATCCTGTATTCTTGTTATCGAGCCGCGAGAGAAGTGTATTGGTGAACCAAGCATTCACCTTGTTTCGGAGAGCTTCTGATTGGGCGTCAACGGGCTTGAGTGGGTCGTCGATGATAAAGCAATCACCCCCGAGCCCCGTCAATGTTGCGTTAATTGACGTAGCCAGTCGAAACCCGCGCGCGGTCGTATGCACATCACTCGTTGCGGCGCGTTCAACCCGCATATGCGGAAAGATGCGTTGATACCAGTCTGATTCGACGATTGCTCGAAAATCTGCCGCGTGCTTCTCCGCCAGCTCTTCGCCATAGCTGATGCCGATAATGCGGCGTTTTGGGTTGTGACCGAGCAAAAACGCTGGGAATGCCACTGAAAGCATGATCGATTTAAGGTGGCGAGGTGGCAGGTTAATGATGAGACGATTAATCTCGCCTGTGCGTATCCGTTCGAGTTGATAGGCAATCGCACGGAGATGCCAATTTGGCAAAAATTTCGCGCCGGGGCTGAGGATTTGTACGCATCGGTGTACAAAACTCAGGAAATCGGTACGCAGCGCAGCGGAGACCGCAGCAGTAAGATCGTGATCGTTCATTCCTCGCCCTCCCGATCGGTGATGACGCGGTGGATGTAAGCATCGAGCACCTCCCGGTCCTCAGAGCTTGTTGCTAAAGGCGAAAATTCACGCGACACGGAACTGCCGTAGCGGTTTAAGGTGAAGGCTGCGCTCTTGATGTTGCCCTTGAGGGCGTCCTCAGCAATCCTAAAGTAGATCGCCTCTAGGAGTGTGGCTCGGCGTGTTTTTCCGGACTCTTTGATGACGACTTTGCGCCCAAACAGTTCTCTCAGAATTGTCGCTTCGTTTTTGGAGCCTTTCGGGCGGCCCTTTGGATTCCCACTTTGGCCCGGCTTGAATTGATGGTCGCGCGGAGGCCGACTATAACCAACGTCATTGCGCTTCTTTTTCGGTAGTTCGGATGTTGAAGTTGGGTGAGTGTTACGGCTGCTGTTTTCAACCGGAGTGTCGCCCGTTTTAGGACCCTGGTTTTTGGTGCTCATCGCCGCACCTCGTCGGCTAGGGTCTCCGCGCGCTTCGCCGTAACCTCGGAAAATGTCTCTCCGGTCTCCTGCAGGATTGCGTCTCGACCCGTGAATGTTTCCCAGCGTCTCACCGCGACATCGACGTATAAGCGATCGAGCTCGAGACCATAGCCGCGGCGCCCGACTTTTTCGGCGGCGAGAATAGTCGTGCCTGACCCAATGAAAGGGTCGAGCACGATATCATTACGCCGCGAGCAGTCGCGCATGGCATCCGCGATCATGGCAACCGGCTTGATCGTGGGATGGGCGCTTAAGTCATCGAGCCCTCCTGTTTTGAATGTATTGACCCGAGGATAGGTCCACACATTCGAGCGGTTTCGGCCATTTTTACCGAGCTCTATATTGTTTCGGTGCGGGGCTGTTCCGTTTTTGAATACGAACACTAACTCGTGCTGTGAGCGATAGAAGCTGCCTTGACCCGGCGAAGACTTATTCCAGACGCAGAGATTTAACAGCTCCGAATAGATCATCTCTCCCACCGTAAGGAGCTCAAGCGCGTGCCGCCAGTCGATGAAGATATGATGGATCGCGCTATCTCTGGAATATTGCGCTGCAAGCGAGAATGCTTTGGTCAGGAAATCCATGAATTGGACTCGAGACATCTCTCCGGAAGCGGCGACGAATTCTCGGTGTTTGCGTTTGCCGCGGCCAACAACGGAGTCGATGCGCACATTATATGGTGGATCCGATATCAACATCGCCGCGCGCGCGTCACCCATGAGCGCAGCAACGTCAGCTTCGGATAGCGCATCGCCGCACTTGAGGCGATGGTTTCCGAGGAGCCATAAGTCGCCTAGTTGTGACGTTGTGACTTTGCTTTCCGGAGGAAGACGGTCGGCGGGGTCAGCTTCGCGATCGGAGAAATCCTCAAACAGGAAGTCTATTTCCGCGGCTTCGAATCCGGTAATCTCGATGTCGAGGTTGAATTCCGGTAGTAGCCGGGCAAGCTCGCCAAGCTCAGCCGCGAGGGTTTTTCGATCCCAGCCGGCGTTTGCTGCGACCTTGTTGTCGGCTATCGCGAAGGCGCGGCGCTCGGCGTCGCTCAAGCCGGACATCACCGTAATAGGCACATCGCGGAGGCCGAGAAGTTTTGCGGCCTGATATCGGCCGTGGCCGGCGATTATTATCCCACGTTCGTCGATGAGGATCGGGTAGGTCCATCCGAAACGCTGTATCAGATCGGCAAGCTGGCGAATCTGCCGCTTCGAATGCGTACGAGCGTTGGACGGGTTGGGCTTGATTGAATGCAGCGCACGAAGGCTGACTTGTGTTGTCATGGTCGAGTTCCCATCAAAATCAACAGAATCCGGACGCCCGAGAACTCTCGGGTCACGTCTTCGGGTTGGACTTCTTGATGGGTTTCTCGTCGCGCCACACTCGGACGCGCGTGTATCCTTTCTAAGGATTCGCGCGATCGGCGTCCAGCGTGTCAGTTCAATAATCGTGCCGGTGGTTAAAATGACCGACGCACTTATCCACAGGGCGGATCAATCACCGTTATGCTCTATCACTGTGGACGTGGTTAGGCCTTTTGCCTTGGGAGCACCGGCGTTGTCTTTATGCTCAGATCCGAGCAGCAGCACGATCTGGGCCACTTGTCGCCAGAGTGTGATCTCGTAGCGTCGCAGACGATCGAAGGCTTCGCCGCTGCGATTGGAGAGCCGCAGGAAGGTATTGGCGAGTGCCTTGACGTCGTGCGGCGAGGGTTGCGGCGGGGATGGGGCGTGCGGTTTCGTCTGGACCAGAACCAGATTGCCATAATCGCCCTGCCGCAGGCGCTGGCCGAGTTCGGCCGGGCCCGGACCGCCGCGGAGAGCGGCGGTGCCCTGTAGTGCAAAGAGGCCGCTTTCGATGGCGCAGGCCCGCCGCAACCGCCACAGCAGCGAGACGAGGCGGGCCACCAGTTCTCGGTCGATGGCGGAGGCAGGACGGTAGGCTTGCACGATCTGCCGTTCGAATGAGCGATAGTCGTCGAGGCTCTCGAACACATCGACGATGGTTCGGGCGCCCAGTCCGTGGCGCAGCGCGTTACGCCGCGATCGCCGCTTGCCGGCAAGGCTGCGCGGGCCGGTGCTGCGGCGGGCATTGAGCCGGTTGGCGGCAATCTGACGGGCGGTGGCCATCCGTGCCTCACACCGGTTTGGCGTTGGAGACGGGGAGGGGGATCGAGCTGGTCACCGGCGGGTGTGTCCTGTCGTTGCCGTCGGCCTTCTGCGCGGTCTGCGATTCCTCCCAGAGCCCTTGCGCAATCGGCAGCGGATCGATGCCCATATCCATCCACCAGGCCACCTCGTTGCCGCTCTCGTGCAATTGCCGGTGA
>Ga0182749_1002576_pt1 | contig 13141 bp, 11 predicted proteins | sample eDN3rd37CKraftMG_FD_128875 | JGI IMG/M metagenome (GOLD analysis project Ga0182749, IMG submission 128875) | Enriched Miracle-Growth compost microbial communities from Emeryville, California, USA - eDNA 3rd pass 37_C Kraft MG (version 2) (version 2) ...
CATCGAGAAGGCGGTCGCCAATCCGAACGCCTGCAAGGACGAGCAGGGCCGGCTTCGCGTCGCCGCCGCGACCACGGTCGGCGACAAGGGCTTTGCCCGCACCGAGGCGCTGATCGCCGCCGGAGTCGATCTCGTCGTGGTCGATACCGCGCACGGCCATTCGCGGCTGGTGCTCGAGGCGGTCAGCCGCATCAAGAAACTGTCGAACGCCGTGCAGGTGGTGGCCGGCAACGTCGCCACCGCCGAGGGCGCCAAGGCGCTCATCGACTCCGGCGCCGATGCGATCAAGGTCGGCATCGGCCCGGGCTCGATCTGCACCACGCGCATCGTCGCCGGCGTCGGCGTGCCGCAGCTGACGGCGATCATGGATTGCGTCGAGGCCGCGCGCGCGACCAACACGCCGGTGATCGCCGACGGCGGCATCAAGTATTCCGGCGACCTCGCCAAGGCGATGTCGGCCGGCGCCGACTGCGTCATGGTCGGCTCGCTGCTCGCCGGCACCGACGAGACGCCGGGCGAGGTGTTTCTCTATCAGGGGCGCTCCTACAAGACCTATCGCGGCATGGGCTCGGTCGGCGCGATGTCGCGCGGCTCGGCCGACCGCTACTTCCAGCAGGACATCAAGGACTCGCTCAAGCTCGTGCCGGAGGGCGTCGAGGGCCAGGTCGCCTACAAGGGCTCGGCCTCGACCGTGCTGCACCAGCTCACCGGCGGCTTGCGCGCCGCCATGGGCTATGTCGGCGCGAAGGATATCGGCGAACTGCACCGCAAGGCGCAGTTCGTGCGCATCACCGGCGCCGGCCTGCGCGAGAGCCACGTGCACGACGTGATCATCACGCGCGAAAGCCCGAACTATCCGAGCCGGGTGTAGGCCGCCGTCACAGCCGCGCGGCGACGGCGCCGGGCGCCAGGTAAAGGAGCGGCGCATGGCGGACAGGCCGCAGGGATTCTTCGAGGGCACTGAAATGCCGACCACCGGCTGGTGGGAGGCCCTTTGGCCCGCCCCGGCCGATGTGCTCGTCAAGGCCGGGCTGCGGCCCGGCATGGATGCGATCGACCTCTGCTCGGGCGACGGCTGGTTCACCCTGCAGATCGCCAGAGTCGCGCGTCATGTCACGGCGATCGACATCGACCCGCACATCCTGGATGTGGCGCGTCATCGCCTCGGCGAGAACGGTGTGGCGAATTGCGTGTTCGCGTCAGGCGATGCCTATGCGATCGCCGCGCTCGCCGGCCCCGCCGATTTCGTGTTCATGGCAAACGCATTTCATGGCGTGCCCGATCGCCCGCGGCTGGCAAGCGCCGTGCGCAGCGTGCTGCGGCCGGGCGGGCTGTTCGCCGTCGTCAACTGGCACAAGCGGCCGCGCGAGGAAACGATCGTCCTCGGCGAGCCGCGCGGGCCGGCGACGGACTTGCGCCTGTCACCCGAGGAGACGATCGCGGCGGTCGAGAGCGGCGGCCTCACCTGGGTTACGACCGTCGACGTGCCGCCTTACCATTACGCCGCCGTCTTTCGGCGTTCCGCCACGTGAGATTTCCGCGATGCCGCCTTTGCTCGACAACAAGGATCCGTCCGCCGCGTCCGTCTTCGTCGCCTCGGCGTTGCTGCGCGAGGCCAGACGCCAGAAGCGCATCGGCGCCGCCGACGTGCCGTCCGTCTGCATCCTCGACCCCGATGGCGACATCGTCCGCCGCCTGAAAGCCGAGGGCCGGGCTGAGCGCGCGGGCGAATGGCCCTGCTATCACACCGACCTCTACCGCTTCACGCTGGCCGGAAAGCCGGCCGGCATCATCGGCTGCGCCGTCGGCGCGCCGTTTGCCGTGCTCGTCGCCGAGGAGCTGTTCGCCTGCGGCTGCGAATTCCTGATCAGCCTGACGTCGGCCGGGCAGATCGCGCCCGAGGGCAAGCCACCTTACTTCGTCGTCATCGACCGCGCCTTGCGTGACGAAGGCACGAGCTATCATTACGCCGCGCCATCGGACTACAGCGAGGCCGATCCGCATCTTGTCGGACGGGCCGTTGCCGCGCTGCGGCCGGCGGACGTGGCGATCCTCGCGGGCGCGAGCTGGACGACCGACGCGCCGTTCCGCGAGACCGAGGCGGCGATTGCCGCCGCGCGGGCGAGGGGAATCCTCGCCGTCGAGATGGAAGCGGCGGCGCTCTACGCCTTCGCGCGCGCGGCCGACAGGAAGGTCCTCTGCCTCGCCCATGTCACGAACACGATGGCCGTCGCCGAGCAGGATTTCGAGAAGGGCGAAGCCGACGGGACCGTGGACGCGTTGCGCGTGCTGGAACTGCTGGTGCCATTACTGGATGATGGCGGCGCGCGGCCCGTGGCCACGGCGGCACCGATCTGATACAGCCCCCTGCCCATTGACGTCGAAGCGAGGCAAGCCATGTCGATCCGGTTCGTGCTGCTGCCGCTGTTCGTGCAGGTGCTGCTCACCTTCGGGCTCTATCTCTGGATGGCCTGGCACCGCACGAGCCTCTTGCGCAGCGGCACGGTGCGCCCGCGCGACATCGCGCTGCGCGAGCCGAACTGGCCGCCGCATGCGCTGAAGGTCGCCAATGCCGCGCACAACCAGCTCGAAATCCCGATGCTGTTCTATGTGCTGACGATCCTGTCGATCATCACGCACCACGCCGATGTCGTCTTCGTCGTGCTGGCCTGGATCTTCGTGATCTCGCGTCTGGCGCACGCTTATGTGCACACGACCAGCAACGTCATCGCGCGGCGCGGGCCGCTGTTCGGCATCGGCCTTCTCGTCCTCGTGATCATGTGGGTGATCTTCATCGTGCGTATCCTGATCGGGGCGCCATGACGCCCTCGGCCCGTCTTGCCGCCGCGATCGAGGTCGTCGCCTCGATCGAAACCGAGCGCCGGCCCGCCGCCGACGCGCTCAAGGCGTGGGGGCTCGCGCACCGCTTCGCCGGCTCCGGCGATCGCGCGGCCATTGCCGGGCTCGTCTACGACGGCTTGCGCCGGCGCGCCTCGAGCGCCTTCCTGATGGGCGCCGATACGCCGCGCGCGGTGCTGCTCGGCATGTTGAAGCGCGAGCGCGGGCTCGACGTCGCCGCGATCGAGCGGCTCGCCGATGGCTCGCGTTTCGCGCCGCCGCCGCTCACGGAGGACGAGCGCGCGCGGCTTGCGGGCGGCGACATCGCCGGCGCGCCGCCGCATGTCGCCGGCGACTATCCGCAATGGCTCGATGCCGCCTTCGCCGCGACCTTCGGCGACGAGCGGGCGGAGGAGGGCGCCGCGCTCGCCTCGCGCGCGCCGCTCGATCTGCGCGTCAACACGCTCAAGGCCGAGCGCGAGCGGGCGGCGGCGATGCTCGCCGACCGCAAGCCGGAGCCGACGCGCTGGTCGCCCTGGGGGCTGCGCATCCGCCTCTCCGCCGAGGCGAAGGCGCCGCCGATCCATGCCGAGCCGGCCTTCCTCAAGGGCATGGTCGAGGTGCAGGACGAGGGCTCGCAGCTTGCCGCGCTGTTCGCCGATGCGAAGGCCGGCGAGCAGGTGCTCGATCTCTGCGCCGGCGCCGGCGGCAAGACCCTGGCGCTGGCGGCGGCGATGGCGAACAAGGGCCAGATCTTCGCCACCGACGACGACAAGCGCCGCCTCGCCCCGATTCATGACCGCGTGGCACGTTCCGGGGCGCGCAACGTCCAGCTCCGCCCCCCCAAATCGATCGGCGGCGAGATCGACGATCTCGAGGGCCGCATGGACCTCGTGCTCATCGACGCGCCCTGCACGGGCACCGGCGCCTGGCGGCGCAATCCGGACGCAAAGTGGCGCATGCGGCCGGGGGCGCTCGAGCAGCGGCTCAAGGACCAGGCCGAGGTGCTCGACCGGGCGGTGCCGATGCTCAAGCCCGGTGGCCGCATCGTCTACGTCACCTGTTCCGTGCTCGCCGACGAGAACGGTGGGCAGGTGCGCGCCTTCCTGGAACGGCACCCGGGTTTCGCGCCGGCGCCGGCGGCCGAGATCATGGCGCCGCTCGGCGAGCGCGCCTTGATGTTCGGCAAGGCGGTGCGCGCGACGCCTGAGGGCCTCTTGATGACGCCGCGGGCGACCGACACCGACGGCTTCTTCGTCAGCGTTTTGCGCGCGACAGGCCGGTCTTAACCGAAACGATATGGGACCGGGCGTCATTTCCCCGATTGTGCCGCAATCCCGGCTCAAATAACCCCCGAAATTCCTGTGTCTGACGGGACAGAATCTGTCCAGCTGAGGCTTTCCTTCCATGTTGGTGGCGACCCGCGATCCCATGCCGTCTCCGGGGGCGCATGACGGTCCGTCGCGTCCGCACGAGGCGCCGCGCGCCGCGCGCTCGACCCGTTTCGTCGCCGCCATGCAGATCGCCGGTTCGATGATCGCGATCCCGGTCGGCCTGGGCAGCGCCTACACGGTCTACCGCGCCAATTTCTCGGTCGAGACGACCTGCCAGACCCTGCGCGCCAACATCATTTCGATGATCGACAAGCAGATCGATGCCGCGACCCGGCGCATGCTGGTGCAGCACGACGTCGAGACCTTCGAGCGGACCTGCGGCGGCGTCGATCCGGGCGCCGAGGCCGCGTTCAAGGCGCTGCTCGCTGCGGACAAGGCGCCGGCGCGCGCCGCCGTCGTCCCGCCGAAGCGCGTCGAGGCGCCGAAGGCCGAAGCAAAGGCCGAAGCGAAGGCAGAGCCAAAGATCGAGGCGAAGACCGAACCGGCGAAGGAGGCGAAGGAGGAGCGCAAGCTCGAACTGCGCGCCGCCATTCCGTCCGAGCCTGCCAAGCCGAAGGACGTCGCCCGCGAGCCGGCCAGGGAGACGCCGCGGGTCGCTGCCCGGGAGCGGGCCACCGAAGTTGCGGCGCCGGTGCAGCACGATGCCGCGACGGATACGCGCTGGCTCGAGGCCGTGCGCGGCGCGTTGGTGGCGCATGAGAAGGCCGCCGAAGCGGCGCCGGCCGAAGCCGCGAGCGTCCGCGGTACGCCGCCGCGTCCGCTGGCGTCGATGCCGGCCCGGCCGGCTGCCGAGACCGCCGCACCGGTCGCAACCGCACCGGTTCCGGCCGCGCCGGTTCTGCCGCCGCCAACCCAGCTCTCCGAGCCCGGCGCCGGCGGCAACGTCGCCACGGCGCAGCCGGCCGATCCCGACCGGCCCGTGCCGCCGGCCTCGATCCCCAACGAGAACGGTCCCAAGCCGACCGGCTGGCTCACCAACGTGCCCTTCGTCGGGCAGGTGCTGGCGAAGTAGCCGCGAACCGCCGCGCGCAGGCCATCACCGCCGCTCATCCGATCCATTCACAAGTTTCGTGCTGCGGGCGTGGCGTGGGCGACTGCGCTCGCCTACCTAATCCGGGCTTCACAGTCCGGGTGGCATCGGGATTGGCATGACCTCATTTCTGACGCGCTTCTTCCTGATGCTGGGCAATATCGTCATCGGCCTGTCGGTCCTCGGTCCCGCCGGCATGCTGAGCGAACTCGCCGACGGCCTCGATGTCGGCATCCACGACGCGGGCCTGCTCGTCACCTACGGCGCGATCGTGCTGTGCATCGGCTCGCCGCTGATGGCCTGGCTCACCACGCGCATGGACCGCCGCATCCTTCTCGTCGGCACGCTGGTGGTGGTCGCCGTGGCGGAGGGCGCCTCGGCCTTCGCGCCGAGCTATGGCGTCGTGCTGGCGCTGCGCCTGGCGATGCTGCTCGTCGCCGCGATCTACACGCCGCAGGCGGCGGCGACAGTCGGCCTGATCGTTCCGGAAGCGCAGCGCCCGAGCGCCATCGCCTTCGTCTTCCTCGGCTGGTCGCTGGCGGTCGCCGGCGGCTTGCCGCTCATCGCCGTCCTTGCCACGCATTTCGGCTGGCGCGCAGGCTTCGGCGTGCTCGGCGCGGCCTCGGCGGTGATCGCGCTGCTCGTGTTCATGACGCTGCCCGGCGGGCTCACCGGTAAGCCTCTGTCGCTGGCGAGCTTCGCGAGCATCGCCCGCAATCGGCGGCTCGTGACGATCCTGATCGTGACGATGCTGCAGATCTCCGGCCAGCTCACGCTGTTCGTCTATCTGGCGCCGTTGCTGCGCCGGCTGATCGGCGCCGGCGATCTCGCCGTCGAGAGCTTCTTTGCCTTCTACGGCGTGGCCGCCATCCTCGGCAACGTCATTGCCACCGGAGTGGTGACCGCGCTGGGGACCGAATTGACGCTGGCGCTGTTTCTCGGTTCGACCACCCTCGGTCTGGCGGTGTGGACGATGGGGGCCGGCCTGTTTGCCGCCGCCTCCGTCGGCGTCTTCTTCTGGGGGCTCGGCTTCGCCGCCATCAATTCGATGCAGCAGGCGCGCCTCGCCGAGACCGCGCCGGATCTCGCCAGCGCCTCGATCGCACTCAACACTTCGGTCGTCTATGTCGGCCAGGCCGTCGGCTCGGGCATCGGCGGCTTCCTGTTCGCGCACGGCGCCTTCGCCACGATGGGCTATGTCGCGATCGCGTTCATGATCGCCGCCTGCGCCCTGGTCGCCGTGACATGGCAGGGCGCGCGCGTGGTCACGGCCGCGTCCTGACCTCCGCCATCAGGGCCTCGACCTGCGGCAGCAGGCGCGCGACGAGGATGCGGTAGCCCTCGGCGTTAAAATGCGCGCCGTCGCGGGCGCGGTACCTGCCGGGCGGCAGCGCGAATTGCGCGTAACCGACGTCGGTCGCGCGCGCGACGGCGGAGAGGTCGAGCGCGCCGAGCCCGATCAGCAGCACGCCGATGTGCCGCCTGTGCAAGGTGCGCACGATCTCCGCCACGCGAGCACGCATCGTCGCCGGCGCGACGTGCAGGCGCAGGTCATTGGTGCCGAGTTCGACCAGGACGATACGCGTGTCCGGATCGACGGCGAGGTCGAGCCGGCGGAGGGCGCCGGCGCTGGTGTCGCCGTTCACGCCGGCATTCTTCACCCTGACATCATCGCCTTTCGCGCGCAGTTGCCGCTCGAGCTCGGCCGGGTAGGCATCCTTGCGCGCCACCAGCCAGCCGGCGGTGGCGCTGTCGCCGAGCGCGACGATCTTCAAGGGCGCGGCCGAGGCGATTGAGAAGGAGAGAAGCAGGCTCAACGACAAAGCGAGCCCGAGTTGAAAGAGCGCGCGCATCACCTCTCCGCAGTCATTGCCGGGCCTGACCCGGCAATCCATGATGGGTCGCCACGACGATAACCGATATTGCTGTCTCGTGACTTTGCCACGCATCATGGATGCCGGGTCAAGCCCGCGCATGACGCCGAATGTGAGGCGCCGCTAGTACAGCACCCCCACGATCGACCCCGTCAGACACGTCGTCAGCGTGCCGGACACGATGGTCTTCGGTCCGAGCGCGACGATGTCGGCGCGACGCTCCGGCGCCATCACCGTCAGCCCCGCAATCATGATGCCGAGCGAGCCGAAATTGGCGAAGCCGCACATGGCATAGAGCATGATCAGCCGCGAGCGGCCATCGAGCGCATCGGCCGGCAACTTCGCCAGCTCGAGATAGGCGATCAGTTCGTTGAGCACGGTCTTCAGGCCCATCAGCGCGCCGGCGGTCACCGCCTGGTCCCACGGGATGCCCATCAGCCAGCACACCGGAGCCATCGCGAGCCCGAGCAGGCGCTGCAGCGTGATCGGGGCTCCGGCGATGTCGGGCAGCAGGCCGAGGATCGCGTTGGCGAGCGCGACCAGCGCCACCAGCACGATCAGCATCGCGACGATGTTGAGCAGCAGTTCGAGTCCGGCCGCGGTTCCGCGCACGATGGCGTCCATGGTCGAGTCGGCGATCGCGCCGACCTCGACGTCGCCCATGTCGGTGCGTTCGCCGGGCTTGTCCGGGACCATCAGCATGCTCACGAGCAGCGCGCCCGGCGCGCTGACGATCGAGGCGACGAGGATGTGGCCGGCGGCGTCGGGAATGACGTCACGCAGGATCGTGGCGTAGAGCACGAACACGGTGCCGGCGATGCCGGCCATGCCGCCGGTCATCACCATGAACAGTTCGCCGCGCGTCAGCCGCACCAGATACGGCCGGATGAAGAGCGGCGACTCGACCATACCGAGGAAGATGTTGGCGGCGGTCGACAGGCCGACGGCGCCCCCGACTCCCATCGTGCGTTCCAGCAGCCACGAGAAGCCGCGCACCACGGGTGGCAGGATGCGCCAGTGGAACAGGAGCGTGGTCAGGACGCTCATCACCAGCACGATCGGCAGCGCCTGGAAGGCGAGGATGAAGTCCGCACCGGGCGTCGTCGACTTAAACGGCAGCGTGCCGCCGCCGAGATAGCCGAACACGAAGGAGGTTCCGGCGCGGGAGGCCTCGCTCACCGCGTCGGCGGCGCGGCCGACCAGCGCGAACATGGCTTTTAGCTGCGGCACCTCGAGCAGCAGCACGGCGGTGGCGAGCGTGACGACGAAGGCGATGCCGACGCTTTTCCAGTCGACGGCGCGGCGGTTCTCGCTGATCAGGTACGCGACAGCGAGCAGGGCGAAGACGCCCAGCGCCGATTGCAGGTGCTGCATGCCGATCCGACCCCCTCATCGGGCGCCGCATGCAGCGGCGCCGACCCCTCGCCGCGACGATGCGCGATCGTCCGCAGCGGAGCAAGGCGCGTGTCGCTTGCAGAGCTACCGCGGCGGGTCGGCGTGGCGACGCACCATCGACAGCATCAGGTCCCAGGCGTTGCGGATATTGACGAGCAGCAGCAGGAGCAGCGCGCCGCCGAGGACGTCGAGCGCATTGTCGTTGCCGCGCCAGGCGAGCACCGCGGCGGCGAGCAGGGCGCAATAGGCCGCCCCCGGCAGCAGCATGTAGGCGAAATGGTCGGACACATAGGGCGTCCGGTAGCGGCGGAGAAACTTGACCGCGGTGTAGCCGGCAACGCACAGGCCGACGAGGCCGCTGATGCCGATCAGAGCGGCGAAAAACCAGGGTCGATGCCCGGGCACCAGCGCAATGCAGGCAAGGAAGAAGACCACGGCGAAGTGCACGACGACGGGGCTGAAGAAGGTGCGCGTCGCCTCCGCCCGCTCCGCCGTCAGGTAGCCGGTGCCGAGCGACACCGCGACGAACAGGAGGGCGACCAATGTCGCCCCCGCGGTGCCGACGAGGATGTAGAAGTCATGCCACTTCTCCAGCGCCTCGCCGAAGCTCATCGCCTTACCCGCGGCCGACGAACGGCATCTTGTTGGCCATCACCGTCATGAACAGCACGTTGGCGTCGAGCGGCAGGCTCGCCATATAGGCGACCGCCGCGCCGACATTGTCGGCGTCCATGCGCGGCTCGATCATCTTGCGGCCGTCCGGCTGCAACACGCCTTCGCCCTGAACCATGCGTTCGGTCATCGGCGTTGCCGCGTTGCCGATGTCGACCTGGCCGCAGCAGATGTCGTAGGGGCGGCAGTCGAGGGAGGTGGACTTGGTGAGGCCGGTGACCGCGTGCTTGGTCGCGGTATAGGCGACCGAAAATGGTCGCGGCGCGTGCGCCGAGATCGAGCCGTTGTTGACGATGCGGCCGCCGCGCGGCGACTGCGCCTTCATGATCTTGATCGCTTCCTGCGTGCACAGGAACATGCCGGTGAGGTTGGTCTGCACCACGTTCATCCAGGTGTCGTAGGGCAGGTCCTCGAGCGGCACTGCCGGCGCGCCGATGCCGGCATTGTTGAACAGCACGTCGAGGCGGCCGAAACTTGCCTTCACGGTCGAAAACAGCGCCAGGATCGAGTCGCGCTTCGACACGTCGGTCGGCACCGGCAGCGCCTTGCGGCCGAGCGCCTCGACCTCGGCCTTGACCGTGTTGAGCGGCTCCGGCCGGCGCCCGGCGAGCGCCACGTCGTAGCCCGCTTTCGCCAGGGCCAGCGCCACCGCGCGGCCGACGCCCGTGCCCGCCCCGGTCACCAGTGCGATCTTCGCGGTCATCGTTTCTCCCCGTGTTGGATTGTTCTGAAGGCGTTGGAATAGCAACAAATGCGCGCGCGCGCCATGCGGCGCGCGCCGTCTGCATTGCGGCGATGGAAAGTGGGGTTCAGCTCGCTAGCGCGGCTGCCGCAGTCAATGCGGCCATCCCTTCGGTCCGCAGCCTGGCGATCTCGGCGGCGGGCATCGGCGCACCGAAGCGATAGCCCTGCATAAAGTGAACGCCGGCGGCGCGCAGGAACAGGTGCTGGTCGGCAGTCTCGACGCCCTCGGCGGTCACCTTCATGCCGAGGCCGCGGCCGAGGCCGACGACGGCGTGCACGATCGCCGCGGCGTCGGCCGCCTTCTCGATCGAGTGCACGAAGCTGCGGTCGATCTTGAGCTTGTCGAACGGGAAGCGGCGCAGATACTGCAGGCTCGAATAGCCGGTGCCGAAATCGTCGAGCGCGATGCGCACGCCGAGCGCCTTCAGCCGCAGCATCGCCGCCTCGGCGCTGTCGACATTGCCGAGCAGCACGCTTTCGGTGAGCTCGAGCTCGAGCCGGGCCGGATCGAAGCCGGTCTCCTCGAGGATGCGTTCGACCTGATCGACGAATTCGACGCGGCGGAATTGCAGCGGCGAGACGTTGACGGCGAGGCTCAGGTCCGGCCACGCCTTGCCGTCGAGGCAGGCCTGACGCAGCACGAAGGCGCCGAGCTCGGCGATGCAGCCGGAATGCTCGGCGAGCGCGATGAATTCCGACGGCGGGATCTCGCCGCGCGTGGGATGCGTCCAGCGGCACAGCGCCTCGACGCCGGTGAGCCTCTCGCCGCTCTTGTCGACGATCGGCTGATAGGCGACGTGCAGGCTGTTGCCGGCGATCGCCTCGCGCAGGTCGGTCTCCAGGAGCTTGCGGTGCGACAGCGCGGCATCCATATCGGCGTCGTAGATGCAGGCGCGGTTGCGGCCTTCGTTCTTGGCGCGATAAAGCGCCATGTCGGCGTAACGCATGATGTCGGCGGCGCCGGCGCAATTCTTGTCGACGATGGCGATGCCGATCGAGGCGCCGATGACGATGTTGTGGCCGGCGACGGAGTAGGGCGCGCAGATCGCTTTGATGATGCGCTGCGCCATCGCCATCACGCGCTCCGGCCCGTCGGCCATCTGCGAGATCACCGCGAATTCGTCGCCGCCGAGACGGGCGACGAGATCGCCGCCGCGCAGCGTGTTCGACAGCCGCAGCGTGACGTTGCGGATGAGCTCGTCGCCGATATTGTGGCCGAGCGTGTCGTTGACGTCCTTGAAGTGGTCGAGATCGATGTAGAACACCGCGGCGTTGCCGCCGCCGGAGCGCACGTCGGCGATGGTCGCCTCGAGCCGCTCGCCGAAATAGATGCGGTTGGGCAGGCCGCACAGCGGGTCGTGCATGGCGAGGAAGCGCAGCCGTGTCTCGCCGGCGGCGATGGTCGCTGCGGTGCGCCGCATATAGCGCAGCACGAAGGCGGCGAGCAGCGCGAAGCCGGCGAGCGCCACGGTGATGAACGGCGCGACGCTGTGCACGATGTCGGAGCCGGGCTGCTTCGGCCGCCAGACGAAGCGGGCGATGGTCGAGCCGTCGGTCGCGCGCACCGCGTCGACGAAGTCGCGGTCGCCCGCCTGGCCGTCCCTCAGCAGGCGCAGATTGGATATGCGGAGCTGGTCGGCGAGCGTCGCCATGAGGTCGGCATCGATGAATTTCACCGACATGATCGCCGGCGCATGGGCCATCGCGTCGGCGGCTGACTCCTGCGGCGCCGCAACCGCGGCGGCCGCGATCACGGCCGGCCGGCCGAGCAGGCGGCGCAGCATGGCGGCGCCGCCGCGGAGTTCGGTGCTGTTGCGGTCGAGCCGCAGCGCGCTCTTCGCCGCGAGGCCGTCGCCGCGCAGCGCCGCGAACACGGCGGCAAGGTCCGGCTCCGCCGCTGTCACCCATTGCGGCGGCTGCAGGCCGTCGGCGCCACGGGAATACAGGAGCTTGCCGTCCGCATCGAACAGGAGCACCGCGTCATGGTCGACGACCCGGTCGAGCCAGCCGCCGAGGTGGCGCTCGGTCCAGTCGGCGTCGAAATGGGTGCGGAGATTGCGCCGCGCGGTGTCGTTGCGCGCGATCGCCTCGACGTCGTGCAGCATACGCTCGCCGAACACGGACAGCGCGCTGTTGAACATGTGCCGCTCGTGGCTGACCGCGACCTCGTCGGCCCGGTGTGCGGACGACAGGACGGCGACGACGATGCAGACGATGGCGACGGCGACAATGGCGCCGATGGGCACGACGACGCTCAGCCGCGCACGATCCCAGTGACTGTAGGGCCGTTGGTCAGACCGGCCCGGACGCATCGTTGGCGGCACGATTCCCTCTAGCGTCCGCTGCGACTTCAATATTTCAGCCGCCACCGTAATCGGCCAAATCTTGCCACGATGTTGCGGACAGGCGGAACGGGCGCTCGCGGCCGCCTGCAACCGGGCAAATCGCGGTGGACCGTTAATGGCGGGTAAAGGGTTGCGGCCTGAACCGTCTCAAAGCGGGCTGGCGGGGCCGGGGCCCGCGCGCCGGCCGCCTGCACGCGCTTCGCCGAAAGGGGTGGGGACAACCGCGGGGCCGGCCCGGCCGGGCTGCTTGAGCGGGGGGCGGCGAGGGGCTAGGTCTTCGGGCGCCGTCCTGCCCGAGGTTCCCATGAGCGCCAGTCCCGAAATCGTCACGGCCGCAGTCCTGGTCATCGGCGACGAGATCCTGTCGGGGCGGACCAAGGACAAGAACATCGGCTATATCGCCGACTATTGCACCGCCATCGGCATCGACCTGAAGGAAGTGCGCATCGTCTCCGACGACGAGGCGGCCATCGTCGCCGCGGTCAACGCGCTGCGCAGCACTTATACCTACGTCTTCACTACCGGCGGCATCGGCCCGACGCATGACGACATCACCGCCGACTGCGTCGCCAAGGCGTTCGGCGTGCCGCTCGACGTGCATCCGGAGGCCGTGGCGATCCTCAAGGAACGGCTGGCCAGGACCGGTGGCGAATTGAACGAGGCGCGGCTGCGCATGGCGCGCGTCCCGCGCGGCGCCGCGCTGGTGGCGAACACGGTCTCCGGCGCGCCGGGCTTCTGGACCGGCAACGTCATCACCATGGCCGGCATTCCGGCCGTCATGCAGGCGATGCTCGACGAGGTGGCGCCGAAGCTGAAGACCGGCGCGAAACTCATGTCCGAGACGATCCG
>Ga0182749_1002579_pt1 | contig 13137 bp, 10 predicted proteins | sample eDN3rd37CKraftMG_FD_128875 | JGI IMG/M metagenome (GOLD analysis project Ga0182749, IMG submission 128875) | Enriched Miracle-Growth compost microbial communities from Emeryville, California, USA - eDNA 3rd pass 37_C Kraft MG (version 2) (version 2) ...
GGCAACGCCCAGCGCCGCGCGCACGCTGGTGCCGACCGGGCAAACAGCGAGCGCCGCAGTGGTCATCGGCAGGTCGTCCGGCATGCGAATGACGTTGTGTGCGGGCACGCAGGTGAATTCCGCATAACCGCCACCGCCGTTCTCGCCGAGAACGCGGCTGTTGCGGCAGAGATCGTGACGTCCGCCGAGGCAATAGCGGCACACCCCGCAGGAGAGGCGCTGATAAATGACAACGCGCTCGCCGATGCGATCAGGCGAAACGCTCGACCCGACCTCGGCAATTTCACCGGCGATCTCATGGCCTAGAACCTGACCCGGCTTGTCGCGCGGAATTTTGCCGGCCCGCGACAGCACGTCGTGATAGCAAATGCCGGCCGCGTGGATCTTGACCAGCACCTCGGCAGGACCCGGCTCGGGCTTGGGCACTTCCGTCAGTTGCAGCATATCGGGACCGCCAAAGTCCCGGAACGTCACGGCTTTCATTGTTGTCATGGTGTTGCGGCCTTACGCGTCACGTTCGAAGGCTGCGGCGCCTTCTTTGTAGTCGTTCTTGGTCTCGATCCAGGCGCGCGCCGCCTCGATCTCGGAGCGCTCGGCATCGTCGAGACGACGCCCGAAGATCGCCAATCGCTTCGTCGCCTGCACGGCCGCGGCTGAATAGCCGGCGATCATCGAGGCCCATTTTTCCGCTTCGCCCTGTACGTCGTCGACGACGGTATTGACCAGCCCCATGCGCTGGGCTTCGGCGGCCGGGATGTTCCTCGCCGTGAGCATCAATTCCATGGCGAGCGCATTGGGGATCACCTGCGGCAAACGAAGCGCGCTGACGCCCGAGATCATGCCGTGCTTCACTTCGGGATAACCGAGAATGGCGTTGCTGGCGGCAAGACGAAGATCGCAGTGCAACGCCAAGGTCATTCCCATGCCGATGCAGTAGCCATGCATCGCCGCGATGACCGGCTTGAACAGCTCGACACCGACGCTCGGGATCGCGTTCATGAGCGTTTCGGTGGACACCATCTTGCCGGTGCGATTGATTTCCTTGATGTCCGAACCTGCACAAAAGGCCTTTTCGCCGGCCCCGGTCAGCACGACGACCCGGACTTGGGCATCGTCGGCGATTTCCCGCCAGATCGCTCCAAGCCTTTCCTTGGCGGGAACATCCAAGGCATTGAGCACTTGGGGCCTATTGATGGTGACCCACGCCACGCCGTTGGCTCGTTTATCCAAAAGTACCGACATCGTGCTTCCTGATCCGGCGGGCCACACTGGAACAACGCCCGCGATGACGCGGCGCTCCCGCCTGTAAACCTCAGGAAACTAGATCACACGCCGTTCATGCGTAGTAATAATATTCCTTCTGAAGATCATGCCTGGGCGTCATGAACACGCCCTGCCCGCCGACACCAGCCGTCACGACCGACCGGCAACAAGCGGGTCTTTCCCGAGCGCCTTCGCCAGATGCTCCAGGAATGTATGGGCAACATTCGAGAGGATGCGGTACTCGGGATATATCAGTCGGAACCCGAAATTCACCTTGGGGCGGAACGGCCGCTGCTCGACCTGACCATGCGCGAAGGCCGCGGCGGTGAACGCATCGACGACGGCAACGCCAATTCCTTCGGCCACCATCGAGCACGCGGCGAATGACGTGAGCGTCTCCACCCGCGTAACGACACTGACGCCGGCCTCGGCGAGGATATGATTGATCTGCTGTCCCGCCATGCTGTTCGCGGGCAGAGCGATAAATGTATGACCTTGGAGATCGGCCGGCCGTATGAACTTCCGGCTGCAAAGCGGATGCCCCGGCGGCATCACGCAGACGCAATCCGAACGAAACGAAGAGTGAATGGCGACACCCGGATAAGATCCCGGCACCTGCGCAATGCCGACATCGACGTATTGGCTCGCGATGCTTTCGACGACGCGTTGCGAATTCTGCGCCTCGAAATTCACGTGCAGCGAATCGTGGCGATCCAGGAACGTCTTTATCGCCTTCGGCACCGGCCCGTAGCACAGCGCCGGCATCGCCAGAACGCGCACATGACCGCGGCGCAACTGACGGATTTCCTGAGCGGCCTTGGTCAGGCGGTCGAGACCCGTGTAACTGCGGGTCAACTCCTCGTAAAATGAGGAGCCCTCGGGAGTGATGAACAAACGCTTCTTGTCGCGAACGAACAAGGCAAACCCGATTTCCCGCTCGAAATCGGCCAGACTGCGGCTCACCCCGGGCTGCGAGATATTGAGGAACTTCGCCGCCCCGGTGATGCTCCCGGCGGAAACGATCGCGCTGAAGACCTCGAGCTGATGCGGCTTCAAGCGTCGCGTCGCGCGTTCCGCTTCCGCCGCACGCACGGCGGGCACGGCCTTGTTCTTGAGCGGCGGCTGCGGCCTGTCCTTTATCGGCTTCGATGTCATTTCGCGCGCCCTTTCACGACCGTGCGAATGGCGAAATTCGACTGAATCCTCGCGACGCCGGGCAGTTGCGACAGCACTTCCGTATGGATGCGTTCATAGTCCGCGGCATTGCGGGTTTCTACCCGCAGCACGTAATCGGCCTGGCCGGACATCAAGTCGCATTCCGTCACTTCGGCGCACTTGCGCACCGCGGCTTCGAAGCGTCGCAAGAATTCGTCTGTCTGCCGCTCGAGCGTGACCTGAACGAGGACGACCGTCGTTTGACCGTCCGCCGGCTCGTCGAGCAGCAAGGTGTAGCCGCGGATGACGCCGGAATGCTCGAGCAGGCGCAAGCGGCGCAAACAGGCCGATTGGGAAAGCCCCACCCCGGCGGCGAGCTTGGCATTGCTCATCCGCGCGTTCGACCGCAGCAAGCGGATGATATTGGAGTCGATCGCATCGAGGGCCGCCACGCAATTTTCCTCTCTTTGACGCAATATTCATCGATTATCAGGCCGACCATCGCAACTCATGTGCCATTTCGCAATGACCTCACAATTTCTTCGAATAGAAACTGGCGCTGAAATCACAGGTAGCCTTAATCGCGCGTCATCAATCGACGGATGCCGTCGCAGGTCGCTGGAATGATTGGCCACGAAGTACGGACCGGCCTCGGACCCGCTGTCAGCGCCGTTACGTCTGTGGCGCGGCCGCGAACAGAACCAACACGAATCTCGGCGGAGGTGATTGAAGGTGAAGGTGCTCGTCTTGGGCGCAGGCGTTATCGGCGTAACCACGGCCTACTATCTCGCCAAATCCGGACACGAGGTGACGGTCGTCGACCGGCAATCCGCTGCGGGTCAGGAGACAAGCTTTGCCAATGCCGGCGAGATTTCGCCGGGTTATGCATCGCCCTGGGCCGGCCCGGGTGTGCCGTTGAAGGCGATCAAATGGCTCACGATGAAACATGGCCCACTGGTCATTCGCCCCAAATCGGACCCGGCGATGTGGCGGTGGATGCTGCAGCTCCTGCTCAATTGCAGCCACGCGAAATATCGCATCAACAAAAGCCGCATGGTTCGTCTCGCGGAGTACAGCCGCGATTGTCTCGTCGAACTGCGTACCGAGACCGGCATCGAATACGACGAACGCAGCCAGGGCACGCTGCAGCTCTTTCGCAAGCCGCAACAACTCGAGAGCGCCGCTGCCGATATCGCCGTCCTGAAGGAGTTTGATGTTCCTTTCGAGCTGCTCGGCCGGGATGGATGTATCGCAGCCGAGCCCGCACTCGCGATCGTGCGCGACAAGATTGCCGGAGGGCTACGCCTGCCCGGCGACGAGACCGGCGACTGCCATATGTTCACCCAACGCCTGGCGCAGCGATGCGAGACTCTCGGCGTGCGTTTCCTCTTCAACGTCGCCATCGAGAAGCTGGCCTTCGCCTCCGACTCCCTAAGGGAGGTGATCAGCACAGACGGATCCCTGACCGCGGACGCGACTGTTGTCGCGTGTGGCAGCTATTCGCCGCTCTTGCTCCGGCGAGCCGGGATTTCACTCCCGGTCTATCCGGTCAAAGGCTATTCAATCACGCTGCCGATTACCGATCCGGGCGCGGCGCCGGAATCGACCATCATGGACGAAACCTATAAGATCGCGATCACGAGGCTCGGCGACCGCATTCGTGTCGGCGGCACCGCAGAAGTGTCGGGGTTCGATCTGCGACTCGATCCGGAGAGGCGCCGGACTTTGGAGCATACGGTCGCCGATCTCTTTCCCCGCGCCGGCGACCTGTCGCGATCCACATTTTGGACCGGCCTGCGACCGATGACTCCCGACGGCACGCCCATCATCGGACGAACAAAAATTCGAAATCTCTTTCTCAACACGGGCCACGGGACACTCGGCTGGACCATGGCCTGCGGTGCCGGTCGCCTCATGTCGGACCTCCTGAGCGGCAGATCCGCCGAGATCGACCCTGAACAATATGCTTTGAGCAGATATCCATAACCTGGACGTCGGCGCGCGCATCAAGGTCCTTCGCCGATGGGGGAATTAGTCTTCGGGCAATGACTTGGCGGGCAACGGCGGAGAGGGAGGGATTGTCATCGCTCAATTCCAATTTACGTCCACCGCATCACTCTTACCGAACGTTCGGATCATGTTTCTCGCTGGGCAGCCGATCGGCTTGTTTTGCGATCGGTAGCTGCCAACCACGGCGAATGGCAATGAGACGCAACCCAAAGCAAAGCAGCGCACCGGCGATCGTCGTGGCAGCCGGAGGAATGTGCATTAGCTGGCCGACCACCACCACGGATGCGCCGGCAAGCGCGGCGACGGCATAGATATCCGCGCGGAGAACGGTGGGAATCTCGGACAACAGGATGTCGCGCATCATCCCGCCGCCGACGCCTGTCAGCATTCCGAGCAACGCCGCCATGACCGGGTTCAGCCCGAAGGCGAGCGCCTTCTGTGCGCCCGAGACGGCGAACAGCGCCAAACCCGCCGCGTCGAAGATGAGCACGGGACTTCTCAGTTTTTCGACAGAAGAAGACCAGTAGAAGGTGATCAGCCCAGCCAGTACTGAAACGGCCAGATAGCGCCAGTCGCTGATTGCCCCGGGGGGAACCGAGCCGATCAGCACATCACGGGTAATGCCGCCGACATTTCCGGCCACGAAGGAGAGCACGAGGGTGCCGAACAGATCGAGCCGGCGCGACACAGCGGCGCTCGCGCCGCTGATGGCGAACACGAACGTACCAACGAGATCAAGCACGACCACAAGCGACATCGCGGGCCTCATCCCCAACTGGGCGAACCGGGGCGCTAGTCCGCCGGACTCGTCTGCGCATCAGTGTAGAGACGGCCAGGCCGGGAACCAAGCCTTTGCTGCGGCCGCCCCGGCGGTGGCAGTGGAGGCCACGATCTGCGACCGCGTTGCTGCGGTCTGCTGCCTGACAGAGGCTGGAGCATGAGCCGGTAAAGCTGTCCCGCTCCATCAATGCGCCGCGCTCGCTGCAGCCGGCCTTTCTGTCACAAGCGCGAACAACGGCCTCCTGTCGAAGGGCGCCCGCGCCATCACCGCGTTTGCGCGCCGACCCGGGCGTTCACGACGCCTGCTGCATATCGTTGTCGATCGGCAGCATCTGGCCCGAAATGGATTTGGCGGCATCCGACGCAAGGAAAACGGCAAGAGCCGCGATATCGCGCGGATCGACGAGCCGCTTGAGAGATTGCACGGCCATTGCCTCTTTCTCGATCACGTCAAGCGGCTTGCCGCTGACCTCCGCCCGCCCTGCCAGGATCCGCTGCAGCCGCGGACCATCGACCGCCCCCGGCAGGATTGCATTGGCGCGGATGCCGAACTCTCCCAACTCGATCGACAGCGTCTTGGTAAATCCGACAATTCCCCACTTGGCCGTACAATAGGGGCTCCGGTTGGCGTAGCCGAACCTGCCGGCAACCGATGACATATTGATGATGACGCCAGCCTTCGATTTCTTGAGATGAGGAACAGCACATCGCGTGACATTGAACGTACCGGTCAGATCGACCTGAAGGACCTTTTCCCATTCATCCGGGTCAATTTTCTCGACAGGCGCAGTGGGGCCCGCAATGCCGGCGTTGTTGATGAGAACGTCAATGCCCCCCAGCGCGTCCGCGCATGCGCTCACCATCCGCTCAATGTCCTGACGCTTCGACACGTCGCAGACGAAGGTCTTTACACCCACGATTTCCTTCGCCAGCAGGTCGAGCGCGGCTGCGTCGATATCGCAAACGAAAACCGACGCCCCCGCGGCCGCAAATGCACGGGCCATCTCGCGCCCCAATCCCGCGGCTCCAGCTGTAATCAAGACGCGTTGGTCGACCATCGACCCCTCCTCTATAATTTCACGTGGTTCTTTCCGGGCATCGCCTGATGGCGACCGTCTCCTCCTCGATCATGCGTCTTTGGGCAGAACCTGCAGCACGCGGGCGATGAACGTGGAGAACTCGACCATGTAATTGCGCAGGAACTTCTCCGTGGTTTCGACGGTAACCTCCCCTTTGTCGGTGATCAGGCCCGACGTAAACTGAATGTAGGCTTCCGGGGCGTTCATCTGCGGCGAATTGCAAAAGCTCAACACGCTGCGCAGGTTCTGCTGAGCGACGGCGGTTCCGATCGCGCCGGGCGACGTGCCGATGACCGCCGACGGTTTCCGCGCAAAAGAGTTCTTTCCATACGGGCGGCTGGCCCAGTCGATGGCGTTCTTCAATCCACCCGGGATCGAACGGTTGTATTCGGGCGTGACGAAGAGCACCGCGTCAACCGCGGCAATGGCGTCCTTGAACGCGCGCGCCACGGGCGGAAAGTCCGCATCGTAGTCGTAGCTGTACAGCGGGAGATCCCTGAAGGAGATTTCCCGCATCTCGAGCTGCGGCGGCGCAAGTTGCACGAGCGCATTCGCAAGCTTGCGGTTGATGGACCCTTTGGCAAGACTACCGATCAGATAACCGACTTTATGTGTGGACATTTGATCCTCCGCTAAAATTCTCGGATTTGAATGCTTTGAATGCACAGCCCTCGGGGACGCACCGGTCCGGAGATCAATGACGCGCGCCCTTGTCTGACTTCACCTCCCTATCGTCCGGCGCACGCACTGCGCGGCCGGCGTCGCGATCTTACGGTCTCGCTCTCTTCTCGCCGGGGATCGTCAGCAAGATGGACAGAATTGCCATGGCGATCATGAAGACGTTGAACATCAGCGCGATGATCGCCGCCTCCCGCACTCCCACGTTGTCCTGGCGGCCGTAGAAAGTGATGATCCCTTCAAGCCAATCGGCGCTGTTGGTGCCGCTGCTGAGAGCGGTGAAGATCGCGGCAGAGATCGCGACGCCAAACGCGGCCCCGAGCGAGGAAGCCATCTTGTATATGCCGGAGCCTGATCCCGCCTGACTTTCCGGCAGGCCGGAAAGCGCGGCATCGGTCGAAGGCGTCGCATAGAATGCCAAGCCCACGCCGAAAAGCGTGTAGCCGATCACCGCGACGACTTCGTAGTCCTTCAGCAGCAGGTTCGCCGGCGAAAGGAACAGGATGGCCACGCCGGTGATGAGACAGCCCCAGATCATCGGCTTGCGCGGGCCGAAGCGCTGCAAGAGCTTCTCCCCGACCCGGATGAAAGCGATGATCGCAATCGCATAACCGAGCGTGAGCACGCCGGCTTGCTGGGCGCTCATGTTGCCGCCGAGCTGCACGAGCTGCAGCGACACGATCAGCGTGCCGGACACACCGTTCAACAGAAAGTTGGAAATCGTGGCACCCGTGTAGTTCGCATTGGAAAAGAGCGAGAAATCGACGAAGGCGGACGGGGTCGAGGCCTCGATTCGAAAGAACATGGCGCCCGCCACCAGAACGATCACGGCCAGGACGAGGACCGGCACGCTGATCCAGCCGAACTTGTTGCCCTGGGTGACAACGATCTGCAGGGCGATCATCGCGATCATGAACGTGATGACGCCGGCAAAATCGAACCGATAGGTGCCGCTCGCCGGCGCGCTGCTCTCGGGCGTGCCGCGTATCAACGCCAGCCCGAGCAACGCCGCCACGACGGACAAGAAGAAGATGTAGCGCCAGCCCAGGCTTTGCTCCACCAGCCCGCCGAACAGCCCGGCCACCCCCGATCCGCCCCACGAGCCGATCGACCAGAGGCTGATTGCACGCTGGCGCTCGGCGCCCTCCCAATACGTTTTCACCAGCGCCAGGCTGGCGGGCATGATGCAGGCCCCGGACAATCCTTGCAGCGCGCGCCCGACCAGCAGGAAAGACGAAGCCCAGGAGCCGGCGGGCGCCAGTCCGACCAGAAGCGAGCCGACGATGCTCAGATAGAAGCCGATCCGCACGATGCGAACGCGGCCGACGCGGTCGGCGAGCTCGCCGAGAACCACGATGAAGATGCCGGAGAACAGCGCGGTGATTGCGACCGCGATGTTCATCGTGCTGGCGCCCACGCCGAGGTCGCGCCCCATATCGGGCGCGATGTTCAGCGTGGTCTGGGCGAAGAGCCAGAACGTGATGACGCCAAGGACGATGCCGTAGAGGACACGGTCGTTGCCCCGAAATTTCGTTGGCCGATCCATCGTCGTTGTCATGTTGCTCACCTCCGGGGCCGGCCCGGTTCGCGACCATTGCCGCCACACGGAACGAAGCCGAACAGTTCGCAGCAGGCCGCCTCAGGCATCCTGCGCCGGCGCCAGCCAAGCGCGCGCGCCAACCACCAAGGTTTCCACGCCCATCTCGAGCGTCGGGTGCAGAACTGGCGCGAACTTCGGACTGTGATTGACCGGCAGTTCGTTGAGTCGGCCCTCCTCCTTGGCCTTCGTGTACGTGGCGGGATCGGTGCCGCCGACAAACCAGAACACCGAAGGGACCTGCCATTGCGTGCCAAACGAGCCGAAGTCCTCGCTCGCCGGCACGGGTCCCGTTTGCCGCACGCGGTCGGCCGGGAAGTAGTGCCGGAACGCAGCGACGATGCGCGCTGAGGCATCCGTGTCGTTGACGTTGAGAGGATAGCGGTCGAGCGGCGTGATCTCCGGCGGACGCGGCGCGCCCGACGCCTCGGCTTCGGCTTTGACGATCCGTTCGATGGCGGCGAGCACGCGCTTGCGCACGCCGGCGTCGAACGTGCGCACATTGAGTTTGATGATCGCCTCGTCGGGGATGACGTTTTCCTTGGTGCCGGCTTGCAGCACTCCGACCGTCACCACGGCGGCCTCGGCGGCCGCGACCTCGCGCGAGACGATGGTCTGCAACCGCAGCACCGTTGCCGCCGCCATGACGACCGGGTCGATGCTCGCCTGCGGCATCGAGCCATGCGCTCCCCGCCCGAACAGGCGAATTTGCAGACTGTCGGCGGCAGAGGTGATCGATCCCGCGCGCCCGGCCACGGTTCCGGACGGCCCGACCATGACGTGCTGACCGAGGACAACGTCGGGCTTGGGGAAGCGCTTAAAGAGCCCGTCGTCGATCATGGCCTGCGCGCCCTCGGCCGTTTCTTCTCCCGGCTGGAACACCGCCATCAGCGTGCCGTGCCATGCGTCGCGTGCCTGCGAGAACAGGGTGGCCGCGCCGGCTAGCCAGGTGACGTGCATGTCGTGGCCGCACATATGCCCCACCGGCACGGTGTTGCCTTGGCGGTCTTTCATCTTCTCCTTGCTGGCATAAGGCAGGCCGGTCGCCTCCTCGATGGGGAGAGCGTCCATGTCGGCCCGCAGCATGACGGTCGGGCCGTCGCCATTGCGCAGCAGGCCGACGACGCCGGTCTTGCCCACGCCCGTCGTGACCTCGTAGCCCGCCGCGCGAAGCCGGTCCGCGGCAAGGCCCGCGGTCCGCGTCTCCTGCATCGACAGCTCGGGATGCGAATGCACATCTTTGTAAAGCGCTTCGAGATCCGGAAGCATGCGGTCGAGGTTCTTGAGAATTGGATCTTTTGATGTGGCGTTCGGCGTGTTCATCGATATGCCTTTCGCGCGTTCAGCCGCGGTCGCGGCGGGTTACAAGCGTCCTCATTGCGCTGACAAACGGAGTTGAGCTCAAAAGCTGCGTATTGCGGATCGCTTCGACGTTTTGCATCGATCTGATCCCTTATGGCCTTCGCAACGAAGTCTCAGGCGCTAACTGGCCTCCGCGCTATCGGCAGCGCATTGTTTGCGCCCGCAAACGCAAGAAAGGCTATCGTGGCAGGCGCGAGATCCACGTGCGCGGGCTGAATGCGTTCGCCCGAGAGCGCCGGAAGTACCTTTACGGTGACTGTAACGACCCTTGCCCATGTGCTGCTCGCACAGACTGTGGATTAAGGCTGCAAGCGCGAGAATGGTCTTGCACCTTAATGGCCTTGGACCGCCGGGAGTTCCTTCGCGGCCATATCGTTCCAATTAATATCGACGCTGGCGCCGATAGACGAAGGCGTTATGCGCTCATCACCTTCGTTGCGGTGTTGTCGGCCTACACGCGCGCGACGTGCTATTTGGGTATCGGGGTAGCACGCGCGCGCGTATGCTTCGGCGCCCCAATCCGAAAAAAAATATCTGCTGTTAACTCCGGGCCGATGATTTCAAATGGGTGAGCTTCTCGTCGCACCGTTTCCGAGCCGCTCAGCAGCACATCGAGCGTCGATCGCGTTTGGAAAAGGTGCGCGTCGCGGCGCCATGATTTATGCCTGGGCCATCGTCTGCATAGATTCGGACGACCGCATTTCCATATCGCAGCGCAGGGAATCGATCGGACGGGACGTCGAATCTCTGGCGCGCCTCCCGGCAGGGTTGACGACGAATGCCGGATACCCCGGTTATACGGCTTCGCCCCTCGATCGGACGGGCCGGCGCGTTTGAGGACCGATCAAATGGGTCACGACCGGCTCGCTCTGGAGATAATGGCGCATCCTTTTCTGGATGTACCGATCGGCTTTAGTCACCCGTTCGTGCTGACGGAGATGTTCGAGCCATGACTCGGCCATGAAGGTCTCCAGGAACCGTCCGACTTCCGCCACGTCTTCGAAAACTCCCCAATCATAAGCGCCGTCACGTTTCCGTTCCTGCGCTAGCGTTTCGATCGCGTTGAGAAAGTGCTCGCGGTTGGCCGCCTCCACCCGGTATTCTACCAGCACCAGAACCGGACCGGAATCGACCTCCACCGACTTAGCCAGGACTGGCTCCGGCCAATCCATCGACGGCGTGAGATCCAGGGCAGCGCCCATCTGCACCTTCCACTTCCGCGTCAACGGGATGGCGATAAGCGCGCCCGCGGCCGCGGCAAATTGCGCGGCGGGAACGCTGAATAGGCTCGCCATCTCGCCCCAGATCGCGCTGCCAACCGTCATACTGCCGAAGAATATGGTGACGTACATTGCGAGGCCGCGTCCACGCACCCAATCGGGCAAAGCAACCTGGGCCGATACGTTGAGCGTGGCAATGGCCGCGATCCACGACACGCCCGCGACGATGCTGGCAATGGTGGCCAGTATGGGCTCGCGCGCCAGGCCGAACAGGACCAGCGCGATCGCCGAGCCGATCTCGCCGAACACGATCACGCCGTCCGCGCCGTACTTTACCTTGAGGCGCGGCAAGACGAACGCGCAGCCGACCGCACCGGCGCCGATCGCGCCGAGCAGCAGCCCGTAGAGTTCGGGGCCGCCGCCGATCTGGCTGCGGGCGACCAGCGGCAGCAGCGCCCAATAGGCGCTGGCAAAGAGGAAAAAGCCCACCGCCCGCGCCAGCGTCGCGCGCAACGGTTGATTGTAGATCGCGTAGCGCATGCCGGTGCGAATGGCGCCCACGAAACGTTCCGCCGGCAGCGCGCTACGGCCTTCGTGTCTCGGACGCCACCACAGGAACACCGCAATCGTGCCGAGATTGCTGAAGGCATCGATCCAGAACGGCGCCGTGATACCCATCCAGACGATCAGCAGCCCGGCCAGCGCGGGCCCCACGGCGCGGCTGATGTTGACCCCGACACTGTTCGCCGCCACGGCGGCGGGAAGATCCTCGGCCGGCACGAGCTGAGGCACGATGGATTGCCACGCCGGCGCTTCCAAAGCGGCGCACACGCTGACGAGGAACACGAACAGAAGCAGTGTAACGGGCCCTACCAGATCTAAGGACAAAAGCGCAGCGAACAGGACCGAGAGCGCCATAACGCTGATCTCGAGAACCAAGACGAAACGGCGCTTCTCCACGATGTCGGCCAACGCGCCCGCGGGAAGCGCCAGGAGAAACATCGGCAGGCTCATGGCGACTTGCACCAGCGCGACCATGACAGGATCGGGGTCGAAACTGGTCATGAGCCAGCCGGCCGCCGCGCTATACATCCACGCGCCGATGTTTGCCGCGACCGTGGCGATCCAAAGCCGGCGGTAAACTTTATGCCGGAACGGGCTCCAGGAGGAGCTCACCGTCTCGCCGGATGGAGCGCGGCTTGGTTGGTGTTGGGCCGGATGCGCCATACGCCACAATCGCTAGACAGCCGAACGAACCGAGCGCCCCTCAGAGCAATGCTATTCCAGCCATCTTGCCAAGTGAAGGGCGCGCCGGGCTGTCGGCGGCGCGGCTGCGATTGACGGTCATCGCCTTTGCGCAAATTATTGCCGCCGCCACGGCACAGCTTGACGCCGGCGGGCACCGTCGCTTACCCGCGACGCGACATCCGAGATCAACGCGACGGCAAGCGCGGCTCGCTTGGCCGGCTCGGCTACAGCTCAATGTGCCGGTGACGTCAATAATGAATCGAGAGATGGTTCTCGACTGTGTTCACGCCCGACACCGACGACCACGCCGCCATTGGGCGTCGTCACGCTCGGCCACCGACGGTATGACCGGTCGCTTTGACGTCAATCGCAACTCGTTCCGCCACGTTTTGCGGGAGCTTGCGATTGTTGGCACCCCAACCCAATACGGCCCGGACTGGAACTAAGCGGCTGTCGCGGACACTTTTGGCTTTTTAGGCCGCCCTCAACGAGCGCACCTTTCCGCCGTATGACGTCATCGACCGTGACGCGCTGCGCATCATCATGGCCGAGAAACTTTGCCAACTGGTCGAAAACGCGCGTTCAAGTGTAGATAGTCTTCGCGGCCGGCTTGGTCTCCTTCGCCCAGCCATCGAGCAATTCCTTAAAGCCGACCTTCGGCCGTGACGCGCCGGCACCCAACAAACTGGCCGTTGAAAGGTGACATCCCGAGGCGAAGTCGTAAGACGCTGTCGCGTTCTGCTGA
>Ga0182749_1002580_pt1 | contig 13135 bp, 12 predicted proteins | sample eDN3rd37CKraftMG_FD_128875 | JGI IMG/M metagenome (GOLD analysis project Ga0182749, IMG submission 128875) | Enriched Miracle-Growth compost microbial communities from Emeryville, California, USA - eDNA 3rd pass 37_C Kraft MG (version 2) (version 2) ...
CTCGACGAGGATCAGAACGCCTTCCGCGCCAGCCTGAAGGCGAAGCCGGCCAGCAATGTCGAGATCGTGCTCCACGGCGGCTACTGGGAGCGCAAGGACAATGGCGGGGGCGCCTACGGCTACAAGGTGATCGGCACGCTGATCGATCCCGTCACCGGCCAGCGCTCGATCAACGGCGCCCCCGTGGCGGTGAATCCGACCGTCCACAACGGCACGGCATTCGTCAACGGCGTCGACATCGGCGTGCCCGTGACCGGCGATGCCTGGACCAACCAGTGGGATTACCAGCCGTTCGAGCGCGTTCACGAGCGCTACGTGTCGGGCCAGGTGAGCTGGGATCTCGGCCCGGTCATGCTCCGCTCGATCACCGGCTACACCAGCTTCCATTCCAATCGCAGCGCCGATCTCGATCAGAGCGGCGTCGTGTTCCCGGCCGCGGGCGTGACCGGCGGCTTCTCCGGCTCGGGCCTCCAGGCGGCGGACACGAAGGACCGCTCGTTCAGCCAGGAATTCCAGATCGCGTCGAGCGGCCACGGCCGGCTGGAATGGATCGTCGGCGGCTATTTCTTCCAGGACAAGATCGACGAGCTTTATACCCAGATCTACACCGCGCCGACGGCGACCGCGCTCGGCACCCGGTCCGATACCCATATCAACACCAGGGCCTATGCCGGCTATGGCCAGGCGAGCTTCGCGCTGGTGCCCGACAAGCTGAAGCTGATCGGCGGCATCCGCTATTCGACCGAGACCAAGGATTACGACATCACCAACTTCACCGCCGCGCCGGGAAGCTGGGATTTCGCGACCCAGACGCCGCAGATCGGCCAGGGCAGCGCGGATTTCGACAAGGTGACGTGGAAGGCGGGCGTCGAGTTCACGCCCACCCGGCGCACGATGGTCTACGCCACGGTCTCGACGGGCTTCTCGTCGGGCGGCATCAACAACAATTCCACCAATCCGCTGATCCCCGGCTCCTATGCGCCGCAGACCGTGACCGCCTATGAGATCGGCACCAAGAACCGTTTCCTGAACGGCCGCCTCGCCATCGATCTCAGCGGCTTCTACAACAAGTATCGCAACCTTCAGATCACGATCCTCGATCCGAAGACCAACCTGTCTTATTATGCGAGCGCGGGCGCCGCGCGCAGCTATGGCGCGGAAGCGGATATCAAGACGATCCCGGTGCGCAACCTGCATGTCGACCTGACGGCGGCGTGGCTCAACGCCCGGTTCACGCAATATGTCCGCCCCAATCCGTTCTATTCGGCGACCAACGGCGATCCCGTCACGGTCGATCTGGCGGGCAAGGACGTGCCGATGTCGCCCAGGATCAAGACGACGCTGGCGGTCTATTACGATATCGATCTGGGCCCGGCGGGGACGATCACGCCCTATGTCGACTGGCTGCATTCGAGCCATTATTACGCCGCCGACTACAACACCGCGCTCGATCGCCAGCACGCCTACAACGTCGTCGACCTGAGCCTGCGGTGGACGGATGCCTCCAGCAAATATTATGTCGAGGGCTTCGCCAACAATATCGGCAACATCCCCGTGCTCTACAGCGCCACCGTCGGCAACTCGGCCCGCATGCAGGTGTCCTATGGGCCGCCGCGCCTCTATGGTGTTCGCGTCGGCGCGAAGTTCTGAAGGTGGCCGGTCTCGCGGGTGGCATGGACGACAACAAGTTCAATGAAACCCGCTCGCGAGCGCTGACCACGGCCAGGCCGGCCGAACCGGAGGCGAGCTATCCGCCGCTCGCCCGCGCGGTGATCGCCTTCGGTTTCCTGCTGGTCGCGGAGTTCTTCTACAGCTGGGCCTGGAACAGCGTCGACGTCCTGCGTCCCTATATCCGCGACAGCCTTGGCCTCACGCTGACGCAGGCGGGATCGGGCTATTCGGCGCAAGGCTCCGGCGCGCTGATCGGCGCGGTGGTGATGGGCCAGCTCGCCGATCGCCTCGGCCGGCGCGTGATGCTGATGACGGTGATGATCGGCTACGGCGTCACCCTGCTGGCGGGCACCGCCGTCGCCAGCTATCCCGAATATCTCGCCCAGCGCTTCGTGCTCGGCCTGTTCATGGGCGGCATCTTCCCGATCGTGGTCGGCATCTATGTCGGCCTGTTCTCCGGCGATGTGCGCGGGCGGCTGGCGAGCCTCATCAACGCCGTGTTCAGCTGCTCGATCATGGTGATGGGCGTGGCGAGCGGCGTGTTCGCGGGACATGGCTGGAAGATGCTGCTGTGGCTCGGCGGCGTGCCGCCGATCCTGCTGTCGGTGCTGGCCTTCGTCCTGATCCCGGCGAGCGCGGACGCGCGGGTGGCGCGCAAGACGGGGGCGGCCGCGCGCGCCTTGCCCGTGCTCGATCTCTTCGCGCCCGGCGTGCGCCGCCAGACGCTGATGCTCGCCGCGCTGACCGGCCTCAATTTCTTCGCCTATCAGGCCTATAGCGGATGGCTCACCACCTATCTGCGCGACGTGCGCCACCTGCCGCCGGAAACCATGGGCGATCTGGTGGCGTGGCAATTCGCCGCCAACATCCTCGGCGGCTTCTTCTGGGGCTGGGCGGGGGACCGTTTCGGCCGCCGCTTCAACGCGCTGGGCTTCCTCGCCGCCGCGCTCGCGATCGCGGCCTATCTCGCGGTGCCGACCGATGCGAGGCTGCTCGCCGGCATCGGGCTCGTCTACGGCTTCATGCTGTCGGCGAGCGTGATCTGGGGCCCCTGGCTGACCGAGCTTTATCCCGCGCACCTGAAATCCACGGCGGCCTCGATCTTCAACTGGGGCCGGCTGGTGAGCTTCTTCGCGCCGCTGATCACCGGCCAGCTCGCCGGGGCCTTCGGCCTGGGCGCGACGATGGGCGTGGCGAGCGTTACCTTCGCGGTGGCGGGCGTGCTTTGGCTCATGCTGCCGGAAACCCACCCCCGCCCGCTGCTCGGCGGGGGAAGGCGGCGCGCCTAGAGCGATCTCAAGCCCGGCGGAATCATCCGGCGGCCCGATCTAGCGCCGGGCCTGCTCGACGAGGCGCGCCGCGCCCGAAAGCAGGAAGCCATGGTCCGAGCCGAGCAGGAACAGGCTGGCGCCGAGCCCCGCCCAGTGCGGCACATCCTCGATCCGCGCGAGGAACATGCCGATGGTGCGGCCATGGCGGCGGCCGGCGGCGCACACCCGCTCGATCGCCGCGATCACGCGCGGATCGTCCTGGCTGGCGGCGCCATAGGCGATGGTGAGATCGACCCGCCCGACGAACAGCGCGTCGACGCCGTCGACGGCGGCGATTTCCTCGATCGCGTCGATCGCCTCGGGATCCTCGATCTGCGCGACAATCACCGTGCGCGCGGCGCTTGCCGCCAGATGATCGGCCATCGCGCGCGTCGTGTAGCCCGCCGCGCGGGAGGAGCCCGCATAGCCGCGCCCGCCATGGCCGTAGCGGCACGCGCGGACGAGCGCGCGGGCCTCGTCGGCGAAGCGGATGTGCGGCGCGACGATGCCGGTCGCCCCGCAATCGAGCGCGTTCAGGATATGCTCGGGCGTGGCGACGGGAACGCGCACCAGCAGATCCTTGCCCATGGCGCGCGCCGCCAGGACGCAGCCGTCGATCGCGGCGCGATCGAATGGGGCATGCTCGGCATCGAGGCACAGGCAGTCGAGATCGGTCAGCCCCAGCACCTCGACGACGATAGGGGAGGGCGTCTTGACGAAGGTGCCGACGATCCGCTCGCCGTCGGCCAGACGCTGCTTGAGCGGCCGCGTCATGCCCGCAACCCCGTCTCTCTGTCAGGGGCGGGGTTCATTCCGCGGTCCATCCGCCGTCGACGATGAGGGCGGTGCCGGTGACGAGGGCTGCTGCGTCGCTGGCGAGGAAGAGGGCGGCGCCCATGAGGTCCTCGACGGTGCCGAGCCGTCCGAGCTTGATTTTCTGGAGAACGCTGGCCTTGAAGGCTTCGTCCGCGAAGAAGGGGCGGGTCATCGGCGTCTCGATGAAGGTGGGGGCGATGGTGTTCGAGCGGATGGCGTGCGCGGCGAGGTCGAGCGCGAAGGCCTTGCTCATCCCCTCCAGCCCCCATTTGGACGCGCAGTAGAGCGAGCGGTTGGGGCCGCCGACATGGCCCATCTGGCTGCCGATATGGATCAGGCTGCCCCCGGCGCCCTCGACCAGCATGCGCCTGACGCAGTGCTGCGCGACGAAGAAGGCCGATTTGAGGTTGAGGCCGAGCACGGCGTCATAATCGGCCTCGCTCACCTCGGTCATCGGCTTGGGCCGGTTGGTGCCGGCATTGTTGACGAGGATGTGGAAGGCGGGTCGTGTCGCGAAGAAGCGCTCGACCGCCGCCAGATCGGCGACGTCGAGCACCGCCGCGTCCGCGCTGCCCCCCGCGGCGCGGATCGCCCGCGCGCCTTCCTCGATCTCGTCCGACGTGCGCGCGGCGAGCGTCACCGCCGCCCCCGCCCCGGCAAGGGCGGCGGCGAGCGCGAGGCCGATGCCGCGCCCCGCCCCCGTCACCAGCGCGCGGCGGCCATCTAGCCGGAACGACGGCGTCTGCGGCAGCATCACCGCCTCACCCGGCCGCGGCCAACGGCTCGGCCTTGCCGGCATAGGGCACGTCGCGGTGCCCGTAGCGGCGCACGCGGATGTTCGCCTGCTCGCCATGCCCGGCAAAGCCCTCCAGCGCGCACAGCCGCGAGCAATATTCGCCGATCATCGCGGAAGCCTCGTCGGTCAGCACGCGCTGGTAGGTGCAGGTCTTGAGGAACTTGCCGACCCACAGCCCGCCGGTGTAGCGCGCCGCCTTCCTCGTCGGCAGCGTGTGGTTGGTGCCGATCACCTTGTCGCCGTAGCTGACATTGGTGCGCGCGCCCAGGAACAGCGCGCCGTAATTGGTCATGTGGGCCAGGAAATATTCGGGATCGCGCGTCATCACCTGGACATGCTCGGAGGCGATCTCGTCGGCGATGCGCACCATCTCGGCATCGTCCTCGGCGACGATCACCTCGCCATAGGTCTCCCAGGCGCGACGCGCATGGTCGGCGGTGGGGAGGATGGCGAGCAGCCGCTCGACCTCGCGCATCGTCTCCCCGGCGAGCTTGCGCGAGGTGGTGAGCAGCACGGCGGGGCTGTCGGGGCCGTGCTCGGCCTGGCCGAGCAGGTCGGTTGCGGCCAGTTCGCCGTCGCAGCCGATCTCGTCGGCGATCACCAGCGTCTCGGTGGGGCCGGCGAACAGGTCGATGCCGACGCGGCCGAAAAGCTGGCGCTTGGCTTCGGCGACGAAGGCGTTGCCGGGGCCGACCAGCATGTCGACCGGCGCGATGCTCTGCGTGCCGATCGCCATCGCGCCGATCGCCTGGATGCCGCCGAGCGCATAGATCTCGTCGGCGCCGGCGAGCACCTGGGCCGCGACGATCGCGGGCGCGGGCCTGCCCTGGAAGGGCGGCGCGCAGGTGACGACGCGCGGCACGCCGGCGACCTTGGCGGTGATAACGCTCATGTGCGCCGAGGCGAGCAGCGGATATTTGCCGCCGGGCACATAGCAGCCCGCCGCATTGACCGGGATGGTCCTGTGGCCCAGCACGACGCCGGGCAGCGTCTCGACCTCGACATCCTTCAGGCTCTCGCGCTGGATGCGGGCGAAGTTGCGCACCTGCGCCTGGGCGAACTCGATGTCCTTGAGGTCCTGGCCCGAAAGCTGGTCGAGGCAGTCCTGCTTCTCGCGATCGCTGAGCGCATAGCTCTCGCGGTCCCAGCCGTCGAACTTCACCGACAGCTCCCGCACCGCCGCGTCGCCCCGCGCCTCGATGTCCGCCAGCACCCCCTCGACCACGTCGCGAACCTTGCGATCCCCATCCGCCTTCGCTTGCGCGCTCGCGCCACGCTTCAGATATTCGGCCAAGTCACCCTCCTTGCATTCGAATGCATAAATAACCGGAGGACGGTCGATGTCAATGCGTCGGGGCCGGCGGGAGACATTGTTCAGTCGAGCGGCTCCTGCCTGATCGCATCGACGCGATCGGGATAGAAAGCCAGGTGATCCCTGATTTCCGCTACGGCGTCATGAGGCCGCTCATAGGTCCAGACGGCATTGTCGGCCCGCATCCCGCCTGCGACGATGCTGTAATAGGAGGCATCGCCCTTGAAGGGGCACCAGGTCGCATGGTCGGTGCGCTCGAGCAGCGTCATGTCGACATCCTCGCGCGGAATATATTGGACGGGCGGGTAGGACGCCTCGCGCAGCGTCAGCGCCTTGCGGCTGTCGGCTATGGTCCTTCCGGCGAGCGTCACGACGATGCGGGCCGGAGCGGCCTCGATCGTGATCGGGTGATCGGGGCCGGGAATCCTGATCGGTCTGGCGGTCATGGAGCGTCTCCTTCGGCTGACGGTGCCGCCTCCTTGCCGCGCAAGGGCGACAAGCCACGGACATGATTGCCTTTAACCTCCTCTGACGGGCATCGCGGCGGCCTGCTCCCCATCATGGCCCGCCCGTGTTAATTTGCGGGCATCCCCACCGTCCGGAGAAACGCGCATGGACCGGCCGCCGTTCGATCCCGCCAGCTTCGCCTTTCAATTATGCGCCGATGCGTGGCTTGCCAAGGCCGCCTGGGCCGCGGTGCGGCGGGGCGTGCCCGATGCGGTCGGGGACGAGCCCGTCGAGCTTGCGGCGCTCGCCCGCGCCACCGGTACGCAGCCCGGGGCGCTGGGGCGGCTCATGCGCGCGCTTGCCGCGCATGGCATTTTCGAGCGGATGGACGGCGATCGCTTCGCGCATTCGCCGCTGTCGCGCGCGCTCCGGCGGCCGCCGCAGGGCGGGGGCGTCTTCCTGGATTCGGTGCTGGGCGATTTTCACTGGGATGCCTGGGCCGCGCTCGATGCCTCGGTCGCGACGGGCCGCTCCGGCGTCGAGATCCGGTTCGGCCAGCCCGCCTTCGATTATCTAGCGGACCATCCCGACGAGGCGCAGCGCTTCGCCGCCGCCATGTCCGCCAATACCGTGACCGACGAGGTCGCGATCCTCACCAACTGGCGTCCGGGCCCGTTCCGCCGCGCGATCGACGTCGGCGGCAGTCATGGCAGCCTGGTGCGCGCGCTGCTGCGCGCCGCGCCGGAGGCCCGGGGCCTCGTTTATGATCGGTCGGAGATCGTGGCGACCGGCCCCGTCGTCACCGCCGGCGATCCGGTCGCCGCGCGTCTCGACTGGGAAGCGGGCGATTTTTTCGAGCGCGTTCCCGAGGGCGGCGATCTCTACCTGCTGAAGCACATATTGCACGACTGGGACGATGCCGAGTGCCGGACGATCCTGGCGCATGTGCGCGCGGCGCTTGCGCCCGACGGGCGCGTCGCGGTGTTCGAGATGCTGCTGCCGGCGACATCGCAGCCGCATCCCGCCTGGCTTCTCGACATCAACATGCTCGTCAACACCCATGGCCGCGAGCGCAGCGAGGCCGAGTTCGCCGCGCTCCTCGCGCAGAGCGGGCTGCGTCACGTACGGACCACGCCGGTAGGCCGCGTCCAGGTGATCGAGGCGGTGGCGGCCTGATCCCCTTGCGAACGGGAATCATCGCGCGCATCGGTGCGCCATGGACCTTGACGCGCTGCTTCGGCATTATTTCGGAACCACCGACCTCGAAACCGTCGACGCGCCCGGCCTCGAACATGGCCGGCAGCGGCTGGGCGTGGATTTCGGCGTCGAGCGCGACCCCGGCCGGCGCTTCGCCCTTTGGGCGCTGATGCACTCGCTCGGCGCGGCGCCGGACCCCGCGAGCGCCTTCAAGGACCCCCGCGAGCGGGACGCAGCCGATCTCTACGCGCGCATGGCGGGCCGCGCCGCCGATCGCTGAGGCGCGGCCTATTTCACCTGCCGCTTCTCCAGCTTGCGCGCGAGCGTGCGCCGGTGCATCCCCAGCCGCCGCGCGGCTTCGGAGATGTTGAAGCCGGTTTCGACCAGCGTTTCGTGGATCTTCTCCCATTCCAGCGTCTTGATCGAGGTGCGGCGTTCGGTGATCGGCGCGGTGACGTCGCCCGCCACCTTGCCGAACGCCGCCTCGATATCGTCGGTATTGGCGGGCTTGGCGAGGTAATGCGACGCGCCGAGCTTGATCGCCTCCACCGCCGTCGCGATGCTGGCGAAGCCGGTCAGCACGACGATGACCATGTCGGGATCATGATGATGGAGCGCCTGCACGCAGACCAGGCCCGAGGCGCCGCCCAGCTTCAGGTCGACGACGGCATAGCCCGGCGAATGCGTCTTGAGCAGCACAGCCAGCTCCTCCTGGCTGGCGGCGAGCAGCACCGCATAGCCGCGCCGCTCGAACGACCGGCGCAGCGCGCGCGCGAAGGCGGCGTCGTCCTCGACAATGACCAGCAGGCGTTCAGGGGACATCGGAACCGGGCTCCTTCATGCCGATCGTGGCGAGGGGGAGGATGAGGGTGACGTCCGCCCCGCCGCCCGGGCGATTGGCCACCTCGACGCGCCCGCCCAGCTTGCGCATGACGTTGACGACCAGGAACAGCCCCAGCCCGCGGCCCGCCCCGGCCTTGGTCGACTGATAGGGCCTGCCGTAGCTGGCGAGCATGGCCGGGGTGAAGCCGGGCCCGTCGTCGCGGATCAGGAGGATCAGCGATCCCTCGTCGCGCCGGGCGTGGAAGGCGATCCGCTCCGGTGCCATCTCGCCCGCATTGTCCAGCACGTTCCAGATCACCTGCTTCAGCGCCGGATCGGAAACGATCGGCATGTCGTCCCCGAAGCGGTTGTCATAATCGATTCCCGCCGACGGGTGGGCGGCGCGCCAGTCGTCGACGACGTCGTCGAGGAAGCGGTTCATCGTCGTGACCGCCGGCGCTTCCCCGCGCGGATCGCCGGCGGAGAGCAGGATGCCGGTCACGATCGCCTTGCAGCGCTGCACCTCGGCCTGCATCTCGCCGATCTCCTCCATCAGCTCGGCGTCGGCGGCCAGCGCCGGCATGCGCCGCCAGTCGTTGAGGATCACCGCCAGCGAGGCGAGCGGCGTGCCCAGTTCGTGCGCGGCGCCCGAGGCGAGCAGGCCCATGCGGATGATATGATCCTCCTCCGCCGCCTGCTGCCTCAGGTCCGCCAGATGCGCGTCGCGGCTGCGCAGATTGCGGCTGATGCGCGTCACGAACATGACGAGCAGCACCGCCACCAGCGCGAAGCAGATCCAGCGCCCCAGGGTGTGGAGGTCCACCAGCCTGCCGAGGAAGCGGGCGGGAAGGTCGAGCGGCCGGTAGGCGACGGTGAGCAGCGCGAAGCAGCCGCTGGTGACGCCGACGATCATCCATGCCGACCAGATGTCGAGCAGGACCGCCCCGAGCACGACCTGGAGGAGATAGAGCGAGACGAAGGGATTGGTCGCGCCGCCGCTCAGGTAAAGCTGCACGGTGAGCAGGACGACATCGAAGATCAGCGCCAGGAAGATCTCGGCGTTGGTGACGTCCCGGCGGCGGCGGAGCAGCGGGCGGCTCGCGATGTTCAGGGCCGCCGCCGCCACCACCATCGCCAGCATCGGCGCCATCGGCAGCGCGATGCCCATCAGGAAATGCGCGACCAATATCGTCGCGAGCTGCCCCGCCACCGCGAGCCAGCGCAGATGGATGAGCTGCCCCATATTCTTGCGGCCCGCCGCGTCCGTCGCGGCTGCGGGGGCGAAGGCGCCCGGCGCCGGGAGGGCCATCACGGCCGCCCGGCGCGAAGGTGGCGCAGCCGCCGCTCGTCGCGCGCGAGCAGGATGAAGCCGCCCGCCACCATCGCCGCCAGCCCATACCAGGTGCAGGCGTAGACGAGATGGTTGTTGGGGAAGGCGATCACGGTGAGCCCGCCCACGGGCAGGCCGCCGGGATTGGGCGTGCCGTCCGCGTCGACGAAATAGGGCGCGACCCCGGCGAGGCCGCGCGCGGCCGCGATGGCGGCGACGTCGCGGGAATACCATCGGCCATGCGCCGGGTCGTTCGCTCGCAGGAAGCCGCCCTTGGGCTCGCTCATACGGACGAGGCCGGTCACGGTCGCGACGCCCGCGCGCTCGCCCGTCGGGCGGGTCGTCAGGTCGCGGCGCGCGGCGGGGACGAAGCCCCGGTTGACCAGCACCGTGAAGCCGCGATCGGTGCGTAGCGGCGTGACCACCCAGAAGCCGCCGCCGAGGCGCGTCACCGCCTGCACCAGCGTCTCGCGATCATGCAGGAAGGCGCCGTGGAGGACGACCCGGCGATATTCGTCCCGCGCCGCGCCGATCGCGGGCCATGCGGCGGGGCCGGGGGCGGCGACGGGGGGAGCATGGATGCGCCGCTCGACGCGCGCGATCAGGTCGAGCTTCCAGGCGCGGCGATGGACCTGCCATGTGCCGAGCGCGACCAGCCCGGCGAAGGCGAGCAAAGCGAGGATCGTGAGGCAGGCCAGCGCGAAGGGCGAGCGCGGCGCGCGCGCCGCATCGGTGCCCGGCCCGCCCGCTAGGCGGCTCCCGCCGGCGGCGGGCGCGGGCGGCGGCCCCGCTCCGCCGCCGGGCCGGCTCACGGCATCTGGCTCATGTCCTGGGCGGACATGGGCATCATGTTGGTGTTCAGATGGTACATCACCCACAGCGATCCGCTGAGCGCGATCACCACCAGCACGATCGTGAAGATCAGGGCCATCATCGTCCAGCCGCCTTCGGACTTCGTATCCATATGCAGGAAGTAGATCATATGGACAACGATCTGCACGGCGGCCAGCGCCATGATCGAGAGCGCGGTCGCCCAGATGCTGCCGAGCGCGCCGGTCATCACCAGCCAGAAGGGAATGGCCGTCAGCGCCACCGACAGGCCGAAGCCGATCAGATAGCCCTTCAGCGAGCCGTGGCCGTGGGAGGCGCCATGGGCATCGCCATGCGCGTCGCCGTGCCCGTGCGCGGCGTTGTCATGGGCATGGGCTTCGGTGGTCATCGCAACATCCCGAGCAGGTAGACGAAGGTGAAGACGCCGATCCAGACGACGTCGAGGAAGTGCCAGAACATGCTGAGGCACATCAGCCGCCGCCGGTTGGCCCGGATCAGCCCGTGGCGGCCGACCTGCGCCATCAGCGTGACCAGCCAGATCAGGCCCATCGTGACGTGCAGCCCGTGCGTGCCGACGAGCGTGAAGAAGGCGGAGAGGAAGGCGCTGCGCTGCGGGGTGGCGCCCTCGGCGATCATGCCGGCGAATTCGTGAAGCTCGATGCCGATGAAGGCGAGGCCGAACAGCCCCGTCACCGCGAGCCAGAGCTGCGTCGGCCGGACGCGCCCTTTCTCCATCGCCAGCATCGCGAAGCCATAGGTGATGGAGGAGAGGAGCAGCATCGCCGTGTTGACCGCCACCAGCGGCAGCTCGAACAAATCCCTTGGCGAGGGGCCGCCCGCATAGCTTCCGCCCAGCACGCCGTAACAGGCGAACAGGACCGCGAAGATGAGGCAATCGCTCATCAGGTAGATCCAGAAGCCGAGCATGGTGCTGCCGCCTTCGGCATGGTCATGCTCGTCGACCAGATGGAAGACCGGCGCGCGCGGCGCGGCTCCGGTGGCGGGGGGCAGGGTGATGGTCGACGCCATGATTGTCAGGCCTCCGCCGCCGCGAGCAGGTGCGTCCGCTCGCCTTCCGCGCGCGCCACGTCCTCGACCGGGATGTGGAAATCGCGCCTGTAGTTGAAGCTGTGGCCGATCGCGACGGCGAACAGCCCGACGAGGCTGATCGCGGCCAGCCACCACATGTACCAGATCATGCCCACCGCGAAGGTGGTGCTGAGCGCGGCGAGGATCACCCCCGCGCCCGTGTTCCGCGGCATGTGGATCGGGCGGAAGCCGTCGACAGGCCGGCGATAGCCCCGGCTCTTCATGTCCTGCCACGCATCGAGATCGTGGACGACGGGCGTGAAGGCGAAATTATAGGCCGGCGGCGGCGACGAGGTCGACCATTCGAGCGTGCGGCCGTGCCAGGGATCGCCCGTCGTGTCGCGCAGCTTCTCCCGATTGCGGATGCTGACGTAGAACTGCACCAGCATGGCGGCGATGCCGATCGCGATCAGGACCGCGCCGAAGGCGGCGATGACGAACCAGATCTGGAGCGACGGGTCCTCGAAGTGACGCAGGCGCCGCGTCACCCCCATCAGGCCGAGCACATAGAGCGGCATGAAGGCGAAATAGAAGCCCGTCACCCAGAACCAGAAGGACACCTTGCCCCAGAAGGGATCGAGCTTGAAGCCGAACGCCTTGGGAAACCAGTAATTGATCCCCGCGAACAGCCCGAACAGCACGCCCGCGATGATGACGTTGTGGAAATGGGCGACGAGGAACAGGCTGTTGTGCAGCACGAAGTCCGCCGGGGGCACCGCCAGCAGCACGCCCGTCATCCCGCCGATCACGAAGGTCAGCATGAAGGCGATCGTCCACATCATCGGCAGCTCGAAACGGATGCGGCCGCGATACATGGTGAACAGCCAGTTGAAGATCTTGGCGCCCGTCGGGATCGAGATCACCATCGTCGTGATCCCGAAGAAGGAATTCACGCTGGCGCCCGATCCCATGGTGAAGAAATGATGCAGCCAGACGAGATAGGAGAGGATGGTGATGACCACCGTTGCATAGACCATCGACGAATAGCCGAACAGCCGCTTGCCCGAGAAGGTGGACGTGACTTCGGAAAAGACGCCGAACAGTGGCAGGACGAGGATGTAGACCTCCGGATGGCCCCAGATCCAGATGAGGTTCACATACATCATCGGATTACCGCCCATCGTGTTCGTGAAGAAGGCGGTGTCGGCGTAACGGTCGAGCGAGAGCAGGGCGAGGACGGCGGTGAGCACCGGGAAGGCCGCGACGATCAGCACGTTGGTGCACAGCGACGTCCAGGTGAAGACGGGCATCCTCATCATCGTCATGCCGGGCGCGCGCATCTTCACGATCGTCGCGATCAGGTTGATGCCCGACAATAATGTCCCCACGCCGGCCACCTGCAACGCCCAGATATAATAATCGACGCCGACGTCGGGGCTGCCCGCGATCCCGGAAAGCGGCGGATAGGCCAGCCAGCCGGTGCGCGCGAACTCGCCCACGAACAGCGACATCATGACAATCGCGGCGCCCGCCGCCGTCATCCAGAAGCTGAAATTGTTGAGGAAGGGGAAGGA
>Ga0182749_1002581_pt1 | contig 13131 bp, 10 predicted proteins | sample eDN3rd37CKraftMG_FD_128875 | JGI IMG/M metagenome (GOLD analysis project Ga0182749, IMG submission 128875) | Enriched Miracle-Growth compost microbial communities from Emeryville, California, USA - eDNA 3rd pass 37_C Kraft MG (version 2) (version 2) ...
CTTCAGCCCGCCTATGCGGGCCTCGGCTACGGACCGGGCCGATTTCCCGTCTCCGAAGCGTTGTCGGCGCAAACCCTGTCGCTGCCGATCTACCCGGAACTGCCGGGCGCGGCCATGGAGCAGGTCGCGCGGGCGGTAAACGAGTTCTGTCGATCATGAGGGGCTTCGGTCGGGCGACCCGCCCCGCGCCAAGTGAAAGGTGATCCAGATCATGTCCAGCAAGACCGTGGCCCTCGCCGGGAAGCGTGTGCTCGTCACCGGCGGCGCCGGCTTCGTCGGCTCGGCCCTCGTCGACCACCTCGTCGCTGCCGGATGCGACGAGATCCTGGTGGTCGACAACATGCTGAGCGGATGCCCCGGTCACCTCGCCGAGGCGTTGCGGAGCGACCGGGTCCGGCTCATCGATGCCGATATCCGCGACCGGGCTGCGATGGCCTGCGTCGTCGCCGGCGTCGACACCGTCTTCCACCAGGCGACGCTTCGTATGCGCCACTGTATCAGCGAGCCCCGCCTGGCGCTGGAAGTGATGGCTGACGCCACCTTCGATCTGCTCGAGCAATGCGTTGCCTCGCGCGTCCGCAAAGTCGTGTTGGCCTCCTCCGCGTCGGTCTATGGCGCGGCCGAGGCGACGACGAAACCGGAAGGGCGCGGCGTCCATCCCGATTGCACCCTTCACGGCGTGATGAAATCCTTCTGCGAAGGCCTGCTGCGCGCGTTCGGGACCATGTACGGCTTGGACGCCGTAGCCCTCCGGTATTTCGACGCCTATGGCCCGCGCATGGACGCCCACGGTCCCTATACGGAGGATATGATCCGCTGGATCGAACGGATCGAGGCCGCAACTCCGCCGATCATCTATGGCGACGGGTTGCAGACGATGGATCTCATCCATGTCGACGACATTGCCAGGGCGAACATCCTGGCAGCGACGATGAATGTTTCGGGCGTCGCGCTCGATATCGGTAGCGGCACCGGCACGTCGCATCTCGATCTCGCGCGGATGCTGGCGGGCGTCATGGGGCGGAACTGGCTGACGCCTGTCCATGTGGCGGCGCGGGGAGGCCGGCTGCCGCATCGGCCACCAGCGGATCCTCGGCCGGCCGAACAATGGCTGGGATTTCGTGCCGAAATGCCGCTCGAGGCCGGTCTGCGGGACCTGGTCGCCTGGTGGCGCGGAGCCTACGACGCCGTTGCCGCCGGGCAGGACACCGAGGATTCCTCGCTGGAGGTCGCGGCCAGATGAGTGTGACCCTTGCAAGGCCCGTCACGACGAGGCTCGCCCAGGCGGCTATGGCCGGAAGGAAGATTTTTACGCAAATGTGATATGATGTGGATTGGTAGGTGTCGCTCGATGGGAGGTAGCCCAGCGCCGCGGGCGTTGGCCATCGACAGCGACGTCGCATTCGTGGGAAGAAAAAAATCGGCCTGATGTATGAAGGCGTTCGGCCTTCGGAGTATATCCATAGTTCATATGGCTGAAGAGCATTAAGAAAATGATGATTAATCTTCACCTTATGCCCACCGCATGAATATAAATCGGCAGTATTGATATTTAAATCAATATATATACCATTTTATGAAAGATGATTTATAGGCCGTTCGGCAGAGCGCAGTGACCGAAGATGGGCATAGGTATGGATACGGTCGGATCGGAGGAGGCCCTTCTGTTGAAGATCGGCCGCTATTTCACCCCATCGCTATCAGAGGCTCTTGCTGTAAGAAAGTTGCTTGCAATCCGCCAAAGATACGCCGCCAGGGTAGAGATGATTGGCGATGTCGAGAAAAATAATCGCGTCATCGTCTTAAGCGAAGGCTGGGGATATTCGTTCAAGGATCTTCCAAACGGGCTTCGGCAGATTGTGGATTTCGTTCTGCCGGGAGACTTTTTCGGCTTGGAAAGCGTTTTGCTGAAGGGAGTCGGTCTGAGCTTCGCCAGCATCACGCCGATCGAGATTGCTTCGATTGCACCGCAATCGCTGCTGGCGATGTCCCGGCAGTGGCCGCGCCTCGGCGGCGCGATTCTCTGGAGCGCTAGCCTTGAGAGCTCCATTGCGGGAGAGCGCCTGGTCGGCCTCGGGCGCAGGTCCGCCGCGGCGCGTGTTGCCCATCTCCTTCTCGAATTGTCGGTTCGGCTGAAATTTATCGGCCAAGGCAGCCCGTCAGGGTTCTTTTGCCCGCTCGCCCAGCACGACCTGGCCAATGCGCTCGGCCTGACGGCTATTCACGTCAATCGCGTGCTGCGGGACCTGCGGCAACTCGGACTCGTCGTCTTTCGGAACTCGGAGGTCGAGTTTCTCGATCGTGCCGGCCTGGTGGAACTCGCCGATTTCGACCCGGCCTATCTCGGCCAGGTGCGTTCGTCGTCGCGCAAGATCTTCAACAGCTGAGGCGGGTGAGGCGCGGCCCCTTGGCGCCGGCTCGTCCTGTCCGAAGCACCTCTGCGAGCAAGGAAACGTCGATGGCAGACCGATCCGCATCCCAGGCCGTCCGGCCGATAGAGAATGTCCTGGTGACGGGAGGCGCCGGCTTCGTCGGCAGCCACGTCGCCTGGCTCCTCTGTCGCCTCGGATTCCGCGTCACCGTCGTCGACAACCTGTCCACCGGTCACCGGGCGGCGGTGCCCCCGTCCGCGGCCTTCGCCCTGGCCGATCTGCGTCAGACCGAAGCCGTCGACAAGCTGTTTGCCCGAGGGCGGTACGACGCGATCATGCATTTCGTCGCCAGAACCCTGGTCGGCGAATCGAATTCCCAGCCCATCGACTACATACGCGACAATGTCGGCACGCTCTGCAATGTCCTGCGCGCCGCTGTCGATCATGGCGCGCAGGCCTTCATTCTGTCCTCCACCGCGAGCATATTCGACAGCCGCGACGGCTCGGACATCGATGAAGACCAGGTCGTATCCCCCGGTAATCCCTATGGCGAATCCAAGCTCATGTGCGAAAAGATTCTGTTCTGGGCGGAGCGGAGTCACGGAATACGGACAGCAATACTGCGATATTTCAACGCTGCAGGCGCCCATTTCGCAGGAGATCTCGGAGAAGATCACCGGCCGGAAACGCACCTCATCCCGCTCGTGCTCGAGGTGGCATTGGGGCGTCGGCCCCACATCGATATTTTTGGAGAGGATTATCCGACGCCTGACGGAACCTGCGTCCGCGACTATGTCCATGTCCTTGACCTCGCGGCTGCGCATGTGAAGGCCCTGGTCGCTCTCCGGGACGGGGGGGGCCTCAAATACAATGTCGGGTCGGGAAAGGGGTACAGTGTGCGCCAGGTCATCGAGATCGCCGAGCAGGTGACCGGCCGCGGCATTGCGACGGTCACGCGGCCGCGACGCGCGGGGGACCCTGCCAGCCTCGTCGCGAATTCCCGGAAGCTGCAGTGCGAGCTCGGATGGAGGCCTTTGCACAGCGATCTCCGCACGATCATCCGGTCGGCATGGGCGTGGCATAGCCGCCATCCCAATGGCTTCGACGCCTCGGACCTCGCATCTCCGGCGAACGCCGCGGCGGCCCGATAGGCGAGAGCCGGCCTTGCGGTCGGCCGATTGATCTGCGCCAGGGGCAGGCCCCTCCTTCATTCCGGTCGGATCCGTCGCCCCATCCATGAATGGGATGGAGCGGATGTATCCGATGTGCCCTCGGCGTCGGCATTTCGGGCTATAGCACTGCCGAGAATGCCGCAGCAAGCGGACCGGAACGGATAGCATTTTCCAAAAAGCGGCCAGCAGATGGCTTCGGAGGGGCTGGCCCAAAGGAGTACAGATGGCTTAATTTAGGTTAGTTCCCAAAAGGTTCAAATCGCCTATTATCCTTTAAGACAACCCAAGTTAAAGGTCGTCACGATCTATGGTTGGGATCGTCTAACAAATACTATAAATCGAGAAATGTAGATTGGCCGTGTGGATGGGTTTGATTGCGGCCATCTGAGAAAGCGAAAGGTTGCCGGGAGGCCTGCTGCAATAACGGGGATAAAAAAAATTTATATAAAACTTGAAGCAATGTCGCTCCAAGCGGAAGGAACTTTCCACCACATGGGGGAAATAATATGTCTGACCATCTGGAATTTTGTGCTGGCAGAATCGCCAAGAGCTATGTCGGGGCCACCGAGGTGGCATCAAAGTTGAATGACCTCCCGGACGTAAACGACAAAAGTGTCGGACCCAGGGACAGGGTCATGGGTTTTGAGGAAAACGCAGATATCCATATCGCGGTCATCGATAACCGCAAGCTTGAATTGGAGTGCTTGATCAGAGGATTCAGATCAAGGAATCATAGACTTGAGGCTTCGGCATTTTCCAGTATCGAAGCCTGGAAGAAGGCTGAAGAGCTCCACGACGGGGTGTCGGCGATATTGTTCAACATCGGCTGGAGAAATGCGACGGATCCGAATGTCGTAGATGCCATAAAATCTTTGGCTGCGGATTTCGCCGGGATTCCGACGATCGTCATCGGCGATCTGGAAGACATGACCCATATCATGAAAATTCTGGAGCAGGGTGCCCGCGGTTACATTCCCACCAGCGTGGGCCTCGATGTCGCCATTGAGGCGGTTCGCCTGGCGCGTGCGGGAGGAATCTTTGTTCCCGCCAGCAGCCTCACCCCCTTCCAGCAGCACCTGTCGGGAGAGAAGCCGTCCCAGAACGGTGCGATGGATGGCCTTTTCACCGCCCGCCAGGCGGCGGTGGTCGAGGCGCTGCGGCGGGGCAAGGCGAACAAGATCATCGCCTATGAGCTCAACCTCTGTGAGAGCACCGTCAAGGTTCACATTCGCAATATCATGAAGAAGCTGAAGGCAAAAAATAGAACCGAGGTTGCTTACAAAATCAACGACATGATGCCGAGAAATGGCGGGCAGGTAAATTTCTATAAGTAATTGCCAAGCTCGAAATTGACAGAGATAGATGATCGTGATCGACGTCGCATCAAGCCAGGCTGGCCGCACGCGAAAGCCGAAAGATTATTTCCGAATTCTGCGTCGGCGGAAATTGGCCATCGGGATGCCGGTGGCCGTGGCGGTGGCGATCGCCATCGCCCTCTACATGCAGGCGCAACCGCGCTATGTGGCCGAGGTCGTCATCGCGCTCGACGTTCGCCGGGTGCAGGTCCTTCCGGCCGATGCCGTGGTTTCGTCGCCCTTGCCCCAAGACAGCCCTGTGCTTCGGACCGAGCTCGACGTCATCGAGTCCCGGACGATGGCTGACCGTGTGGCCGACATTCTCGAGCAGCAGGGCTATCAGCCGACGGATATCGCCCCGCCTTTGCCCGAGACTCTGCAGCAGCGGGTCATGCGGTGGATCGGAGAGAGCTGGCAGGTGGTCGGGTCCTCATCATCGGATCAGCCGCATCGCGAACTTCGAGCCGGGCGGGCGCCGACGCGGCGCGACGTGATCGATCGTCTGCTCGACAATCTCCAGGTGAGCAACGACGGCCGCTCCTACACGATCTTCATCTACTACACGGCCGGGAATCCGGAGTTCGCCGCGGCAGCCGCCAACGCCTTCGGCGACGCCTATCTCTCCTACCAGGCCTCGGTCCAGTCGGAGACCACACGGCAGGCGAGCGAATGGCTCGGCGCGAAGCTCGAGGATCTGCGGAAGCGGCTCGAAGTCTCCGAGGCGGCGGCGGAACGCTTCCGCCGTGATGCGGGGCTGGTCGAAACCGACGGCAGGACGCTCGAGACCCAGCGCATCAACGCCCTCAACAGCGAGCTGGTCCTGGCCCGGTCCAGCCGCGCCGATGCCGAAGCCCGCCTCGAGACCGCAAAAGCACTGTCGCAGACTGAAGGGGGGCTGGACAACTTTGCCCAGGTCCTCGGCTCCGTAGCGATCCAGGGACTTCGTGCCGAACAGTCGAAGGTCGAACGCAGCCTGTCGGAGCTGCAGGACACGGGCGCCGTCAAGAGCAGCGAGCTGCCGTCTCTCCACTCCCAGCTGGATTCGCTCAAGCAGCAGATCTCGGTCGAGGTGCAGCGCATCCTCAAGAGCCTCGAGAACGAGCTCGACGTCGCCCAGCGCAAGGAGGCTTCGCTGCAGGCCGCCTTTCAGGAGGCCGAGGCCGACCTGACCAAGACCAGCGACGATCGGGTGCACCTCAATCAGCTCGAGCGGGAGGCGACGGCCGACCGCACGGTCTACGAGACCTACCTCAACCGCTACAAGCAGACGATCGAGCAGCAGGGCTACGCCGCCCGGGAAGCGCGGATGGTCTCCCGCGCCGAGCCGCCGCCCGTGCCGGCAAGCCCCAAACTCGTCCCCTATGCTGCGCTCGGCCTTCTGGCCGGCCTCGGCCTCGGCCTCGGCTGCGGCTTGCTGTGCGAGAGCCTCGACGATCGCATTCGCTCCCCGAACGATCTGGAACGGGCGATCGGTCTTCCCGTGATAGATCTCGTCCCCCGGATACGGGGAGTGAAGCGTCCGGCGGCTGTGTCCGCGTTCGTGCTGGACGAGCCTCGTTCCGCCTTCAGCGACGCCATCCGCGCGCTCCGGTCGACGCTCCAGCTGGCTCCGGCGACGCGGCGGGCGCAGGTCCTGATGTTCACCTCCGTGAATGCCGGCGAAGGCAAGACCAGCCTGGCGGTCTCGCTGGCGCGTTCGGCGGCGGTGGCCGGTGGCAAGGCCATCGTCATCGATGCGGATCTCCGCAGGCCGTCGATCGCCGAGCGGTTCGGGACCTCCGTGGCCGTGCCGCTGTCCGATGTGATCAGCGGCGTGCAGTCGTTGGACAAAGCGATCCAGGTCGATCCGCGGTCGCAGGCGCATTTCATCGCCCCGGTCCCGTTCGAGGCTCCCGAAGCGACCCTCGACCCTGTTCACCTTCGGGAAACGCTGTCGAGGCTGAGAAAGCAGTACGACCTCATCATTCTCGATACGGCGCCGGTCTCGACATCCCCTGATATCGCCCAATTGGGTGGGCTGGCGGATGCCGTCATCCTGGTCGCGCTCTGGGGCCGGACGACCGTCGAGGCTGCCGCCGCCACCGTCCGGCAGCTCGCCTTTCGCGGGGTAGCGGTGTCCGGCGTGATCCTCAATGGCGTGCCGTCGGGGCATCAGGCGCAGTACGAGACCGGCTCTCTCGCCGTCCAATGGCTTCCGGAGGCCGAGCGTCCGCGCGCCCCGGATTCGCGCGGGCAGGGCATCGGCCTTGTGAAGGAAGCCTAGAGAGGAGACCGCTTATGATGATCAAGACCCGGGTGGCGGCAACCGGTCCGGCGTGTTCGCGATGGGCTTCGGGTCGCCGGACTGCGGGCCGGCTTCTCCCCGGCCTGCTCGCGGCTCTTCTCTGGATGGAGGTGGCATCGCCTGCCATAGCCGGCGACGGGGCCTATCATGTCGGTCCCGGAGATACCCTGAAGATCACGGTCTATGGGCAGGAGACGCTGACCGGGCAATTCCGCGTCGGCCCCGACGGAGGCATCGGCTATCCTATGCTCGGTCAGGTGGATGTCGCCGGACTCACGCCCGGCGAGATTGCCAAGCGGATCGGTGTCGAGCTGGAAAAGCATGTTCCCTCGGGCAACGCCATCAGCGTGTCGATTGAGGAGTATGCGCCGGTCTTCGTCCTGGGAGAGGTCGAGAAGCCGGGGCCGTATCCCTATCGGCCCGGCATGATCGCCCTGGAGCTTCTCGCTGTCGGCGGCGGGTTGAAGAAGCCGACCCTGGCGTTGGACAACAGCCGGATCCAGCTCATCACCACGGAGCAAGATTACGCCGATTCCCAGCTGCAGCGCTTTGCCCTCCAGGTGCGCCGAGCCCGGCTCGAGGCGGAAATGAACGGTGCCGCCGACTTCTCCTTCGTCCTCCCGACGCACGACGGCATTCAGAACGTGGATGCCATGAGCCGGATCGTCGAAGGCGAGAAGAACCTATTCTCGGTCCGCAAGGCGACCCTGGAAAGTCAGGACCAGGCTCTGCAGGCCCAGCGCACGGGCTACGAGCAGGAGATCGCAACGCTGGAGCAGGCCCTCAGGCTGCACAATGATGAGGTGTCCCTGGCGGCCGAGGATGTGAAGGCGATGCAGACCCTGGCTGACCAGAAGCTTACCCAGCTGTCGAAGCTGCGCGAGACGCAGCGAAGCTATTCGGTGGCCCAGCGCGATATGCTGGACCAGCAATCCTACCTGGCGCGCGCGCGCCAGAACCTTCTGGATATCGAACGGCAGCGTGTCGAGCTGCGCAACAAGCGGATCGAGGAGGATGCCGTCGACAAGCGGGAGACGGATCTCGAGATCGCCCGTGCCGACCAGAAGATGGGCTCACTTCTCGCCACCCTCTCGGAGCTGAAGGCGGAGATGACGAGCGCCACCGAGGCCATAGCGACCGTGACGACGGCCTACACCATCACCCGGCTCGTCGACGGCCAGTACCAGGAGATCGCCGCCGACGAGCGGACGGAAATCAAGCCGGGGGATATCCTGCGCGCCAGCCAGAGGATTGATCGGCGCGGCCAGCAACTAACTCTCAACTGACCCGCCGTCGCCCGGCGCCGGCCCGTTACACACGACGGGACCGGATGGTCGTTCGACGGTGACGCTCCCGGCGAAGTCGCGGCGCCGGTCGACGCCGGGATCTTTGGTGACGGCGATGTGAGGCCGGAGCTGATCCGGTACGGCACGGGAATCTGCGCCCGACGGGTCGAGCGCGGCCACCAGCCGGATCCGGCCTCTCGGTTCGTCGCGGTCGGAGAAGAGGATCGCCCTGCCGCGGGCCATCACCTCCTGCGCGCGCAGCCCGGCGCACCTGGCAGGCAGATCGAGGTGATGCCCGACGACCGGACCGCCGCCGATCCCGGGATCGATCTCGGTGGCGAAGACATCGTCTCCCGGCCGTCGAGCTCGCCGCAGCTCACGGAATTCTCGATCTCCTCAGGATCGTCCGCGAACGCCGCAGATCATTTCCGATCCGATCTGTCCACGGCCATGTATCTCTCCAATCGGCGGTCGTCGCGTGACGCACCGGCGGTGAGAAGGCAGCCGGCCAGAAGACCGATGGACGGACCAAGGACGGCCCAAATGACGAGCATAGTCATCACAGCCGCAAGCCTCAGGATTTGAGTTCATTCAGATGTCATGGAAAGGCAGATTATCAATAAGCGGTAATTTCGGTGGAGCCGGGATGGCTCGGGTGAAGTCATCCGCGGAAATCGCATGGATATTGTAGAAAGGGTATCGTGGCCCCTGAAGCTGGCCTTTTGTGGTAGGTGGGGCAAAGCGATTTCTGGAGCGCCGTCGGATCAAACGCTCCGGTCTCCTGCCGAGAGAACCGCTTCCGATCGCCGGTTTCCGGGCTGGCGGGGCGATGCCCACGCGTCCGATGCCGGTTCGCAATGCGCCGGCCCGTACTCCGCGTTTCTAACCGAAATCCCCATTTGATCCGATTGGGATACGACGATGGTTGTATAGCCTTCGTCAATTCTCCGAATGGCATAACAACTGCGATTTCGATAGCGTGCAGACGTCGTCAAATATAGGTCTGACTAGAGCGGGCGCAAACTGGCTGTGTAGCAATAGATCATAAATTGGGCGACAGCTTGAGAGCCGTGAATCGTGATGCCGATCGATTGGTCTAGGGGGTTAATATGACCAGTAAGGCGCCAAGGGTTTCCATCGGGTTGCCGGTATTCAATGGTGAAAATTATCTAGAGGAAGCTGTCGATTCTATATTAAATCAAACTTATAAAGATTTTGAGCTTATCATTTGCGATAATGCGTCAAGTGATAGAACTGAGGAGATATGTCGGCGTTATGCTGCTGCGGATCGCCGGGTGCGGTACTATCGGAATGATCGAAATCTGGGAGCGAGCCCAAATTACAATCGCGTTTTTGAATTTTCCTCTGCCCAGTATTTCAAATGGATGGCGCATGATGATGTGATCGCCCCGGAGTATCTGGAGCGTTGCGTGGCAGCGCTCGATCGGGAGCCGGACGCGGTGTTGGCGCAGCCGCTGGTCGGCGTGATCGATGCCAAGGGCAACGTCCTCTCCATCCACGATAACGGGCTGAAGCGGGCGTCCTCGCCACGCGTGTCGGAGCGCTTCGCGCATCTGGTCAAGCTTCCCCGCCACAATTGGGAGGTCTTCGGCCTCACCCGGCGAGAGGTCCTGGCCCGCACGGCCCTGCATGCGCCCTATTCATGGTCCGACCTGGCCTTGACGATCGAACTGGCCCTGCAGGGGCGTTTCGTCCTGGTTCCGGAACCGCTCTTCTTCAATCGCGACCATCCCGAACGCTTCAGCCAGGCGGTTGTGGTCGATCGTGAGAAGTGCTGGCAATGGTGGTGCAACAGCGGTGAAACCGCGCGCTTCAGCCAACTCTGCCCCACCTGGCAGCTGCAGGCGGACTATGCGCGGATCATCCGCCGGCATGTACCACATCCGTGGACGCGGCTCCGGTTGTATCTCGGCCTGCTGTCGCATGTGCTCGAGCGCAACACGCTGTCCCGGCTGATCATCGAGCCGATCACCGCGATTGACCCGCGGATTCTCGCAGCGGGCCGGCGGATCAAGCGCCTGCTTCATTTCCGAAAAACGTCCGGCTTCGGTGCGACCGAGGTCGGGGTCAGCCCCGAGGCCCGAAAATGAAAGTCGCCATTCTCGCTGGAGGCAAAGGAACGCGGCTGGCAGAGGAGACAGAGGTCAAGTCAAAGGGCATGATCCGGATCGGAAGCTGGCCGATCTTGTGGCATATAATGAAGTATTATGCCTGCTTCGGATTGGTAAACTTCATTATCGCTCTCGGATATCAGGCGGAATCGATCAGAAGCTATTTCGAGACTGAGATCGGGTCTGCCGGACCTGTCATCCACGACGGACCGAGAACTATCCTTCGTCCACGCTCCGAACCAGGCTGGACCATTGAGCTGGTCGACACGGGCCTCGAGACCATGTCGGGCGGCCGGATCAAACGGCTCGGTCCCTATCTGAACTCGGACACGTTCATGCTGACCTGGTGCGACGGGCTCGCCGACATCGACCTCCGGCAGCTCCTCGCCTTCCATCGGGCCCATGGCCGGCTCGCGACGCTGACGGCCACCCATCCTCCGCCGCTCGCCGGCCGGCTGCAACTGGTCGGCGATCGCGTGTCGGTCTTCGGCGACAGATCCGTCGATCGGGCGGAATGGATCAACGGCGCGTTTTTCGTCCTCAGCCGGAGGGTCCTGGACCGGATCCCCGGCGACTCCACCCAATGGGAGCAGGGCCCGCTGACCGGCCTGGCCGAGGATGGCGAGCTGATGGCCTATCGGCACGAGTCCTTCTGGCAGTGCATGGACAAGCTGCCGGAGGCTCTCCTGCTCAACGAGCTTTGGCGCAACGGCACCGCACCCTGGAAACGGTGGGTCTGACCCGACCGGCATCCGGCAGGCGGCTTCTTCGACGAAGGGAATAGATCATGCGCGTTCTTGTGACCGGCTATCACGGTTATATCGGCACCGTGCTGTCCCGCCTGTTCATGGCCCGTGGCCATCAGGTGATTGGCGCGGATATCCATCTCTACGAGCGTTGCACCTTCGGTGACGAGCCCCGGCTCGCGGTCGAGGTGCTGCGGAAGGATATCCGCGACCTGGATCCGGACGACCTGGCCGGGTGCGACGCCGTGGTTCATCTGGCGGGGCTGTGCAACGACCCGCTGGGCGATCTGCTGCCGGAGACCACCATCGGCATCAATCACCGGGCCACGACCCGCCTCGCCGAGGTGGCCCGCCAGGCCGGGGTGGCGCGGTTCGTCTTCTCCTCGACCTGCAGCGTCTACGGCGCCGCCGGCCAGGACTGGGTCGACGAGACCAGCGCGGCGGCCCCGGTGACGCCCTACGGCCAGTCGAAGCTGGACGCCGAGCACGACCTGCGCCGGCTCGCCAGTGACGACTTCTCGCCCGTCTTTCTGCGGAGCGCCACCGCCTACGGCTTCTCGCCCCGCATTCGGTTCGACCTGGTCCTGAACAATCTCGTGGCCTATGCCTGCACCAAGGGCGATGTCCTGCTGAAGAGCGACGGCCTCCCCTGGCGCCCGATCGTCCATATCGAGGATATCAGCCGGGCCTTCCTCGCCGCGGTCGAGGCGCCGCGGGACGTCGTTCATAACGAGGTGTTCAACGTCGGCGTCACCACCGAGAACTACCAGATCCGCGAGATCGCCGAGATCGTCGAGGAGATCGTGCCGGGCTCGGCGGTCCGCTACGCGCCGCAGGCCAGCCCGGACAAGCGCAGCTATCGCGTCGATTGCTCCAAGATCTCGCGCCTCCTGCCCGGCTTCAGGCCGCAATGGACCGCCCGGCGCGGTGCCGCCGAGCTCTACGAGCGCTATCAGACGATCGGCCTCACGGTCGAGGATTTCGAAGGGCCGCGTTACCAGCGGCTCGCCCATCTCAAGCATCTGCTGGCGCGCGGTTTCGTCGACGACACCTTCCGGGTCACTCCGGCCTTCGCCGAGAACGCCGTCGCCGACGCTGTCGCCGCCGTCTGACTGTCACAGCCGACCTGCGAGGACCCGACGTGACCACCATCGCCTGCCGCTGCTGCGGCGAAACCGAGCTGTCCGAGGTCCTCGACCTCGGCGTGATGCCCCTGGCGGATCGCCTCGTCGCGGCGGATGAGAAGGATGCACCGGAGCCGAGATATCCGCTCACCGTCGTCTTCTGCCCCAACTGCGGGCTCGTGCAGTTGACGCATGCGGTGCCGGCCGAGGAGCTGTTCTGCCAGGATTACCCCTATTATTCCTCCTTCTCGCCACAACTGCTCGCGCATGCCCGGGAACATGCGCTGTCGCTCGTCGACAGCCGCAAGCTGGACTCGTCCAGCTTCGTGGTCGAACTCGCGAGCAACGACGGCTATCTGCTGCGGAATTTCGTGGAGCGCGGCATCCCGGTGCTCGGCATCGATCCTGCCCAGGGGCCGGCGGCCGCGGCCGAGCAGATCGGGGTGCCCACGCTTTGCCGGTTCTTCACCCTCGAGACGGCGCGGAGCGTCGCCGAAACCCACGGCCGGGCCGATGTGATCATCGCCAACAACGTCCTCGCCCATGTGGCGGACCAGCGCGACTTCGTCGCCGCCATCGCCGCCCTGCTGAAGCCGGACGGCGTCGCCTCGATCGAGGTGCCCTATCTGCGGGATCTGGTCGAGAAATGCGAGTTCGACA
>Ga0182749_1002583_pt1 | contig 13125 bp, 16 predicted proteins | sample eDN3rd37CKraftMG_FD_128875 | JGI IMG/M metagenome (GOLD analysis project Ga0182749, IMG submission 128875) | Enriched Miracle-Growth compost microbial communities from Emeryville, California, USA - eDNA 3rd pass 37_C Kraft MG (version 2) (version 2) ...
CGACCGCCTCCTCCAGCCGCCGCACCTGCATGCTGACTGCCGACTGGGTGCGCCCGACCCGCGCCGCGGCCATGCTGAAGCTGCCGCCCTCGGCGATCGCCACCAGGGTCCGCAGCACGTCGAGATCGAGCCGCCTGTCCATGGAGATATTCCTGCTCTGAACTCGTCATGGCGAGGCGCGCAGCGCCGTGGCATCCAGGAGGTGGTACCGCTGGATGGCCACGCCCCTTCGGGGCTCGCCATGACGGTGACGAGAATGGCCACCACCTCACCATGTATAAAGCACGCTGATATGTGGCTTCAAATCTATTCGTTTGAGTGAAGCGGGCGCCGGCCCCAGCTTTGGTCCATCCGGAGCTGGAGGCGACGATGGGTATCGAGACAAGGACTGAACGGCAGGCCGGGATCCTGCAGCTGGTCCTCGCCATGGCGGTGGTCGGCACCGTCGGCGTGTTCATGGAGGAATCGGGGCAGGGGCCGGTCAACGCGGTGTTCTTCCGCTGCGTCTTCGGCGCTCTGGCCCTGCTGGCCTTCTGCGCCATGCGCGGCTGGCTGGGCGGGTTGCGCCTGGCGCCGCGGCAATGGGCGCTGATCCTGTTCGGCGGCGTCTGCATCGTGCTGAACTGGGTCGCGTTCTTCGCCGCGATCCGGCACAGTTCGATCGCCTTCGCCACGATCGTCTATCACGTCCAGCCCTTCTGGGTGGTGCTGGCCGGGCCGCTGCTGTTCGGCGAGCGGATCAGCGGCCACAAGCTCGGCTGGATCGTCCTCGCCTTCGCCGGGCTGGCGCTGGCAACGGGAATCGGCGGGGAAGGCCCGGACCGGCTGCTCGGCGCCGGCCTCGCCATCCTGGCCTCGCTGCTCTACACCGGCACGGTGCTGTCGACCAAGGCGCTGCGCGGGGTGCGGCCGCATCTGACCGCGATGCTCCACGCCGCCACCGGCATCGTGTTGCTGGCGCCTTTCGTCGACCGCGCGGCGCTGCCGGCGGCGCCCGCCCCCTGGGGCTGGCTGGCCGGGCTCGGCATCGTCCACACCGGCCTGGTCTATGTGCTGATGTACGCCGCCTATCCGAAGCTGCCGACGCCGGTGATCGCCGTCCTGGCTTTCGTCTACCCGGCCTCGGCGATCCTGGCCGACTGGCTGGTCTACGGCCACCGGCTGGGGCTGGAGCAGGCGGCGGGGATGGGGCTGATCGCGCTCTCCAGCTTGGCGGTGACGCTGGGCTGGCGGCTGTGGCCGGCGCGGCGGGCGGCGGCCTGCTAGGGCATCCCGCGGCTTCCATGTCGGGCTTGACGGGCAGGCGGTTTATGGTTCATGGTTTGTTCCATGAGCAAGGCCAGATCCCCCGCCGCCATATCCGCCATCGCCTCGGATCCCGAGCTGGTCCGGCTCGAACGGCAGATGCGCGAGCTCTATGAGCAGGCCGAGAGCCGGATGGCGGACGCCAGGGCGCTGTCGAAGGAGCCCGTCAACCTGGTGGATACCGCGGACCGTTTTCTGGCCATCTCGGACGACGTGATCCGGCTCATCACCCAGAACGAGAAGCTTCGGAAGCGCTACGAGCGCCGCCGCGAGAAGCTGGAGGCGGAGCGGGCGCGGCGCGTCGCCAGCGCCCGCGCCGCGTTCCTGATGGCCGAGGACGACTCGCCACACGGCGCCACCCGGCATTAGGATCGGCCAGAGGGAGATCTTCTCGAAGCGCTGGGAGCCGACGCCGTGACGAAGGCCGAGCTTGCCGACCTTTACCGGGACTACATCGCCTGCCTGAACCGGCAGGACTGGCCGCGGCTGGGGCGGTTTGTCGACGACGACGTGCAGCACAACGGCCGGAGCTTCGGGCTGTCCGGCTACCGCCGGATGCTGGAGCGTGATTTCGAGGAGATCCCGGACTTGCGCTTCACCATCCAGCTGCTGGTCTCCGACCCGCCTTTCGTGGCCAGCCGCCTGGCCTTCGACTGCTCGCCGAAGGGAAGGTTCCTCGGCCTCGATGTCGACGGGAGGACCGTCTCCTTCGCCGAGAACGTGTTCTACGAGTTCCGGGACGGGAAGATCGTGAGCGTCTGGTCGGTGATCGACAAGGCGGCGATCGAGGCCCAGATTTAGCGACACGTTATCAGGCCGATCTCCATCCTTCTCAAAGCGGCTGCGTGGGCTATCGCCGGCAGCGGCCCTGGATTATGGAAGAGGTGGACTGAATTCGGGTCGCTGGACGGGCGAGGGAGGCCGGGCTGTGCTGTTCATGATCATCGAACGCTTCGCCAACCGCGACCCGGTTGCCGCGTACCGGCATCTGCGCGACGCCGGCCGCGGCCTGCCCGAGGGACTCAAATACGTCGACAGCTGGGTCGAGCCGAACTGCGACCGCTGCTTCCAGCTGATGGAATGCGACGATCTCGCCCTGCTTCAGCAATGGATCCTGCACTGGCGCGGCACCGGGGTCAGCTTCGAGATCGTGCCGGTGCTGCGCAGTGCCGAGACCCGCGCCCTCGTCGCGCCGCTGCTCGACCCGCCGGCCGCCGGCCCGATCTCCTGAGGCCAAAGCGATGACGACGAGCGATCCCGTCCTGCCGGTGGCGTCGGAATGGTTCCGCAGGCGCGACATGGGCGGCGGGCTGACCTTGATCGTCGAGCCGCACACCGATGTGCTGATGCGCGCCAATATCTGGCATCTGCGCGGCCGCGACCGTGACCTGCTGGTCGATGGCGGCCTCGGCGTGGCGCCGCTGCGGCCGGCCTTCCCCGACCTGTTCGAGGGGCGGCCGACGATCGCGCTCGCCACCCACACCCATGCCGACCATATCGGCGCGATCCATGAATTCGAAGAGCGCTGGGTGCATCCGCTCGAGGCCGAGGCGCTGGCCCGGCCGCGGCCCGGCACGCTGATCTCCGACGACATCCCGGCCGAGGCGCGGCAGCGCTTCGTGGCCGCCGGCTATCCGCCGCTCGGCCCCGCCCTCGTCACCGCGGTCCCGCATGCCGGCTACGACCTGCGCTCCTACGCCCTCCAGGGCACCGAGCCGACCCGCCGGATCGGGGCGGGGGAGGTGGTGGATCTCGGCGACCGGCGCTTCCGGGTCCTGCATGTCCCCGGCCATTCGCCCGGCAGCATCGCCCTGTTCGAGGAGGCGACCGGCACCCTCTTCGCCGGCGACGTGATCTATGACGGGCCGCTGCTGTACCGCGGCCCGGGCATGGATATCGGCGACTATGTCCGCTCCTTCGCCCTGCTGCGCTCGCTGCCGGTGTCGATCGTCCATGCCGGCCACGACGACAGCTTCGGCAAGGCGCGGCTGGAGGCGATCATCGACGCCTACCTCGCGCGCTGGCGGGCCGAGGGGCTGATCGAGGGCTGAGCCCGCCGGAACACTCCGTCGCCGGCTCCCGTTGCCTGAGGAGCAAGCGAGGGACGCATGTCCGATCCGGATCCTCCGACACGGCGGCCGTCCTATCCGGCGCAAAAGGCGCGCCAGGGCGAAATCATCCTGTGCAGCCTGACGCGGCGGCTGATCTTCCTCGGCGGGTTGGCTCTCCTCGCTCTCGTCATTCTGCTGGTGCGGTTCGGGCCCTGGTAGCGGCCCGGCGGACTGAACGGAGACAGCGATGGCCGATCCGAGACTGGCCGAGCAGGCCCGGGCGGAGGCCCAGGACGATGTCGTCGGCGAACTGCGCCTTTATGGCGAGGCCCTCCCGCCGCCGGAGGATGCCGATGCCTTTGGCACCCTGTTCAGCCGCTTCGCCGACGCCCGCGTGGTGCTGCTCGGCGAGGCGACGCACGGCACCTCCGAATTCTACCGGGCGCGGGCCGCGATCACGCGAAGGCTGATCGTGGAGCACGGCTTCGCCATCGTCGCAGTCGAGGCCGACTGGCCCGACGCCGCGCGCATCGACCGCTATGTCCGGCACCGGGACCCGGAGCCGTCGCGCGAGCAGGCTTTCGCCCGCTTCCCGACCTGGATGTGGCGCAATGCCGAGGTGCTGGCCTTCGCCGAATGGCTGCGGGCGCACAACGAGGGGCTGCCACCGGACCGCCGCGCCGCCTTCCGCGGGCTCGACGTCTACAGCCTGGGCGCCTCGATCGACGCCGTGCTGCGCTATCTCGACCGGGTCGATCCGGAGGCGGCGGCCGAGGCGAGGCGGCGCTATGCCTGCCTGACCCCGTGGCAGCGCGAGCCGGCGCGCTACGGCCGGGCGGTGCTCTCGGGCCGGCAGGAGCCCTGCGAGGACGAGGCGGTGGCCCAGCTTCGCGAGCTGCTCGACCGCCGCCTGTCGGCGCTGGACGGCGAGGCCCATTTCGACGCGGCGCAGAACGCCCGCATCGTCCGCGCGGCCGAGCAGTACTACCGCCTGATGTTCCACGGCTCGACCGAATCCTGGAACCTGCGCGACCGCCACATGTTCGACACGCTGCAGGCGCTGCTCGCCGCGGGCGGCGAACGGGCCAAGGCCGTCGTCTGGGCGCACAACTCGCATATCGGCAACGCCGCGGCGACGGCGATGGGCTGGCAGGGCGAGTTCAACATCGGCGAGCTGTGCCGCACCGCCTATGGCGACGCGGCGGTGCTGATCGGCTTCGGCACCGACCGCGGCACGGTCGCGGCGGCGTCGGGATGGGATGTGCCGATGGAGGTCAAGACCGTCCGTCCGGCCCGGCCCGACAGCTGGGAGCACGCCTTCCGCCGCTCCGGTCTCGCCCGGTCGCTGACCGACTGGCGCGGCTTCGACCGCCCGGCGCTCACCGAGGCGCTGTCCGGGGCCTTGCTCGAACGCGCGATCGGCGTCGTCTACCGGCCGGACACCGAGCTGCTGAGCCATTATTTCCAGGCGGTGCTGGCCGAGCAGTTCGACGCCTATGTCTGGTTCGAGGAGACCCGGGCCGTCTCCCCGCTCGGCCAGGGCCGGCCGCAGGGCGTGCCGGACACCTATCCCTTCGGACTCTGATCATGGCGCAGGCCCGGTTCCGCGACCGGACGGATGCGGGGCGGCAGCTGGCCGCGGCGCTGGTCCGTTATCGCGACGATCGGCCGATCGTCCTCGCCCTGCCGCGCGGCGGGGTGCCTGTCGGATTCGAGATCGCACGGGCGCTGGCGGCGCCGCTCGACATCCTCCTGGTGCGCAAGATCGGCGCGCCCGGCTACCCGGAGCTCGGGCTCGGCGCGGTGGTCGACGGCGCCGAGCCGCATGCGGTGCTGAACGACGCGGTGATGCGCGAGGTGGAGCCGTCCTCCGCCTATATCGAGGCGGAGATCCAGCGGCAGCTCGCCGAGATCGAGCGCCGCCGCCGGCTCTACCGCGGCGACCGGCCGGCCCCGTCCGTCGCCGGCCGCAGCGTCATCGTCGTCGATGACGGCATCGCCACCGGCGGCACCGTGACCGCGGCCCTGCAGGGGCTGACCGCGGCGCATCCCGCCGAGCTGATCCTGGCCGTGCCGGTGGCGCCGGCAGATGTGCTGGAGACGCTGTCCCGGCTGGCGGACGACGTGGTCTGCCTCTCGGCACCGCATCTCTTCGGCTCCGTCGGCCGGTTTTACGACGATTTCACCCAGACGACCGACGAGGAGGTGATCCGCCTCCTCGCCGAGGCCGCGGCCGGCTAGGCCAGGCCCTCATACTCCACCGTCGTCATCATGCCGCCCTCCATGTGATAGAGATGATGGCAGTGGAAAGCCCAGCGGCCGGGGTTGTCGGCGTCGAAGGCGATCGTGACGGCCTTGCCGGGCGGCACCAGCACCGTGTCGCGCAACGCACCCGAGAGCGGCTTGCCGTCGATCGCCACCACCTGGAAGTGATGGCCGTGCAGATGCATCGGATGGGCCATCATCGACGGGTTGGTCATCGCGATCGCCACCCGCTCGCCCTGCCGCACCATCAGCGGCGCGTCCTGGCCATGCACCTTTCCGTTCAGCGTCCAGACATAGCGCGCCATGTCGCCGCCCAGCTTCACCGGGATCGTCCGGTCGGCCGGGCGAGCGGCCAGGGGCTGCGCCGCGGCCAGCTTCGCCTCCAGGGCCAGGTCGAGCGCCGGCGCCTTGGCCTTGCCCTGGCCGGCGATGCGGCCGACGGAGGCGCCGGGGGCGGCCAGCACCAGGCCGGTGCGTTGCCGCTCGCCCTCGCGCAGCGCCAGCACCGGCAGCGCCTTGCCGGCCGGAACGGTCAGGCGGAGGTCCAGCCGCTGGGCGATCGCGATCGGAAAGCGCCGGCCGGTCACCGGCGCCACCGGCCGGCCGTCGACCGCCACCAGCGTGGCCTCGGCCGCACCCAGGTCGATATGGAAGTTGGTGGCGGCGGCGCCGTTGATGATGCGCAGCCGCACCCGGCCGCCGCGCTCCACCCGCACCACTTCGGGGTCGGCCAGGGTGCGGTCATTGGCCAGATAGGCGTCGTATTCGACGTCGTTCAGGTCCATGGCCATCCCGTCCATCGACCCGGACATGCCATGCGACATCCCCGGCATCGCGCCCATGTCGTGGCCGCCATGGCCCATGCCGGCCATGCCCATCGCGGCCATGCCATGGCCCTGGCCGCCGCGCAGCGCGGCCAGGATCTCGGCCGGGTCGCGGAAGGTGAAGTCGTGCAGCATCAGCACCACCTCCTGCTCGTCCAGCCCGGCTTCGGCCGGGTCGGCGACGATCAGGGGTGCGGCCAGCAGCCTCTGCTCCTGCAGGCCGACATGGGAATGCATCCAGTGGGTGCCGGGGCGGTCCAGCGGGAAGTCGTAGTCGAAGGCGGCGCCGGGCGGCAGCGGGTCCTGGGTGACGCCGGGCACGCCGTCCTGGCGCCAGGGCGGGGTCAGGCCGTGCCAATGCACCAGCGACGGCTCCGGCAACGCATTGGTCAGGCGGACGCGGAAGGGGTCGCCGGCGGTCGCCCGCAGGCCGTGACCGCCGTCCGGCCGGGTGATCGAGAACACCGTCGCGGCCCGGCCGGCGACATCGAGGCTGCGGGTGCCGATGGCCAGCTCGGCCGGCGCGGCGGCGCGGGCGAGGCGGGGCAGGGCGCCGGCCGAGACGGCGGTGGCGACGGCGCCGGACAGGAAGCGGCGGCGGGTCAGGACAGGCACGGTTCGAAACCTCGTCTGGCGATGTCGGGCCGAGTCTGGAGCTTCCCCTTGCTGGAAGGTAAAGCGCGTCACGCGGTCGCCGCTTTTCCGCGCCATCACCGGTTTTGTCCGATCGATACGGAGCGATGCAGATGAGCCCTGAACCGTCCCGCCGCCATCTCCTCGGCCTCGCCGTGGCCGGTGCCGCCGGCGGCCTCGCCGCCGCCTGTGCCCGCAGCCAGGCCGCCGCGCCGCCCCCGGCGGAGCCTCGGCCGGCGCTGTCGCAGGCCGAGCTCGACAAGCTGAAGGGGCTGACCCTGCGGGCGGTCAGGCCGGGCGAGCCGATGACCATGGACTTCCGCGCCGACCGGCTGACCGTGGAGGTCGACGACCGGGGCAAGATCATCCGGGCGTCGATCGGCTAGGAGGCGCGCGTCCGCTCGTAGTGCCGGCGCGCCTTGTTGCGGTTGCCGCAATCGGCCATCGAGCACCAGCGCCGGCTGCGGTTGCGCGAGGTGTCGAGGAACACCCAGGCGCAGTCGGGGTCGGAGCAGGTGCCGACCCGCTCGGCGCGGCCCGAGATCAGCAGCTCGGCCGCATCCCACACCACCGGCCATAGCGGCTGCTCCAGCGGGTCGGTCTCGGTCATGGTCCAGGCGAAGCCGGATCTGGTCGGGGCAAGGCCGGTGCGGGTCGGGGCGCGGGCGAGAAGGGCGTTCAACACCGCGAGATCCCCGGTGGACGCCTGGCCCGGCGCGGTCAGGATCCGGCCCAGCGCCGCGCGCAGCCGCAGCGCCGTGGCCAGCACCGCGGCCGCGGCCTCGGGGCGCCGCTCGGCCTCCTGCGCCAGCCGCTTGACCCCGGCCCGGTCGAGGATGCCGAGATGGCCGGCCCAGAGGGCCAGCTCGCCATAGCCGGTCAGCCGCTCGCCGCGCTGCGGGACGTCGCCGCGCCACATCTCGGTGTTGACGAAGTCGAGGCTGAGCGAGCCGCCGATCCGCTTCGGCGGCCGCACCGCGTAGGAGGGGGCCTGGGTCTGCATCGCCCCTGATCCTACCGGTTGACTCGGCCGGGGCAAGCCCGGCATCGTCCCATGAAACCGGTCAGGGGGTTAGGGATGCCGATGGCCGATCGCGATACGGCGCTCGAATGCCGGCCGCTGACGCCGGACCGGCTCGGCGACGTCGAGGCCGTGTTCGCCGGCTGCGCCGATGCCGGCCGCTGCTGGTGCGCCTTCTGGCGCCGGCCGCGGCCCGACTACAAGGCCGGCACGCGCGACGGCAGCAACCGCGCCCTGTTCCGCGACCTGGTCGAGGCCGGCGGGACGCTGGGGCTGGTCGGCTATCGCGACGGGGATCCCGTCGCCTGGTGCGGCGTCGCTCCGCGCGCGGAGCAGCCGCGGCTGGCGCGGTCGCGCAACCTGGCGCCGGTCGACGGCCTGCCGGTCTGGTCGATCACCTGCTTCGTGACGACCAAGGCCCACCGCCGCACCGGCCTCTTGCGCCCACTGGTCGCGGCGGCGGCGCGGCTGGCCCGGTCGCGCGGCGCCCCGGCGCTCGAGGCCTATCCGATCGACGCCGCGCGGCCGCTGGGGTCGGGCGAGATCTACACCGGCGTGCTGCGGCCCTTTCTCGACCTCGGCTTCCGCGAGGTGGCGCGGCGCAGCCCGACCCGGCCGATCGTCCGTCTCGACCTCAGCGAGGGAAAGGATCCGACATGATCGCCAGGATGTGGCGCGGCCCCGTGCCGAAGGCCAAGAAGGACGCCTATGTCGCCTATCTGCGGGAGACCGGCCTCGGCGACTATGCGAAGACGCCGGGCAACCGCGGCGTCTGGCTGCTGTGCCAGGACAAGGGGGAGGAGGTGGAGTTCCTGACCTTGACCCTCTGGGAGTCGGTCGAGGCGATCAAGGCCTTCGCCGGCGAGGAGTACGGGAAGGCCCGCTACTATCCGCGCGACCGCGACTTCCTCACCCGCTTCGACCCGGAGGTCGAGCATTTCGAGGTGATCGGCACGTCGGAGTAGAGCCGCGGCGGGAAGACGGGAGAGACGCCATGCAGTTCCATCAGGGCCGCCTGATCGACCATGTCCATCTGGTGGTGCGCGACCTGGAGGCGAGCAAGCGCTTCTATGCCGCGGTGCTCGCCGCCGTCGGCCGGTCGATCACCTTCGAGGGGCCGGACTTCTTCGCCTCAGACGAACTGTTCGTCAGCCAGGGCGACGCGATCAGCCATGTCCATCTCGCCTTCCAGGCGGCGGACCGCGAGACCGTCCACCGGTTCCACGCCGCCGCGCTGGCGGCCGGCGGCCGCGACAATGGCGCACCGGGCGAGCGGCACTACCACCCCGGCTACTACGGCGCCTTTGCGTTCGACCCCGACGGCAACAACATCGAGGCCGTCCACCACGGCCCGGCGACGCGGTCGGCGGAGTCGGTCGTGATCACCGCCGGCCCCTGACCCGGGCGCCGCCGAGGCAGCCCGGGGAGGCGCTTCGGCTCAGCGCTCGGTCGTCGCGGCCGTCATGGCCGCATCGCCGCTGTCGAACGGGCATTGCTGATTGAGGCCGAGGCCGGTGTCGTCCGGGGGGACGCAGGCATCCCCGAATCGCCCGGCCCCGACGGGCACGAACTGCGCCGCGCAATTCGGCGCCGCGATGCTCTCCGGCAATCCTCGGGTGTCGCAGACCAGGGCGCCACCCAGCTTGGCGCCGGCGAGGTTCGCACCGCCGAAGCGTGCGCCGGTCAGATTGGCGCCCCGGAAATCCGCGTCGGTCAGGTCCGCATTCTCGAAATTGGCCTAGGCCAAGTCGGCGCGGACGAAGATGGCGCCGCGCAGCGAGATGCCGTCGAAGCGGGCTCCGCGGAAATAGCCTTCGGAAAAATCGGCTCCGGAGAAGTCGGTCGTTCCGCCGCCGTTGACCACGGGATTCGAGAAATTCGCCTTGGGCGCGCAGGCGGCGTTGAACTTGGCGCCGACCCCCCTGGCGCTCAGGAAGGTGGTCCGGGAGAGGGCGGCGCGGCTGAAATCCGCCCCGTCGAACTGCGAATTGTCCAGGCGCGCGTCGCTCATCATCGCGCACCAGAAGCGGGCCCCTCGCGCATCGGCGGTGACGATCTGGGCACCGACCAACTGGGTTCGCAGATGCGGCAGCCGGGGCAGGTTCGGCGAGGCGAGGTTTTCGTCGGGCCCGAAATCGGCCCCGGCCAGCGACGCGGTCGCGAAGCTCGCATGGGTCAGGTTCGACCCGCCGAACCGGGCCTTGTCCGCGCTCGCATGATAGAAGGTCGCCAGATACAGCTCCGAAGAGGAAAAGTCCGAGCCCCTCAGATCGGACCGGATCAGCTGGGCATAGGCCATCGACGCGCCGCGGAAGTAGCCGTGCGACAGGTCGAGGGGAATCTGCCGCGAGCCGGACTCGCAAGGACGCCGGGCGATCACGGTCAGCGCCGCACGGGTGTCCGCGCCGATCGCAGCCTCGTCGACAGACTCCGCCCATGCCCTCTGGCCCGGATCCCCGCTGGACGCCAGAGGCGGCATATGGGAGGAGGCGACGGCATGGGCGGCGATGCCCTGCAGCGCCATCCGATACAACTGCTCCTCCGGCGACAGGGTCGCGTCGACCGGGGCCGTGTCCGTCGCGCGCGGGGCCAGGGGACGCTGGTTTCCGTCGGGGCACAGCTCCTCCTGCCGGTCGCCGCCCATCAGATGCGCCAGGGCATACACGCCGCCGAGGCGGGTGGTGACGTTGCCGCTGGCCATGGCCTGGAAAGCGGCGCCGTATCTGTCCTGGCTGTTCCTTGCCGCGGTCTCGTGCGCCGACCGGGCGATCTGGTGAAGCGTATAGAGGGCGGCGACGACCAGAACCGGAATCGTCAGCAGCTGGCCGATATTGCGACGATAGCGGTCCGTGTCGCTGACCCGCTCCCGGTGCGATTCGTACTTTCGCCGGGAGGTGAGCAGCACCGGACCCCACATCCACAGGATCAGCGCCAGAAGCGCTGCGCCGACGACCAGCGGAATCACGAAGTTCGGATGGGTATTCAGATAATTCTGCAGGTTTGCCAGCCAATTCAGCATAAAATTCTCTCCGGTGGCGCTACCCTTGATCAGGCAATTTTTTGAAAGCTGAGATTTTTATAAACTTATTACGATCCTATTCAGCAGACGCAAAACTGTCTCTGCGATAGCTTTGTCGTGATCTGCAAAGACGCGCCTCATCATAGTCGGCCCGTGTTTCAGATTTTGCAAAGCCGTCGGCCGCTATTGAGCCTCTATGTCGGGATTTCTATGGATCTGTCTATAGACATAAAGGCTTAGTTCAAGGAAAGAAGGTTCAAAAAGAGGAATTATAACTTAGTTTCCGAAGAAATAAACTTGTTGTCCGATCGCCGCCGGCCGGGTGGACCGGTGCGGAGTCAGGCTGCGCCGTCGCCGCCAGGCGCCACGCGCGAGGCCGGTGCGAGAGGCTCTCGCCACAAGAAGTGGGCGATGCCTTGTCTCCCGCAACAACATCTTGTAGCTTCCTCGGCCCCGTATCGCCGCCCGACACCGCGGCCAAGCGCAAGGAAGATCCATGCTCGACTGGTCCGACACCCCCGCCGCCGCGCCGTCCCGGGCACCGCGCGCCGCCGCGGCGATCGCCGACGCCACCGGCCTGGGGGCGATCGACCGGTCCGGCGGCCGGGTCAGCATCGACGACAAGGCGATGATCAACTGCCGAGCCGACGTCAACCAGCTGCTGCCGATGAAGTACCGCTGGGCGTGGGAGAAGTACCTGGCCGGCTGCAACAACCACTGGATGCCGACCGAGGTCTCGATGCAGGCCGACATCGCGCTGTGGAAGTCGCGCGACGGGCTGACCGACGACGAGCGCCGGGCGGTCAAGCGCAATCTCGGATTCTTCGCCGCCTCGGAATCGCTGGTCGCCAACAACATCGTGCTGGCGATCTACCGTCACCTGACCAATCCGGAATGCCGCCAGTACCTGCTGCGCCAGGCCTTCGAGGAGGCGGTGCACACCCACACCTTCCAGTATGTGGTCGACAGCCTGGGCCTGGACGAGGGCGAGCTGTTCAACATGTACCGCGAGGTGCCGTCGATCACCGACAAGGCGGCCTGGGCGCTGGAGTATACCCGCAACCTCTCCGACCCCTCCTTCAAGACCGGCACGCCGGCGGCCGACCAGGCCTTCCTGCGCGACCTGGTGGCGTTCTACGTCGTGTTCGAGGGGATGTGGTTCTACACCGGCTTCGCCCAGATCCTGTCGCTCGGCCGGCGCAACAAGATGGTCGGCATCGCCGAGCAGTACCAGTACATCCTGCGCGACGAGTCGATCCATCTGAACTTCGGCATCGACGTCATCAACCAGATCAAGATCGAGAACCCGCATCTGTGGACCGCGGAGTTCCAGCAGGAGTTGCGGCGGATGCTGGCCGAGGCGGCGGAGCTGGAGGCCGCCTTCGGCCGGGACACCATGCCGCGCGGCTTCCTTGGCCTCAACGCGGCGCTGTGCGAGCAGTACATGCACGTCATCGCCAACCGCCGCTGCGCCCAGCTCGGCCTGGCCCCGGTCTTCGCCGAGGCGGAGAACCCGTTCCCCTGGATGTCCGAGGCGATGGACCTGAAGAAGGAGAAGAACTTCTTCGAGACCCGGGTGATCGAGTACCAGAACGGCGGCGCGCTGAGCTGGGACTGATCTCCGGCGCCGGTCAGCCGAAGGACGGCATTGCCCCGGACCCCGGCCGGTCCTAGCGTCCGGGATCGGCCAGCGGGGGAGGGCAGGATGCAGCGCATCTTGATCCTGGGTGCGGGGTTCGCCGGGCTGTGGGCCGCGGCCGGCGCGGCGCGGGCGCTCGATGGCTTCGGCGTCGGGCCGGACCGGGTCGAGGTGACGCTGGTCAACCGCGACGCTTGGCACTGCATCCGCGTGCGCAACTACGAGGCCGATCTCGACGCGACCCGCGTGCCTCTGGCCTCGGTGCTGGACCCGATCGGCGTCCGCCTCGTCGAAGGCGAGGTGACAGGCATCGACGTCGTGCAGCGCAGCGTCCGGTGCGCCGTGGCAGGGCAGGAGACGACGCTGCC
>Ga0182749_1002584_pt1 | contig 13122 bp, 14 predicted proteins | sample eDN3rd37CKraftMG_FD_128875 | JGI IMG/M metagenome (GOLD analysis project Ga0182749, IMG submission 128875) | Enriched Miracle-Growth compost microbial communities from Emeryville, California, USA - eDNA 3rd pass 37_C Kraft MG (version 2) (version 2) ...
GACGCCATAATCGTCGTCGATGTTGTAATCGAGCCGCAGCGCGCCGCGCGCCTGACGCTCCGGGTCCTTGGTGAATTCGATGGTCGGCGCCTTGTCCGCGACGGCCGCGAACCGCCAGACCACGTCGCTGCTGCCCGGGCCGCGCAACGTGACCACGCCGTCCTGGTTGATGACGTAGTGGCGCTCCTCGGTGCCCGCCGGCAGCGGCGCCGGCGCCTTGTCGGCGGCCGGCTCGATGCCGCCGGTCGGCGCGACGTCGAACCGCGTGGTGCCGGTGGCGCGCACGACAAGCTGGCTGCCGGCCGGCACCGAAATCGGCGCGGCGGAGGCATTGGCCTGCGCGGTCTCGCCCGGCCGCATGCCGGGCAGCATCACCGGCGGACGGCCGGTATAGAGCGGCGGATTGATCCAGGCATCGATGCGGTAGTTCGCCGGCGCGACGACGCCGTGCCAGTCGAACGCCGCGCCGATGCGCTTCATGCGCTCGCCGCCGGCGGCGAAGAACGTGGCGACGACCATCAGCAGCACCAGCGCGCGCAGCGCCATCGGGTCGCGCGCCGCGATCCTCGGCGACGGCAGGCCGGCCTTCAGCTTCTGCGCGGACAACAGCGCGCGCTCGATATGCGCACGCCACAGCGCCTGCGCGACCGGATCGTCGCGATTGGCCGACATCTCGTCGGCGATGGCGGTCGCCGGACGGTGCGGCTCGCCGCTGCCGCGGTCGAGCCGGCGCAAGCCTTCAATGACGTTGGGGAAACGGACCCAGACCAGCGGCAGCACCGCCGCGCCGATCAGGACCGCGAAAATGAAGAGACCGATGGCGCGGCCGAGCGGCGGCAGCACCAGCCAGAGCCCGGCCCATGAGAATGCGAGGAACAGCCCGAGCGCGGTGGCGAGAGCAGCGAGCGCCGGCCACAGCCGCTCCCACAACAGGCTGCCGCGCGCACGGCGCAACGCCCGCCGAAGCAGCAGTTGTGCCGAAGCCGTGTCGCGATGCAGTTCGTCGCCCGAACCGTCCAAAAACCGCTCCGCATCCCGGCGGGGTGGAGAATCTCGTTCCCGGGCAGGCTAACACGCGGCCCGCCGTTCAGCCACGCGGCTCCAGAGGCCTAGAGCCAGCCCGGCAGGCGATCCAGCGCGATCAATTGGTCCACTTCAAGGCGGGGGCGGATCACCGCCCATTCGTCGCCCTTGACCAGCGTTTCGGGAACCAAGGCCCGCGTGTTGTAGGTGCCCGCTTGCACCGCGCCATAGGCGCCGGCCGACATCACGGCGAGGAGATCGCCCGGCTTCGGCTCCGGCAGATCGCGGCCGAGCCCAAGAAAATCGCCGGATTCGCAGACCGGACCGACGATATCGGCGCGGATGCGGCGCGCGCCGACCGGCGCTTCGCGCACCGGGCGAATGTCGTGATACGCCTCGTAGAGCGTCGGGCGGATCAGGTCGTTCATCGCGGCATCGACGATCACGAAATTTTTAGCGTCGCCGTGCTTCACGAACAGCACCCGCGTTACCAGAATACCCGCGTTGCCGACCAGCAGCCGGCCCGGCTCGAAGATCAGCTTGCAGTCGAGATCGCGCGTCGCGCGCTTCACCACGGCCGCGTAAGCGTCCGGATGCGGCGGCGGCTCGTTGTCGTCGCGATAGGGAATGCCGAGCCCGCCGCCGAGATCGACATGCGAGATCGCGTGGCCGTCGGCGCGCAACTCGCGCACGAACGAGGCCAGCAACGAGAACGCATCGCCGAACGGATCGAGATCGGTGATCTGGCTGCCGATATGCATGTCGACGCCGGCGACCGCGATGCCCGGCAGCTTGGCGGCGCGGGCATAGACCTCGCGCGCGCGGCTGATCGGAATGCCGAACTTGTTCTCGGCCTTGCCGGTCGCGATCTTGGCATGCGTCTTCGGATCGACGTCGGGGTTGACGCGGATCGAAACATGCACGCTGGCGCCCTTCGTCTCGGCGACCGACGACAGCAACGCGAGCTCGGGCTCGGACTCGACATTGACGCAGAGAATCCTTTCGTCGATGGCGAGCGCCATTTCCTCCGCCGTCTTGCCGACGCCGGAGAACATGATCTTGTCGGCGGGAATGCCGGCGGCGCGGGCGCGCTTCAACTCGCCGCCCGACACGACGTCGGCGCCGGCGCCGAGCCTGGCGAAGGTGCGGATCACCGCCTGGTTGGAGTTCGCCTTCATCGCGTAGCAGACGAGCGCGGGCACGTCGGCGAAGGCGCCGGCGAACACCTTGTAGTGGCGCTCGAGCGTCGCGGTCGAATAGCAGTAGAACGGCGTGCCGACGGCGTCCGCCAATGCGGTCAGATCGACCCCTTCGGCATGCAGCACGCCGTCGCGGTAAGCGAAGTGGTGCATGGCGCGCTCAGTTGAGCAGGACGTCGAGCGGAATGCGCTTGTTCGGCGCTTGCGATCGCGCGGCGGGATCCTCGCCCACCGCGCTGGAAGCGCCGGCGTCGCTGTCAGAAGCGGTTCCAGCCGTGCCGGAGGCGGCGCCGGCCGGCGCCGCGGTGGCCGCCGGCGGCGGATCGAGCGGCCCCTTGCGGCCGCACGCCGTCAGGCCGAGCGTCGCGGCGAGCGCGACGATCAGCGCCAAACGGAAAGGGTGACGGCCGGTTGCGGTCATGTCGGCATGCGCTCCTGAAAGCTGCGGCACCATAGCAGATCGCCCGTCATCTTGAACCCTGGGCGGCGACGATCCGTGACTTTTGCGCCGGTCTATTTGCGTTCCTTGTCGAGCCGTTTCAGCCATTTCCGCGCCTGCGCCCGCACGTTCTTCGGCGCCGTGCCGCCGTAGCTGACCCGGCTCTTCACCGAGCGGTCGACCGACAGCACCTTGAAGACGTCGTCGGTGATGCGCGGCTCGACCGCCTGCATGGCGGCGAGCGGCAGCCGGTGCAAGGGCACGCGATCCTCCGACGCCCTGGCGACGATCTTGCCGGTGATGTGATGCGCCTCGCGGAACGGGATGTTCAGCGTGCGCACCAGCCAGTCGGCGAGATCGGTCGCGGTCGCGTAGCCCTCGCCCGCCGCCTTCTTCATCTTCGCGGCGTCGGGCTGCATGTCGCGCACCATGCCGGTCATCGCCGCGATGGCGAGGCTCAGGGCGGACAACGCGTCCATCGCGCCTTCCTTGTCCTCCTGCATGTCCTTCGCATAGGCGAGCGGCAGGCCCTTCATCACGATCAGCATGCCGTTGAGCGCGCCGATGATGCGGCCGGTCTTGGCGCGCACCAGCTCGGCGGCGTCCGGGTTGCGCTTCTGCGGCATGATCGAGGAGCCGGTGGTGAACTTGTCGGTGAGGCCGACCAGCGCCGTGATCGGCGAGGTCCAGATCACGATCTCCTCGGCGAAGCGCGACAGATGCACCGCCGTGATCGCGGCGGCGGCGAGCGTCTCCATCACGAAGTCGCGGTCGGACACGGCGTCGAGCGAATTCGCGGTCGGCCGGTCGAAGCCGAGCGATTTCGCCGTCATGTCGCGGTCGAGAGGAAACGAGGTGCCGGCGAGCGCGCCGGAGCCGAGCGGCGATTCATTGAGCCGCTTGCGCGCGTCGGCGAAGCGGCCGCGGTCGCGCGCCGCCATCTCGACATAGGCGAGCAGATGATGGCCGAACGTGACGGGCTGCGCGGTCTGCAGATGCGTGAAGCCCGGCATCACCGTGCCGGCATGCTCCCGCGCTTTCTCGGCGAGCGCCTGCTGGTAGCCGGCGAGCGCGGCATCGAGCGTGTCGATGGTGTCGCGCACCCAGAGCCGGAAGTCGGTTGCCACCTGGTCGTTGCGCGAGCGCGCGGTATGCAGGCGGCCGGCCGCAGCGCCGATCAGATCGGCCAGCCGGCTCTCGACATTCATGTGAATGTCTTCCAGAGCGCGCTTGAAGGCGAAGTCGCCTTTGTCGATCTCTGACAGGATCGTGTCTAGACCGTGAGCGATTTTTTTCGCATCGTCGGCCGCAATAATGCCTTGCTTCGCCAGCATCTGCGCATGAGCCTTGGACGCGGCGATGTCCTGGCGGTAAAGGTGACGGTCGAAATCGATGGAGGCGTTGATCTCCTCCATGATGGCGTCGGGACCCGACGCGAACCGCCCGCCCCACATCTTGTTGCTCATGACCGTTCCACCGAATTCGAGTCCCCCGGCACCCTGACCATCATGACAGAACCCGCCGAACCGGCCGCAAAAGGCCCATCGAAACGCCGCTTCATCCTGATCGCGGCCGGAATTGCCGCAGGCCTCGCCGTCGGGCTTGCCGGGGTATACGGGATCGGCGGGTTCGGAGGCAATGGCGGCGACCCCGCCTGCCGCCCGGCGGTGCGCCTCGCCGGCAAGCTCGCGCCGCTGGCGCGCGGCGAGGTGGCAGCCGTCAACATGGCGACCAGGCCGCTGAAGCTGCCGGACCTCGCCTTCACCGACGCCGACGGCAAGCCGCGACACCTCGCCGACTGGAAGGGCCGCACCGTCCTCCTCAATCTGTGGGCGACCTGGTGCGTGCCGTGCCGCAAGGAGATGCCGGCGCTCGACGCACTGGAGAAGAAGCTCGGCGGACCGGGCTTCGAGGTGGTGGCGATCAACATCGACACCCGCAACCCCGACAAGCCGAAGCAGTGGCTCCACGAGGTCGGGATCGAGAAGGTCGGCCGCTACAGCGACCCGAGCGCCAGGGTACTCCAGGAGTTGAGGTCGATCGGCCGCGCCATCGGGCTGCCGACCACGCTGCTGGTCGACGGCCACGGCTGCGAGATCGGCACTATCGCCGGGCCCGCCGAATGGGCGAGCGACGACGCGGTCAAGCTGATCGAGGCGGTGCTGAAGAAATAGCGACGGCGTCAGACGGTGATGTCGACGCTCGAGTATTTGTCCTTGATCTGGCCGGTGACGCGGTCGAGCGCCATCTGCCCGGCGATCGTGCCCATGCCCTGAACGTGATTGATCTGGATGCCGGCGAGCGTGTCCGCCAGCACGGCGCCGGCGTCGATGCTCAAGCCGTCGGGGAGGCTGCCGTCGCTGGTCAGCGCGTCGAGGATCGGAAGTCCGGTGCCGGACTGCGACTGGATGGCGGACCAGGCGCTGGAGACCCAATCGATCGCGTTGGTGACGCCGACAACGGACATGAGGACTCGCCTAATCAAATCTTAACGCGCCGCATCGTATCCGGGACGCCTTAACGAACTGATAATCGAGCCGGGCCGCTCAGGAGCGGTCGTGCATACTCATACCGTGGTATCGACGATGCTGCCGGGCATCGTGGCCGCATCGAGATCGGCCAGCAGCGACTCCTGGGACGGAGCCGAGCTGTCGTCCGCGCTCAAAGCGGCCGCCTCGTCCTGCTTGGCCTTGGCGGCGTCCTGAATGCGCGTCAACGCGGCCTGGCCGGCGAGCACGCCCTGCTGCTGGACGACATTGTCCTGGATCGAGGCGAGCTGCGAGGCGAGCGCGTCGCCGTCGTTGATGCTCAGGCCGTCGTCGAGCGGCTGCACCAGTGACGAGCTGCCCGAGGACAGCGCGTCGATGATGGCGAGGCCCGTTCCGCCCGAGGATTGCGATTGGATATCGGCCCAGGCCGAGCTGAGCCAGTCGATGGTATTGCTCGCGCCAGCAATGGTGGACATGGTCCGACCCCCATTGGCTAAGCGCCCCCGCGAACGATGTAGGCCCGCACGGTAAACAGACCGCTAAGACGGCCGTCTCCTGAAATTTATGCGGCGGCCGTCGCGACGGCGATCAGCGGGTCGGCACCGGCTTTTCGCCGCGATAGTCGTAGAAGCCGCGCTGCGTCTTGCGGCCGAGCCAGCCGGCCTCGACATATTTCACCAGCAGCGGACAGGGCCGGTACTTCGAGTCGGCCAGGCCTTCGTAGAGCACCTGCATGACCGACAAACAGGTGTCGAGGCCGATGAAGTCGGCAAGCTCGAGCGGTCCCATCGGGTGATGCGCGCCGAGCCGCATCGCGGTGTCGATCGCCTCGACGTTGCCGACGCCTTCATAGAGCGTGTAGATCGCCTCGTTGATCATCGGCAGCAGCACGCGGTTGACGATGAAGGCCGGGAAATCCTCGGCGACCGCGATGGTCTTCTTCAGCGACGACACGAACGCCTTGCTGGTCTCGAATGTCGCGTCGTCAGTGGCGATGCCGCGGATCAGCTCGACGAGCTCCATCAGCGGCACCGGATTCATGAAGTGGATGCCGATGAAGCGCTCGGGCCGGTCGGTCGATGCGGCGAGCCGCGTGATCGAGATCGACGAGGTGTTGGTGGCGAGGATCGCCTCCGGCCGCAGCACCGCGCAGACGTCCGAGAAAATCTTGCGCTTGACGTCTTCCTTCTCGGTCGCGCTTTCGATGATGATGTCGCAGTCGGCGAGGTCGTCGTATTTTTCCGCCGCCTTGATGCGCGCCAGCGCGGCCTTGCGATCGTCCTCGCTGATGGTCTTCTTGGAGACCTGCCGCGTCATGTTGCCGTTGATCGTCGCCAGCGCGGTCTTGATGCGCTCGGCATTGACGTCGTTCAGCTTCACGGAATAGCCGGCCAGCGAACAGACATGGGCGATGCCGTTGCCCATCTGACCCGCGCCGATCACGCCGACATTCTGGATTTTACCCGACATTGTTTTCCCGGTTGATGCCGTTACGCCGGCCGGCGCGATGGCGCAGCCGGCCGTTCTTCCTCGTGGACCCGGCCGACGCGGCCGCGGATGCGCTTTTTACGACGAACCGGGCGGCGTTTCCACCGGCCCCCGTGGTCATGCATAACTGCATCGCGGCAGGCCCGTTATTTGCCGGCTTTTCCCAGCTCGTCGGCCAGTTCGGGCAGCGCCTGATAGAGATCGGCGACCAGCCCGTAATCGGCGACCTGGAAGATCGGCGCTTCCTCGTCCTTGTTGATCGCGACGATCACCTTGGAGTCCTTCATGCCGGCCAGATGCTGGATCGCGCCGGAAATGCCGACTGCGACATAAAGCTCCGGCGCCACCACCTTGCCGGTCTGGCCGACCTGCCAGTCGTTCGGCGCGTAGCCGGCATCGACCGCGGCGCGCGAGGCGCCGATCGCGGCGCCGAGCTTGTCGGCCACCGGCTCGATGTATTTCGTGAAGTTCTCGCGGCTCTGCATCGCCCGGCCGCCGGAAACGATGATCTTGGCGGAGGTGAGCTCGGGGCGATCCGACTTCGACAGTTCCTCGCCGACGAAGGACGACACGCCCGGATCGGCGGCGGCCGCCACGGTTTCGACCGCGGCCGAGCCGCCCGCGCCCGCCGCCGGGAAGGTCGAGGTCCGCACCGTGATGACCTTCTTGGCGTCGGTCGACTTCACGGTCTGGATCGCGTTGCCGGCATAGATCGGCCGCTCGAAGGTATCGGGCGACACGACCTTGAGGATGTCGGAGATCTGCATGACGTCGAGCAGCGCGGCGACGCGCGGCATCACGTTCTTGCCGTTGGTGGTCGCCGGCGCGACGATCGCCTCATAGGGAGCGGCGAGCGACACGATCAGCGCGGCCAGCGGCTCGGCGAGCGCATGCTCGTAGGGCGCGGCGTCGGCGAGCAGAACCTTTTCCGCGCCGTCGAGCTTGGCGGCAGCGTCGGCGGCGGCCTTGCAGTCCTTGCCGGCGACCAGCACGTGCACCGGCTGGCCGAGCGCCCTGGCGGCGGACATCGCCTTGTTGGTCGCGTCCTTGAGCGACTTGTTGTCGTGTTCGGCAATGAGAAGCGTCGGCATGTCAGATCGCTCCCGCTTCCTTGAGTTTCGAAACAAGCTCGGCGACGCTGCCGACCTTGACGCCGGACTTGCGGCCGGACGGCTCCGTCGTCTTGAGGATTTCGAGCCGCGGCTTGATATCGACGCCGAAGGCGTCCGGCGTCTTTTCGTCGATCGGCTTCTTCTTGGCCTTCATGATGTTCGGCAGGCTGGCGTAACGCGGCTCGTTGAGCCGCAGGTCGGTGGTGACGATGACCGGCATCTTGAGCCTGACGGTCTGCAGGCCGCCGTCCACCTCGCGCGTCACCGCGGCGCTGTCGCCGTCGATCACGAGCTTGGAGGCAAACGTGCCCTGCGGCCAGCCGAGCAGCGCCGAGAGCATCTGGCCGGTCTGGTTGCTGTCGTCGTCGATCGCCTGCTTGCCGAGGATCACGAGGCCGGGCTGCTCGGCATCGACCACCGCCTTGAGGATTTTCGCCACCGCGAGCGGCTCGACCGTGCTGTCGGTCTTGACCAGAATGCCGCGGTCGGCGCCCATCGCGAGCGCGGTGCGCAGCGTCTCCGACGCCTGCGCCGGGCCGATCGACACCGCGACGATCTCGGTCGCCTTGCCGGCCTCTTTCAGGCGGATCGCCTCCTCGACGGCGATCTCGTCGAAGGGGTTCATCGACATCTTGATGTTGGCGAGCTCGACGCCCGATCCGTCGCTTTTGACCCGGATTTTGACGTTGTAATCGACGACCCGTTTCACCGGGACCAGAATTTTCATCGGCCAATCCTCTGTGCGGTGCACCGCAGCAAGGTCGGCAACCTAATGGCGGCGCGGTTCATGTGTCAACGGAGGCCGTCTAGCGGGTGAACCACGGCAGCGTGACATCCCGCCGCCGCAGCAGGGCGGTCAAAACCAGCCCGGCGAGGAAGCCGGCGACGTGGCTCCAATAGGCGACGCTGGTCTCCGCCAGCGGCACCACCAGATTGGCGACCTGCCAGGCGAACCACAAAGCGATGATCCAGAACGCGCGCGCGGTGATCGGCAGGATGCCGGCGACGAGCAACGTCACCCGCGCGGTGGGACGCAGCAGGACATAGGCGCTGACGACACCGGAGATCGCGCCCGACGCGCCGATCAGCGGCGCGCCCGACGCCGACGCCATCGCGACATGCGCGAGACCGCCGGCGATGCCGCACACGACATAGAAGACGATGAAGCGGAGATGGCCCATCGCCCGCTCCACATTGTCGCCCAGCACGTAGAGGAACAGCATGTTGGCGGCGAGGTGCACCCAGTTGGCGTGCAGGAAGGTATAGGTGACGAGCGTCAGCACCGGCGGGATCATCAGCGTGACGCCCTCCGGCGTCACGCCCGCGACGACGAAAGCCGGAACGATGCCGAAGTTGAAGGCGAGCATCTGCACGAACTGCGGCGGCAGCACCGCGCACACCAGAAACACGCCGACATTCAGCGCGAACAGAATCCAGACCGCCCACGGGCGGATGCCCGGCGTCGTATCGGCATCGTCATAGACGGGAATGACCACGGCGGCTTTGCGCGATGAATGAAACGATCAGCGATTCTGTCCGGGCGTCCAGAGCACGTCGGACGCGCCCTTGTCGTTCGCATAGCGGCCGGCGACGAACAGATAATCCGACAGGCGGTTGACGTATTTCAGCGAGGCGTCCGACACCTCTTCGCCCGGCTGGTCGCGCAGCTCGACCATGATGCGCTCGGCGCGCCGGCACACCGTGCGCGCCAGATGCATATAGGCGGAAGCGGCGCTGCCGCCGGGCAAGATGAAGGATTTCAGCGGAGCGAGACCTTCATTGAACGTATCGATCTGGGCCTCCAGCCATTCGACCTGTTTTTCGGTGACCGTCAACCGCGCGCCGCCGGGGCCTTTTTCCGACAGGCAAAGATCGGCCTCGACGTCGAACAGGTCGTTCTGGATGCGGCCGAGCGCGGCGTCGAGCGCGGGCATCGCGCCGGTGTGCAGGCGCACCAGGCCGAGCACCGCATTGACCTCGTCGAGCGTGCCATAGGCATCGACGCGCAGGTCGTATTTCTTGCGGCGCGCACCGGAACCGAGCGACGTCGTGCCGTCGTCTCCGGTGCGCGTGTAAATGCGGTTGAGGACCACCATCCGGCGTCTCCTTCGCCTTTCATGACGTGGCGAGCGTGAGCTAGTCTTAGCCTATCCGGACACGCTTCGGAACAAGGGGGATTATCATGCGAATGACGGCCATCGCCGTGACTTTCATGATCGCTCAGATCGCCGCGCCCGCGGTCGCATCGACCGCCATCGCGCCCGGCCTGTCGAAAGCCGCAAGCGTCGACCTGTCGGCCGCCAAGAAGAAAACGGTCAAGAAAAAGAAGAAGGACAAGGTGCAGTACATGCGCTCGGCGTCCTGAGCGGACACCCGGCACCTGCCGGGCCTAGCGGCCCATCAGCCAGATCGTCGCCATCACGATCACGATGGCGATGAACTGCAGCAGCACCCGAAGCCGCATCAGCTTCTGCGAGGTGTTCGGCGAGCCGCCCCGCATCATGTTGTAGAGGCCGAGCAGCAGCACCACGGCCACTGCCCCGACGGCGAGCGGCACGATAACGGTCGACATGATTTCCGACATCGCGGGCTTCTAGCACCCGACGCCCGCCGGAGCCATGCGCCTCCGGCTGTTCCGCTACACGCAAAAGTGTGTATCGATTCCTCGCCCGGGACCCCCGATTGAGCTAGTTTCGCCAGGAGAAAGACTGACTGCCTCAATTTTTGGCAGCTTTTACGCGTTGCGTGCGTGCGGGGTGGGAATGGCTAGGGGCGCGGCGTCAGGGGTCGAGTTCGACCTGCTGGAGACGTTCTGGCGGAAGCATGCCGACCGCCGCACAGGGCCGCCTCGCGCTCAGGGCATCGACGCCAGCCCGCTGGGCAACTGCCCGGAGTTGCGGTGCCTCGCCGGCCGGCTTCCTCCCGAAACCCTCGCCGCCGCGGCCGACCGCGCCCGCAGCATCGGGGTCGGCGCCGACCGCGTCCTCGTGACATCGGGGGCGATCACGGATGACGCTTACGTCCGCGCGCTGGCCGAATGGCTCGACGTCACCTTCGATCCCCTCGCCTGGACGCAGCGCGAGCAGTGCCCGCTCGACGACGGCCGGCTGATCGACGCCGTCGCAACCGGGATTGTCCCGCTCAGGATCGGCGGAAGCCTGATCTACGTCATTGCGCCGTGCGGCATCGGGGCGCGGCGACTGACGGAGCTGACCGCTCAGGATCCGCAATGGCGACAGCGGATCCGCCTCACCACCACGGCACGGCTCAAGCGCTTCGTCGAGAAGCACGGCGCGGATGCGATCGGCGCGCGCGCGACGAACTTGCTGCAGTCTTTCATGCCGCGGATGTCCGCCGCGCCGTCTCGCCGGCCGACATTCCGCTGGAAAGCCGCGGTCATTGCCGCGATTCCCGTCGCGGTCGTCCTCGTCTTCGAGCCGCGCGTGTCGATGGGCATCGTCGAGGCGCTGCTCGCCGTCATGTTCATCGCCTGGATCGTGCTGCGGCTGGTCGGCGCGTTCATGCGTGTACCGGGCAAGCAGCGCGAAACCAGAATTCCCGACGACGCGCTGCCGATCTACACGATCATGGTGGCGCTTTATCGCGAGGCCGCGTCGGTCGACGGCCTGGTCGCCGCCATCCACGGCCTCGACTACCCGGCCGAAAAGCTCGACGTGAAGTTCGTCATCGAGCCGGACGACGAGGACACCCGCGCCGCGCTCGCGCGTGCACGTCTCGCCGCGCCCTTCGAGATCGTGGTCGCGCCCGCGACCGGCCCGAAGACCAAGCCGAAGGCGCTCAACGCCGCGCTGCCCTTCGCGCGCGGATCGTTTCTGGTCGTTTTCGACGCCGAGGACCGGCCGGAACCCGACCAGCTCCGCCGCGCGCTCGATGCGTTCCGGCACGACGACGACTCGCTCGCCTGCGTGCAGGCCTGCCTGACGATCGACAATACCGCCGACAACTGGCTGTCGGCCATGTTCACCGCCGAATATGCCGGTCAGTTCGACGTGTTCCTGCCGGCGCTGGCGGCGCTGAAACTGCCGCTGCCGCTCGGCGGCTCGTCGAACCACTTCCGCACCGCGACGCTGCGCAGGATCGGCGCCTGGGATCCCTACAACGTCACCGAGGACGCCGACCTCGGCATGCGTATCGCCCGCTTCGGCTACCGCGCCGGCGTGATCGATGCCGCGACCTATGAGGAGGCACCGGCCAGGCTGCGTCCGTGGCTGCGTCAGCGCACCCGCTGGTTCAAAGGCTGGCTGCTGACATGGGCGGTCCACATGCGCGAGCCGCGGCGGCTGGCGCGCGAGCTCGGCCTGCCCGGCTTCATCGCATTCCAGCTGATGGTCGGCGGCAATGTCGTCGCCGCGCTGGTGCATCCGCTGTTCATCGCCATTCTTGCCCTGTCGATCTGGCGCAGCGGGACATGGCCGCACGATCAGTTGACCACCGCGCTGTTCGGCCTCTCGATCACTGTCGGCTATCTCACGTCGGTGCTGCTCGGCGCGATCGGGCTGGTGCGGCGGCGGCTCGCCGGCGCCGCCTGGGCACTACCGCTGGTTCCGTTGCACTGGCTGCTGTTATCGGCGGCGGCCTGGCGCGCGCTGTTCCAGTTGATCGCCGATCCCTATCGCTGGGAGAAGACCGACCACGGGCTCGCGCGCACCTCGCGGCTGGCGCGGCGCAAGCGCGCCGAACGCATCATCGCGACCATTCTCGATGGCGCCGGCAGCGCCACGCGCGTCAGAATGGCTAGAAATACTTCCGCAGGTCGGCGGCCGCCTGTTCGGGAGGCCGCTTCAAATTGAACGGCGCGACGAAGTTGCCGCGCTTGTCCATCAGATAGACCAGCGCGGTGTGGTCCATCGTGTATTCGCCGTTGCCGGTCGGCACCTTCTTGGCGTAGACGCGATAGGTCTTGATCATGGCATCGACGCTCGCCTGATCGCCGGTCGCGCCGCGCAAATGCGGATCGAAGTTCGACAGGTAGTCCTTCATCACCGGCGGCGTGTCGCGCTCCGGATCGACCGACACGAACAGCCCCTGCGCCTTGTCGGCATCCTTGCCGAGCGCGCGCATCATCTCCGACATTTCGAACAGCGTGGTCGGGCAGACATCCGGACAATGCGTGAAGCCGAAGAACACCAGGAACGGCTTGCCGATGAAATCCTTCTCGGTGATCGCCTTGCCGGTCTGGTCGACCAGCGCGAACGGTCCGCCGATCGCCGACGTGGACGACCCCCCCGGCGTGCGGCCGGTGACGAACAGGACGACGACGACGAAGGCGAAGACGCCGGCGAGGAACGCCGCGAGAATGAGGCTCAGCCGCGCGCCGAGCGGCGAAGTGGGGGTGTTATCGCTGTCTGTCA
>Ga0182749_1002589_pt1 | contig 13112 bp, 14 predicted proteins | sample eDN3rd37CKraftMG_FD_128875 | JGI IMG/M metagenome (GOLD analysis project Ga0182749, IMG submission 128875) | Enriched Miracle-Growth compost microbial communities from Emeryville, California, USA - eDNA 3rd pass 37_C Kraft MG (version 2) (version 2) ...
CCTCCCCGGGGTCAAGGCCCCGGCGGGGACGCCGCGGGAGCTCCTGGCCTCGCAGGCCATGGGCGACCTGGAGGACATCCGCCTCGTCTCGGATGCTGACCTGGGCGGCGGACGGCACCGGGTCACCTACTCCTACCTCGCCGCCGGGCAGAAGGGCAGCACCGCCTTCGAGGTGCGGCACACCGGACCGCGGCTCGGCCTGTTCTCCGGCTGGGCCTTCGAGGCCAGCCCGATCGCGGCGCTCACCGTCACCCCGCTGCACGACGACGAGTTCCGGGTCAACGGACTCGGCGTCGCCTCGGCGGCCGGCGCCGGGGCTCCCACGACCTACAGCGTCTTCTCACCCGGCGGCTATGTGCTGAGCCACGCGTCCCGGTACTTCACCGCGGCGAAGACGACCGCCGTGGTGACCGGCAACGGCCCCGTCGAGGCCACGGTGGACATCCAGGCCAACGCCGCCTTCGTGAAGGAGGTGCAGAAGCAGCTCGACGACCATCTCGACAAGTGCGTCACCCAGAAGGTGCTGCTGCCGACGGGATGCCCGATGGGCAAGCAGATCAGCGACAGGATCCAGGACGAGCCGCGCTGGTCGATGGTGACCTACCCCGTGGTGACCATCGTCCCCGGCACGGAGCCCGGCACCTGGGCGGTTCCGGCGACGCCGGGATCCGCCCACCTGAAGGTGACGGTCAAGTCCATCTTCGACGGGAGCGTCTCGGTCTTCGACCAGGACGTGCCCTTCGACGTGCGCTACCTGATCACCTTCCCGCCGGACGGCACCCTGCTCATCACCGCGCAGTACGACTGACCCTCTGCCCTCTCGTCCGCCCCGGGCCGCCCCGTCCGGCCCGGCCGGCGGCGGCCGCCCCCGTCCCGCCGCGGCGCACCGCCCCGTCGGCCGCGCCCTGCCCGCCGCACGCCGCCCGGGCCTCCGCCCATCGCCGAGATGACGCAAATCGACCGAACCGGCGGCGGGAAGGTCGATTCGCGTCAACTCGATGGCGGGAAGCGCCCGGAACGCGTGCGAAGGGACGGAAGGCCCGGTGCGCGGCGCGGATCAGCCCCGCTGGGCTCGCTTCGCGAGCATCTCGTTGTACGCCTCCAGCTCCACGTCCCCGTCGCGGTCGGCCCTGCGGTCGAGCCGCTTCGCCTCGCGGTCGTCGCTGCGCGCCCACATCACCGCGACCACGATGGCGAGGATCACGGTCGGGATCTCGCCGACGCTCCAGGCGATCCCTCCCCCCGCCTGCTGGTCCGCGATCGCGCTCGCCCCCCAGGTGCGCCCCATCGCCCCATACCAGTCGGCGAGGAGCAGGCCGGTCCCGGTCATCAGGGACAGCCCGAAGAAGGCGTGGAAGGCCATCGTCGCCAGCAGGGTGAGCAGGCGGAGCGGATACGGAGCGCGATACGGCACCGGATCCACCCCGATCAGCGACTGCACGAACAGGTACCCCGTGATCAGGAAGTGCACCACCATCCAGGTGTGACCGATGTGGTCGGTCGCCGACCAGCGGAACAGCGGCGTGTAGTAGAACACCCAGAGCGATCCGGTGAACAGCACGGCCGCCACGATCGGGTTGGACAGGATGCGCGAGGGGAGGGAGTGGACGAACAGCATGATCCACTCCCGCGGCCCCCGACTGCCGTCGGTGCGCTTGGCGATCGCGCGCAGGGCCAGGGTGATCGGGGCCGCCGGCGCCAGCAGCACCGGGATCATCATGCCGAGCAGCATGTGCCCGAGCATGTGGGCGCTGAACAGGTACTTCTCATAGACGTTGACGCCGCCGTTGGTGACGTAGAAGAGCAGGGCGAGCCCGCACAGCCAGAGCACCGTCCGGTACCACGGCCAGCGATCCCCGCGCCGATGCAGCCGCCAGACCCCGACCAGGTAGAACAGGGCGAGGAAGGCGACGATCAGCACCCACAGCAGATCGAAGCGCCACTCGGTGAAGTAGCGGGCGAAGGTCAGCTCGGGCGGCAGCGGCTCGCCGGTGAGGAAATAGGCCGGAGTGGAGGTGACCTGCACCTCGTCGACGGGGGTCGGCGTGCGGGCGAGCGCCGCCGCCACCCCGGAGGCCAGCCCCATGAAGCCGAGCTCGGCGGCGACCAGCCACCAGAACAGGGCCTTGCCCCCGTTCGCCGCCTTCTGCATCCTGGCGATGAGGACGCGGCGCTGCACCAGGCCGAACAGGCCGAGCGCGAGCAGGGCCAGCACCTTGACCAGCACCAGGATGCCGTACGGCGTGAGCAGGTCGGGAAGGGTGCCGATGCGAATGGCCGCGTTCACGTAACCGGATGCGGCGACCACGACGAAGCAGATGATGGCGAGGGTCGAATAGCGCGAGATGATCGGGCCGATCCGCCCCCGATCCAAGGTGCCGCGGATGAGCACGATGGTGAGCAGTCCGCCCAGCCAGATCGCCGCGAACAGCAGGTGCAGCCCGAGCGAGGTGACCGCGGCGTCGTGGCCGGCGGTTCCGGCGGAATGCCCGCCGAGGGCGAGGGGGATCAGGCCGCCCGCCGCGAGCGCCGTGACGAAGATCAGAACGGTCTGATTGCGCACCGCGAAGCACAGCACGGTGGTCACCGCCGCGATCACGATCGTCGCGACCCACTGCTGCCCGACCTCGAAGTCGGTGAGGAACTGGCCGAGCTTGGCGCCGAAGTCGGCGTCGAAGGCGACCTGGCCCGCGGTGAGGCTGAGATAGGTGAGGAAGCCGGTGACCACCGAGGCGACCGTCCAGAACGCCGCCGATGCGGCGGCGACGTCGAGCGCCCGGCCGTACTCGCGCTCCTTCCGGCTGAGCGCGAAGCAGGCGAGCACCAGCGAGCCGATGGTGCCGGCAGCGCCCAGGTTGAGCAGCAGGTTGGCGATCGGCAGGCCGATCCGCACCACGGCGCCGGGATCCTGGAGCAGGGCGGCCTTGGCCCCACCGCCGAACTGAAGCCCGGCCAGCAGGGACAGGAAGGCGACGACCAGCAGGAGCGCCGGCCCCGCGATCTTCACCAGCCTGGGCACGACCTTTAGCCTAGGGCGCTCCGCTGCGTGTCAACTGCGCGGGAGGGACGACGAAGGGGATGCCACCTCTCGGTGGCATCCCCTTCGTCCAGGCTTCGCGAGCTACTTCACCGCCGCCTTGAGCTTGCTTCCCGCGCTGATCTTGACGCCGTTGCCGGCGGCGATCTGGATGGTCTCGCCCGTGGAGGGGTTGCGACCCGTGCGAGCGGCACGGTGGGTGCGCTCGACGGCGAGCCAACCCGGGATCGAGACCTTGGTGCCGTCGCCGACCGAGGTCGCGATGGTGGCGAACAGCGAATCGAGAACGCTGCTCACGACGGTCTGGCTCTGGCCGGACGAGGCGGCGATTGCCGCGACGAGCTCGGTGCGGTTGAGTGACTTGTCAGCCATGGGAGTCCTCCTCGGACGTTTATGCCATCAAGCGACCCGGCAGCCAAGCCGGACCCCTTGGATCAATGTCGGCCGACGGCGGTCACGCCCGGCAGCCGCTCGTAACCTACCAGGAAGACTTGGTGATTCCGGGCAACTCGCCCCGGTGCGCCATGTCGCGGAAACGCACGCGGGAGATGCCGAACTCCTTGAGGAAGCCGCGGGGACGGCCGTCGATCGAGTCGCGTCCGCGCACGCGCACCGGGGAGGCGTCGCGGGGGAGCTTCTGCAGGCCGAGGCGGGCGGCCTCGCGCTGCTCGTCGGTGGAGGCCGGGTCGACCAGGGCCTTCTTCAGCTCCAGGCGCTGCGCCGCGTACCGCGCGACGATGATCTTGCGCTGCTCGTTGGCAGCGATCTTGCTCTTCTTCGCCATTCCTAGCGCTCCTCGCGGAATTCGACGTGCTTGCGCACGATGGGGTCGTACTTCTTGAGCACCAGACGGTCGGGGTCGTTGCGACGGTTCTTCTTCGTCACGTAGGTGTACCCGGTGCCGGCGGTGGACCGGAGCTTGATGATGGGACGGACGTCCTGCTGCTTCGCCATCAGATCTTCTCCCCACGGGCCAGGAGGTCCTTGACCACGGACTCGATGCCGCGAGCGTCGATGACCTTGATGCCCTTGGCGCTCAGGGTCAGGGTGACGTTACGGCGAAGCGACGGCACGTAGTACGTCTTCTTCTGCACGTTCGGGTCGAACCGGCGCTTGGTGCGACGGTGCGAGTGCGAGATGTTGTGTCCGAAGCCGGGAACGGCTCCGGTCACCTGGCACACTGCGGCCATGGTTGCTCCTTCATGATTACCGTAGGGGGCTGTCCGTCACCGGGACCCTCTACCCAAGGTCTCTTGTCGGCGCGCACGATCCGCCGAGAAACAGTGGGGGATCTGCGCACATGTCCGGACAGAGCGTCCGGCAGCGTTCCATGCTACGGGCCCGCTCCCGTCCGCGCAAGCCGAACCGGATCAGCCGCGGGCCAGCGCGGTGCACGAGGCGCACAGGCCGAACACGTCGACGACGTGGTTCGGCTGGGTGAAACCGTGCTCGGCCGCGACGGTCTGCGCCCAGTGCTCCACCGGATCCGCCTCGATCTCCACCGCCAGCCCGCAGCCGCGGCAGATCAGGTGGTGGTGGTGCTGGCCCGGCGTGCAGGCCCGGTAGAGGCTCTCGCCCTCCTGCTGCAGCGAGTCGGCCTCGCCCTCGTTCTCGAGGTCGGCGAGCGCCCGGTAGACGGTGGCCAGACCGATGAACGAGCCCGCGTCGCGCAGCCGGTTGTGCAGCCCCTGCGCGCTGACGAAGCCCTCGCTCGTAGAAAGGGCCTCCTTGACGGCCTCCCTCTGCCAGGTGTTGCGCTTCATGGTCCGATCTTAACTTTCCAGGCTGGGAGCGCCCGGGCATCCGATCCCCGACGGGCACGGCGGGAGCCGACGATGCGGCAGACCACGTAGATCAGGAAGGAGACGGTGGTGACGTACGGGCTGATCGGCAGGCCGCCGCCGAGGGCGAGCAGGATGCCACCGACCACGGAGGTGAGCGCGAAGGCGACGCTGAGCAGCGGAGTGAGCAGCGGCGAGGAGGTGACCCGCATGGCCGCCGCAGCCGGCGTGACCAGCAGGGAGAGCACCAGCAGGGCGCCGACGACCTGGATCGACACCGCGGTGGCGAGCCCGAGCAGCACCATGAAGACCAGGGACAGTGCGCCGACCGGCACGCCCTTGGCCCTGGCGACGTCCTCGTCGACGCTGGCGAAGGTCAGCGGACGCCAGATCAGGAACAGCCCGGCGATCACGATCACGGAGATCACGACGAGGGCCAGCAGCTGCGGGTCGTCCACCGCGACGATCTGGCCGGTGAGCAAACCGAACTTGTTAGCGCTGCGGCCGGGATACAGGGCGAGACAGAGGATCCCGAGCCCCAGCCCGAAGGGCATCAGCACCGCGATGATGGAGTCGCGCTCGCGCGCCCTGGCGCCGAGCAGGCCGATGATCATCGCCGCGATCAGCGAGCCGACTATCGACCCGGCGACCACGTTGACCCCGAACAGGAGCGCGGCCGCCGCACCGGCGAAGCTCAGCTCGCTGATCCCGTGCACCGCGAAGGCGAGCCTCCTGGTCATCACGAACGGGCCGATCAGGCCGCCGACCACGCCGAGCACGGCCCCGGCAAGGATCGAGTTCTTCACCAGCGCGAGCAGCTGGCCGTAGTCCTGGAAGCCGAAGATCTGCGACCAGAGATCCTGTCCGTCCATCACGAGTCCCTGTGGTGCTCGAGATGATCGTGCACGCCATAGCCCTCCGGCGCGCCGAGCACGGCGACCCTGCCCCGGCTGTGGATGACCTCCACCGGGGTGTCATACATGTAGGAGAGGACCTCCGAGCGCAGCACCTCGTCCGGCGTGCCCACCCGGATGCGACCCCCGGCCAGGTAGATCACCCGGTCGACGAAGCCCAGGATCGGGTTCACGTCGTGGGTGACGAAGAGCACCGCGGTGCCCAGAGCCCTGCGCTGGGCGTCGATGAGCTCGGCGACCTGGCGCTGGTGCTGGAGGTCGAGGGAGAGCAGCGGCTCGTCGCAGAGCAGGAGGCTCGGCGATCCGGCCATCGCCTGCGCCACCCGCAGCCGCTGCTGCTCGCCCCCGGAGAGCAGCGAGACCGGCACGTTCGCGTAGTCGGTCGCGCCGACCGAGGCGAGCAGGGCATCCACCCTCCTGCGCTCCTCGTGCGAGGAGAGGGGGAGGCCCCAGCGCGAGCCGTTGAGGCCGAAGGCGACGAGGTCGCGGGCGCGCAGCGGGGTGCCGCGCTCGATCGGCTTCTGCTGCGGGATGTAGCCGATCCTGCGGTTCTGCCGGCCGGCCGGCTCGCCGAGGAACTCGATGGCGCCGGCGGCCAGCCGCTTCTCGCCGAGGACCGCCTTGAGCAGGCTGGTCTTGCCCGTGCCGTTCGGGCCGAGCACGGCGATGAACTCGCCTGCCGCGACGTCGACGGTGAGGTTGTGCCACAGCTCGCGCTCACCCTGGACGAGCGTCGCCCCCGTGATGCTGAGCACTGGCCCGGTCATGATCCGCCCGTCATCGCAGCGCCGCCGCGATCGCGTCGATGCTCGTGGAGATCCAGTCGAGGTAGTGGATGCCGGCGGGCAGGGTCTCGCTGACGGCGACGACGGGCAGCCCGGCGTCTTTCGCCGCCGCCAACAGCTGCTCGGTCGCGGGTCCGGTGGTCTGGTCGTTGTAGACCAGCAGCCGCACCTGGCCGGAACGGACCAGGTCGAGAGTCTGCTGCAGCACCAGCGGCGGCACATCGGACTCGGCCTCGATCGCCTGGCTGAACTTCGGCGGCGTGAGGTCCGTGAATCCGGCGGCCTCGACCAGGTAACCGGCGACCGGCTCGGTCATCACCGCGCCGGCCCCGTCCGCTGCGACCGCGTGCTCGCGCTCCTGGAGCCCGTCGAGGGAGGCCGCGAACTCGGCGAGGTTGGCGTCGAACTCCTTGGCCCCGTCGGGTGAGAGCTCACCGAACTCCGCCGCCAGCCTCTCGGCGACCTTGCGCACCGTCGGCAGGTCGTAGAAGACGTGCTCGTTGAGCCCCTCCTCCGGGTACCCGGAGAGCTTCACGGCGTTCACGACCACCGCGTCGTCGTTGCCCGCTCCGGAGAGCAGGGTGTCGAAGAAGTCGTCGTAACCGCCGCCGTTCTCGATCACCAGGTCGGCCTTGGAGAGCGCCAGCTGGTTGCGCGCGTCCCCCTCGAAGGAGTGCGGATCCTGATCCGGGTCGGTGATCAGCGAGGTGACGTCGACGAGGTCGCCGCCGATGGTCCCGGCGATGTCGCCGTAGACGTCGGTGGATGCGACCACTCTGATGCGTCCGTCATCCTGCTCCGGCCCGGCCGAGCATCCGGAGAGGAGCACGGCCGACGCGACGAGGGTCGAGGCGACGAGAAGGGGATTGCCGATGGCGGTTCTGCGCATGACAGGAAACTCTCTAAGGCGTCGATGACGCCGGTCTATTGATAGTGATTATCAATAGTAGGGAGTTCTGCGGGCCGGAGCCTAATCGAGCAGGAGGGCGGGCTCCTCGATGACGCTGGCGACGTCGGCCAGGAAGCGGCTCGCGACATCCCCGTCCACCACCCGGTGGTCGAAACTCCCGCCGAGGGTCGTCACCCAGCGCGGGCGAACCTCGCCGTCCACCACCCAGGGCTTCTGCTTGATCGTGCCGAAGGCCACGATGCCGACCTCGCCCGGATTGAGGATCGGAGTGGCGGTGTCCATGCCGAAGACCCCGATGTTGGTGATGGTGATCGTGCCTCCGGCCATCTCCGCCGGCTGGGTCCTCCCGTCGCGCGCCGTGATGGTGAGGGTCTCGATCGCCCTCGCCAGCTCGAGCAGGGAGAGCGCCTGCGCCTCCTTGACGTTCGGCACGACCAGGCCGCGCGGGGTGGCCGCGGCGATGCCCAGATTCACGAAGTGCTTGACGATGATGTCGCTGTCGGTCCACTGGGCGTTCACGGTGGGGTTGCGGCGCACCGCCCAGATGATCGCCTTGGCGACGATCAGCAGCGGAGAGACCTTGACGCCGGCGAAATCGGTCGAGGCCTTGAGCCGCTGCACGAACTCCATGGTTCGGGTCGCGTCGACGTCGACGAACAGGCTGACGTGCGGCGCGGTGAAGGCGCTGGCGACCATCGCGCTCGCTATCGACTTGCGCACCCCGCGCACCGGGATGCTCTCCTCCCGCTCCGGGGACCAGGCGGGCGTCTCGATGTTCCTGAACACGCTGGCCTGCGACGCCTCGCGCACCACGTCGTCCCTGGTGATCTCCCCGGCGAGACCGGTGCCCTCGACCACACCGAGGTCGACCCCGAGGTCCTTCGCCAGCTTGCGGATGGGGGGCTTGGCGATGATGGCGGATGCCGCGGACGCGGGCACCGAGGTCGGCCGCGGAGAGACGTCCTTCCTGCCCCTGACCCGGCGGGAGGCCACCGCCCCCTTGATGCCGTAGCCGACCAGCACCGCCGCCGGCTTCTCCTCCTCGTGCGAGATGCTCGCCGCGGTGTCGGCGACGGCCTCGTCGATCGGCGCGACGGGAGCTGCGGGGGCGCCGGCGGAGTCGACGCTGATGATCGGGGTCCCCACCTCCACCGTCTGGCCCTCCTCGACCAGGAGCGCCGAGACCACGCCTGCGAAGGGGGAGGGCAGCTCGACCAGCGACTTGGCGGTCTCGATCTCGACCAGCACCTGGTTGATCGTCACCGTGTCGCCGGGCCGCACCCGCCAGGACACGATCTCGGCCTCGGTGAGCCCCTCGCCGACGTCGGGGAGGGCGAACTCCGATTCGCTCAACTGTCTCTCCTCACTAGTAGGCCAGCGCGCGGTCGACGGCCTCGAGCACGCGATCGGCGTCGGGCAGGTAGACGGTCTCCAGCTTGGCCGGAGGGAACGGGGCGTCGAAGCCGGTCACCCTGAGCACCGGGGCCTCGAGCGAGTAGAACGCCCGCTCGGCGACGGTCGCCGCGATCTCGGAGGAGACGCTGACGAAGCCCGGCGCCTCGGAGGCGACCACCAGCCTGCCGGTCTTCTGCACCGAGCCGAGGATGGGCTCGTAGTCGATCGGGGAGAGCGAGCGCAGGTCGATCACCTCGACGCTGGTGCCCTCGGCCGCGGCGATCTGGGCCGCCTGCATGAGCACGTTCACCATCGCCCCGTGGCCGAGGAGGGTGACCTCCGTCCCCTCCCGCACCACGCGGCTGGCGTGCAACGGCAGCGCACTGCCCGACCGGTCGACCGGTCCCTTGTGCCAGTAGCGGCTCTTCGGCTCGAAGAACATCACCGGGTCGTTGGACGAGATCGCCTCCTGGATCATCCAGTAGGCGTCGCCCGGCGTGCTCGGGCTCACCAGGCGCAGGCCTGCCGTGTGGGCGAAGTAGGCCTCCGGGCTCTCCTGGTGGTGCTCGACCGCGCCGATGTGACCTCCGTAGGGCACCCGGATCACCACCGGCATGCTCAGCGCCCCCTCGTGCCGGTTGGTGAGCTTGGCCAGCTGGGAGGTGATCTGGTCGAAGCCGGGGAAGATGAAGCCGTCGAACTGGATCTCGCAGACCGGCCTGAAGCCGCGCATCGCGAGCCCGATCGCGGTGCCGACGATCCCGGACTCGGCCAGCGGCGTGTCGAGCACCCGCCGCGCGCCGAACTCCGCCTGAAGGCCCTCGGTGACCCTGAACACCCCGCCGAGGGGACCGATGTCCTCGCCCATCAGCAGCACCCGGGGGTCGTCCAGCATCGCCTGGCGCAGCCCCGCGTTCAGGGCCTTCGCGAGCGGGAGCTCGTCGATCGTCACGACTGCCCTCCGCCGAGCGATGCTTCGTACCCGGCCAGCCAGCGCTTCTGCGCCTCGGTCACCGGGTGCGGGTCGGAGTAGACGTGGTCGAACATCACGTCGGCCGGCGGGTCCTCCAGCGCGAGGGTTCGAGCGCGGATGTCCGCGGCGAAGTCCTCGGCCTCGGCGGCCACCTCGGAGAAGAAGGCGTCGCCCTCGCCCCTCGAGCGCAGCCACCTCGCGTAGCGGTCGATCGGGTCCTTCGCTGTCCAGGCATCCAGCTCCGCGTCGTCGCGGTACTTGCTCGGATCGTCGGAGGAGGTGTGCGCGCCGATCCGGTAGGTCAGCGCCTCGATCAGCCGGGGGCCGCTGCCGCCGCGGGCGGCGTCGAGGTTCGCCCTGGTCGCCGCGTAGCTGGCCAGCACGTCGTTGCCGTCGATCTGGATGCTGGGGATGCCGAAGCCCGGACCGCGCAGATAGAGCGGCGTCCGCGACTGAACGCTCACCGGGACCGAGATCGCCCAGTGGTTGTTCTGCAGGAAGAAGACCTGCGGGGTCCGGTAGCTCGCGGCGAAGACGAAGGCCTCGTTCACGTCGCCCTGCGACGTCGCGCCGTCGCCGAAGTAGACGATCACGGCCTCATCCCGCTCCGTGTCGCCGGTCCCGCTCGCCCCGTCGAGGGCGATGCCCATCGCGTAGCCGGTCGCATGCAGGCTCTGCGAGCCGATCACCAGCGTGTAGAGGTGGAAGTTCGCGTGCTCGGCCGGATCCCACCCGCCGTGGGTCACCCCGCGCAGCAGCCTCACCACGTCGAGCACGTCGACGCCGCGGATCATCGCGATCGAGTGCTCCCGATAGGCGGGGAAGACGTGATCCCGAGGCCGCGCGGCGTGCCCCGAGCCGACCTGAGCCGCCTCCTGTCCCATGCTGGGGATCCACAGCCCGAGCTGGCCCTGACGCTGCAGGTTCGCCGCCTCCACGTCGAAGCGGCGGATGACCACCATGTCCCGGTAGAACCGGCGCAGCAGGCCGTCGTCCAGGGCGTCGACCAGCTGCAGGTACTCCTCGGTCTGGGCGGTGCGCCTCAGCACGCCGTCCGGGCCGAGCAGCTGGAGCGGCTCCGCCGCCGTCACGGCGCCCCGCCGGGGACGAGCGGATGCCGCAGCAGCTCCGCCGCCGCGGCGAGCAGTGCATCCACCGACTGCTCCTCGCCGATCGAGATCCGGATCCCCTCAGGGTGGAACGGGCGGGTGACGATGCCGTGCGCGGCGAAGACCTCCGCCGCGCGCTCAGTGTCGTCGCCGGTGGCGAGCCAGACGAAGTTGCCGTGCGGTCGCGGCACCGACCAGCCGAGCTCGGTGAGCGCGAACCAGACCCGGTCGCGCAGCAGCGAAAGACGGGAGACGCGCTCCAGCAGCACCGCCTCGTGCTCGAGGGAGGCGATCGCCGCCCGCTGCGCCGGCTCGGTGACCGAGAGCGGGATCGTGGTGCTCCTGGCCGCGTCGAGCAGGTACTCGGGCCCCACCGCGTAGCCGATGCGCAGGCCGGCCAGGCCGTAGGCCTTGGAGAAGGTGCGCAGCACCACCAGATTGGGGTAGCGGCCGATGAGAAGGCTGCCGTTCACGGCCGAGCCCTCGGTGACGAACTCGATGTACGCCTCATCCAGGAGCACCAGGACGGTCGGCGGCACGGCGGCCATGAAGTCGAGGAAGTCGGCCTCGCCGACGACGGTGCTGGTCGGGTTGTTCGGGCTGCAGACGATCACCACCCGGGTGCGCTCGGTGATCGCCGCGGCCATGGCCTTCAGATCGTGACCGCCGTCGGCCGCGTTCGGAACCTGGATGCCGGTGGCGCCCGCCACCGCGACCAGCCCCGGGTAGGCCTCGAAGGAGCGCCAGGAGTAGACCACCTCGTCGCCGGGTCCCGCCGCGGCCTGGATCAGCTGGGAGAGCACGGAGACCGAGCCGGCGCCGAGGTGGACCGAGCCGATGCCGACCCCGAAGCGGTCGGCGAGGATGCCGCGCAGCTCCGTTCCGGCGGCGTCGGGGTAGCGGTTCACCGAGGCGGCCGCGATGGCCTCGAGCACCTCGGGGATCGGCTCGTAGGGATTCTCGTTCGAGGAGAGCTTGAAGGCGTCGTCGGCTGCTGGCTTGCCCTGCCGGTATGCGGCGAGGGCCACGATCTCCGGGCGCAGGCGGACCGGTTTCTGCTCGAGGGTCACGCAGTCAGCCTACTGAGAGCGCACCGTACGCGTGCCGGCACGGGGGTACGGGTTTACGCCCGATTGCAGCCACGGTGCCACCACGTCATAGTTGACCCATGAGATTCCTGGTGCGGCTCCTGGTCAACGCGGTGGCCCTCTGGCTCACCACCCTGATCGTCGGCGGGGTCCACGTCGTGCCGTTCGGAGACCAGGACACCCTGGCCTGGGTGCTGACCTATCTGCTGGTCGCGCTCATCTTCGGCATCGTGAACGGCATCGTCGGGACCCTGATCCGGGTCGTCGCCTTCCCGCTCTACGTCCTGACGCTCGGCCTGCTCTCGCTCATCGTCAACGGGCTCCTCCTGCTGCTGGTCGCCTGGATCTCCTCCCTGATCGGCTTCGGCCTGGTGGTCGACGGCTTCTGGTGGGGGGTGCTCGGCGCACTGGTGCTCGGACTGATCAGCTGGCTGATCGGCCTCGTCGTTCGCCCGATCGTCGGCCGCGACCGCCGCTGAGCCGCGCGCGGCCCCCGCATGGGCCCCGGCCCCCTCGAACGGATGCCGCATCGGCCGTCACACCCGCCTCGCGTCGTAGAGGCGGCTTGTCCCCCTCGCGCCGGATCCCGGGTCGACGGCCTCGGCGATGGCCGTGACGCGCGGATCGGCCGATCCGTCGAGCAGCCTCGCCGTCTCGACATACCTGTCCCTGCGGTGCGCGGGGGCAAAGGGCTCGCGGTCCGGCTCGCCGTCGAAGACCCGCCGCCGCACGATGACGGCATCGTCGCCGCGCCAGTTGCCGCCGAGCGCCGGCACCAGATCGTCGTCGTGCTCGACCGCGATCCACTGCACCTCCGCCGGCACCGGAACCTCGGCCGCCGGGGCGCCGAGCGTGAACAGGGCCGACACCGAGTAGTCGCCGGAGGCGGCGATCGAGGCTGCGACCAGGCCGCCCTGGGAATGCCCGCTGAGGACCACGGGGTCGCCCGGCCCGATCCCCGCCTGCTCCATCGCCTGCCGCACCGCGCGCTCGGAGCCGGAGTCCAGGCCGGCGACCCCGCTCAGATTGCTCGTCATGTCGAAGGGATCGTCGCCGGCGACCGGGGAGAAGTCCTGGGTTCCGGCGATGTAGACCTCGAATCGATCCGGTTCTCCCGGCA
>Ga0182749_1002590_pt1 | contig 13112 bp, 13 predicted proteins | sample eDN3rd37CKraftMG_FD_128875 | JGI IMG/M metagenome (GOLD analysis project Ga0182749, IMG submission 128875) | Enriched Miracle-Growth compost microbial communities from Emeryville, California, USA - eDNA 3rd pass 37_C Kraft MG (version 2) (version 2) ...
CGGCCGATGATCTTCGAGGACGGCAGGCAGCGGCGCGACTTCGTCCATGTATCGGACGTCGCGCGCGCCTTCGCCGACGCGCTGGAGCTGCCGGACGCGGCCGGCGGCACCTTCAACATCGGTTCGGGAACCGATCGCAGCATTGCCGAGATCGCCGCCGCGCTCGCCCGCGCGATGGGCCGCGACGGGATCGAGCCCGAGATCGTGGGCAAGGCCCGCGCGGGCGACATCCGCCATTGCTTCTGCGACACGACCCTCGCGGCCCGGCGGCTCGGCTTCCGCGCGCGGCGGGATTTCGACGAGGGACTGGCCGGGCTCGCCGAATGGGTGGCGGGCCAGCAGGCCGAGGACAGGGTCGGCAAGGCGCGCGCGGAGCTTGAGGAGCGGGGACTCGTGGCATGAGCCGGGAGGAAGGGTCCGCGCCCGTGCTGGTGACGGGCGGCGCCGGCTTCATCGGCTGCAACATCGCCGACGCGCTGGCGACGCGCGGGCACGACGTGATCGTGTTCGACGGGCTCTGCCGGCGCGGCGTGGGCCGCAACCTCGCCTGGCTGGAGGCGCGCCACCCCGGCCGCATCCACCGCATCCTGGACGACGTGCGCGACAAGGCCGCGCTCGCGCGCGCGGTGCGGGATGCGGGCGCGGTGTTCCACATGGCGGCGCAGGTGGCGGTGACGACCAGCCTCGCGGACCCGCGCGAGGATTTCGCGATCAACGTCGGGGGCACGTTCAACCTGCTCGAAGCCGTGCGCGAGACCGGGCGGCGCATTCCGCTGATCTTCGCCTCGACCAACAAGGTCTATGGCGATCTGGCGGATGTCGCGCTGACGCTCGACGGCGACGCCTATCGCCCGGTCGACGGCGAGGTGCGCGCGCACGGCATTTCGGAGGCGCGCCCGCTCGATTTCCATACGCCCTACGGCTGCTCCAAGGGCGCGGCCGACCAATATGTGCTCGACCATGCGCGCAGCTACGGCATCCCGGCGGTGGTGATGCGGATGAGCTGCATCTACGGCCAGCGGCAGATGGGGACGGAGGACCAGGGCTGGGTCGCCCATTTCCTGATCAGCGCGCTGGAGGGCAGGCCGATCACCCTCTACGGCGACGGCTGCCAGGTGCGCGACATCCTCGACATATCGAACGTGGTCGAGGCCTATCTCGCCGCGCTCGCGAATATCGGGCGCGTTGCCGGGCGCGCGTTCAACCTGGGCGGCGGCCCGGCCAACGCGGTCAGCCTGCGCCGGCTGATCGCCCATATCGGCGCGATCGTCGGCCGCGACGTGGATACGGAGCTTTCCGGCTGGCGCGCGGGCGACCAGCGCTATTTCGTGGCCGATGCGCGCGCGGCGCGGCAGGCGCTGGGCCTGGGCGAGCCGCTGCCCTGGCGGGAGGGCGTGGAGCGGCTCGCATGCTGGCTGGCGGACGAACGCGGCATCGCGCTCCCCGGCCGCCAGCCCTCCGCGCGGCCCGCGCCGCTGGCCGCGGCGTCATGAGCGCGCGGCGGATGCGCCTCCTCCTCACCGCCGATGCGGTGGGCGGCGTGTGGCAATATGCGATCGATCTGGCACGCGGGCTCGCGCCGTTCGGCATCGACGTGCTCGTCGCGGTCATCGGCCCCGCGCCGAGCGGCCGCCAGCGCGCCGAAACACGCGACGTCCGCCTGATCGAGACCGGCCTGCCGCTCGACTGGCTTTCCGACGGGCCGGAGCCGGTGCGCGCCGCGGGCGCCGCGATCGCGGCGCTGGCGCGGGCCGAGGCGGCGGACTGCGTGCAGCTCAACACGCCCGCTTTGGCGGCGGAAACGCCCTTCCCCTGCCCCGTGGTCGCCGTCGCCCACGGCTGCCTCGCCACCTGGTGGGAGGCCGCGAACGGCGCACCGCTGCCGCCCGAACATGCCTGGCACCATGATCTGATGCGGCAGGGGCTGAACGCCGCCGCGCGCGTCGTCGCGCCCACCGCCGCCTACGGCATGGCCGTGATGCGGCAATACCGGCTGGCGACCTCGCCGCATGTCGTCCACAACGGCCGCCGTCCGCTGGCGCTGCCCCGCGGCGTCGCGCAGCATGATTTCGCCTTCACCGCCGGCCGCCTGTGGGACCGGGCGAAGAATGTCGCCGTCCTCGACAGGATCGCGGCGCGGCTCGCCATCCCCTTCCACGCCGCGGGCCCGACCGGGGGGCCGCATGGCGAGAAGGTGACGCCCGAGCATCTCCATCTGCTGGGCGTGCTCGACGAGGAGGGGATGGCCCGCAGGCTGGCGGCGCGGCCGGTGTTCGTCTCGCCCGCGCGGTTCGAGCCGTTCGGGCTGGCGGTGCTCGAGGCGGCGGCGGCGGGCTGTCCACTCGTCCTGTCCGACATCCCCACTTTCCGGGAGCTTTGGGCGGACGCCGCCATCTTCGTCGATTCCGGGGACGACCGGGGCTTCGTCGAGGCGATCGAGCGGATCGTGGGCGACGACATGGCGCGCCGTTCGCTGGGCGAGGCGGCCCGCGAGCGGGCGCGCCGCCACACGCCGGCCGCGATGGCGGCGGCCATGGCGCGCCTCTACGCGCGGCTGCTGGCGCGGCCCGGATCGTGGGGGAGGGCGGCGGCATGAGGATCGTCTATTTCACCCATTCGCTGGTCTCCTGCTGGAACCACGGCAACGCGCATTTCCTGCGCGGCGTGATGAGCGAGCTGATCGCGCGCGGCCACGACGTGCGCGTGCGCGAGCCGGTGGGCGCGTGGAGCCTCGAAAACCTGCTCGCCGATCATGGCGTCGCGGGCCTTGCCGCCTATCGCGCCGCCTATCCGGAGCTGCGTTCCGATCCCTTCGATCCCGCCGCCGACGTCGCGCCGCTGGTGGCGGGGGCGGACGTCGTGATCGTGCATGAGTGGAACGATCCCGCCTTCGTCGCCGCCATTGGCCGCGAGCGGGCGCGCGGCGCGCCGTTCACGCTCTTCTTCCACGACACCCACCACCGCGCCGTCAGCGCGCCGGAGGAGATGCGTGCCTACGATCTCTCCGCCTATGACGGCGTGCTGGCCTTCGGCGAGGCGCTGTCGGAGGTATATCGCCGCCGGGGCTGGGGGAAGCGCGTCTGGACCTGGCACGAGGCCGCCGACCTGCGCCGGTTCCACCCGCCCGTCGCGGAGGAAGAGCGCCGTGGCCTCGTGTGGATCGGCAATTGGGGCGACGGCGAACGGACGCGCGAGCTGGAGGATTTCCTGCTCCGCCCGGCGCTGGAGACGGGATGGGCGCCCGACGTCCACGTCCACGGCGTGCGCTATCCCGAGGCGGCGAAGGCGATGCTGGCGCGATACGGCGCGGCCTATCATGGCTGGGCGCCCAATGCGGCGGTGCCCGGGATCTTCGCCCGGCATGCGGCCACCGTCCATGTGCCGCGCCGCTATTACGCCGATATCCTGCCCGGCATTCCCACCATCCGCATGTTCGAGGCGCTCGCGTGCGGGGTGCCGCTGGTGTCGGCGCCCTGGCGGGACGAGGAGAACCTGTTCCGGCCGGGCGAGGATTTCCTGATGGCCGCCGACGGCGCGGAGATGGCGCGCCACCTGCGCGCGCTGCGCCACGATCCCGAGCTGCGCCGGAGCCTCGCCGGGCGCGGCCTGGAAACCGTTCGCGCCCGCCACGGCTGCGCGCATCGCGTCGACGAGCTGATCGGCATCGTCGCGTCGCTGCGCCCCGTCCCGGACCTGCTGAGGAGCGTCGCATGAAGATCGCCTTCTACGGATCGAGCCTGCTCTCTTCCTACTGGAACGGGGCGGCGACCTATTATCGCGGCATCCTGCGCGCGCTCGCGGAGCGGGGCTATCGCATCACCTTCTACGAGCCCGACGCCTTCGACCGGCAACGGCATCGCGACATCGATCCGCCCGACTGGGCGCGCGTCGTCGTCTATCCCGCCACCGAAAGCGGGCTGCGCGACGTGCTGGCGCGGGCGGGCGACGCCGACATACTGGTCAAGGCGAGCGGCGTCGGCGTGTTCGACGCCGAATTGCTCGACGGCATCGTCGCGAACGCGGCGCTGCATGCGCTGCGCATCTTCTGGGATGTCGACGCCGCCGCGACGCTCGACGAGATGCGGGGCGATCCCTCGCATCCCGTGCGCCGCGCGCTGCCCAACCTGGACATGGTGCTCACCTATGGCGGCGGGCAGCCGGTGGTGGAGGCTTATGAGCGCTTCGGCGCGGCATCCTGCGTGCCGGTCTACAACGCGCTAGATCCGACGACGCATTTCCCGGTGACGCCGGATCCGCGCTTCGCCTGCGATCTCGCCTTCCTCGGCAACCGCCTGCCCGACCGGGAATCGCGGGTCGAGGAATTCTTCCTGCGCCCGGCCGAGGCGCTTGCCGGGCGCGCCTTCCTGATCGGCGGCAGCGGCTGGGACACGAGGCCGCTGCCCGCCAATGTCCGCCATTGCGGCCATGTCTCCACGCGCGAGCACAACGCCTTCAACTGCACGCCGCGCGCCGTGCTGAACATCGCGCGCGACAGCATGGCGCGGACCGGCTTCTCGCCCGCCACGCGCGTCTTCGAGGCGGCGGGCGCGGGCGCCTGCCTGATCACCGACGCATGGGAAGGGATCGAGATGTTCCTGAAACCCGACGAGGAGGTGCTCGTCGCGCGCGACGGCCGCGACGTCGCCGGCCTTCTGGAAGCGCTGACGCCGGAGCGCGCGACGGCGATCGGCCGGGCGGCCCGCGCGCGCGTGACGGCCGAGCACAGCTATGAGCGGCGCGCCCGGCAGGTCGACCATATCTTCCGCCGGCACCTCACGAGCTGGCAGGTGCCGGCATGAGGCTCGTCGTCCTCGGCCTCAGCCTGTCCTCCTCCTGGGGCAACGGCCACGCGACGACCTATCGGGCGCTGCTCAAGGCGTTCGCGGCGCGCGGCCACGACATCCTGTTCCTCGAACGCGACGCCCCCTGGTATGCGTGCCACCGCGACCTTCCCGTGCCCGGCTATTGCGCGCTTTCCTTCTATGGCGACATGGAGGATCTGCGCCGCCGGCACCTGCGGGAGATCGCGGGCGCCGACGCGGTGATCGTCGGTTCCTACGTGCCCGACGGCGTGGCGGTGGGGCGGCTCGTCCAGGAATATGCGGGCGGCGTCACCGCTTTCTACGACATCGACACGCCGGTGACGCTGGCCAGGCTGGGCCGGGGCGATTTCGAATATCTCTCGCCCGATCTGGTCCCCGGCTACGATGTCTATCTCTCCTTCACCGGCGGGCCGACGCTCGACCGGATCGAGCGGCGGCACGGCGCGCGGGCGGCGCGCGCGCTCTACTGCTCGGTCGATCCCGCGCTCTATCCGCCGCTCGACCTGCCGAAGCGCTGGGACCTGTCCTATCTCGGCACCTACAGCCCCGATCGGCAGCCGACGCTCGAACGGCTGCTGATCGGGCCGGCGCGCGCCGATCCGGGGCGGCGCTTCGTGGTCGCGGGCGCGCAATATCCGCCGGAGATCGACTGGCCCGCGAATGTCGAGCGTATCGAGCATCTCCCGCCCGCCGATCACGCCGCCTTCTACGGCGCCTCGCGCTTCACGCTCAACGTCACGCGGGCCGACATGATCGCGGCCGGCTGGTCGCCCTCGGTCCGGCTGTTCGAGGCAGCGTGCTGCGCCACGCCGATCATCTCGGATCGCTGGCCCGGCCTGGACGAGCTGTTCGCGCCGGGATGGGAGATCATGCTCGCCGACGACGGCGCGGCAGTGACGGCGGCGCTCGACGCCGACGCAGGCGCGATCGGCCGCGCGGCGCGGCGCCGGCTGATGGCCGCGCACACCAGCGCCCACCGCGCCGCCGAGCTGGAGGCGTTTCTGGAGGAGGCGGCCGCGGCCCGCGCCGCCCGCCCCTGCGGGCTGAAACGGGCCGGATGATCCTTGTGAACAGCAGCAACAGGAGTTTTCGATGCAGGACGGAACGGACGCACCGATCCTCGTAGCCGGGGGGGCCGGCTTCATCGGCTCCCATCTGTGCAGGGCGCTGCTCGATCGGGGCCATCGCGTCACATGCGTGGACAATCTCCAGACCGGCCGGGCGGTCAACCTGCGCCGGCTGGAACGGGAGGGCGGCTTCGAGTTCATCGAGGCCGACGTCGTCAATCCCCTGCCGCGCGCGCTCACCGGCCCGGCGCGCCGGTTCTCGCGCATCTACAATCTCGCCTGCGCCGCCTCGCCGCCGCAATATCAGGCGGACCCGGAGCATACCATGCTCACCAGCGTCATCGGCACGCATCACCTGCTGCGGCTGGCGGAGGAGAAGGGCGCGCGCTTCCTCCTGACGTCGACCAGCGAGGTCTATGGCGATCCGGAAATGCATCCCCAGCCGGAGGATTATCGCGGCTGGGTGAACTGCACCGGCCCGCGCGCCTGCTATGACGAGGGCAAGCGCGCGGCGGAGGCGATGGCGTTCGACTATGCCCGCATGGGCCGCGCCACGGTGCGTGTCGCGCGCATCTTCAACACCTACGGCCCCCATATGAACCCGGACGACGGGCGCGTCGTCTCCAACCTGATCTGCCAGGCGCTCTCGGGACAGGAGATCACGCTCTACGGCGACGGCAGCCAGACGCGCAGCTTCTGCTACGTCTCGGACATGGTGGACGGCCTCATCCGCCTGATGGAAAGCGACGATGTCGGGCTGGAGCCGGTCAATCTCGGCAATCCGGCGGAACTCTCCGTGCGGGACCTGCTGCAACAGGTGATAGACCTGACGGGCACCACCGCGCGGATCGTGCGCAAGCCGCTTCCGGTCGACGATCCCCGCCGCCGCCGGCCCGATATCGGCCGGGCGCGCCGGCTGCTCGGCTGGCAGCCGCGCGTTCCGCTGGACGAGGGCCTGCCGCGCACCTGCGCCTGGTTCGCGGACGAGATCGGCGCGGCGCACCCGATGCCCGACCGAAAGGCCGAAACGCCAACACAGGTTATTGTGTGACGGACCGGCGGGGCGAAAAATGGCGGAACTGCCGGCCGCGCCGCCGCCTTAGCCCGTCTCCGGCCGGAAGCCATATCGCACATCAACGGATCACCATGCCAGGAGAGCAGAGATGCCCGAAACGACCGAGACTTTGACGCTGGACGACGCGCGGCGCCTCATCGCCGCCGGCGAGGCGAAGGCCGAGCAGATCGGCGTCCCCTACAATCTCGCGGTGGTGGACGCAGGCGGCAACCTCCTCGCCTTCGCCCGGATGGGCGGCGCGTGGCTGGGCAGCATCGACATCGCGATCCACAAGGCGTTCACCGCGCGCGCCTTCGACATGTCGACCGACGATCTTTCCGACATGTCGCAATCGGGCAAGCCGCTGTTCGGCATCAACACGACCAACCATGACAGGATCGTGATCTTCGGCGGCGGGGAGCCGATCAAGAGCGGAGGCCGCGTGATCGGCGCGGTCGGCGCGAGCGGAGGCACCGTCGCCCAGGATATCGAGGTGGTCGGCGCCGCCGCGCGGGCGTTCGAGGCCGAATAGAACGGGAGGCGGGCAAGTCAACGGAACATTATGCCCGCCGCCTTGTTTCCATCCGCGAAAACAAGGGGAGAGCGATGGCGCAAGTCATCCCATATTGCGGACTTGCTCCGCTGCCGGGAAATCTCGTCGAGCGCTTCAATTTTGATCCGGTCCTGATCGGCTCCCTCCTTCTGATCGCGGGAATACATCTCTACCTTGTCCGGCGGGATCGTTCCGCCCGCTTTCGCGCGGGCCTCGGCTGGGCGGCGGCGGCGGCGGCCTTCCTCTCGCCGCTCTGCGCGCTTTCGGTTTCGCTGTTCGCGGCGCGGGTGGGGCAGCACATGCTCCTGCTGCTCGTCGCGGCGCCGCTGATCGCGGGGGCGACGCCGTGGACGGAATCGCATCGGTCGCCCTGGCCGGCGACGATGGCCTTCTTCGCCGCCTTGTGGTTCTGGCACATGCCGATGCCCTATGACGCGACCTTCCGCTCGGATGCGGTCTACTGGTCGATGCATGTCACGCTGTTCGGATCGGGCATCTGGCTGTGGCATGCGCTGCTGGGCCACGCTCCCGGGCGGGCGGCCGCGATGCTGGCCGCCGGCACGCTGACGTCGATGCAGATGAGCCTGCTCGGCGCGGTCCTCACGCTGTCGTCGCGCGCGTTCTTCGCGCCCCATTATTTCACCACGCAGGCATGGGGCTTCACCCCGCTCGCCGACCAGCAGCTCGGCGGGGCGTTGATGTGGGTGCCGGGCTGCCTGCTGTTCCTGTGGGTGGCGTTGCGTTCCTTCCGCATCCTGTGGTGCGCCCTCGAGCCGGCCGCGACGGCATGAGCGCGACGCCGCTCGATTATCTGAGCAGCGCGGGTAGGCGCGCCGACGTGACCCTGCCGCTCACCTGGTGGGTCCTCGGCGTCTCCGTGGCCGTGTGCGTCATCATCGCGGCGCTGCTGTGGCTCGGCATACGGCGCGCGCGCGCCACGGGGGGCGCCGCCGAGACGCGCGCCACCCCCGTCGAGCGGCCTTCGGACGGGCTGCGCTGGATCACCGTCGGGCTCGCCATATCGGCGGTGCCGCTGCTCGCCACGCTGATCTGGACGATGGCGGCGCTGGCGCAGATTTCCGGGCCGCCGCGCCGGCCGGGACTGACGATCGACGTCACCGGCCATCAATGGTGGTGGGAGGTCCAGTATCAGGGCGCCGAGCCATCCGACACCTTCACCACCGCCAACGAGATCCATATCCCGGTCGGCGTGCCGGTGCTCGTGCGCCTGCGCGGCGGCGACGTGATCCACAGCTTCTGGGTGCCGAAGCTCGCCGGCAAGACCGACGCGATACCGGGCCAGAACAACCTCGCCTGGATCCAGGCGCGGCGGCCCGGCCGCTATCGCGGGCAATGCACCGAATATTGCGGCACGCAACATGCCAGGATGGGCTTCGAGGTGGTCGCCGAGCCGAGGGACGCCTTCGAGCGCTGGCGGACCGCGCAGCTCCAGACCGCGCCGCCGCCCGTCACGCCGGCGCAGGCGCGCGGCCTCGCGCTGGTCTCCTTCCGCTGCGGCCTCTGCCATGCCGTGCGCGGCACCGATGCCGCCTCCCATTACGGACCCGACCTCACCCACCTCATGAGCCGCCGCATGATCGCCGCCGGCATGCTGCCCAACAATGCGGGCACGCTGGCCGGCTGGACGCAGAACCCGCAGGCGCTCAAGCCCGGCACGCTGATGCCGGACCAGCATCTGAGCGGATCGGAACTTGCCGATGTCGGCGCCTATCTGGAGACGCTGAAATGAAGCCGGCCGCCTTCCGGACGCCGGAGATCGGCGACGACAACGGCGTGCTGCGCGCGCGCCTCCATGCGATCTGGGAGACGCAGCCCGGCTGGCGCGGCTGGCTTTCCACCGTCGATCACAAGGAGATCGGCCTGCGCTACATCGTCACCGCCTTCGTCATGCTGGCGCTGGGCGGGATCGAGGCGCTGGTGATCCGCCTCCAGCTCGCCGGGCCGGACCTGCACCTGCTCACCCCCGATCAATATAACCAGTTCTTCTCGACGCACGGGATGACGATGATCTTCCTCTATGCGTCGCCGATATTGTCGGGTTTCTCCAACTATCTCTGGCCGCTGATCTTCGGATCGCGCGACATGGCGTTTCCGCGCCTCAACGCCTTCAGCTACTGGGTCTATCTCTTCGCCGCGCTGTTCCTCTATTCGGGCTTCCTGATCGGCGCCGGGCCCAATGACGGCTGGTTCAACTATGTGCCCTATTCCGAGAAGGACTATAATCCCGGCCTCAACCAGGATTTCTATGCGCTGGGCATGGTGCTGCTCGGCATATCGACGTCCGTGGGCGCGGCGAACTTCATCGTCACCTTCTTCAAGATGCGCGCGCCCGGCATGTCGATCAACCGCGTGCCGATCTTCGCCTGGGGCACGCTGACCGCGAGCGCCGCCAACCTCGTCGTGGTGCCCGCCGTCAGCCTGGCCTTCTTCCTCCTCTGGCTGGACCGGCAGTTCGCCACCGATTTCTTCCGGCCCGCGGGCGGCGGCCAGCCGCTGCTGTGGCAGCACCTGTTCTGGCTGTTCGGCCATCCGTGGGTCTATGCGATCGTGCTGCCGGCGATGGGCATGGTGTCGGACGGGCTGCCGGTGTTCTGCCGCAGGCCGCTGGTCGGCTATTCGGTCGTGGCGCTCTCCACGATCGCGACGATGATCCTGGGCTTCGGCGTATGGGTCCACCACATGTTCGCGACGGGGCTGCCGGGCCTCAGCATGTCCTTCTTCTCCGGCGCGTCGATCGTCATCACCTTTCCCAGCGCGGTCGCGGTGTTCGCGTGGCTGGCGACGATCTGGACGGGGCGGCCGGTCGTCACCACCGCCTTCCTCTTCTTCGCCTCGATGATCCTCCTCTTCGTGATCGGCGGCGTCTCGGGCTTCATGACGGCGAGCGTTCCGGTCGACTGGCAGCTCACCGACACCTATTTCGTCGTCGCGCACATCCATTATGTGCTGATCGGCATCAACGTCTTCCCCGTGGTCGGCGCGGCCTATTTCTGGTTCCCGAAGATGACCGGGCGGATGATGGACGAGCGGCTGGGGCGCTGGAACTTCTGGACGATGTTCCTGGGCTTCAACCTGGGCTTCCTGCCGATGCACGTCACCGGCCTGCTCGGGATGCCGCGGCGCGTCTACACCTATTCGGACGGCATGGGGTGGGACATATTGAACCTCGTCACCTCGATCGGCAGCTTCGTCTTCGCGATCGGCGTGCTCCTGTTCTTCATCAACTGCTGGAAATCGCTGCGCTCGGGCCCGGCCGCCGGGGACAATCCGTGGGACGGGCCCACGCTGGAATGGGCGGTATCCTCCCCGCCCCCGCCCTATAATTTCGCGGTCATCCCCACGGTCGCCTCGCGCCATCCGCTGTGGGAGGACCAGCTGGAGGAAAGCGTGGCGCGCACGTCGATCCATCGCGGCATGACGCTGGACCAGGCCAAGGAGACGATCGCCACCACCCCGCTGGACGCGCTGCCCGAGCGCATCGTCGAGATGCCGGGCGACAGCTACGCCCCGCTGCTGCTCGCCATCGCGCTGGCGGTGCTGTTCGTGGCGCTGCTGCTGAAGCTGACGGTGCTGGTCGTCATCGCGCTCGCGGCGGTGTTCCTGGCGCTGCTGCTGTGGCTTTGGCCGCGCCGCGAGTTGCTCGAACGCAGGGAGCCCGCCCATGGCTGAGCTGGCATTGGCGACACCCCGGGACCTGCCGGTCGGCCCCATCGGCCGGTCGGGCCTGGGCTGGTGGGGCGTGGCCACGCTGGTCGCCAGCGAGGCGGCGCTGTTCGGCTATCTCCTCTTTTCCTATTATTATATCGGCGCGACGGCGCTGCCGGGCTGGCTGCTGGAGCCACGCCCCAAGCTCCTTCCCGCGCTACCCAACACCATCCTGCTCGTCGCCTCCAGCTTCGTCGCCATCTATGGCGAGAAGGGCGTCGAGAAGAACAACCGGGCGCAGGCGCTGATCGGCCTCGGCGGGGCGATCGTGATGGGCGCGATCTTCGCCGCCGTGCAGGGCTATGAATGGTGGGAAAAGCCCTATCAATTCGGCACGACCAGCTACGCCTCGCTCTATTTCGTCACCACCGGCATCCATATGGCGCATGTGTTCGTCGGGCTGCTGGTGCTCGCCTCGCTGTTCGGCTGGGCGGCGGTCGACTTCTTCTCGCCACGGCGGCGGATCAGCGTCTCCAACGGCGTGCTCTACTGGCACTTCGTCGATGTGGTGTGGCTGTTCGTCTTCACCACTTATTATCTCACCCCCTATCTCGGCTTCGCGCAATGACCGACGACCGGCAGTCCGTCAGCCATCATCCGGCCCCCCGCGCGGACAGGCTGTCGACGGGCATGGCGACGTTCATCCTGTTCACCGGCCCGGTCGCATGGCTGGTGCAGCTTTGCGTGGGCGCGATGCTGCTGAGCTGGCCCTGCTTCCCCGACATGGCGCGGCTGGCGCATCCGATCGCCGGCTATGGCTGGACGCGGCTGGCGGCGCTGCTGATCCTGCTCGGGTGCGCGCTGCTCGCCGCCGTCTCGGGCTTCGTCGCCTGGCGCAAGCTGCGCGAGGTGCGCGACGAGCGCGAGGGGGACGAGGGCGACCTGATCCATATCGGCCACGGCCGCACGCGCTTCACCGCCTTGTGGGGCATGATCCTCGGCTGGGGCTTCGCGGTCGCCACGCTGGCGACGCTCGCGGGATTCGCACTGGTGCCGCGATGCGCCGGCTGATCGCCATCGTCCTTCTCCCGGCGCTGGCCACCGCCTGCCACAAGGGAGGCGACCATGCGGAGGCCAAGGCGCTGATCGCGTCGCATTGCGGAACGTGCCACGTCGTGCCCGGCATATCCTCGGCGGTGGGGACCGTCGGGCCGTCGCTCGCGGGCATCGCGCGCCGCCAGATCATCGCCGGCCGCTTCGAGAACAACCCCGCGACCATGGAGCGCTGGATCATGCACCCGCAGGCCATGCAGCCCGGCGGCGCCATGCCCGAAATGGGCCTGACCGGGGCTCAGGCGCACGCCATCGCCGATTACCTCTACACGCTGGACGGAAAATGATCAGACGCACCGCAACGCTCCTCCTCGCCGCGGCGCCCGCCGCGCTCCTCGCCCAGACGCTTCCCGCGCCGGTGCCCCAGAACGAGGTCTTCACGCGCGAGCAGATCGGGCGCGCGCTGGCGCCGCCGACGCCGGGGGCGGGGCCGACCCTGGCCAATCCCGCCGCCGCGCCGGCGGACGACGGCCAGTGGACGATGCCGGCCAAGAATTATGCCAGCACCCGCTATTCCGCCATGGCCGAGATCACGCCCGCCAACGTGCGCAACCTGCGCACGGCCTTCACCTTCTCGCTGGGCGTGAACAAGGGTCAGGAGGCGGCCCCGATCGTCGCGGACGGGACGATGTATATCGTCACCGCCTATCCCAATTACGTCTACGCGCTCGACCTCACGAAGCCCGGCGCGCCGCTCAAGTGGAAATATGCGCCGAAGCCCGTACCCGCGAGCCAGGGCATCGCCTGCTGCGACGTCGTCAATCGCGGCGGCACCGTCGATCGCGGCAAATATATCTTCAACACGCTCGACGGGCAGACGATCGCGCTCGACGTCA
>Ga0182749_1002594_pt1 | contig 13104 bp, 12 predicted proteins | sample eDN3rd37CKraftMG_FD_128875 | JGI IMG/M metagenome (GOLD analysis project Ga0182749, IMG submission 128875) | Enriched Miracle-Growth compost microbial communities from Emeryville, California, USA - eDNA 3rd pass 37_C Kraft MG (version 2) (version 2) ...
AGGGGATTTCGGTGTGAAGACCACGCCCAAGGGGCCGCGCGTCGACCCGGCGCAGGCTGTCCAGTCACCCGAGCCGCAGGTGATGCCGGTCAAGGGCGTCTCGGCAGAGCTGGCGCTGAGCCAGGAATCCATGCTCGACAAGACCACCGTGGCGAGCACTCCGGGTTTCAGCATGGAAATGGCGGAGGCGCCGACGGCGGTCTACACCGACGGCTTCAAGCAGGGCGCGCCGGTGCCGGACGCGAGGCGCTTCAGCGGCAAGGCCGTGACCTTCCTTTCGCTCGCGAAGTTCGAATGAACCTCCTGGAGCGGGCCCGCGCGCGCTCCATCTCCTCAGCTTAAGCCGCTCCCACCGGGAGCGGCTTTCTGATTTTTAGCGCTTAGCGTTGGCGCGGGGAAACGGCCTGGCGCGCCAGCTCCTCCACGGCGGCCCAGTTGCCGGCCTGAAGCTCCGCATCCGGCGCGACCCATGAGCCGCCGACGCAGACCACGTTGGGCAGGGCGAGATAGTCTCCCGCGTTCTTCGGCGAGATCCCGCCCGTGGGGCAGAAGCGCATGTCGGCGAGCGGGGAGGCGAGGGACTTCAGGAAGGACGCTCCGCCGGCCTGCTCCGCCGGGAAGAATTTCAGGACCCGGTAGCCTTCTTCCCTGAGCGCCATGATCTCGCTCGGGGTCACCGCGCCGGGCAGGAAGGGCACGTTGGAATCTTCGGCCGCGTCGAGAAGCTCCTCCGTCGTGCCCGGAGAAACGATGAACCGTGCGCCGGCTTCCTCGGCCCTGGAAAAATCCTTCTTCGTCAGGATCGTGCCGGCGCCGACGATCGCCTCCGGCACCTCGTCGACGACGAGGCGGATCGCATCCAGCGCTTCCGGGGTGCGCAGCGTGATCTCGATCGCCGGTAGGCCGCCCTTGGCGAGCGCCCTTGCGAGCGGCACCGCATCCGCGAGCCTGTCGATCTTCAGGACCGGGATGACGGGCTGCGCCGTGAGAATTTCCATAAGCTTTTCGGTCCTCTTCTTCATCGCCGGCTCCTATGAACGATGCGGTTCTCTTAGCCTATTCGGGGCAGGTCCTTCAAACCCCGCCGCCGGGTAAATAGAGCGCCTTCCCCGCAAACCACCATCTGGCCTATATCCTTCGTTGTCCCAGCCGGCCACGCTGCGCGGCGAGGGCACCGATCCTCGCCGCCAGCGTGCTGACAAAGGTAGAGCGCAGGGCTGAGGGCGATCAGCCTGCGCCTTGCCGGCCGAAACCCCCGAGCACGCGCCGGCAGAATGCGGCAAAGCTCTGCCAGAGGGACTGAAGGCCGCCACGCGGCGAGGGCTGCTCCAGCGCTCCCATTGTCAGGGGGCCGGCGATGCCGTCCGCCTGAAGCCCGTGGCGGCGCTGGAAGGCGAGCACGGCCGCATTGGTATCCGGGCCGAAGATGCCGTCGGCATCTATGGGGTGGCCTGCGGCGGAAAGAAGCTCCTGCAGATGGGCCACGGCTGCGCCGCGGTCTCCCCTGCGGATGAGCTTCATACTGTCGGAGGTATCAGAGCTTTCCTGGCGCGCATGGCGGCGATAGGCGAGCGCCAGCCGCAGGTGATAGCTGTTGCGGGCAAAGCCGGGGCCGTTGTAACCGCGGGCGAAGGCCGCCCAGTCGTGCCGGCGCAGGGCGTCGGTAAGGCCGGCCTTCTCGATGTAGCGCAGCATGAGGCGGACTTGCCCCTCGATGCCGCCTCGCGCCTCGTCCACCAGCGCCTCAACGCTTGCGTAGCCGAGCCATGCCCAATGGGCGCCCATGACCTGGCCCACCCCCCACGATGTGATTCGTAAGCGGACTTGCGATCGATCGCCGCGGCCTGTTCCAGCATGCGCCAGCGGGCAGCCTGCGACGGCGGGTTCTTCACCGCGCCGGCGGAAGGCGAAGCCAAACCCTCACGGCGGGCGAGCTCCTGCTTTTCGGGTGACAGGCGGCGGTCGAAATAATGTCCCTCGAAGCGGATCAGCGGCTCCTGCCGTCCCTCGACTATCGTGTGGCTTCGCCCGCCGGATTCGACCTCGATCACCGCCATCAGCGTGGCGGGCTCGAGGCCGGCTTTCCCGGCGAGGCCGGCGATAAGATCCATTGTTTCGGCATTGAACATGAGTGGGTCTCCCGGTTTCCTTCTCCCCCATTCTCCGCCGTGCTGGAACGAGGGGGATAAATCCGGGCATGATTTTTTTGATTTCTCCGGCCGGTCTCCAGCCAAGCCACGATAAATAAACGAAAATTGCCGTCCAGTCCTGGATCGAGCGCCGCCGGCCGCCGCCGATTTTATCCCCATTCGCCTCGATGTGCCCGGCCTGCCACTTCTCATCGGGCATGGCACTGCCTACCTCAAGGGTTCATGTCTGCAGGAGAACGCCATGATCGATCCGAAAAAGCTGCTCGAAGGGTTTTTGGGCTCACGCATGCCGGGAGCAGGCTCCCAGCTAGGAGGCCATGCCGACAAACTGACCCAGTTCGCCAAGAACAATCCGATGGCCGCAGGAGCGATCGTGGCGGCCTTGCTCGGAACGGGCACGGGGCGGAAGCTTGCCAGGAACGCGCTGAAATTTGGCGGAATGGCCGCCATCGCCGGCCTCGCCTACAAGGCCTATCAGGACTATCAGGCAGGCAAGAAGCCGGGCGAGGGCGTGAAGGAGGGAAACCTCCTGCCGCCGCCCCAGGATACCGGTTTCCACCCGGCGGTGGCGCCGCAGGGTGAGGATCAGTTCGCCCTGACGCTGGTGCGCGCCATGATCGCGGCGGCGCGGGCAGACGGGCACATTGACGAGACGGAGCGGCGGAAGATCGCGGAGCGGCTCCATTCGAGCGGCATCGACCAGGAAGTGGAAAGCTTTCTCATGGAGGAACTGGAGCGGCCGGTGGATGTCGATGCGCTCATCGCCGCTGTCCGGACCGAGGAACAAAGGGTGGAACTCTACACCGCATCGCGCCTCGCCATAGAGCCGAAGACGCGCGCCGAGCGTGGCTATCTCGACATGCTTGCGGGCCGGCTCAACCTTCCGGATGCGCTGATCGACCATATCGAGGCGACGGTGGCCGAGACCGTTTCGGTCTGAGGGGGCGGCGAGTCTCCGGGCGAAGGAATCTGGATCACTCGCTGATAGGTTTCGCCCCTTCGCGCCCCCCTCTGTCCTGCCGGACATCTCCCCCACAAGGGGGGAGATCAGCTGTCACCATGTCCTCGCTCGTTCTACCGCGTTTGTGATTAGCGAAAGTCATTGCGCAAGCCAATCTCCACCCTTATGGGGGAGATGTCCGGCAGGACAGAGGGGGGCGCCGTAGGGCTCTGCTTTGAAGCGGTCCTCCCTGCCAAGCCGCTTGCCAATAGCGGCGGCTCGGGCATAAGGTGCAGCCGCATCGCCGCTGGCGGTGCGGGCGGCAGTGATCGGCCGCCTCTGCGTCAAGGTTTGGGCCGCATCCGGGGCGCGGATGCCGGTATCCACCCACCATCACGTCCTGTTTCGAAAACCCGCGCGTTCACGCGCGCGGCCGCCATTGGAGGATGTGTTGTCCAGAATCTTTCTTGCTTTTTTGCTTGTGCTCGCGGCGTTCCTTCCCGGCAACACCCTGGCACAGGAACGCATTACCGTCTTTGCCGCCGCAAGCCTGAAGGAGGTGATGGATCGTGCCAGCGCTGCCTTCAAGGAGGAGAGTGGCACGGAGGTCGTCGTCTCGCTCGCGTCGAGCTCGGTGCTGGCGAAGCAGATCGAGGCTGGCGCGCCGGCCGATATATTTATCTCGGCCGACCAGGAGTGGATGGATTGGGTCGCCGAGCTCAATCTGATCCACAATGAGAGCCGCAGGCTGGTTGCGGGGAACGAGCTTGTCATCGTATCCGCCCAACCGGCGCCTACCGGGGCCGGGCCGGAAGAACTCCTCTCCGGGCGCTTCGCCATGGGCGACCCGACCCATGTGCCGGCTGGAACCTACGCAAAGGCGGCGCTGACGAACCTCGGCCTCTGGGACAAGGTGCAGGACCGCGCCGTCTTCGGCGAAAATGTGCGCGTGGCGCTGGAGTTGGCGCAACGCGGCGAAGTGAGCGCGGCAATCGTCTATGGCTCGGACCAGCGGGCGGCAAAGGAGCTTTCGCGGGTTTACACGTTCCCCGCCGACAGCCACCCGCCGGTCGTCTATCCGGCGGCCGCGACCGCGAAGGCAAAGCCTGACGCCGACGCCTTTTTGAACTTCCTCTCCGGAGAGCAGGGGCAGAAGATCTTTCGCGATCTCGGCTTTGCGCCGCCGGCTTTGTAGACGGTTTGATTGAGCTGAGATGTTGGGACCTTCAACACCCCCCTCTGGCCTGCCGGCCATCTCCCCCTCAAGGGGGGAGATTGGCTGTCATCTTGGCTTTCGCCAATCGCTAAGGTTACAGAAGAAGAGCCGAGCCACGCGGCCGGCGCCATCTCCCCCCTTGAGGGGGAGATGGCCGGCAGGCCAGAGGGGGGTGCGAAGGCGCGCCAGCGAGCTTTTTAGTACCTCTAGCCGGTCTCGTGAACGCCATTTCCGTACCGCTCATTCACGCACCCTTCGGCAGGCCTCCGAGGCGGGAGCATGAGCGAGGCGGAAATCGAAATCCTCCTGCTTTCGGCCAAGGTGGCCCTTGCCGCCACGGCTTTCTCCATCGTGCCTGCCTTCGCCGTGGCCTGGCTTCTCGCGCGCGGGCGGTTTGCCGGAAAGGCGCTGCTTCAGGCGGTGGTCACGCTGCCGCTGGTGCTGCCGCCGGTCGTCACCGGCTATGGCCTGCTCGTCCTCTTCGGTTCGCGCGGGCCGCTTGGGCGCTTTTCTGAAAGTGTCCTTGGTATCGGCTTTGCCTTCCGTTGGACGGGAGCTGCGCTTGCGGCGGGGGTGATGGCCTTTCCGCTGCTCGTCCGCCCGATCAGGCTTTCGCTGGAAGCCATCGACAAGGGGCTTGAGGAGGCCGCCTCGACGCTGGGCGCCTGGTGGCCCGTGGTCTTTCTCACCGTCACCCTGCCGCTTGCACTGCCGGGGCTGCTTGCGGGCGTCGTGCTCGGCTTTGCCAAGGCACTCGGCGAGTTCGGCGCCACGATCACCTTCGTCTCCAACATCCCTGGAGAGACGCAGACGCTTTCGCTTGCGATCTACGCGCTCATGCAGAGTCCCGAAGGCGATGCGGCGGCGCTGCGGCTGATCGGGCTTTCCATCATCCTTGCGCTCGGGGCCGTGGTGGTTTCCGAGTGGGTGGCCCGGCGCCTGCAGAGGAGGGCGTAGTGGAGACGCTCGAGGTCGACATCACCGGAAAGGCGGGCACCTTCGCCATTTCGGCGCAGTTTGTTGCCGAACCGGGCGTGACCGCGCTCTTCGGCCGCTCGGGCGCGGGGAAGAGCACGATCCTCAAGATGATCGCCGGCACGGCAAGGCCCGAAAAAGGCCGGATCGCCGCGGGCGGGCGCGTGTTCTTCGATGGCGCGGCGGGCATCAACCTGCCGCCGCGGGCGCGGGGCATCGGCTTCGTGTTCCAGGAGGGACGGCTGTTTCCGCACCTCTCCGTGCGGCGGAACCTCACCTATGCGCGCTGGGCAGGGCGCAGGGCAGGGAGCCGGGCGCTGGACGAGGTGGTGGCGCTTCTGGGGCTCGAAGCCCATCTCGACCGCCATCCGGAGACGCTTTCGGGCGGCGAGCGCCAGCGGGTCGCGATCGGCCGCGCCCTGCTGGCGGATCCGCAGATACTGCTCATGGACGAGCCGCTTTCTTCGCTCGACCGGGAGAGGCGCGGGGAGATCCTTCCCTATCTCGAAGCGGTCGCCAACGAGACGCGCATACCGGTGCTTTATGTGAGCCATGACACCGACGAAGTGGCGCGGCTGGCGGACCGGGTGGTGGCGATCGAGGACGGGCGGGTGCGCGCGATCGGCACGGCGGCGGAAATCCTCGGCCGATCGCCGGGCGGGGACCAAGACCGCTTCTCGATCCTGGAAGGCCGGGTCATCGAAGTGGATGCCCGTTACGGCACCGCGACGGTTCAGGTGGGCGGCGGGACGATCGAGCTTTCCTCGGAGAGCCTGGCGCTGGGAAACAGCGTGCGGCTGCGGATGGACGCGGCTGATATCGCGCTTGCCACCGCCGCGCATGACGGTCTTTCGATCCGCAACCAGCTTCGGTGCGAGGTCAGGGCGGTCGAGCGGCGCGGGAATTCGGCTGACGTGATACTTGCTTTCGGCGACGAGCTTCTCCTGGCGCGGATCACCGCCAAATCCGCCGACGCGCTTGGGTTGACCGAGGGATTGCAGGTGATCGCGCTGGTGAAGGCGGTCTCAATCGAGCGGGCGAGACTGCTACCCTAGATTGCATTTACCAGACAGAGGCGGGAGGAGACTCCCCCAGGGTTGCTGCCGTTAACCATTTGTTAACAAAGCTGAGGCATGATGCATCATGTCGAATCGGCTTTCCTCCTCCCAAGCAGGTTCGCATCGGGGCGGCCTCAGTGCCGCCCCAACTGCTTTCAGCGGCACCAGCTGAAAGCGTCAGCGCGGGTTCTTCGCCAGAAAGTCACCCATGCGGTCGATGGCGCGCAGGATGTTCTCCTCCGAATTGGCGTAGGAGAGGCGGATATAGCCTTCGCCGAGGATGCCGAAATCCGGGCCGCCGATGAGCGCCACGCCGGCCTCCTCGAGAAGGGCGGTGGCAAGATGCTTGGCCTTCCAGCCCGTGGCGCGGATGTTCGGGAAGGCATAGAAGGCGCCCTTGGGAGTGAGGCAGGTGACGCCGGGGAGCCCGTTCAGGCCTTCGACCACCAGCTTCCGGCGCGAATCGAAGGCACGCATCATCTTTTCCACATCGTCCTGCGGACCGTCGATGGCGGCGATGCCGGCAAATTGCGCCGGGGCGTTGACGCAGGACCAGCAGTTGACGGCGAGCTTGCGCACATGGCCGTAGAGACGGTCGGGCCAGATGGACCAGCCGAGGCGCCACCCGGTCATCGCCCAGGTCTTCGACCAGCCGTTGAGCACGATGAGGCGGTCGCGGATCTCGGGGAAGGTGAGGAGGGAGGTCGCCTTCTCGCCGTCATAGGTCATGACGTCGTAGATCTCGTCGGAGAGGATCGCCACCTGCGGGTGCGCTTCGAGCCCCTTTACGAGCCTGGCGATCTCCTCGCGCGGGGCGATGCCGCCAGTGGGGTTCGCCGGCGAGTTGAGGATGAGAAGCCGCGTCTTCGGCGTGATCAGGGAGAGCGTTTCCTCCGCGGAGAAGGCAAAGCCGTTCTCCTCGCGGATCGGCACCGGCACGGGCTTCGCCCCGGTGAACTCGATCATGGAACGGTAAATGGGGAAGCCCGGATCGGGATAGAGGATTTCGGCGCCGGACTCGCCGAACATCATGATCGCGGCGAACATGGTGGGCTTGCCACCCGGAAGGATCATGACGCTCTCGGGGGAAACTTCCACGCCCGTGGTGGCCAATGTGCGGCGGGCCACGGCCTCGCGGGCGGGCAGGATGCCGGTCGCCGGCGTGTAGCCGTGCTGGCCGTCGCGCAGCGCCTTCACCGCGGCTTCCACAATGTGCTCCGGCGTGCGGAAATCAGGCTGGCCGATGCCGAGATTGATGATGTCGCGGCCCTGATGGGCGAGTTCCGTCGCTCGCGCCAAGACGGCGAAGGCGTTCTCCTCGCCTAAACGATCAAAGGCGGCTACGGTCTGGAGCATTGGGCGTTTCCGTCTGGTCCTGTTGTTTCGAGGGCGCTTTTGTGAGGCTTTATGCCGAAAACGTCAATCAAGGTTCGATCGTGAGAAATCTGGCAAACTGGACCCCTCGGCCTCTGCCCGCCCGCGCGCCGCTGGCCGGGCGCTATGTCCGACTCGAGCCGCTTGATCCAGCGGTGCATGGAGACGGGCTCTTCGCCGTCTCCCGCGTGGCGGATGTGGCGGAGCGTTTTCGCTGGCTGGGCGATTATCCGCCGGAGGGCCGCGAGGCGTTCCAGCCTTGGCTCGTAAAGGCTTCATCGGGCGACGACCCGCTTTTCTTCGCCGTCATCGATGCGGCGACGGGGAAGATTGGCGGGCGGCAGGCTCTGATGCGCATCGACGCGGCAAACGGGGTGGCGGAGATCGGCAACATCTACTGGGGGCCGGAGGTGGCGAGGACGAGGCTTGCGACGGAGGCGTTGTTCCTCTTCGCGCGGCATGTGTTCGATGATCTGGGCTACCGGCGCTTCGAGTGGAAGTGCAACGACCGCAACGAGCCTTCCAAGCGGGCGGCGCTGCGTTACGGCTTCCGTTTCGAAGGGATTTTCCGCCAGCACATGGTGGTGAAGGGCGAGAACCGCGACACGGCATGGTTCGCGATGCTCGACCATGAATGGCCGGCAATCCGCCGCGCCATGGAACTCTGGCTTGCACCGGAAAATTTCGATAGCAACGGACAGCAATTGGAACGGCTCGAAATTTTCAGGGAAAGAGCGCGTGGAGACGAGATTTAGGCAGAGCTCCGCCAAAGGCGGGCGGACATGAACGAGAACCGCGGAGCCATCATCGCCGCCGTGCTCATCCTGATCGGATTCGGCATTGTCGGCTTCCTGATGCCGCGGATCATGCTGTGGGTGGGGAACTACTCGACCGCCGCCGCGGGCGTGATCGCGGCGGCCTTCGTGGCGGCATTCTTCCTGGTCTTCTGGCTGCGGGCGCGCAGCCAGAGGCGCAAAGGGAAATAACCCCGGCTTTCAGGCGGCGGCAGCCAGCTTCCGCCCCGCCGGCTGCAGCACTCCCCGCGCTCCGTCGAGTGCGCCGGCGGCGAGTTCCAGCGCAAGGAAGCGCTCCTTCTCGTAGGGGCCGGGCATGGCAAGCCGGTCCGTCTTTTCCGCCGAAAAGCCGAAGCGGGCATAGTAGGGCGCGTCACCGACGAGCAGGATCGCCCCGTGGCCCAGGCGGGCGGCTTCCCCGATCGCGTGCCGCATGAGGGCCGAGCCGATGCCGGCGCTTTTCTGGGACGGCTCCACGGCGAGCGGCCCGAGCAGGAGAGCAGGCGCGCCATCATGGCCAAGCCGTACGTTCCACAGGCGCACGGTGCCGACGAGCGCGCCTTCGGCGCTGCGGGCGACGAAGGCCAGGCCTTCGGCCGGCAGCCGGCCGCGGCGCAGCTTCTCCGACGACTTGCGCTTGCGCTTCGGGCCCATGGCGCGATCGAGCAGCGCCTCGCGCGCGGGCATGTCGGCGGGCGCTTCGAGCGCGATCGAGAAAGCGGCGATCTTCTCCGGCCCTGCGGGCGGGAGTTCATGAAAAAGGGTGGTTTTGACGGCGTGCTGGGACATTGCCCCAATCCTTCACGAAAGACGGATATCCATGAATGATCCGGCGCGGAGAGGCCCGCGCAGGCTGATCCGAGAAGCTGTCCGCTGCTCTCCTTTGGCGCATTTGTGCTACGCCGGGTGATGACACCCGGCTGCAAAATGCTCTAGATCACGTAGGATCGGAGCGGCTCGAAGCCGTTGAAGGCCACCGAGGCGTAGGTCGTCGTGTAGGCGCCCGTGCCTTCGATCAGCACCTCGTCGCCGATCGTGAGCGAGACCGGGAGAGGGTAGGGCGTCTTCTCGTAGAGCACGTCCGCCGAATCGCAGGTGGGGCCGGCGAGCACGCAAGGCGCGGTCTCGCCGCCATCGTGGCGGGTCACCAGCGGGTAGCGGATCGCCTCGTCCATGGTTTCGGCCAGACCGCCGAACTTGCCGATGTCGAGATAGACCCAGCGCACATTGTCGTTGTCGGCTTTCCTGGAGATGAGCACGACTTCCGACTTGATGACGCCGGCGTTGCCGACCATGCCGCGGCCCGGCTCGATGATCGTCTCGGGGATGCGGTTGCCGAAATGCTTCCGGAGCGCGGAGAAGATCGCCTGGCCATAGGCCTGCGCCGCCGGCACGTCGCGCAGGTAGCGCGTCGGGAAGCCGCCGCCCATGTTGACCATCTTGAGCGCGATGCCTTCCTCGGCCAGCGCGGCAAAGACCATGCGGGCGTCGTTCAGCGCGCGATCCCAGGCGGAAAGATCCGTCTGCTGGGAGCCCACGTGGAAGGAGACGCCGTAGGGATCGAGGCCGAGCTGCCTGGCGCTGCGCAGGACGTCGACGGCCATGGCAGGCACGCAGCCGAATTTGCGCGAGAGCGGCCATTCGGCGCCGGCCCCGTCCGTCAGGACGCGGCAGAAGACGCGCGAGCCCGGGGCAGCGCGCGAGATCTTCTCCACTTCCTCGATGCTGTCCACGGCGAAGAGGCGGATACCCAGCGCGAAGGCACGGGCGATGTCACGCTCCTTCTTGATCGTGTTGCCATAGGAGATGCGGTCGGGCGTGGCACCCGCGTCGAGCGCCATCTCGATCTCCGTGACGGAGGCCGTGTCGAAGGACGAGCCGAGCGAGGTCAACAGGCGCAGGATTTCCGGCGCCGGATTGGCCTTCACGGCATAGAAGATCCTGGAATCCGGCAGAGCCCGCTCGAAGGCGAGGTAATTTTCGCGCACGACATCAAGATCGACGACGAGGCAGGGGCCGTCGGGTCGTCGGGTGGCGAGAAAGTCGAGGATGCGCTGAGTTGCCATCGGTTTCTCCATCGTCGCGGCCTGCTAGCCGCCAAAGAAGCTCAAGCTCTGCGGGAGAGGCGCAAGGCCGCCCGCGGTGGACAAAGGATGCGCCTGTTGCGTTGCCGCGGCCGGAGGGTGGAGATCACCGGACCGTTTGACGCGCCTTGCGCATTGCGATGAGCTTCCGCCGCAAGGCGAATGCTCGCTTTGTCTGCCTCAGCTTTGGATGGGAAAACCCTCCGCACTGCCGGCAATGAAGGTGTGCCTCTTCAGTAACCCCGGTCTTTGGACAACCGGCAGACACCAGAAAGGCCCGCACCGTCGTTGCTTCAAGATGTCCTCGATCTTCGGTTGGCCGTAAGATCGACTGGAGCGGTTAGGTCCAGGTACCGTACCGGTTTCCTCGCCATTTCGAGGCCCGGCGGACACCCACAGGCACGTGCGACTTTGGGCAAGGCGGGATATAGGCGCGTTCATCGTCATAATCAACGCCAAATTGGACCATGCTTGAAAAATCTCCCGCATGCGCCGATTGTCTGGCGACTCGCCAGAGGAGGATCGCCATGACGGGCACGCGGGACAGTCTGAATGCATTCCTGGACTATCCGGACGTGGCGGTGCCCTCGTCGCCCACCGGGCTCCTTCGCGGGGTCCCGTTCGGGGTGAAGGACATCTATGATGTGGCCGGCTATCCGACGGGCTGCGGCAACCCGCAGAAGGAAGCGGAATGCGTGCCGGCGACCAGCTCGGCCCCGGCAATCCAGGCCCTGCTCGACGCTGGCGCGGTCTTCACGGGCAAGACGCAAACGGACGAGCTTGCCTTTTCCATGATGGGAATGAACGCGCATTTCCCCCCGCCGGTGAACCCCAGGGCGCCGGAGCGCGTGGCGGGAGGCTCCTCCTCAGGATCGGCGGCGGCCGTGGCGGGAGGAATCGTCGATTTCGCCATCGGCTCCGACACCAACGGATCGGTGCGGATACCGGCCTCCTTCTGCGGGCTGATCGGCCTTCGCACCACCCACGGGCGAATCAGCATGGAAGGCGCGATGCCTCTTGCGCCATCCTTCGATACGCTGGGCTGGTTCGCGCGCGATGCCGGCACTTACCAGGCCGTGGGCGAGGTTCTGCTCGGCGAGGACTCCCATCGGGAAACATTGCGCATGCCGCTTCGAATCAGCGCCCTCGAAACACGGTTCTTCAGTGACGCGGAGGACGAAGCCTATGGCGAGATGCTCGGGCGCGTGCTCGACCATTTCGGCAGGTCGGCCGCGTTCCTCGCGCTTCCTGGCGAAATTGAGGACCTCTACGAGTGTTTCCGGCAGATCCAGGCCTCTGAGGCGTGGGCTTCGCAGGCGTCGTTTCTTTCGGGGCAGGACAGGGCGCTGGGGCCTGGCGTGAAGGAACGCTTTGCCTATGGCCGCTCGATCAGCGAAGCGACCGTGGAGGAGGCAAGAAAGAGGCGGCGCGAATTCCAGGCCGATTTCGCGGCGCTGATGCGCTCCGACATGGTGGTTGTGATGCCGACGCAGCCTTCGGCCGCGCCGCTCAAGATCGCCACCTTGGAGGAGCAGGAGAGTTACCGCCACAAGGGCCTGGCGCTCACCTGCATTGCCGGCCTGCTCGGCTGGCCGCAGATATCGATACCGTTGGGGGAGGTGCACGGGGCGCCGTTCGGCATCTCCCTTCTCGGACCGGCGGGCAGCGACCGCCAGCTTATCCGCCTCGCCGCCGAAATCCTCGCCGGCGCATAGTTCCCAACAGGCCCTGGATCCATGGATACACTCACGCGCATGCGCGCTTTCATCCAGGTGGCGGAAGCGGAAGGGTTTTCGGCGGCTGCGCGCAAGTCCGGCCGGTCGAAGGCGCTGCTTTCCAAATATGTGCGGGAGCTGGAGGATGAGCTGGGGGCGCTGCTGCTCAACCGCACGACCCGGAAGTTCTCGCTCACCGAGGCGGGGCAGCTTTATTATCAACGCGCGATCGAACTGGTGCGCGAGATCGACATGCTTTCGGAAACCGTGCGCGAATCGGCAAGCGATATTCGTGGACGCATAAAGCTTTCCGCGCCGCGCACTTTCTCGGATGCGCCGATCGGCCAATCGCTGATCGACTTTGCCGTTGCCCACCCCGAAATCACGCTCGACATCCACCTCGACGACCGGATCGTGGATCTTGTGGAGGAGGGATTCGACCTTGCCATACGAATCACCCGGCTCAACGATTCCTCTCTGATCGCACGGCGGCTCAGCCCCTTCCGCCTGCCGCTCTGCGCATCTCCGGCGCTGATCGAAAAACACGGTGCGCCGAAGCATCCGCGCGAGCTGCAGGATTTGCCGTGCATCATCGACACCAATGGCCGCTATTTGTCCAACTGGCCCTTCGCCGGCGCCAATGGCGAGGCCATCAGCGTATCCGTCACCGGCCCGATGGAGGTGAACAGCCCGCTTGCCGCGCGCGCGGCCGCACTTTCCGGGCTGGGCTATGCCACCCTGCCTGACTTCATCGCCGAACCCGACCTGGAAAGCGGCAGGCTCGTTGCCGTGCTGGAC
>Ga0182749_1002595_pt1 | contig 13102 bp, 13 predicted proteins | sample eDN3rd37CKraftMG_FD_128875 | JGI IMG/M metagenome (GOLD analysis project Ga0182749, IMG submission 128875) | Enriched Miracle-Growth compost microbial communities from Emeryville, California, USA - eDNA 3rd pass 37_C Kraft MG (version 2) (version 2) ...
CGGACGCTTTCTCATCCATGGTGAGCGAGCTTGCCATCAATACCGTATCGCAGCTCCGGCAGGCGGAAACCCTTTCACTGAAAGCCCTCGAGGGCGATGCCGACACACGCGCCGTGGTCGACGCCGTGATGGACGCCGAGCAGTCGCTGCAGGCGGCGATCGCCATTCGCGACAAGATCGTTTACGCCTATCTCGAAATCAGCCGCATGGCGATCTGAGGAGCCTCGCAGATGAAAGCCCTTTCCATCGCCGCGACCGGCATGTCCGCCCAGCAGACCAATCTGGAGGTCATCGCCAACAACATCGCCAACATCAATACCACCGGCTTCAAGCGGGCGCGCGCCGAGTTCTCGGACCTGCTCTATCAGGTGGAGCGCCTGCAGGGCGTGCCCGAGCGAGCGAACCAGAACATCGTGCCCGAAGGCGCCAATATCGGCCTCGGCGTCAAGACGGCGGCAGTACGCAACGTGCATGTCCAGGGCTCGCTCACCAACACGGGAAACAAGCTGGATCTCGCGCTAGTGGGTAAGGGGTGGTTCCAGATCGAGGGCGCGGACGGCGAGCCGCTCTACAGCCGCGCGGGAGCCTTCAACACGAACGCCAATGGCGAGCTCGTCACCGTCGACGGGTTTCCGGTCATGCCCGCGATAAACATCCCTCCGGATGCGGTGGAGGTGATCGTCAACAAATCCGGTCAGGTCTTCGCGCGCATCGACGGGCAGAACGCCCTGCAGGAGCTGGGCCAACTCACGCTGGCGAACTTCTCGAACGAGGCGGGGCTGGCGCCGATCGGAAACAACCTCTTCCGCGAAACGGCGGCATCCGGCCCGGCCACGCTCGGCGTGCCCGGCGACCCGGGCTTTGCGACGGTGGAGCAGGGCTATCTGGAAGCTTCCAATGTCGACCCGGTCAAGGAAATCACCGAGCTGATCTCGGCACAGCGGGCCTACGAAATGAACTCCAAGGTCATCACAGCGGCCGACGAGATGGCTGCGACCGTGACCCAATCCATGCGGTAACAAATGCGCATCGGCTTTCTCACGCGTCGGATTTTTGTGGCGGGATTCCTTGCGGCTCTGCCATTGGCGCAGGCCGCCGCACAGGAGGTGGTCGTCGTCCCCACGCGCGTGATCTATCCGGGCGAAACGGTTTCGCAGGACGCCTTGCAGGAGATGATGCTGCAGCGGCCTCCACGAGGTGCAACCGCAATTGCCCGCTCGCCCGCAGATCTGGAAGGCAAGGTCGCCCGCCGCACGCTGCTGCCGGGCAGGCTGGTGCCGCTTTCATCGATCCGCGACCCCTATCTGGTGGAGCAGGGCTCCACGGTGACGGCCGTTTTTGCCGAAGGTGCGCTCACCATCTCCATCCTCTCGGTGCCCTTGCAGCCGGGGGCTGCCGGCGACCTCATCAAGCTGCGCAACGTGGACAGCGGCGCCGTCTTCACCGGCATTGTCATGCAGGACGGCACTGTCAAGGTCGGCGCATCATGATCTTCAGGGCGGCCCTGTCGGTGCTGATGCTCCTTGCGGCCGTGCTCCCCGCTCCGGCAGGCAAGACCCAGATCAAGCATATCGCCCAGTTGCAGGCCGCGCGGGACAACCAGCTCGTGGGCTACGGGCTGGTGATCGGACTGAACGGCACCGGCGACAGCCTGCGGAACGCTCCCTTCACCGAACAGTCGATGCGGGCGATGCTGCAGAACCTCGGCATCGCCTCCGAAGGCGGGCGGGCGCGTGCGGAGAATGTCGCCGCGGTCATCGTCACGGCCAATCTGCCGCCCTTCGTCCAGTCCGGTGCACGGATAGATGTCACCGTTTCGTCGCTCGGCGATGCCACCTCCCTTGCTGGCGGGACTTTGGTGATGACGCCGCTGCGTGCTGCCGACGGCGAAATCTATGCGGTCGCTCAAGGGTCAGTCATCGTGTCCGGCTTCAACGCCCAAGGCCAGGCGGAGACGCTCACTCAGGGCGTCCCGACCTCGGGGCGGGTTCCGAATGGCGCAATCATCGAGCGCGGCGTGGCCGCCTCCTTCGATGACCTCTTGGCGCTGACCCTGCAGCTTAGGAATCCGGATTTCTCGACGGCGGTGCGCATCGCGGATGCGGTCAATGCCTACACCAGCCGACGGTTCGGCGCGCGGCTCGCCAGCGAGCAGGATTCGCGAACCGTCATCATCAAGAAGCCGAAAGATATCTCTGCCGCGCGGTTTTACGCCGAGATCGAAAACCTGCCGGTGGATGTGGACGCGCCGGCCCGCGTCGTTGTCGATGAGCGCACGGGAACGGTGGTCATCGGGAACGACGTCCGTATTTCACGCGTGGCGATCAGCCACGGCGCCCTCACGGTTCGCGTCACGGAGATGCCGCGCGTCGTTCAGCCCGAACCCTTCTCGCGAGGGGAGACGGCGGTGGAACCGTATACCGTCATCGACGCCACCCAGCCCGACGCCAGCGTAGCCGTGCTCGACGGGCCGGACCTGCAGACGCTCGTCTCCGGCCTCAACCGGCTCGGCGTCAAGCCTGACGGCATCATTGCGATCCTGCAAGGCATCAAGTCCGCCGGTGCGCTTCAGGGCGAACTGGTTCTGCAGTAGGAGGATGGAAGTTATGCACCTCCTTGGAAACGACAATGGCTGGTTTGCCGGCTTGCGCATCGTCACACTTGCCGCAGCCCTGCTCGCTCCGGGAACAGCAACCTTTGGTACGGCGGAAGCAAATGCACAGGCTGCGCAGGACGAGGTGCAGCGCTTCTGCACGAACATCGCCGACGAGGCGCGCGACAGGCGCTATGCATTGCAGGCCGAACAGCTCGAAAAGCTGAAAGGCGAAGTGGACGAGCGCATTGCCGCCCTGGAGAAAAAGCGCAGCGAGTATGAGGATTGGCTGGCGCGGCGCGAGGCCTTCCTTGCCAAGGCCGAAGACAATTTGGTGCAGATATACTCCAACATGCGGCCGGACGCGGCCGCCGAGCGGCTCGCCGACGTTCGTATCGAGCTTGCGGCGGCGATCCTGATGAAACTCGAGCCCCGCACGGCCGGTATCATCCTGAACGAGATGAACAGCAAGGCGGCCGCAGCGCTTACCGGCATCATGGCGAGCGCCGCTCGTCCGGAGGACCCTTCATGAACAAGGTCGCGGGAATAGCCTGTCTGATCGCGGGCTTCGCGCTGGCGGGCTGCACGACGACCGAGGAAATCGGCAGGCCGCCGACGCTGTCACCCGTGGGTTCAGGCGCCGAACCCACCGCCTTGCAGGCCTATCATTATCCGGACAGGCGGCAGCCCTCCGTCAGCCGCTATTCCCTCTGGAGCGATCGTCAAAGTCGTCTCTTCACCGATCCCAGGGCATTGGAGGTGGGCGATATCCTGACGGTGGTCATCTCCATCAACGACGAAGCCCGCTTCAAGAATGAATCGGAGCGCTCGCGCCAGGCCAATCGCAATCTCGGCCTTGCCGGGTCCTTTGCCATCGGAAGCGCCACCGGATCAGCCGAAGCGGACGCCGATATCGGCTCCGGCACCTCGACAACGGGTGCGGGGGAGATCGAGCGCTCGGAGGACATGAGACTGGTGGTTGCGGCCATCGTGACGGAAAGACTTCCGAACGGCAATCTCCGCATCTCCGGCACCCAGGAAGTGCGTGTCAACGCGGAACTCCGGGTTCTCACCATTGCGGGAATTGCGCGGCCCGCGGACATCGGCCCGAACAATACGATTTCCTATGAAAGGATCGCCGAAGCGCGCATCTCCTATGGCGGCCGTGGCCGGCTGACCGAGGTGCAGCAGCCTCCTTACGGGCAGCAGTTCCTCGACACCGTCCTGCCGTTCTAACCGAGGCGCATGCCTATGGCTCTCGTCGCTCAACCCGAGGAAAAGAAAAAAGGCCAGCCGCTCGGCATACAGGCGGCGGCCCTTCTGGCGGTAACGGCGCTTGCTGCGGGCATGGGATGGCTCACAGGCGGCTACCTGGAGGAGCGCAGCGCGTCCACGCAGCCGGAAAATGCCGCAAGCGGCGGCGCCCTGCCGACGGAAAGTGGAGCCGGCGAAGCCGATGGCGAGGCGGCTGCCCCTTCAAGTATCGTCACGCTGGACCCCATCACCACGAATCTTGCTGAGCCGACTAACATCTGGGTGCGGACGGAACTGGCGGTCGTCTTCGAAGGCGAGGCCGACCCAGTGCTCGCGCGCGCCATTCATCAGGATCTCTTCGCCTATATCCGGACGGTGAAACTCAAGCAGATCGAGAGCGCCAGCGGGTTTCAGCACCTGAAATCGGATCTCCTCGAACGCGCGCGTATCCGCAGCGAAGGCCGGGTGAAGGAAATCCTGATCACGAGTTTCCTCTACGAATGATGCGCATCCTCCTAGCCCTCCTTTTCACGATCATTTCCGGCATCTATCCAGCCGCCGCGCAGACGCTCGATCTGGGCGCGCTCGCGGGACAAGCCAACGGCTCGACGATCGGCTATATCATCCAGCTCTTCGGCCTGCTGACGGTGCTCTCGATCGCGCCGGGGATTCTCATCATGGTGACGAGCTTCACCCGCTTCGTCATTGTCTTTTCCATCCTGCGCACCGGCATCGGCCTGCCCTCCACCCCCGCCAACCTCATCCTGGTGAGCTTGGCCCTGTTCATGACCTTCTATGTCATGGCGCCGACCTTCGACGAGGCATGGAACAACGGCGTCCGGCCTCTCATGAACAATGAGATCACCGAAACGGCCGCCATGGAACGGATAGCCGAGCCTTTTCGCACGTTCATGAACGCCAATGTGCGGGATGAGGACTACACCCTCTTTGCCGACCTCGCCGCCGAGCGGGGAGGCATCCAGGCGTCGATGGATCAGGCGGACCTGCGCGTGCTGATCCCGGCATTCATGATTTCGGAAATCAGGCGCGGATTTGAAATCGGCTTCCTCATCGTCCTGCCCTTTCTCGTCATCGATCTGATCGTCGCCACCATCACCATGGCCATGGGCATGATGATGCTTCCGCCGACGGTCATCTCCCTCCCCTTCAAGATCCTGTTCTTCGTTCTCATCGATGGCTGGAACCTGCTCGTCGGGAGCCTGGTGCGGTCGTTCAGTTGAACCTCTTCTGAAAAAATTTCCGCTAGCCGCCGGCGGTTATCCTTTTGGTAGCAAATCCCCGTCATAAACGCTGCCATGCATGACGGAGTGAGTTCACAGCAACTCACGGCATGAGGCCTCTCCGTCATCGCCGGTAAAGCCCGGTATGTCCCTCGTCAGTTTTGTTTCAGGGGCGTTTATTCCCATGGCTAGCATCAATACCAACGCGTCGGCGATGACGGCGCTGCAGACCCTCAATTCCATCTCCAAGAACATGGCCACCACCCAGTCGCGGATCTCGACCGGCCTGCGCGTGGCGGAAGCATCCGACAACGCCGCCTACTGGTCCATCGCGACCTCGATGAAGTCGGACAACAAGGCGCTGTCCAGCGTTCAGGACGCGCTTGGCCTTGGCGCCGGCAAGCTCGACACCGCCTATACCGGCATCAACGAGGTGATCTCGACGGTCGATCAGATCAAGCAGAAGCTGGTGAACGCACGTGGCGCCAGCCAGGAAGACCAGCAGAAGATCCAGACCGAGATCGAGGCCCTTCAGGACCACATCACCTCGGTGGTGGGCAATTCGAACTATGCCGGCTCCAACATCCTGCAGGATGGCACGGACGTAAACATCGTCTCGTCCTATAACCGCACCGGGACGACCGTTTCGATCGACCAGATCACGATCACTGGCACTTCCGCGCAGGTACTGAGCGATGACGGCTCCGCCGGCATCGTTTCGGGCCTCGTGGCCGCCACGTTCTTCGATGCTTCGGGGGCGGCAGTTGCGGACACCGCGATCGACACCGCCCTCGGCACGGTCGAGACCGCGCTTGCCTCGCTCGCCGAGCAGGCCTCCATTCTGGGCGCCGCCAAATCGCGCGTCGACCTCCAGAAGGATTTCGTGTCCAAGCTTTCGGACGCCATCGACCGTGGCGTCGGCCAGCTCGTGGATGCCGATATGAACGAGGAATCCGCTCGTCTTTCGGCTCTCCAGGTTCAGCAGCAGCTCGGCGTGCAGGCGCTGTCGATCGCCAACCAGAACACGCAGAACATCCTCTCGCTCTTCCGCTAGAGCGCGATGCGTTCCGATTGAATCAGAACGCGCTCTAACGTTTTGATTTAACCGCATGATCTTGTCCGAAAAGTCTGCAACTTTTCGGGATCATGCTCTAAATCGCCGGAACAGAAGAGACCTGAAATTCAGTCGGGCCGCCACAAGCGGCCCGATTTTTTTATCCCGCCTTCAGGTTAAGGAGCCGTTAACCATAAACTTGTACCCATCGTTAACCAAACGCCCGAAGGGCATGGGCAGGCGAAAGGGGCAAGCACGTGGCAAGCATCATGACGAACACCTCTGCGATGGTGGCATTGCAGAGCTTGAAGGCGACCAATAAAGCGCTCGAAATCGTGCAGGGGCGCATTTCCACCGGCTATCGGGTAGCCGAAGCCAGCGACAACGCCGCGTACTGGTCCATTGCCACCACGATGCGGTCCGACAACAAGGCGCTCTCCGCCATACAGGATTCGCTGGGCCTGGGCGCCGGTCGGATCGACACCGCCTATACGGCGATGAACGACGTCATCGAGGCTGTCGACGCGATCAAGACCAAGTTGATCAACGCGCGCAGCGCCAGCGCGGAGAACCAGGAGAAGATCCAGGCGGAGATCGATATCCTGCAGGACCAGATCAAGGCCGCCGCGGTCGGCGCCAACTATGCCGGCACGAACATTCTCGCGACCGATAATGCAGGCCCCCTGGAAGTCGCCGCGTCCTATAACCGCGCTTCGGACGGAACGGTCAGTATCGGCACGATCTCCGTCGATCTTGCGGGCATCACCCTCTTCGCCGCCGATGGCACCACCACCGACGCCACGCAGCATCTGGCGCATGATGTCATGCAGATCGATATCGTGACAAATGGCGACGACGCTTCCATAGACGCCTATTTGGACGACATCGAGACGGCGCTCGCCGCGATGTCCACGGCGGCAGCCAACCTCGGCTCAGCCAAGAACCGCCTCGACCTGCAGAAGGACTTCGTTTCCAACCTCATGGATTCGATCGAACGGGGCGTGGGCCAACTGGTCGATGCCGACATGAACGAGGAATCCACCCGCCTCCAGGCACTCCAGGTGCAGCAGCAGCTTGGTATCCAGGCCCTTTCGATCGCAAACCAGAACGCCCAGAACATCCTGGCGCTCTTCAAGTAGAAGCTATTCCCGGCATTCGGAATCGAAGCGCCTCAGGCGCTTCGAAGGGTTCGCACAAGCTTCGCCTCCTAGGCTGGAAATATGTTCCGCCTGGGAGCGAATGCTTTGCCTGAGCAGCTTCGAACCATACTCGAAAACCTGAAGGCGCTCGGTTCGCGCCGGCTCGCCATGATGGGGGGCATTCTCGCTCTCACCATGGCGCTGGTGACGGGGGGCGCGATCTATCTCAACCGCCCGGCCTATGAGACGCTCTATGTCGGGCTGGAACGGTCGGATGTAAATCAGATCGGCCTCGTGCTGGGCGAGGCAGGCATCAGCTTCGACGTGGTTTCCGACGGGACCGCCGTGCTGGTGCCCGCCGGCAAGACCGCGGAAGCCCGGATGCTTCTTGCCGAGAAGGGCCTGCCTTCGAGCGCCAATGCCGGCTACGAACTGTTCGACAATGTGGGCTCGCTAGGGCTCACCACCTTCATGCAGGAGGTGACCCGCGTTCGCGCGCTTGAAGGCGAGATCGCCCGCACGATCCGCTCGATCGCGGGCATCAAGGCGGCGCGGGTCCACATCGTCATGCCGGAGCGCGGAAACTTCCGGCGCGAAGAGCAGCAGCCCTCCGCTTCCGTCGTCATCCGGACGTCCGGCATCGACGGAGCCGCAAAGGCCGCAAGCATCCGCTATCTGGTTGCGGCAGCGGTCCCGGGCCTCGATGCGGAAAAGGTGACGGTGCTCGATTCATCGGGAACGCTGCTGGCGGCCGGCGACGACCCGGCGAACAACACCGCGCAACGTTCGATCGGCGTCGAACGGACCGTGGAGGCGCAGGTGGAAGACAATATCCGCCGCGCCCTTGCCCCTTATCTTGGCCCCGACAATTTCCGCACCAGCGTCAAGGCGGAGGTCAACACCGACACGCGGCAGGTTGAAGAGGTGATCTTCGATCCGGATTCCCGCGTGGAGCGTTCGGTTCAGATCGTCCGCACGGCGGACAGCGCGACAAGGGAAACGGCGGCAACGCCCACGACCGTCCTGCAGAACCTGCCGCAGGAAGAGACGCCCGCAGCCGAAACGCCCCGCTCCTCGGAAGAGAGCGAACGGCGGGAGGAAACCACCAATTACGAGCTCAACACGAAGCGCATCGCGACCTCCAGCAACGGCTATCAGGTGACGCGGCTCTCGATCGCCGTCGTGGTGAACGAGGGGCGTCTCGCCGCCATTCTTGGCGACGGCGCAGCGCCCGACGCGCTGCAAGCTCGAATCGACGAGATCAAGGGGGTCGTCGCTTCGGCCGCGGGTTTCAACGAGTCGCGTGGCGATGCGATCAATGTGGCGGCCGTGGAATTCGTTGACGGGCTTGATGGCGTCGAAATGCCGGAGCCCGGTCCGCTTGCAGCTCTGGGCCAGCATTCCGGGACGATCATCAACGCACTGGCCTTCGTGCTCGTTGCCTTCCTTGTCACCTGGTTTGGGCTGAGGCCGCTTACAACCGCCCTGGCGCGCGGCCCGGCGAATGACGCATCTGTTGCCGACCAGGCGATCCAGGCATTGCCGCAGGGAATGGAAGCGCAGCTGTCGTTGCCCGCCGCAGGCGCCGCCGACCAAGACGCCGACGGAGCGGGAACCGAGCCGCAATTGAGGATCAAGCCAGCGCCGCAGGCTCGGCTTGCGCGCATGGTCGACCTCAGCGAGGAACGCACCGCTGATATCCTCCGCAAATGGGCGCGGGCGGAAGCGGAGGCCGCAGGCTGATGCCATCCGTTGCACTCGCGGATCTGCTGCCGGACTTTGGGGCGCGAGCTTCAACCGCTCGCAACGCCCCGAATGCCTTTGTGGCTAGGGAGCCAAGTCATCCCCCTGCCGAAAATATCGAGGAGATCGTTGCCCGCCGCGTTGCCGAGGCGGAAGCCGAGATCACCGCCCGCCTCGCCCGCGAATATGAAGAAAAGCTCGATACCGAACGGCGCCAGCACGCAACCGACATGGAGTCGATGGTCGCGCGCGTCGCCCAGGAAGCCGCCGAGACGATCGCGGCCCGCTTTTCCGAGATGGAGCGGGACGTCACATCGCTGACGACGGCGCTTACCGCCCGCATCCTCGGCATGGCCTTGACGGAAGATCTTCGCAAGCGCGCGGTCGATGAGCTGGCGCGCATCATCAGCGAAGCGTTAGGGGACCGCGAGACCCTGCGCATTCGTCTGCGCGGTCCCGAGGCCCTCGGCAACGCACTCAGGGAAAAGCTTGGGGAACAGGCGAACCAGATCGATTTCAGTGAGGCACCCGGCATCGACCTTGTGGCCGAGATTGACGAAAGTCTCTTCGAGACGCGTATTGCTGAATGGTCCGAAGCCCTCGCCGAGGTGCTCTCGTGACGACAGGAAACGCAGAGGAGCGTCAGCCCGAGATCATCATCGTGCGCCGGGGTGGCGATGATGAGGACGAAGGACATCACGGCGGTGTCTGGAAGATCGCCTTCGCCGATTTCATGACGGCAATGATGTGCTTCTTCCTCGTCATGTGGCTCATCAATGCCGCCAACGAGCAGACGCGCGCGGCGCTGGCCAGCTACTTCAATCCGGTAAAGCTCATCGACCGGAATACCAACCGCAAGGGACTGGAAGAGGTGGGCCAGGGGCCTCAAATCTCGACCGAACCGGATCAAAGCGAAAAAATAACCGACCAACCCTCGGGCGAGCACGACAAAACGTCTGGGCCGGCCGATTTCCAGAACGCGACCGATCTCGCCGACACGCGCAAATATTCCGACCAGAATTTCTTCTCCAACCCCTATGCCGTGCTCGCGGAAATAGCCGCCGATATCGGCAAGGACCAGAATGTGTCGAGCAAAGGCGAAGGCGGTGTGCAAACCGCTGGCCCCTCCTCCGGAGCTTCCGGTGGCGAGGCCTATCGCGATCCATTCGCACCCGACTTCTGGTCGCAGCAGGTGGCGACACCGCGAATCGGTGTCGAAGGTGATCCGGACGAGGCCCGCGAGCAGCCCGCCGGCGCCGATGTCGACGCCGAGCAAACGGGTCAGCATGAACTCGCTGGCCTAGAGCCGCAGGAAGAAGCCCAGGGGGCACCGTCCGGTCCCGAGCCGGGGCCCGAAAATGCGGCAAAGCTCGAACCTGTGCCCGCCGTCGAGCCGCTCAGCGGCGCCAAAGCCGAGCCGGTTGAAAATGATGATCTTGCCGCCGTCGCGGCAGATCCGAAGGAGAAGACGGAAGGCAAGGAGCAGCCCGCCGAGCCTCCCGCCGGTACGGCAGCGGCAGCCGCCCACGAGGACGCCGCTGCGGACATACGTGCTGCCCTCTCCAAAGCACTCGAGGGTGAGGGGCTGGCCGGCTCGGTGACTGTTTCTGCAGGTGACGAAGGCGTGCTGATCTCGGTAACCGACGATGTCCGAGCCGGGATGTTCCCGGTCGGCTCAGCGGTTCCCGAGCGCGCGCTGGTGATCGCGATGGAGAAGATCGGAAATACTCTTGCCGAGCATCCAGGAGCGATCCGTATCCATGGCCATACAGATGCCCGGCCTTTCCGGAGCGACACATACGACAATTGGCGCCTTTCCACCGCGCGCGCGCACGCGGCGCAGTACATGCTCATTCGGGGCGGGTTGGATGAAACCCGGATAAAGGAGGTGGCCGGGTTTGCCGATCGGCGCCTGAAAGAGCCGGAAAATCCGCTGGCCGATATCAATCGGCGCATTGAGATCCTCCTCGAGGTGCCGCAATGAGGCGATGCCTCTCCGTTGCCTGGCTCGCCGCCTCAATTTGCTGTGCGTCCTCGGCGGGCGCTGAAGGGTTGGAGCCCTATCAGATGATGCGCTCCCTGCAGCTCCTGCAGGATCGCATAGCGGATGGCGACCATGCCGCCCTCCCTATGCAGCGCAGCTTGATCGCCATTATCGATAAACGGCTGCGCGCGGCGGACGCCGCCGAATTCGAAAATCCCCTCAACTTAAATGCGCTCCTGGTCTACGGAGCCAGTGGGGGCAATCCAGCCACTCTGGATCAGATCGTTTCCGGACTGGAGCTTGACGACAACCAACGCAGATTAAGCGATGGCCTCATCCAGTACGCGCGGGGCGACCTTGCGGCCGCGCGGGAGAAGCTGACGGAAATCGACCTTTCCACCGTGGATCCGGAGCTTGCCGCGCCCCTGGCGCTCGTCATCGGCTCGCTTCTTGCTCAGCAGGCTCCATCTCAAGCGCTCGAACTTTTCGACAGGGCGCGGCTCGTCAGCCCCGGCACGCTGATCGAGGAGGCTGCGCTTCGGCGCTCCATAGCACTCAGCGCCGAATTGCGCGACGCTGCCCGCTTCACTCTTGCCTCCAGGCAATATGTGAGCCGTTTCCTGCGCTCGCCCTATGCGAGCCAGTTCGCGGAAGCCTTCGTCGCCGGAGTGATAGCCCTTCACGACGAAATAGAACCGGCGGTGATCGAAGAGGTCGCCGCCGCCATGAGGCCCGATCAGGCTCACGTGGTCTACCTGCGCATCGCCCGCCAGAGCGCCATCGAGGGCTACGACCAGCTTCTCGCTTTTGCGGCGGATAACGCGGAGAAATATGCCGGCTGGGGTGCCGAATCCGACCCCCGCGGTGTTCTTTACCGGAACATCGCTCTGGTGAGTTCGGAGAACGTCCGCGACGTCCTCGATGCGCTCCAGGCAATCGACGAACGACGTCTTTCTGCCAATGACCGCAAGCTTCTGAACGCAGCCACAGAGATCGCGCAGGACATCCTGGCGCCGCCGCGCGCGGGCCGGGACGTTTCTCCGCAGCAAGCAGCTTTCTCGGGAGGCGAAGCTCCGGCATCCCTACCCGCCGACGACGCGCTCAATGAAGCTTTTGTCGCAAAGACGCGTCAGACGCTCCGGACCATAGACGCTCTCATCGCGGAGGAACGCCCGTGACCGAACCGATCAAGCCGGGCCTAAATCTATTGCGAGACACCGCAGAAACGGGGCGCGAGCGCCGGGGATTTACCCTGGTCCCCGGCGTTTTCGACGACATGCTGAACGAAGACGGGCCGAACCCGGTGCTGGACCGCACAAAAGCGGCCGCGGTAGCGGACGAGACCCCTAGGTGGCGGCTGGCGGAAAAGGTGGTGGAGTTTTCGCTTCCCCGCCCGCTTTCGAAAAAGGCCGACGAGGCGGAGAAGGATGAAGCCGATGCGACCGCACTGGAAACTCCTGCCAGAACGCTGACGCTACCCTCGGAAGCGCCAAGCAAGGGACCGGAGTTCCGCGAGCCGGCGGCCCAAGCGGAAACCGAGACATCAGGATCATACCGAAACACGATCCATGAAGCGCTTCCGCATAAATCGGAAGCGCCACGCCTGCGCGACGTGCGCGGCCAGGCAGGCCGCCAACATGCTTCAGAGACACTGCAAAGCTCGCCCAATGGGCACGGCTCCGGCAATCTGTCGGAAGAGGGTTTGATCACAGCTCCAGGGCAAGGGCTCGGGCCGCAGAAGGCTGATATCTTGCCGTCAAGCAATTCCGCGCCTGCAGCCCGAATTGCCCTCGAAAAGCCCGTCAACGATGCCCGTGAACAAATTCCTCCGAGTGAAGAACCGACGCCAGTCCGCGTGCTCAGTATCCAGACCGTCGCGACGCCTGTCACCTCTTTGCCGGCGCAAGATACCGCCGAGGCTGCACTGCTTACTACCTTTGAAGCGGATGGCGCCGCCAGATCGGAGCATGCTTCAGCAGCCGAAGCAACGGCTCAAAGCCGCGCGAGCGTCGACCGGCCGATACAGACGCTCAGGATACAGCTACATCCCGTCGAACTCGGCGTAGTTACGGCGCAACTCACCTTGTCCGGAGA
>Ga0182749_1002598_pt1 | contig 13096 bp, 10 predicted proteins | sample eDN3rd37CKraftMG_FD_128875 | JGI IMG/M metagenome (GOLD analysis project Ga0182749, IMG submission 128875) | Enriched Miracle-Growth compost microbial communities from Emeryville, California, USA - eDNA 3rd pass 37_C Kraft MG (version 2) (version 2) ...
GATCGTGCCGGCCGACGTGTCGAGCGCGGCGGCGCCCGACGGCCCCGCCTTCGCCGTCCACCGCGCGGCCCCCGTGGTGCGCCCCGGCGACGCCGAACTGGCCCGGATCGCGGGCCTGCTGAACGAAGGCGAAAAGATCGCGATCTACGGCGGCTCGGGCTGCGAGCATGCGCACGACCAGGTGGTGGCCCTCGCCCAGCGATTGCAGGCGCCGGTCGCGCACACCTCGCGCGCCAAGGATTTCCTGGAGCACGCCAACCCCTTCGACGTCGGCATGACCGGCATCTTCGGATCGGAGGGGGGCTATCACGCGCTGATGAACTGCGACACGCTGCTGCTGCTCGGCTGCGATTTCGCATGGCGGCAATTCTATCCGGACAAGGCGAAGATCATACAGATCGACATCGACGCCACGCATCTCGGCCGCCGCCATCCGGTCGACCTCGCGGCGGTGGGGGATGTCGCGGCCACGCTCGACGCGCTGCTGCCGCTCGTCACCGCGCGCGGCGACCGCGCCTTCCTCGACGAGGCGCTGAAGCATCGCGCCAAGGCCGAAAAGGCGCAGGCGAAACATTCCGAGATCGGCGAGGGCGTCCCCGTCCACCCGCAATATCTGACGGCGACGATCGCGCGCCACGCGGCCCCCGACGCGATCTTCACCGCGGACGGCGGCTCGCCGATGGTCTGGTGCCTGCGCCATGTGCCCTCGACAGGGCGCAACCGCCGGGTCATCAGCCTCACCCACGGCACGATGGCGAACGCGATGCCGCAGGCGCTGGGGGCCAAGGCGGCCTTTCCCGACCGGCAGGTGATCGCGCTGTCGGGCGACGGCGGCCTCGCCATGCTGCTCGGCGACCTGCTGACCGCGATCCAGGAGGATCTGCCGATCAAGGTCGCGGTGTTCAACAACGGATCGCTGGGCTTCGTCGAGCTGGAGCAGAAGGTGGAAGGGCTGCTCGACGCCTATACCGATCTCAAGAATCCCGATTTCGCGCGGGTGGCGGAAGCGATCGGCTTCACGGCGTGGCGCGTCGGGCGGGCCGAGGATCTCGACACGGCGGTGCGGGACTGGCTCGCCTGCCCCGGCCCCGCCCTGCTCGACGTGCTGACCGCGCGGATGGAACTGGTGATGCCGCCCAAGGTGGAGGCCAGCCAGATCTTCGGAACGGCGCTCTATTCGGCAAAGGCCGTGCTGGGCGGACGCCCGGGCGACGTGATCAGCCTCATCAAGGAGAATTTCCTGAAATGAGGCGCCGGCGCCCTGCGCGCCGCCACTCCTACAGCAGCACCGCCATCACGCGCCGGTTCTCGGGCGAGGTCGCGGGCGTGTTCGGCAGCGGACGGCTGGAGCCGTAGCCGACGACGTCGACGCGCGCCCTGTCGACCCCGGCGCCGACCAGATAGTCCGCCACCGACTGGGCGCGACGCCGCGACAGGTCCAGATTGATCCTGGGCGATCCACTCGCGTCGGTATGCCCCTCGATCCGCACCCGGCGCGCGGCCAGGCGCGGCGAATCGAGGACGGCCGCGAATTTCGCGAGATGCGCCTTGGCCGGCTCGGTCAGTTCCGCCGAGGCGGGCAGGAAGGTCAGACGGAGATTGGCCGCCCCCACCTGCACCGGCGGGACCACGACGGGCGCCGCCGTCGCCGGGCGGGCCGCCGCCGCCGCACCGCCCGTCGTCGCGCGCTGGAAGGTGAAGCCCCGCGCCGCCGACGAGCGCGGCTCGCCATGGGCGGGCGCAGCGGGCGCGGGCGCGCTGCCGGCTGCGTTGTTCGCGCCCGGGTCGGCGCAGTCGCCGGTCAGATCGCACATGAACTGGGCGCTTTCGCGATCGGGCTCGGCCGCGTGCACGGGCGCCATCGCCGCCATCATCGTCCCCACCATCCCCAAGCCGACGAGCAGCCGCATCATCCTGTTCCTTTCGTCCCCGCGCGGGTGGATATCCCCGCGATGTCCCTTCGGGCCCGCGCCGCGCGACGCGATCGCCGGCCCCTGCCGTCCATCTAGAAAGGTTTCACGATTCGCCCAGTGATCCGTGTCACTGGCGCGAACGATATCCCGGCGGCTCAGAAGGCGTCGATGGGCAGCGCCATCAGGCTGTCCGCCCCGCTTTCGATCTTGCGGCGCAGCGCGCCCGCGTCGGGCATGATCCGCTCGCCGAAGAAGCGCGCGGTGACGAGCTTCGCCTCGTGGAAGGCGCGATCCTCCCCGCCCTGCCCCGCCAGCGCCGCCGAGGCGCGCGCCATCTTGAGCCACATCAGGCCCAGCGCCACGATCCCGGTCAGCGTCATGTAGCTGTAGGCGGCGGCGCCCGCATTGTTCGGGTTCGCCACGGCGTTCCGCATCAGCCACATCGTGGCGGCCTGCAACTCGCCATTCGCCTTTTCGAGCCGGGCGGCGAGATCGGCGGTCGCCGCCTCCGCCTTGCCCTGCGCCACCTCCTCGCCGACGAGCGCGAAGAAGGCGCGGATCGCGCGGCCGCCGTCGCGCGGCAGCTTGCGTCCGACGAGGTCCATCGCCTGGACGCCGTTGGTGCCTTCATAGATCATCGAGATGCGGGCATCGCGGACATATTGCTCCATCCCCCATTCGCGGATGTAGCCATGGCCGCCATAGACCTGCTGCGCCTTGGTAGCGCATTCGTAGCCGAGATCGGTGACATGCCCCTTGATCACCGGGGTGAGCAGCGAGAGCAGGTCGTCCGCCGCCTGCCGCTCCTCCTCGCTCGGCGCATGGCGGGCGAGATCGGCCTGGAGCGCGCCCCACAGGCACAAGGCGCGCGCGCCCTCCAGATTGGCCTTGCACTCCATCAGCATGCGCCGGATGTCGGGATGGACGAACAGCAGGTCCGCCTTCTCGTCCGGATCGGCCGGGCCGGTCGGCGCGCGGCCCTGGCGCCGGTCGCGGGCATATTGGACGGCGTTCTGATAAGCGACCTCGCCCATCGACAGCCCCTGGAGGCCCACCCCCAGCCGCGCCGCGTTCATCATGATGAACATCGCGGCCAGGCCCTTGTTCGCCTCGCCGACGAGGAAGCCCGTCGCCCCGTCATAGTTCATGACGCAGGTGGCGTTGGCGTGGATGCCCATCTTCTCCTCGATCGACCCGCAGGAGACGGCGTTGCGCGCGCCTGGCGATCCGTCGGGATTCACGAGGATCTTGGGCACGATGAACAGCGATATGCCCTTCACATTGTCCGGCGCCCCCGCGATCTTGGCGAGGACGAGGTGGACGATATTGTCCGTCAGGTCCTGCTCGCCCGACGAGATGAATATCTTCGTGCCGGTGATCGCGTAGCTGCCGTCCGCGCGCGGCTCGGCGCGGGTGCGGATCAGGCCGAGATCGGTGCCGCATTGCGGCTCCGTCAGGTTCATCGTCCCGCCCCATTCGCCGGACACCATTTTCGGCACATAGGTCGCCTGCTGCCCGGCCGAACCCTTCGCCATGATCGCGGCGACCGCCCCCATGGTCAGCCCGTTATACATGGCGAAGCCCATGTTCGCGCTGATCAGATATTCCTCGAACGCGGTGGAGACGATATGCGGCATCCCCTGCCCGCCATGCTCGACAGGCCCGGCCAGCGTCGTCCAGCCCGCCGCGGTGAACGCCTTGTACGCCTCCGGGAAGCCGTCGGGCGTCGTCACCGATCCGTCGGGGTGGCGCGTGCAGCCTTGCGCGTCGCCGCTCTGGTTGAGCGGGAAAAGCACCTCCTCGCAGAATTTCGCGCCCTCGGTCAGCACCGCCTCGACCGTGTCGGCGGCCGCATTCTCGAAGCCGGGCAGGTTGGCGTAGCGATCCAGCCCGATCACGGCGTCGAGGACGTAGCGGGTATCGCGGACGGGCGCATGGTAGATCGGCATATCCTGCTCCTGAAAAAGAATGTCTGTCTGTCCGGCTGTCCGTGGGCGCGCGCCGTCAGTCGCAGCGCACGAGCGCGCCGCCCTCGACCCGGCGATAGAAGCAGCTGCGCGCGCCGGTGTGGCAGGCGGGACCGGCGGGCTCGGCGCGCAGCCAGATCGCGTCCTGGTCGCAATCGACCCGCAGTTCCACGACGCGCAGGACGTGGCCGCTGGTCTCGCCCTTCTTCCACAGCCGGCCGCGCGAGCGGGACCAGAAATGTGCCTCCCCGCTCGCCAGCGTGCGGTCGAGCGCCTCGGCATTCATATGGGCCACCATCAGCGGCTCGCCGCTCGCCGCATCGGTGACGACGGCGGTGACGAGCCCCTTCGCATCGTAACGCGGCGTGAGGCGGGCGGTGGTTTCGCGATCCTGATCCATGGCCTCATCCCTAGGCGCGCCGGGGCATAAACGACAAGCCGCGAGCCGGCGCGTTACAAAAGGGCGACAAATGCCGAAGCGCTCCCTATATGGCCGGATAACAGGCCAGTGCGACAGGTCCCAATGCTCACCACGAATCCTTTCGAATCCCATGATGATGGGGACAAGCTCCGCGAGGAGTGCGGTATTTTCGGTATCTGGGGCGCTGAGACCGCCGCGGCGATGGTCGCGCTCGGCCTCCACGCGCTGCAGCATCGCGGCCAGGAGGCGGCGGGAATCACGAGCTGGGACGGACGCCAGTTCCACACCCATCGCGCGATGGGCCATGTGGCCGGCAATTTCGACAAGCCCGAGGTGATCGCCAAGCTGCCCGGTCGCGTCGCCTGCGGCCATGTGCGCTATTCGACGACGGGCGAGACGGCGCTGCGCAACGTCCAGCCGCTCTTCGCCGAGCTGGCCTCGGGCGGCTTCGCGGTGGCGCATAACGGCAATATCTCGAATGCGATGAAGCTGCGCCGCGATCTCGTGCGGCGCGGATCGATCTTCCAGTCGACCAGCGATACGGAAACGATCATCCATCTCGTCGCGACGTCAGGCTACCGGACGCTGCTCGACAAGTTCATCGATGCGCTGAAGCAGGTGGAAGGCGCCTATTCGCTGGTCTGCCTGACGCCCGAGGGGATGATCGTGTGCCGCGATCCGCTCGGCATCCGCCCGCTGGTGCTGGGCCGCGTGGGCGACGCCTATATCGCGGCGTCGGAAACGGTGGCGCTCGACGTGGTCGGCGCGACCTTCCTGCGCGAGATCGAGCCGGGCGAGCTGGTCATCATTTCCGAGCACGGCATCCGCTCGCACCACCCCTTTCCCCCGCTCCGGCCGCGCCCGTGCGTGTTCGAGCATGTCTATTTCTCGCGCCCCGATTCGGTCGTCGACGGCGCCTCGGTCTACAATGTCCGCAAGCGGATCGGCGCCGAGCTGGCGATCGAGAGCCCGGTGGAGGCGGACCTCACCATCCCCGTCCCCGATTCGGGCGTGCCCGCCGCGATCGGCTATGCCCAGCAATCGGGCATCCCGTTCGAGCTGGGGATCATCCGCTCGCATTATGTCGGGCGCACGTTTATCCAGCCGGGCGATCAGGTCCGCCATCTCGGCGTCAAGCTGAAGCATAATGCCAACCGCGCGCTGATCGACGGCAAGAAGATCGTGCTGATCGACGATTCGATCGTGCGCGGCACGACCAGCGTGAAGATCCTCCAGATGCTGCGCGACGCGGGCGCGGCGGAGGTGCATCTGCGCATCGCCTCCCCGCCGACGCGCCATAGCTGCTTCTACGGGGTCGACACGCCGGAGCGCGCCAAGCTGCTGGCCGCGCAGATGACGGTGGCGGAAATGGCCAATTATATCGGCGCCGACAGCCTCGCCTTCATATCGGTCGACGGCCTCTATCGCGCGCTGGGCGAGCCGGGCCGCGAGGAAGGCAACCCGCGCTATTGCGACGCCTGCTTCACCGGCGATTATCCGACCCACCTCACCGATCAGGAGGAGGTGGCGCCGGCCGACCAGCTTTCGCTGCTCGCCGAACGCATGGCCGTCTGAACATCCGCCTGCCTGAACGCTTGGCTGCCTGAACGCCCGGGGGAACGATCCTTCATGACCGACAAGATTTTCGCGGGGCGCCTGGCGCTCGTCACCGGCGCGTCGCGCGGCATCGGCGCAGCCACCGCCGAGGCGCTGGGCCGGGCGGGCGCGCACGTCATCCTGGCGGCGCGCAGTTCGGGCGGACTGGAGGAGGTGGAGGAGCGCATCCACCAGGCCGGCGGCACCGCGACCATCGCGCCCATGGACCTGGCCGAGGGCGACAGCATCGCCCGCCTCGCCGCCGCCGTCTCGGGGCGCTGGGAGGCGCTCGACATCCTCGTCCTCAACGCGGCGATGCTGGGCAACCTCACCCCCGTTCCGATGATCGACGGCAAGGAATTCGCGCGGCTGATGACGCTCAACGTCTCCGCCCAGCAGGCGCTGATCGCCGCGTTCGATCCGCTGCTGCGCGCCAGCGGCCATGCACGCGTCCTCGGCATCACCTCCAGCGTCGGCGCGAAGCCGCGCGCTTATTGGGGGGCCTATGGCGCGTCGAAGGCGGCGTTCGAGACGCTGCTGCTCGCTTATGCGGAGGAGGTGCGCGCGATCGGGAATATCCGCGTCGCGATCGTCGATCCGGGCGCCACCGCCACCGCGATGCGCGCGATCGCCTATCCCGGCGAGGACCCTGCGACGATCCAGCAGCCGGCGGACGTGGCCGACGCGCTGCTGCGCCTCCTGCGCGAGGATTTCGAGACCGGTGCACGGGTCCGGGCGAGCGAGATCAGGGCGTCACCAGCGTGACCTGCGCGACGTCGATCCCGCCGCTGCGGAAGCCGCCTTCGCAATACATCAGATAATAGCGCCACAGATCGACGAAGCGGGCGTCGAAGCCGGACGGCAGGCGCCCCTCCGCCGCCGCCGCGTCGAAGCTGGCGCGCCAGCGGCGCAGCGTCTCGGCATAATGCGCGCCGAAGCCGTGCCGGTCGCGCCAGTCCAGCCCCGCCGCCTGCGCCGCCGCGGCGAAACGCCGCTCGGAAATCAGCATTCCGCCGGGGAAGATATAGGTCTGGATGAAATCGGCGCCGGCGGCGTAGGCGTCGAACACCGCATCGTCGATCGCGATATACTGGATCGCCGCGCGGCCGCCCGGCTTCAGCGCGCGGCCGATCGCCGCCATATAGGCGCCCCAATAGGCCTGCCCCACCGCCTCGACCATCTCGACGCTGGCGACCGCGTCGAACCTGTCGCGGACGTCGCGATAATCGGTGAGCGCGATTCTTACCCGCTCGGCCAGCCCCGCCGCCGCGATCCGGGCGTCGGCATAAGCCTTCTGCTCGGCCGAAAGCGTGATGCCCGTCACCTCGACACCATAATCGCGCGCCGCGATCTCGGCGAGGCCGCCCCAGCCGCAGCCGATCTCCAGCAGGCGCTGCCCCGGCTTCAGCGCCAGCCGGTCGAGCAGCGCGCGGACCTTGCGTTCCTGCGCCACGGCCAGCGGCTCGGCAGGCGAGAGGGGCTCGGCGAAAAGCGCGCTCGAATAGGCCATGCCCGGATCGAGCCAGGCGGCGTAGAAATCATTGCCCAGATCGTAATGGAAGGCAATGTTGCGCCGCGCGCCGCGACGGCTGTTGCGGCGCAGCGCGTGGCCAAGGCGGTTGACCAGCCGCGACAGCCCGCCCGCTCGCGCCGCTCCGCCCAGCGCGTGGCGGTTCAGCATGAACAGCTCGAACAGGGCGACCGGATCGGGGCTGGACCATTCGCCCTCCGCCCAGCCGCGATGCCAGCCGACCGATCCGCCGGTCATCAGCCGGACGAGCGGGCGCCAGCTTGCCAGCGCGACCTCCGCCAGCGGCCCCGGCGCGCGACCGCCGAGCAGGCGATGGCGTCCGTCGGGCAGCGTGGTCTCGATCCCGCCCGCCTCCAGCCCCCGGTCGATCCGATCGAGCAGCCGGTGGAAGCCCGGCGCGAGCAACCGGGCGGGCAATCGCGCAGGCACGGCTGCCCCGGTCGCGAAGCCACGATCGGCGGTCAGCAGATGGCGTCCCCGCGCGGGCGCCTGCGAAGGCGGATATGCATTCATTGCCCGGCCGGAACAATGCGGGCGTCATCGGGGATTCGCAAGGGCCCGCGTGGCCGGGCACGCGACTATGCCCCCACCGGCGCGCGGCGGGGACAAAGGGAGGATCAGACCGTGTGGGGCCGATCCTCGACCCGCCATGTCTGGCCCTTGGAAATGAGCGCCTGGAGGTCGGGCGTCTTGCCAGCCGCCGCCTTCTGGTTCTGCTCGACCACCGCGCGGTCGAAGGTGGGGCGCGGATGGTCGTAGATCACGCCGAGCGCCATCGGCATCCCGTCGACGGGCGACAGGTCGATCAGCATCTGGGCGAAGCCGTGGTTGGTCTGGTCGTGCCGCGCCACGCCCGCCGCCTGCCAGTCGCCCTCGACCACGTCGACGACGTGGAGCTTCAGGTCCTTCTGGTCGAGCGCCAGCCCCTTGCTGCCGTTCGCGAACAGCAGCGGCTCGCCATGTTCCAGCCAGATCTGCGTTTCGGCGGCGCTCTTCTTCTCGGTAAAGCCGGCGAACACCTCGTCATTATAGACGATGCAGTTCTGGAAGATCTCGACGAAGCTCGCGCCCTTGTGCGCGTGCGCGGCCTTCAGGACCTCGGGCAGCTTCTTGTGCGTGTCGATCCCCCGCGCGATGAAGCGCGCTCCGGAGCCCAGCGCGAACGAGCAGGGCGAGGCCGGCCGGTCGACCGATCCGAACGGCGTCGAGGGCGAGCGCGTGCCCACCCGGCTGGTGGGCGAATATTGCCCCTTGGTCAGCCCGTAGATCTCGTTGTTGAACAGCAGTATCTGGCAGTCGAGGTTGCGGCGTAGCAGGTGCATCGTGTGATTGCCGCCGATCGACAGCGCATCGCCGTCGCCGGTGATGATCCACACGTCCAGATCGGGATTGGCGAGCTTAACGCCCGTCGCCACCGCCGGTGCGCGGCCGTGGATCGTGTGGAAGCCGTAGGTTTCCATATAATAAGGGAAACGCGACGAGCAGCCGATGCCCGAGACGAACACGGTGTTTTCCGGCCGCACGCCCAGTTCCGGCATGGTGCGCTGCACCGCCTTCAGGATCGCATAGTCGCCGCAGCCGGGGCACCAGCGGACCTCCTGATCCGTCTCCCAGTCCTTGGGGCTGGTCTTGAGGGGGGTCATGTCGTTCATGGCAATTCCTTTGTCGGCTCGAACGCGGGCGGCGTCAGCCGATTGCTTCCTCGATGGCCGCCTCGATCTCCGCGATGCGGAAAGGCTGGCCGGAGACCTTGTTCAGCGGCTTCGCGTCGACCAGATACTGGTCGCGCAGCACCGTCTTGAGCTGGCCGGTGTTCATCTCGGGCACGATCACCTTGTCGTAGCGCCTGAGCAACGCGCCCAGATTGCGCGGCAGCGGCCAGATGTGGCGGATATGGATGTGGCTGACGTCACGCCCGCGCGCGCGCTGACGGCGCACCGCCTGGTGGATCGGACCGAAGGTCGATCCCCAGCCGACGACGACAAGTTCGCCGCTCTCCTCGCCCAGCGTGACCTGCTGCTCGGGAATATGATCGGCGATGCCGTCGATCTTCGCTTTCCGCAGGTCGGTCATCGCCTGGTGGTTCGCGGGCGAATAATCGATATGGCCGGTGTCGACCTGCTTCTCGATCCCGCCGATGCGGTGGATCAGGCCGGGGGTGCCGGGCTTCACCCACGGGCGCGCCAGCCTGGCGTCGCGGCCATAAGGCTTGAAGCCGCCCTCGGGCGCCTCGGCCAGGAAATGCACCGGGAAGGGCGCGTAGCCGCTCATGTCCGGCACCTTCCACGGCTCCGCCGCATTGGCGATGTAGCCGTCGGTCAGCAGGATCACCGGCGTCATGAACTGGGTCGCGATCCGCACCGCCTCGATCGCGCAGTCGAACGCGTCCGCGGGCGAGGCCGCCGCGATCACCGGCATCGGCGCATCGCCGTTGCGGCCGTAGACCGCCTGATAGAGGTCCGACTGCTCGGTCTTGGTCGGCAGGCCGGTGGACGGGCCGCCGCGCTGCGAATTGACGATGATGAGCGGCAGTTCGGTGACGATCGCCAGCCCCATCGCCTCGCCCTTGAGCGCCAGCCCCGGCCCCGAGGAGGAGGTGACGCCCAGCTGGCCCGCATAGGAGGCGCCGATCGCGCTGGCGATCGCGGCGATCTCGTCCTCCGCCTGGAAGGTGGTGACGCCGAATTCCTTCAGCCGCGCCAGATGGTGCAGGATCGCGGAGGCCGGCGTGATCGGATAGCCGCCGAAGAACATCGGCAGCCCGGCGAGCCGCGCGCCCGCGACGAGGCCCAGCGACACCGATTCCGCGCCCGTCACCGTGCGGTAGAGCCCCGCCTCGGCCGGGGCCGGGGCGATGTGATGCTGCTTGAGCGGACCCGATATCTCCGCCGTCTCGCCATAGGCATGGCCGGCGTTGAGCGCGGCGATGTTCGCCTCCGCCAGATGCGGCGCCTTGGCGAACTTGCCCTTAAGCCATTCGACGATCGGCGCGCGATCGCGATCGAACATCCAGAGCGCGAGGCCCAGCGTCCACATGTTCTTGCAGCGCAGCGCCTCCTTGTTGCCGAGGCCGAAGGGCTTCACCGCGTCCATGGTGAGCTGCGAGATGTTGAACGACAGCAATTGCCACCTGGCGAGGCTGCCGTCGGTGAGCGGATTGACGCCCTCCGCATAGCCCGCCTTGGCGAGGTTGCGGGCCCCGAACTCGCCCTCGTCGGCGATGATCAGGCCGCCGGCCTTGAGCGCGCCCACATTGGTCTTGAGCGCGGCCGGGTTCATCGCGATCAGCACGTCGGGCTGGTCGCCCGCCGTCTCGATCGCGGTCGAGCCGAAGTTGATCTGGAAGGCGGAGACGCCGAAGGTCGTACCCTGCGGCGCGCGTATCTCCGCCGGAAAATCGGGGAAGGTGGAAAGATCGTTGCCGGCAAGCGCGGTCGAAAGCGTGAACTGCCCGCCCGTAAGCTGCATGCCGTCGCCGGAATCGCCTGCGAAGCGGACCACCACCGCCTCGGGCGGCGGATGCGCCTCTGCCTCGCGTGGAGTTAGCTCGCGTGCGGCTGATGCCATGACCCGGAATGCCTCATGAGAATGATTCAATAGGAGATAGGATCGTCCTAGACCCGCGCAACAGCGGGCTCAAAGAAGAAAATGTTCATGGCGCCTCGGTGATGCGGATCGGCCACAGAAGACGGCGGACGCCGGCGGCCCCGGCGCGCCGAGCCTCTCGACTTGACCGGCGCCGAGGAGATAAGGGACGCACCCGCCCCGACCCCATGGAGCCGTTCCCATGACCCAGGCCCTGCCCTATCGCCCGGCTGCGGGCGTGATGCTGATCAACCACGCGGCGAAGGTGTTCGTCGCCCAGCGGATCGATACCACGCTGGAGGCGTGGCAGATGCCGCAGGGCGGGCTCGATCCCGGCGAGGATGCAGAGGCGGGCGCGCTGCGCGAGTTGGAGGAGGAGACGGGCATCCCGCCCCGCCTCGTCGAGATCGTCGCGCGCGCGAAGGAGGAGATGTTCTACGACCTGCCGGACGACCTGCTCGGCAAATTGTGGGGCGGGCGCTATCGCGGGCAGCGCCAGACCTGGTTCCTCGCGCGCTTCCTGGGCAGCGACCGCGACGTGAACCTCGCGACCCCCCATCCCGAGTTCCGGGCGTGGAAATGGGCCGAGCCGAGGGATTTGCCCGATCTGATCGTTCCGTTCAAACGCACCCTCTACCAGAATGTGCTAACGGCATTCGATCCCTTCATCCGGACGATCGCGGCGGAAAATCCCTGATGATCCACCTGTACATGGCGGCGTTGACGACGGCGGCTCCGGTTGCGGCCCCGGCTGTTCCGACGGACGGGGCCGCCGCCGTCGCGCAGGCCGCGTCGCCCGATGCCGTCGTGGAGGAACCGCCCGTCGCGCTCCCGCCGGAGCCGCCGATCATCGATGCTCCGCCCGCGACGCCGCTGGTCGACATCCCCTCGCCCGAGGCGGTGGCGCTGCCGCCGCCCGCGCGCAAGCTGCTGGAAACGGCGATCTCCAGCGGCGACGACGCCGCGATCGCCTCCGTCGCGAAGCTCGCGCGCAAGCTCTATCCGAGCGGCGCCGCGCAGATCGACGCACTGGTCGCCGGCCACGAGGCGAAGGTGGCCGAGAAGAAAGCCGCCGACGCGCGCGCCAAGGCCGAGGCGCTGGCCAACGCCGCCTTCCTCGACAATTGGAAGGGCGAGGTGGAGATCGGCGCGTCGCGCGCGACGGGGAATACCGACAGCCTGGGCGCCTATGGTTCGCTCAAGCTCGGCAAGGAAGGGCTGCGCTGGCGCCACGAGATCACCTCGCGCCTCGATTACCAGCGCACCGACGGGCAGACGACCGCGCAGCGCTTCGCCGCCGCCTGGCAGCCCAATTACAAGTTCGACGAGCGTTTCTACGCCTTCGGCCTCACCCAATATGAGCATGACCTGCTGCTGGGCTATGACAGCCGCTATACCGGCGGCGCGGGCATCGGCTACGGCGTGGTCAAGCGGCCGAACCTCAATATCGATTTCGAGGGCGGGCCGGCGCTGCGCTACACCGATTTCACCGACCGGACGTCCGCCACCACGCTCGCCGGGCGCGCGTCGGTCGCGGTGAAGTGGAAGATCACGCCTACGCTCGACTTCGCGCAGAATGCGGCCGTCTATCTGGAATCCGGCAACAACAACGCGGTGGCGACCACGTCGCTCGACACCAAGCTGATCGGATCGTTGAAGGCGCGCTTCTCCTACAACCTGACCTACGAACGCGACGCCCCGCTCGGCCGCGACAGCCTCGACACGCTGACCCGCGCCACCCTGGTCTACAGCTTCTAGGGTCCACGGCTTCTAGCGTTCAGCCTTCGCCCGCTCCCGAAAGGCATGGAGCAGGGGCTCGGTATAGCCGTTGGGCTGCTCCACCCCCTCGAACACCAGCGCGCGCGCCGCCTGGAAGGCGAGGCTTTGCGCCTCGCGCCCCGCCATCGGCCGGTAGAGCGGATCGCCCATATTCTGGACGTCCACCTTCGCCGCCATCCGACGAAGCGCGGCGTCGACCTCGTCCGCCGTGCAGACGCCGTGGAGCAGCCAGTTGGCGATATGCTGCGAGGATATGCGCAACGTCGCGCGGTCCTCCATCAGGCCGACATCGTTGATGTCGGGC
>Ga0182749_1002601_pt1 | contig 13088 bp, 15 predicted proteins | sample eDN3rd37CKraftMG_FD_128875 | JGI IMG/M metagenome (GOLD analysis project Ga0182749, IMG submission 128875) | Enriched Miracle-Growth compost microbial communities from Emeryville, California, USA - eDNA 3rd pass 37_C Kraft MG (version 2) (version 2) ...
ATCCTGCTCTGGATGCCGCTGGCGCTCACCGTCCTGCTGCTGGCGGGCGGGACGCGCTGGCACTGGCTGCGCTGGGGGCTGATCGTCACCGCGCCGATGCTGGCGCTGGCGCTGCTCGACCTGTTCCAGACGCGCCACAGCCTGCGCCGCAACTTCCCGCTCGCCGCGCGCTTCCGCTGGCTGTTCGAGGACCTGCGCCCTTTCCTGCGCTCCTACATCGTCGAGAGCGATCTCGACGGGCGGCCGTTCGATCATGACGACCGTTCGCTCGTCTATGCGCGCGCCAAGCAGGACAGCGACGCCCACCCCTTCGGCACCGAGCTGGACGTCTATTCGGGCGAATATGAGTGGCTGCCGCATTCGATCGCGCCCGACACCGCCGCGCGCACCGACGATCGCGTGCTGGTGGGCGAGGGGCGCTGCGCGAAGCCCTATGCGGCCGCCCGGCTCAACATTTCGGCGATGAGCTTCGGGGCGCTGGGCGCCAACGCGATCGAGGCGCTGAACCTCGGCGCGAAGATCGGCGGCTTCTATCACGACACCGGCGAGGGCGGGCTTTCGCCCTATCATCTCAAGCATGGCGGCGACGTGGTGTGGGAGATCGGATCGGGCTATTTCGGCTGCCGCGACCGGCAGGGCCACTTCGATCCCGGCCATTTCCGCGATCGCGCGCAGCACGACGCGGTGAAGATGACCGAGATCAAGCTGAGCCAGGGCGCGAAGCCCGGCCATGGCGGCCTGCTGCCCGCCGCCAAGGTGACGCGCGAGATCGCGCTGACCCGCGACGTCGAGGAGGGGCGCGACTGCCTCTCGCCGCCGGGCCATTCGGCCTTCTCCACCCCGCGCGGGCTGATCGAGTTCGCGGGGCGGATGCGCGAGCTTTCGGGCGGCAAGCCCGTCGGCATCAAGCTGTGCGTCGGCTATCCGCACGAATTGTTCGCGGTGGTGAAGGCGATGCTGGCGACGGGCATCCTCGTCGACTTCATAGTCATCGACGGCGCGGAGGGCGGCACCGGCGCCGCCCCGCAGGAATTGTCGGACCGGGTGGGAATGCCGCTGCGCGAGGGGCTGATCCTGGCGCGCAACGCGCTGGTGGGCACCGGGCTCAAGGGGCGGGTGAAGCTGGTCGCGTCGGGCAAGGTCAGCTCGGGCGCCGCGATCGCGATCAACGCGGCGCTGGGCGCGGACTGGTGCAACGCGGCGCGCGCCTTCATGTTCTCGCTGGGCTGCGTGCAGTCGATGCGCTGCCACACCGATACCTGCCCCACCGGCGTCGCCACCCAGTCGCCGGCGCGGCAGCGCGGGCTGGTCGTGCCCGACAAGGCCCGGCGCGTCGCAAATTTCCAGAAGAGCACGCTGGGCGCGCTGCACGACATCGTGGTCGCGGCCGGGCTGCCCTCGGTCGACGGGTTCCGCCCCCATCATCTGCGCCAGCGGATCAACGTCGCCGAGATGCGCACGATCGACGAGATCTATGGCTTCCTCGAGGAGGGCGAGCTGCTCGCCGCGCCCGAGGCGACGCGCTATGCCGACTGGTGGCGCGCGGCCGATGTCGACAGCTTCCGCCCCGCCGTCCCGCTCGGCCACACCGGGAACAGGCGGATGGCGGCGGCGGCGGCGCGCCAGCCGGCCTGACGGACGGGGCGGACGAAAGATAGGGCTGTCCTACAGATAACCAAATAGGTTATATCCCGAGTCGTTCCTTCCAGCGACGGGAGCCCGCGATGAGTTCGACCGACCGCCTGATGCCGCCGCTCGCCCGGATCGTCGACCGGATCGTGCCCGATCCGCACGCGCGCGACCACGCGAAGCTGGCGCTGCTCGACCTTCAGGGCGGGCCCGAGCTGGACGCGTTGCGCGGCCAGCTTTCCGCGATCGAGGCGGAGGCGGGATCGGCCGACGCGTGGACCAGCCGCGCGCGGCCCACCTTCCTCTACGTCATGTACGTGCTGCTGCTCTGGTCGATCCCGATGGGGCTGATCGCGGCCTGCCGCCCCGATGTCGCCGCCGCGATAGCGCGGGGGATGCGGATATATCTGAACGGCATTCCCGAGCCGCTCTACGCGCTCTTCGCCACCGGCTATGTCGGCTATACGGTCGCGCGCGAATGGGGGCGGGGCAAGAGGCGCTGAACGGGCGTCGCCCGCATCCGCCGCCCGCCGCGCATCCGATCCCGTCCGGAGTTCCCCATGCCCACGTTCCTCCTGCTGCTTTGCTCCAACACATTCATGACGATCGCCTGGTACGGCCATCTGAAATATCCCGACGCGCGGTGGTGGGTGGCGATCCTCGCCTCCTGGGGGATCGCGTTCGTCGAATATTGCTTCGCGGTGCCGGCGAACCGGATCGGCTATTTCCACGGGATGAGCGGCGGCCAGCTCAAGATCATGCAGGAATGCGTGACGCTCGCCGTCTTCGCGGCCTTCGCGACGCTGGTGCTGAAGGAGCCGCTGACATGGCGCTATGCCGGCGCGGGCGCGTGCATCGCGGGGGCCGCCGCCTTCATGTTCGCCGGCCGCTGATTGCGCCGCGCGCGCGCATTCCCCATATCGCGCCCCGCAACGGGACAGGATCGGCATGACGGACAAGATCGGATGGCACGGAACGACGATAGTGTCGGTCCGCAGGAACGGAAAGGTCGTGGTGGCGGGCGACGGGCAGGTGTCGCTGGGCAACACGGTGATCAAGCCCAATGCGCGCAAGGTGCGCCGGCTGGGCGACGGCAGCGTGATCGGCGGCTTCGCCGGCGCGACGGCGGACGCCTTCACGCTGTTCGAGCGGCTGGAGACGAAGCTGGAGCGGCACAGCGGCCAGCTCATGCGCGCGGCGGTCGAGCTGGCGAAGGACTGGCGGACCGACAAATATCTGCGCAACCTGGAGGCGATGATGATCGTCGCCGACAAGGAGGTGACGCTGATCCTGACCGGCAACGGCGACGTGCTGGAGCCCGCGGGCGGCATCGCGGCGATCGGATCGGGCGGCAATTACGCGCTGTCGGCCGCCAAGGCGCTGGTCGACTATGAGGGCGATGCCGAGACGATCGCGCGCAAGGCGATGGCGATCGCGGCCGAGGTCTGCGTCTTCACCAACAACAATCTGACGATCGAGACGCTGGAAAGCGCCGCCTGAGCGGCCGCCCGCGCGGACCCCATCTCCCGACGGCGGGCGGGGAATGCCCGTCACGCCAAGGCTAGAAAACGGATCAGCATGAACGACAATCTCACCCCCAAGGCCATCGTCTCCGCGCTCGACGCGCATATCGTGGGCCAGGACGACGCCAAGCGCGCGGTGGCCGTGGCGCTGCGCAATCGCTGGCGCCGGCAGCGGCTGCCCGAGAGCCTGCGCGACGAGGTGACGCCCAAGAACATCCTGATGATCGGGCCGACCGGCTGCGGCAAGACCGAGATCAGCCGCCGGCTGGCGAAGCTGGCCGACGCCCCGTTCGTGAAGGTGGAGGCGACCAAGTTCACCGAGGTCGGCTATGTCGGCCGCGACGTCGAGCAGATCGCGCGCGACCTGGTGGAGGAGGCGGTGCGGCTGGAGAAGGATCGCCGCCGCGCCGCCGTGAAGGACGCGGCCGAGCAGGCGGCGATGGGCCGGCTGCTCGACGCGCTCGTCGGCAAGGACGCGAGCGAGGCGACGCGCGCCTCCTTCCGCCAGCGCTTCGAGGACGGGCATCTCGACGACAGGGAGGTCGAGGTGGAGGTCGAGGATTCGGGCGGCATGCCGCTGGAGATCCCCGGCATGGGCGGGCAGGTCGGCATGATCAACCTGTCGGACATGATGGGCAAGGCGTTCGGGCAGGGGCGCACGAAGCGGCGCAAGCTGCCGGTCCGCGCCGCCTGGGCCAAGCTGGTGGAGGAGGAGGCCGACAGGCGGCTCGACCAGGACGAGGTGAGCCGCACCGCGCTGGCCGACGCGGAGGCGAACGGCATCGTCTTCCTAGACGAGATCGACAAGATCGCGGTCAGCGACGTGCGCGGCGGATCGGTGAGCCGCGAGGGCGTGCAGCGCGACCTCCTGCCGCTGATCGAGGGCACCACCGTCGCCACCAAATACGGCCCGATGAAGACCGACCATATCCTGTTCATCGCGTCGGGCGCGTTCCACGTCGCCAAGCCGTCGGACCTCTTGCCCGAGCTTCAGGGGCGGCTGCCCATCCGCGTCGAGCTGAAGGCGCTGACCGAGGCGGATTTCGTGCGCACCCTGTCGGCCACGCAGGCCAGCCTGACCGAGCAGTATCGCGCGCTGATCGGAACCGAAGGCGTGACGATCGCCTTCACCGACGACGGCATCGCCGCCATCGCGCGGATCGCCGCCGAGGTGAACGGGCAGATCGAGAATATCGGCGCGCGCCGGCTTTCGACGATGATGGAGAAATTGCTGGAGGAGGTGAGCTTCGACGCGGAGGACCGGCGCGGACAGAGCCTCACCATCGACGCCGCCTATGTCGAGAGCCAGCTCGCCAGCATCGCGCGCAATACCGACCTCAGCAAATATGTGCTGTGAGGGCCCCGCGATCCGCAACCCGTCTTTCGATCGCGAGGCGCCGTGACCGTCATCGAGCGATATTATGACGCGTTCAACCGGGGCGATGCCGATGCCATGCTGGCGCTGCTCGCCCCGGACGTGCGCCATGAGCCATGCCAGGGCGCGCCGCGCGAGGGCAAGGCGCTGTTCGCCGCATTCCTGGCGCATATGAACCGCTGCTACGAGGAGCGGGTGATCGCGCCCTCGATCCTCTATTCGGCGGACGGCACGCGCGCATCGGCCGAGTTCGCGCTGGAGGGCCGCTATGTCGCCACCGACGATCCGCTGCCGCCGGCGGCGGGGCAGGCCTATGCGCTGCGCGTCGGCGCCTTCTTCGAGATCGCGGACGGCGTCATCCGGCGCGTCACCAATCATTACAACCTGCAAAGCTGGATCGATCAGGTCTCGCGCTGACGATGGCGCCCGGGACGATCCTCACCAGCCTCACCGGCGAGGCGATCCGCGCGGCGGTGCCGGCGCTCGCCTGTCTCCGGGTCCGCATCTTCCGCGACTGGCCCTATCTCTACGACGGGGCGCTGGAATATGAGGCGGCCTATCTTGAGAAATATGTCTCGACGCCCGGCGCGCTGGTGGTGACGGCGGCGGACGCGCGCGACGGCACGATCGTCGGCGCGTCGACCGCGCTGCCGCTCGCGGCGGCCGAGGAGGAGCTGCGCGCGCCCTTCCTCGCGGCCGGGCACGATCCGGCGGACTGGTATTATTTCGGCGAATCGCTGCTCGACCACCGATGGCGCGGGCGGGGGATCGGCGTCGCCTTCTTCGCGGCGCGCGAGGCGGAAGCCGCACGGCTGGGCTTCGCGCGCACCACCTTCTGCGCGGTGCGGCGCCCGGCCGGCCATCCCGCGCGGCCCGCCGGCCACGTCCCGCTCGACGCGTTCTGGGCGAAGCGCGGCTACCGGGCGCGGCCGGAGCTGATCGCCACCTTCGCCTGGCGCGACGTGGGCGAGGCGGCGGACAGCCCCAAGCCGATGATGTTCTGGACGAAGGAACGCGGCTGACGATACGCCCGAACCATGGGCGAGCGGGCGTGAAACCGCGTTTTACCCTCGACAGCGCGGCCCGGGCCCGCCACGAGGGCGCGCATGGGGATTTTCCATTCGATACTGGCCGCCGTGGCGACGATGATCGTCGCGGTCATCTCGGCCATGGGCTATTTCGGCGTGGCCGGGCTGATGGCGATCGAGAGCGCCTGCATCCCGCTGCCGTCGGAGGTCATCATGCCCTTTTCGGGCTATCTGGTGTCGATCGGCCGGCTCGACCTCTACGGCGTCGCGACGGCGGGCGCGATCGGCTGCAACATCGGATCGATCCCCGCTTATGCGCTGGGCCAATATGGCGGGCGCGCGGCGGTGGTGCGCTTCGGCCGCTATGTGCTGATGAGCATCGACGATCTCGACAGGGCGGAGCGCTTCTTCGCGCGCTTCGGCGGGCTGGCGGTGTTGATCGGGCGGCTGCTGCCGGTGGTGCGATCGTTCATCGCCTTCCCCGCCGGCATGGCGCGGATGCCGCTCGCGCGCTTCCACGTCTACACCTTCATCGGCTCGTGGCCGTGGTGCTTCGCGCTCGCCTGGGTGGGGATGAAGCTCGGCGACCAGTGGCGCACCGATCCGCGCCTGTCGGAGCTGCTCCACAGCATGGATTTCGCGATCGTGGGCGTGGGCGTCGTCGCGGCGGCGTGGTTCGTCTGGCACCGGCTGAAGCGCGCGCGCCGGGCCTGACGCGGACGGCGGCTCACGGCTTGTTAAGAGGGAGGGGGCTAATTTCGGCCGCCCAGTGCGGAAAGCCCACCTCGTGAAGTCCCTCGCTCCCCTGCCGCTCACCCATAGCTGGCCCCTTTTCGAATGCGGGCAGCGTTTCGGCCCCGGTTTCTCCCGGGGTTGCGACGGCGTGGCGCCGGCCGGTCCCGCGCTCGACCGGCAGGTCTTCGAGAGGCACGGCAGCGGCGTGTGGGAATGCGACCTGCGCGACGATTCGCTGACCTGGTCGGCCGCGATATATGACCTGTTCGGATTGCCGCGGGGCGCGCGCATATCCCGCGAGGAGGCCGTGGCCTTCTATGACGAGCCTTCCCGCGCCGCGATGGAGCGGCTGCGCGCCTACGCCATCCGGCACCGGCGCGGCTTCACGCTGGATGCGGAGATCCTGCCGGCCCGGGGCGGGCATCGCTGGATGCGGCTCGTGGCCGCCCCGATTTGCGAGGGCAACCGGGTCGTGCGCCTGCACGGCCTGAAGCGGGACGTCTCGCACGAATATATGTGAGACCGGGGGAGCCGCCGACCGTGAGCTTCGATGGCGCTTGCGCGTGCCGTCGGGCGGTGCCGAAACCGCCGCCTTCCCCTCGTCCCCGCCGGCCTCACCCGCCCAGCACGTTGATGGTGAACGCCAGCACGCCGATGTTGAACACGAAGGCGGCGAGGCAGTGGAAGGTGGTGACGCGGCGGAAGTGGCGTGTCGTCACCGAGACGTCGGAGGTCTGGAACGTCATGCCCAAGCAGAAGGAATAATAGACGAAGTCCCAATAATCGGGCTCCTTCGTGTCGGGGAACTCGAGGCCCCCGCAATCCTTGTCGTCCTTCCCGCTGGTGTAGAAGAGATGCGCGTAATGCAGTGCGTAGACCATGTTGCTGAACAGCCAGGCGAGCGCCAGCGTGACGATGATCAGCGTCGTCGTGAAGGTGCCGGGTGCGCCCTTCTGCATCAATTCGCTCGCGACGACGATCAGGATCACGCCCATCACCGCGCCGGTGACGGCGAGCAGCCCGGCGCGATTCGCATCGTTGCGCCGTGCCGCGCGCCGCATCGAATCGGGCGGATTGTCGAGCAGCGGGACGCAGGAGGCGAGAAAGACGAACGCCGCCGCGTCGAAGCCCGCCATCAGCCCGTGCCGCCAGCCGAGCGCCATGATCCCCGCCGTGGAGCCGGCGACGGCGATGATCGCGAAGGCGACGAAGCGCATCGGCGCGACAAGGTTGCCGATGCCGCGATGCCGGAGGGAGTTCATGCGCCTTCCTAGCGCGGACCCGCCGCGCCCGCTATCGGCAAAGCGGAAAGGGAGATCATCGGATGGCTTGGTTCTGGCTGGTCCTCGGCGGACTGTTCGAGGTGGGGTTCACCACCTGCCTGCGTTTCGTGGAGGGATTCCGCAATCTGCCGTGGACGGCGGGATTCCTCGTCTCCGTCGGCCTCTCGATGGCGCTGCTGGAGACGGCGGCGCGCACCATCCCGATGGGCACGGCTTATGTGGTGTGGGGCGGGATCGGCGCGCTGGGCACGGTGATCGTCGGCACGATCTGGTTCGGCGAGCCGATGAACGCGATCCGCTTCGCGCTGATGGGCGCGATCGTCGCGTGCATCGCGGGGCTGAAGCTGGCGGGCGGGAGCCACTGACCCCGCCCGCGCGGGGCGGGGCGTCAGGCGGCCTGCTTGGCGGCCCTGGCGCGCTCGATCGCCTCGACGACGATCTGGCGGGCCTCGTCCGCATCGCCCCAGGAGCCGATGCGCACCCACTTCCTGGCTTCCAGATCCTTGTAGTGGGTGAAGAAATGCTCGATCTGCTGCATCACGATCTCGGGCAGATCGTCCTTCTCGCCGACCTTGGTGTAATAAGGGAAGGTCGCGTCGACCGGGACGGTCAGCAGCTTCTCGTCGCCGCCGGCCTCGTCCTCCAGCTTCAGCACCGCGATAGGCCGGGCGCGCACGACGCAGCCGGGAATGAAGGGCGAGCGCGCCACCACCAGCGCGTCGAGCGGATCGCCGTCGGGCGACAGCGTGTGCGGCACGAAGCCGTAATTCGCCGGATAGCGCATCGGCGTATGCAGGATGCGATCGACGAACAGCGCGCCCGATTTCTTGTCGAACTCGTACTTCACCGGCTCACCGCCGACGGGCACTTCGATGACGACGTTCAGGCTCTCGGGCGGATTGTCGCCCACGGGGATGAGTTCGATGTTCATGGTGCGGCGCAATAGGCGCGCGCGGTGACGATCTCAAGACGCTTCTATGTCGGCCGATCCTGTTCTAAGGGCGCGCCATCATGAGCAGGATCAGCACACCGCAGGCGATACGCGGCACCCAGGACATGCTGGGCGAGGAGGCGGCGCGTTTCGCCCATGTCGTCGCGACGTTCGATCGCGTGCGCGGGCTCTACGGCTTCGGCCGGGTCGAGGTGCCGGTGTTCGAGGCGACGGCGGTGTTCGCCCGCTCGCTGGGCGAGACCACCGACGTGGTGTCCAAGGAAATGTACTCGTTCGAGGATCGCGGCGGCGATTCGCTGACGCTGCGCCCCGAATTCACCGCGGGCATCGCGCGCGCCTATCTCACCGGCGGCTGGCAGCAGCATGCGCCGCTGAAGGTGGCGACGCACGGGCCGCTGTTCCGCTACGAACGGCCGCAGAAAGGGCGCTTCCGCCAGTTCCACCAGCTCGACGCCGAGGTGATCGGCGCAAGCGAGCCGGCGGCCGACGTCGAGCTGCTCGCCTTCGCCGACCAGCTCCTGCGCGAGCTGGGCGTGGCGGACGGCGTGACGCTGACGCTCAACACGCTGGGCGACGCCGAGACGCGCGAGGCGTGGCGCTCCGCGCTGATCGCCCATTTCTCCGCGCATCGCGACCAGCTTTCCGAGGAGAGCGCCGGGCGGCTGGAGCGCAATCCGCTGCGCATCCTCGACAGCAAGGACCCGCGCGACCGCCCCGTCGCCGACGCCGCGCCCGCGATCGACGGCTTCCTGTCGGCCGAGGCGGGCGCCTTCTTCGAGAAGGTGGTGAGGGGCCTCGACGCCGCCGGGGTCGCCTGGACGCGCAACGAGCGGCTGGTGCGCGGCCTCGATTATTACCGCCACACCGCCTTCGAGTTCGTGACCGACCGGCTGGGCGCGCAGGGCACCGTGCTGGGCGGCGGGCGCTATGACGGGCTGATCGAGGCGCTGGGCGGGCCGCACACCCCGGCGGTGGGCTGGGCGGCGGGGATCGAGCGGCTGGCGATGCTGATCGACGCGCCGGCGCGCGAGACCGTCGCGGTCGCGCTCGTGCCGATGGGCGAGGCGGCGGAGGCGGTGGCGACGGCGCTGCTTGCCACGCTGCGCCGCGCGGGGATCTCCGCCGACATGGCCTATAAGGGCAATATGAAGCGCCGGATGCAGAAAGCCGATGCGTGGGGCGCGCGTTACGCCGTGATCCTGGGCGACGACGAGCTGGCGCGCGGCGAGGCGGCGGTGAAGGACCTGCGCGACGGATCGCAGGGCGCCGTTGCGTTCGATCGGCTGGCGGAGGCGGTGGCGGGTTGACGATATCCATCCCCCCCGCGCGGATCGCCGCCATCGAGGCGCGGCGCGACGAGTTGCAGGCGCTGATGGCGACCGGCGATCTCGCGGCCGAGCGATTCGTCGCGGTCTCCAAGGAATATGCCGAGCTGGAGCCGGTCGCGGTCGCGGCGGGCGAGGTCAGGCGGCTGCGCGCGGAGCTGGAGCTGCTGGGCCGGATGGCGGAGGACGCCTCGTCCGAGGCGGAGCTGCGCGAGATGGCGGCGGCCGAGGCGGCGGACATCCGCGCCAGCCTGCCCGAGGCGGAGCGCGCGCTGGCGCTGCGCCTGCTGCCGAAGGATGCCGCCGACGCGCTGCCCGCGATGCTGGAAATCCGCGCCGGCACCGGCGGGGACGAGGCGGCGCTGTTCGCGGGCGACCTGTTCCGCATGTACCAGCGCTATGCCGAGGAGCGCGGCTGGCGCGTCGAGCTGATCTCGGCAAGCCCGGCGGAGCTGGGCGGCTACAAGGAGGTGATCGCCTCCGTCACCGGCGCGGGCGTGTTCGCGCGGCTGAAGTTCGAAAGCGGCGTCCACCGCGTCCAGCGCGTGCCCGTCACCGAGAGCGGGGGGCGCATCCACACCTCCGCCGCGACGGTGGCGGTGCTGCCCGAGCCGCAGGAGGTCGACGTGCAGATCGACGAGAAGGATCTGCGCATCGACGTGTTCCGCTCGTCAGGGCCGGGCGGCCAGTCGGTCAACACCACCGACAGCGCGGTGCGCATCACCCACCTTCCCTCCGGCCTCGTCGTCAGCCAGCAGGACGAGAAGTCGCAGCACAAGAACAAGGCCAAGGCGCTGAAGGTGCTGCGCGCGCGCCTCTACGAGCTGGAGCGCGACCGCATGGCGAGCGAGCGGGCGGGGGCGCGCAAGTCGATGGTGGGCTCGGGCGACCGGTCGGAGCGCATCCGCACCTATAATTTCCCGCAGGGCCGCGTGACCGATCATCGCATCGGCCTGACCCTCCACCGCCTGCCCGAGATATTGGAGGGGCCGGGGCTGGAGGAACTGGTGACGGCGCTGATCGCCGAGGACGAGGCGGCGCGGCTGGCCAACATGGATGGATGAGGAGCCTGGCGCATCCTTCGCCGCCCGGCCTGACGCGATGACGCAGGCGATCCGCGCCGCGCTCGCCGCCGCGACGCGCGCGCTGGGGGAGGGGCCGGATGCGTCCGGCACGCCGCGCCTCGATGCCGAGCTGCTGATGGCCCATGCGCTGGGCTGCGCGCGCGAGACGCTGCTGCTTTCCCGCCTCGACGATCCGGCGCCCGCGGGCTTCGCGGCTTTGCTCGCGCGGCGGCTGGCGGGCGAGCCGGTCGCCTATATCGTCGGGCGGCGCGATTTCTGGACGATCGATCTTGCCGTCGGCCCCGGCGTGCTGATCCCGCGCCCGGACAGCGAGACGCTGATCGAGGCGGCGGTCGACCATTTCGGGGCGAAGGGGCCGGCGAGCGTGCTCGACCTCGGCACCGGGCCGGGCACGCTGCTGCTCGCCGCGCTCGCCGAATGGCCGGCCGCGCGCGGGCTGGGGATCGACGTCTCGCCCGTGGCGCTCGAACAGGCGCGCGGCAATGCGGCGCGGCTGGGCCTCGCCGCGCGCGCCCGCTTCGCGCTGGGCGACTGGGCGCACGGGATCACCGGGCGTTTCGACCTCGTCCTGTGCAATCCGCCTTATGTCGAGACGGGGGCGCGGCTCCCCCGCGACGTCGCCGATCATGAGCCGGCGGCGGCGCTCCACGCGGGGACGGACGGGCTCGACGCCTATCGCCGGCTGGCCCCGATGCTGGGGCGGCTGATCGCGCCGGGCGGGATGGCGGCGGTGGAGATCGGCGCGGCGCAGGCGGCGGCGGTGCGCGCCCTGCTCGCCGCCGAGGGGCTGGCGGCGACGGTGCGGCGCGATCTTGCGGGGCGCGACCGCTGCCTGATCGTCGCCGCGCCGCCCGCCGGCGCCGTATGACGGCCATGTCGATTTCCCCTTGGATTCAGCCTGCGATGCCACTACATGGACGGGCAGGAACTGGGGCTTTCGCAAACGCATCGATATTGTAAGCCCCGTGCCGACCCCCAATGGCCGTGCCGGTCGCCGCCGCAAGCCGGCGCCGGTTGTGCGATAGAAGTGGATGTGGATGCCGCATGGGCGGTGTCCCCCACCCGCCGGGGCCGCGCACAAGAGGCACGTCGGGATGCCGGGCAGCGCCGGGCATCGCAACTATCCGGGGAAGGCCCGGATGGCGCAGTTTGTCCGGGACGAGCCCGGATGTGGAGAGTGGTATTGTACCACCAGTGACGAAGGCAGCGAGCAGTTGATCAACAATCGTCAGAACGGCCGCCGTCGCGGTCGCGGCGGCGCCCGGCCGCAAAATGGTGCGAGCGGACCCGACCGGGGAAATCGGCTCGACAATCGCGCGCGTGGCAACGCGAACCAGCTACATGAGAAATACAAGACGCTCGCGCGCGACGCCCAGATGCAGGGCGATCGGGTGATGACCGAATATTATCTTCAGTTCGCGGATCATTATTTCCGCATCCTGAGCGAGAACCGGTCGCGCTTCGAGGACCAGCAGCCGCGCCGCGAGCGTTTCGACGCGCAGGACTATGACGACGAGGACGGCGAGGGCGAGGCGCTCGCCGGCGAGGATCGCTTCGACGGCGACAATGGCCGCGGCCATCAGCCCCGTCAGGCCGAACGCGGACAGGAAGGCCCGCGCGGTCATGAGGGATCACGCGGGAACGAGGGCGGCTACGAGCCGCGCCGGGACCGCGAGCCCCGCCAGGATCGCGAGCCGCGCGAGTTCCGCCAGGAGCGTGAGCCTCGTCAGGATCGCGAGGCCCGCCAGCCCCGCGAGCCCCGTCAGGAACGCGCCCCGCGTCCGCCGCGCGACGAGCAGCCGCTATTCGAGGGTCTCGACGAGGGCGCCGCCGAGGCGCCGGCCGCCGAGGCGCCCGCCGCCGAAGCCGCGCCGGCCGAGACCCGTCGCCCGCGCGGCCGCCCGCGCCGTGCCGCCGCTCCCGAGGCGGCGCCCGAGCGGATCGAAATCGATCGCCTGCCGCCGTCGCTGGCGGTGGAGCCTGCCCCCGCGCCGGCCAATGGCGCGGCGAATGGTGGCAACGCCAACGAGGCGGAAGCGGAAAAGCCCCGCCGCCGCACCCGCCGCCCGCGCACCGACGCGCCCGTCGCCGAGGCCTGACGGCCTGCTCGCGGCCGTTCGGCGGACGTCGTCCGGGAAATGAAGGCGGGCCGG
>Ga0182749_1002602_pt1 | contig 13088 bp, 10 predicted proteins | sample eDN3rd37CKraftMG_FD_128875 | JGI IMG/M metagenome (GOLD analysis project Ga0182749, IMG submission 128875) | Enriched Miracle-Growth compost microbial communities from Emeryville, California, USA - eDNA 3rd pass 37_C Kraft MG (version 2) (version 2) ...
AGCCATCGCCCGCGAACTGGACGTGGTGATTTCCGTCGACACCTCGACCCCCGCCGTGATGCGCGAGACCGCGCGCCTGGGCGCCGGGCTGATCAACGACGTGCGCTCGCTGCAGCGCGATGGCGCGCTGGATGCCGCGGTGGATACCGGGTTGGCCGTGTGCCTGATGCACATGCGCGGCGAGCCGAGCACCATGCAGAACGATCCGCGCTACCCCGACATCCTGGCCGAGGTGCATGACTTCCTCGCCGAGCGCATCGCCGTCTGCGAGGCGGCGGGAATCGCCCGCGAGCGCCTGGTGCTCGACCCCGGCTTCGGCTTCGCCAAGACCCAGGCGCACAACCTGGTGCTGTTCCAGCGCATGGAGCGTCTGCTGGAACTGGGCTGCCCGCTGCTGGTCGGAGTGTCGCGCAAGAGCATGATCGGCCGCGCCCTGGGGCGCGAGGTCGGTGACCGTCTGTATGGCAGCCTGGCGCTGGCGGCCTTGGCCGTGGCCAAGGGGGCGCGCATCATTCGCGTGCACGACGTTGCCGAAACGGTGGATGTGGTCCGCATGATCGATGCGGTGGAACAGGCTAAGGAAGAAGGAATGACAGCATGAGCAGGAAATATTTCGGTACCGATGGCATCCGTGGCCGCGTCGGCACGCCGCCGATCACGCCGGACTTCGTGCTCAAGCTGGGCTGGGCGGTGGGCATGGCTTTCCGCCAGCAGGGCAAGTGCCGCGTGCTGGTGGGCAAGGACACGCGGATTTCCGGCTACATGTTCGAATCGGCCCTGGAGGCCGGCCTGTCGGCCGCCGGCGCCGACGTGATGCTGCTGGGCCCGATGCCGACCCCCGGCATCGCCTACCTGACGCGCACCTTCCACGCCGAGGCGGGCATCGTCATCAGTGCCTCGCACAACCCGCACGACGACAACGGCATCAAGTTCTTCTCCGGCCAGGGCACCAAGCTGCCCGACGACGTCGAGCTGATGATCGAGGAACTGATCGACACGCCCATGACGGTGGTCGACTCCGCGCGCCTGGGCAAGGTCTCGCGGATCAACGACGCCGCCGGCCGCTACATCGAGTTCTGCAAGAGCAGCGTGCCCACCAGCACCGACTTCTCCGGCCTGCACCTGGTCGTCGACTGCGCCCATGGCGCCACCTACAAGGTCGCGCCCAGCGTGTTCCGCGAGCTGGGGGCCCAGGTCTCGGTGATCGGCGCGCAGCCCAACGGCCTGAACATCAACGACAACTGCGGCTCCACCCACGTCGCCGCGCTGCAGGCGGCGGTCATCGCCGAGCAGGCCGACATGGGCATCGCCTTCGACGGCGACGGCGACCGCGTGATGATGGTCGACCATACCGGCGCGGTGGTGGACGGCGACGAGATCCTCTTCCTGATCGCCCGCGACATGCAGGAGCGCAACCGCCTGCAGGGCGGCGTGGTCGGCACCCTGATGAGCAACCTGGGCCTGGAGCTGGCCCTGGCCGACCTGCAGATCCCCTTCACCCGGGCCAAGGTCGGCGACCGCTACGTGATGGCGGAAATGCTCGATCGCGGCTGGCAGCTGGGTGGCGAGAACTCCGGCCACGTGGTCTGCGCCCAGCACACCACCACCGGCGACGCCATCATCGCCGCGCTGCAGGTGCTGATGGCGCTGAAGAGCCGCGGCCAGACCCTCGCCGAGGCGCGCCAGGGCATCCGCAGGTTCCCGCAGGTGCTGATCAACGTGCGCTACCAGGGCAAGGACGTCGATCCCATCGAGCATCCGGCGGTCAAGGAGGCTTGCGCCCGCGTCACCGAAAGCATGGCCGGCCGTGGCCGCGTGCTGCTGCGCAAGTCCGGCACCGAGCCGCTGGTGCGGGTGATGGTCGAGGGTGACGAGGAAGCCCGGGTGCGTGCCTACGCCGAACAGCTGGCGAAGGTCGTAACCGAGGTATGTGCTTGATTTCTCTTGTCAGTCCGATTTTTGTCGAGTAACATCTGCGCCCACTTTGCTCAGCGAGGTACAGCATGCGTCGACCCTTAGTGGCCGGGAACTGGAAAATGCACGGTACCCGCTCCAGTGTTGCGGAGCTGATCAAAGGCTTGCGACAACTGGCTCTGCCTACAGGTGTCGACGTGGCGGTTCTGCCGCCCTGTCTGTACATCAATCAGGTTCTTCAGGGCCTGGATGGCAAGGCGGTTGCGGTCGGTGCGCAGAACTGCGCGATCGAGCCGATGCAGGGCGCCCTCACGGGCGAGATTGCTGCCAGCCAGCTGGCCGATGCCGGTTGTTCCCTGGTTCTGGTGGGGCACTCCGAGCGCCGCCAGGTGCTGGGCGAAAGCGACGGTGTCATCAGTCGCAAGTTCGCCGCGGCGCAATCCTGTGGCCTGGTTCCCGTGTTGTGCGTGGGCGAGACCCGCGAGCAGCGCGAAGCCGGCAAGACCCTCGAGGTCGTCGGGCGTCAGTTGAGCTCGGTGATAGAAGATTTGGGCGTCGGGGCTTTCTCCCGCGCCGTAGTGGCTTACGAGCCGGTGTGGGCAATCGGGACGGGGCTTACCGCTTCGCCTGAAGAAGCCCAGGAAGTACATGCGGCCATCCGTGCGCAATTGGCGGCAGAGAATGCCGAGGTCGCCCGCGGGGTTCGCCTGCTTTACGGCGGTAGCGTCAAGGCAGCGAACGCGGTCGAACTGTTCGGCATGCCGGACATCGATGGGGGGCTGATTGGTGGTGCCTCCCTGAATGCGGATGAGTTCGGCGCGATCTGTCGCGCCGCGGGAAGCTGAAGATGCTGGAAACAGTTGTAATCGTGATTCACCTGCTGATGGCGCTGGGTCTGGTTGTACTGGTCCTGCTTCAGCATGGCAAGGGTGCGGATGCCGGTGCCTCCTTTGGCGCTGGTGCTTCGGGTACCGTTTTCGGTAGCCAGGGTTCCGCAACCTTCCTCAGTCGTTTTACTGCTGTACTGGCTGCAATTTTTTTCATTACCAGCTTGGGTTTAGCGTATTTCGCTAAAGAAAAAGCTGATATGATACGTCACATCGGACTTCCTGATCCGGCAGTGATGGAGCAGCATCAGGAGAAGGTCCCGGCAACCTCCGACGTGCCGGCGACCCAGGGGCAGCAACAAGCCCCGGCAGCTGGCAACGGTGACGTTCCGGCAGCTCCTGAGCAGAAGTAAGGCAAAGGTTTTTGCCGAGGTGGTGGAATTGGTAGACACGCTACCTTGAGGTGGTAGTGGCCATAGGCTGTAGGGGTTCGAGTCCCCTCCTCGGTACCATATACGAAGCCCCGCATGCGGGGCTTTCGTTTCCGGTGCGTCGGTTGACCTGGATAGGGTGTAACCGTATAATTTCGCACCAGCTTTGACGCGGGATGGAGCAGTCTGGTAGCTCGTCGGGCTCATAACCCGAAGGTCGTTGGTTCAAATCCAGCTCCCGCAACCAGTTATGGCAGAGCCCCTTTTCAGGGGCTTTTTGCTAGCTGGACAGTCCGCGCCGCCGTTGCTGGGCGGCCCTTTAGGGATGGGCGTTTCGCCCATTTTTCGTTTCTACGGCATACGCGAGGCGATCAGGTGTCGAGCAAGCTAGAACAGTTGCAGGCCTTGCTGGCCCCTGTGGTAGAGGCGCTCGGCTACGAGTGCTGGGGCCTCGAGTTCCTGTCCCAGGGACGTCATTCCCTGCTGAGGGTTTATATCGACAAGGCCGACGGCATCCTGATCGAGGACTGCGAGACGGTCAGTCGTCAGGTCAGTGGCGTGCTCGACGTCGAGGACCCGATCAGCGGCGAATACACCCTGGAAGTTTCCTCCCCGGGTATGGACCGCCCGCTGTTCACCCTCGAGCAGTTCGCCCGCTACGTTGGCGAGCAAGTGAAGATCAAGTTGCGCGTGCCCTTCGAGCGTCGCCGCAACTTCCAGGGCGTCCTCCGCGGTGTGGAGGAGCAGGACGTGGTGGTCCTGGTGGACGACCATGAATACCTGCTGCCGATCGATTCGATCGATAAGGCCAACATCATTCCCCGATTTGAGTGAGCCGCGGATCAAGCGGATTCCAATGGATTGAAAGGCGAGGCGTACGATGAGCAAAGAAGTACTGCTGGTTGTTGAGTCGGTATCCAACGAGAAGGGTGTACCGCCCGGCGTGATTTTCGAGGCGCTGGAACTGGCTCTGGCGACCGCCACCAAGAAGCGTTTCGAGGACGAGGTCGACCTGCGCGTGCAGATCAACCGCACCAACGGCAACTACGACACCTTCCGTCGCTGGACCGTGGTCGAGGACGAAGACTACTCCAACCCGGCCGCCGAGCTGACCGTCGAGGACGTGCAGGAAAGCCACCCGGGCACCAAGGCCGGCGACGTCATCGAAGAGAAGATCGAGTCCATCGAGTTCGGCCGCATCGCCGCGCAGACCGCCAAGCAGGTCATCGTGCAGAAGGTCCGCGAGGCCGAGCGCGCCCAGGTGGTCGACGCCTACCGCGAGAAGGTCGGCGAGATCATCTCCGGCACCGTCAAGAAGGTCACCCGCGACAACGTCATCGTCGACCTGGGCAACAACGCCGAAGCGCTGCTGGCCCGCGACCAGATCATCCCGCGCGAGACCTTCCGCGTCGGCACCCGCGTGCGTGCCCTGCTCAAGGAAATCCGCAGCGAGAACCGCGGCCCGCAACTGGTCCTCTCGCGCACCGCGCCGGAGATGCTGGTCGAGCTGTTCCGCATCGAAGTGCCGGAAATCGCCGAGCAGCTGATCGATGTCATGGCCGCCGCCCGCGACCCGGGCTCGCGCGCCAAGATCGCGGTACGCTCCAAGGACAAGCGCATCGACCCGCAGGGCGCCTGCATCGGCATGCGCGGTTCGCGCGTCCAGGCCGTGTCCGGCGAACTGGGCGGCGAGCGCGTGGACATCGTCCTGTGGGACGACAACCCCGCGCAGTTCGTCATCAACGCCATGGCCCCGGCCGAAGTGGCGGCGATCATCGTCGACGAAGATACCCACACCATGGATATCGCCGTCGCCGAGGACAACCTGGCCCAGGCCATCGGCCGCAGCGGCCAGAACGTCCGCCTGGCCAGCCAGCTGACCGGCTGGACGCTGAACGTGATGACCGAGGCCGACATCCAGGCCAAGCAGCAGGCCGAGACCGGTGACATCCTGCAGCGCTTCATCGACGAGCTGGATGTCGACGAGGAGCTGGCCCAGGTACTGGTCGAGGAAGGCTTCACCACCCTGGAAGAAATCGCCTACGTACCGATGGAAGAGATGCTCAACATCGACGGCTTTGACGAAGACATCGTCAACGAGCTGCGCTCGCGCGCCAAGGACCGTCTGTTGACCAAAGCTATCGCGACCGAGGAAAAACTTGCCGACGCGCAACCGGCCGAAGACCTGCTCAGCCTCGATGGCATGACCAAAGAGCTGGCCTTGGACCTGGTGCTGCGTGGCGTAACCACCCGTGAAGATCTTGCCGAGCAGTCTATCGACGACCTGCTCGACATCGACGGCATGGACGAAGAGCGTGCCGGCAAGTTGATCATGGCCGCCCGGGCCCATTGGTTCGAGTAAGCATTCGCGGCCTGAGGAGAGAAATGCATGACGCAAGTCACGGTGAAAGAACTGGCCAAAACGGTCGATACGCCGGTCGAGCGCCTGCTGCAGCAGATGCGCGAGGCGGGCCTGCCGCACAGCAGTGCCGAGCAGGTAGTGACCGACAACGAAAAGCAGGCTCTGCTGGCGCACCTCAAGGGTAGCCACGGCGATCGCCTGGAAGAACCGCGCAAGATCACCCTGCAGCGTAAGACCACCTCCACCCTGCGGGTGGCCGGCAGCAAGACGGTGAGCGTCGAGGTCCGCAAGAAGAAGACCTACGTCAAGCGCAGCCCCGACGAGATCGAGGCCGAGCGCCAGCGCGAGCTGGAAGAGCAGCGCGCCGCCGAGGAAGCGGCTCGCCTGAAGGCCGAGGAAGAAGCCCGTCAGAAGGCCGAAGCCGAAGCCCGCCGTCAGGCCGAGGAAGCGGCTCGTCGCCAGCCTGACCAGGCTCCCCAGCCTGCGGCCCCCGCTGTCGCTGCCGGGGCTCCGGCTGCCGCGCCTGTCGCGCCCGCCGCCGCTCCGGCTGCTGGCGAGGAGCGCAAGAAGGAAGCCGAAGTACGCCGTCCGCCCAAGCGCGAAGAGGAAGACGAGCGTCGCGATCGCAAGCATGCCCAGCATCGCCCGTCGATCAAGGAAAAGGAAAAGACCTCCGCGCCGCGCGTTGTTCGCACCGGTGTGGATGACGACGACAGTTTCGGTCGCCGGGGCGGCGGTCGCGGCAAGTCGAAGCTGAAGAAGCGTAACCAGCACGGGTTCCAGAGCCCGACAGGACCGATTGTGCGTGAAGTGAGTATCGGTGAGACCATCACAGTTGCTGAGCTGGCTCAGCAGATGTCGGTGAAGGGCGCCGAAGTCGTCAAGTTCATGTTCAAGATGGGCACCCCGGTGACCATCAACCAGGTACTCGACCAGGAGACCGCCCAACTGATCGCCGAGGAACTCGGCCATAAGGTCAAGCTGGTCAGCGAGAACGCCCTGGAAGAGCAACTGGCCGAGTCGCTGAAGTTCGAAGGCGAGGCGGTAGCCCGTGCGCCGGTAGTGACCGTGATGGGCCACGTCGACCACGGCAAGACCTCGCTGCTCGACTACATCCGCCGTGCCAAGGTGGCCGCGGGCGAAGCCGGCGGCATCACCCAGCACATCGGCGCCTACCACGTGGAAACCGACCGCGGCATGGTCACCTTCCTCGACACCCCCGGCCACGCCGCGTTCACCGCGATGCGTGCCCGTGGCGCCCAGGCGACCGACATCGTCATCCTGGTGGTGGCGGCCGACGACGGCGTCATGCCGCAGACCCAGGAAGCCGTCCAGCACGCGAAAGCCGCTGGCGTGCCGATCGTGGTCGCGATCAACAAGATCGACAAGCCCGACGCCAACCCGGACAACATCAAGAACGGCCTGGCCGCGCTCGACGTGATCCCGGAAGAGTGGGGCGGCGACGCACCCTTCGTGCCGGTCTCGGCGAAGATGGGTACCGGCGTCGACGAACTGCTCGAAGCCGTGCTGCTGCAGGCCGAAGTCCTGGAACTCAAAGCTACCCCGTCGGCCCCCGGCCGTGGCGTGGTGGTCGAGTCGCGCCTGGACAAGGGCCGTGGCCCGGTGGCCACCGTGCTGGTTCAGGACGGTACCCTGCGCCAGGGCGACATGATCCTCTGCGGCGTGAACTACGGCCGCGTGCGCGCCATGCTCGACGAGAACGGCAAGCCGATCAAGGAAGCCGGCCCGTCGATCCCGGTCGAAATCCTTGGCCTGGACGGCACGCCGGACGCCGGTGACGAAGTGACCGTGGTCGCCGACGAGAAGAAGGCCCGCGAAGTCGCGCTGTTCCGCCAGGGCAAGTTCCGCGAGGTCAAGCTGGCTCGCCAGCAGTCGGCCAAGCTGGAAAACATCTTCGAGAACATGGGCCAGGAAGAGAAGAAGACCCTCAACATCGTCCTCAAGGCCGACGTGCGTGGTTCCCTGGAAGCCCTGCAGGGCTCGCTCAGCGGCCTGGGCAACGAAGAAGTGCAGGTCCGCGTGGTCGGCGGCGGCGTCGGTGGCATCACCGAATCCGATGCCAACCTGGCGCTGGCCTCCAACGCGGTGCTGTTCGGCTTCAACGTCCGTGCCGACGCCGGTGCGCGCAAGATCGTCGAGGCCGAAGGCCTGGACATGCGTTACTACAACGTGATCTACGACATCATCGAAGACGTCAAGAAAGCCCTGACCGGCATGCTCGGCAGCGATGTCCGCGAGAACATCCTGGGTATCGCCGAAGTGCGTGACGTGTTCCGTTCGCCGAAGTTCGGCGCGGTCGCCGGCTGCATGGTCACCGAGGGCCTGGTGCACCGCAACCGTCCGATCCGCGTACTGCGCGACGACGTGGTGATCTTCGAAGGCGAGCTGGAATCGCTGCGCCGCTTCAAGGACGACGTGGCCGAAGTCCGTGCCGGCATGGAGTGCGGTATCGGCGTGAAGAGCTACAACGACGTCCGCGTCGGCGACAAGATCGAAGTGTTCGAGAAGGTCGAAGTCGCTCGTACCCTGTAAGGGCCGACGAGCGTAAACGCAGCGCCCGGGTCAGCCTTGCTGATCCGGGCGTTTGCCGCTTATTCGTCCGGTGCCCCTGGGCCACCGGAAGCAGGTTAGGAAAATGGCAAAAGAGTACAGCCGTACCCAACGCATCGGCGATCAGATGCAGCGCGAACTGGCGCTGCTGATCCAGCGCGAGGTCAAGGACCCGCGCCTGGGCCTGGTGACCATCACTGGCGTCGACGTGGCGCGCGACCTGTCCCACGCCAAGGTGTTCATCACCGTGATGGGGCAGGACGACAACGCCGAGCTGATCAAGCAGAACGTCTCGATCCTCAACGACGCCGCCGGCTTCCTGCGCATGCACCTGGGCAAGGCGATGAAGCTGCGCAGCGTGCCGCAGCTGCATTTCAGCTATGACGCCAGCATCCGCCGCGGCGCCGAGCTGTCGGCGCTGATCGAGCGGGCGGTGGCGGAAGACCGTCGTCACGGTGGCGGTTCCGAGGAGTAAGGCGTGGCCCAGGTGAAACGTATCCGCCGTGCGGTCAACGGCGTGCTGCTGCTCGACAAGCCGCGCGGCATGAGCTCCAACCAGGCCCTGCAGAAGGTGCGCTGGCTGCTCAATGCGGAAAAGGCCGGGCACACCGGCAGCCTCGACCCCCTGGCCACCGGCGTGCTGCCGCTGTGCTTCGGCGAGGCCACCAAGTTCTCCCAGTACCTGCTGGATGCCGACAAGGGCTACGAGACCCTGGCGCGGCTGGGCGTCACCACCACCACTGGCGACGCCGAGGGCGAGGTGCTCGAGGAACGCCAGGTGACCGTCGGTCGGGAGGCCCTGGAGGCCGTGCTGCCGCGCTTCCGTGGCGAAATAGAGCAGGTGCCGCCGATGTATTCGGCACTGAAGAAGGACGGCCAGCCGCTGTACAAGCTGGCCCGCGCAGGAGAGGTAGTGGAGCGCGAGGCGCGTTCTGTTACTATTGCGCGCCTGGAACTGCTGGCCTTCGAGGCGCCCTGCGCCACCCTGGCCGTTTCCTGCAGCAAGGGCACCTACATCCGCACCCTGGTCGAGGACATCGGCCGCGAGCTGGGCTGCGGCGCCCACGTGGCTGCGCTGCGCCGCACCCAGGCGGGCCCCTTCGGCCTGGCCCAGGCGGTGACGCTGGAGGAACTGGTGCAGGTCCATGCCGAGGGCGGCAACGAGGCCCTCGACCGCTTCCTGCTGCCGGTGGACGCCGGCCTGGAACACTGGCCGCTGCTGCAGCTGTCCGAGCACAGCGCCTACTATTGGCTGCACGGGCAGCCGGTACGCGCACCCGAGGCGCCGAAGTTCGGCATGCTGCGGGTACAGGATCACGAAGGTCGCTTCATCGGTATCGGTGAGGTGACCGACGACGGGCGCATCGCGCCGCGTCGACTGATTCGGTCGTAAGGCCGGAAACCCGAGGGTGGCTGTCAACAGGCACGGTCACACCTCCTTTATGAACACAGGGAAAAGTCCCTGGCCTGTTACCTCAGAGGAAAGCCCATCATGGCACTGAGCGTCCAAGAGAAAGCCCAGATCGTAAACGAGTACAAGCAAGCTGAAGGCGATACCGGTTCCCCGGAAGTGCAGGTTGCCCTGCTGTCCGCCAACATCAACAAGCTGCAGGACCACTTCAAGGCCAACGGCAAAGACCACCACTCCCGTCGTGGCCTGATCCGCATGGTCAACCAGCGCCGCAAGCTGCTGGACTACCTGAAGAACAAGGACACTGCTCGTTACAGCGCCCTGATCGGTCGCCTGGGCCTGCGTCGCTAAGACGTGAGCGAGCCGGAAGCTGGAAGTGGGAAGCTGGAAGTGGGGCGTTGCTCTTGCTTCCGGTTTTCGGCTTCCAGCTTTCGGCTTTTTTAGGGAATGATTTTGGGTCCGACTCCCGGCATTTCCACGATTTCCCCCAAGGCAACTAAGTGAAGGTAAAGACACCGTGAACCCGGTAACCAAGAAATTCCAGTTCGGTCAATCGACCGTAACCCTCGAGACTGGCCGCATTGCCCGCCAGGCCACCGGCGCCGTGCTGGTCACCATGGACGACGTCACCGTGCTGGTCACCGTCGTGGGCGCCAAGCAGGCCGACCCGAACAAGGGCTTCTTCCCGCTGTCCGTCCACTACCAGGAAAAGACCTACGCAGCCGGCCGCATCCCCGGTGGTTTCTTCAAGCGTGAAGGCCGTCCTTCCGAGAAGGAAACCCTGACCTCGCGCCTGATCGACCGTCCGATCCGCCCGCTGTTCCCCGAAGGCTTCATGAACGAAGTGCAGGTCGTCTGCACCGTCGTTTCCACCGGCAAGAAGACCGATCCGGACATCGCCGCCATGATCGGCACCTCCGCCGCCCTGGCGATCTCCGGCATTCCCTTCGCCGGCCCGATCGGCGCCGCCCGCGTTGGCTTCCACCCTGAAGTCGGCTACATCCTCAACCCGACCTACGAGCAACTGCAGAGCTCCAGCCTCGACATGGTCGTGGCCGGTACCTCCGACGCCGTGCTGATGGTCGAGTCCGAAGCCGACGAGCTGACCGAAGACCAGATGCTGGGCGCCGTGCTGTACGCCCATGAAGAGTTCCAGGCGGTCATCCGCGCCGTCGCCGAACTGGCCACCGAAGCCGGCAAGCCGAGCTGGAACTGGAGCGCCCCGGCGGAGAACACCGCCCTGATCGAGGCCATCAAGGCCGAGTTCGGCGCCGCCATTTCCGACGCCTACACCATCACCATCAAGCAGGAGCGCTACGCCGCCCTGGACGCCCTGCGCGAAGAGATCGTCGCCAGGTTCGCCGGCGAAGGCGAAGGTCAGTACTCGGCCAGCGAGGTCAAGGACGTCTTCGGCCTGCTGGAATACCGCACCGTTCGCGAGAACATCGTCAACGGCAAGCCGCGTATCGACGGCCGCGACACCCGCACCGTGCGTCCGCTGAAGATCGAAGTCGGCGTGCTCGGCAAGACCCACGGTTCGGCCCTGTTCACCCGTGGCGAAACCCAGGCCCTGGTCGTCGCCACCCTCGGCACCGCCCGTGACGCCCAACTGCTCGACACCCTCGAAGGCGAGCGCAAGGACCCGTTCATGCTGCACTACAACTTCCCGCCGTTCTCGGTGGGCGAGTGCGGCCGCATGGGCAGCCCGGGCCGTCGCGAAATCGGCCACGGCCGCCTGGCCCGTCGTGGCGTCGCCGCCATGCTGCCGTCGCAGGACGAGTTCCCCTACACCATCCGCGTGGTTTCCGAGATCACCGAATCCAACGGTTCCAGCTCCATGGCTTCCGTGTGCGGCGCCTCCCTGGCGCTGATGGACGCCGGCGTGCCGGTTCGCGCTCCGGTTGCCGGCATCGCCATGGGCCTGGTCAAGGAAGGCGACAAGTTCGCCGTCCTGACCGACATCCTGGGTGACGAAGACCACCTGGGCGACATGGACTTCAAGGTCGCCGGTACCGCCAAGGGCGTCACCGCCCTGCAGATGGACATCAAGATCAACGGCATCACCGAAGAGATCATGGAGATCGCCCTGGAGCAGGCGCTGGAAGCGCGCCTGAACATCCTCGGCCAGATGAACCAGGTCATCGCCCAGCCGCGCGCCGAGCTGTCGGAAAACGCCCCGACCATGCTGTCGATGAAGATCGATCCGGACAAGATCCGCGACGTCATCGGCAAGGGCGGCGCCACCATCCGCGGCATCTGCGAAGAGACCAAGGCCTCGATCGACATCGAGGACGACGGCAGCGTGAAGATCTACGGCGAAACCAAGGAAGCCGCCGAGGCCGCCAAGCAGCGCGTCCTGGGCATCACCGCGGAAGCCGAGATCGGCAAGATCTACGTCGGCAAGGTCGAGCGCATCGTCGACTTCGGCGCCTTCGTCAACATCCTGCCGGGCAAGGACGGTCTGGTGCACATCTCGCAGATCAGCGACAAGCGCATCGACAAGGTCACCGACGTGCTCAAGGAAGGCGAGGAAGTCAAGGTCCTGGTTCTGGACGTCGACAACCGCGGCCGCATCAAGCTCTCCATTAAAGATGTAGCCGCTGCCGAAGCCTCCGGCGTCTAAGAACCTGCCCACGATCTGCTGCGCGTCGGCATAACTGCGTTAAAAACAGGCGAGTGATGCTCATTTAGTGGACTAAACTGCGCTCCCTCGCCTGTTTGACTCGCTGCGCTCGCCCTTCGGGCCAGCCTTCGGCTGTTACTCCCGTTGGTCGTTGCGCCTTGTTCTGCTCTAGCTCGCGAGATCGTGAACAGGTTCTAAGCGGTAGCAAAATGAAAGAGGGCCCCTTGCGGGCCCTCTTTTTTTGCCTGGAAAATGGCGTCTCGCCAGCACGCAAGGACAGCCAGGCCGATGGACAAGCATTACTGCCACTACCACCAGGCGCAGCCCGCCACCTGGTTCTGCCTGCCGTGCCAGCGCCACTACGGCGACTGCTGCGTGCCGCTGAACGCCGACGCACCGGAATACGCCCCGGCCTGCCCGCTGTGCCGCAACGGCCTGCAGTACCTGGGCGCGGCCAACAGCGCCCAGCCGTTCTGGGAGCGCCTGCCGAAGTTCTTCGCCTACGCCCTGCAACCGGGCCCGCTGATGTTCGCCGCGGCGCTGGCCCTGGCCAGTCTGTTCATGCCCAGCATGCTGCTGCTGTGGCTGGCCCTGCTGAGCGTGGCCACCAAGTACCTGCACAGCGTCATCGAGGCGGTCAGCCTGGGCAGCAACGACGCGCCCGGCCTGGGCGAGGCCTTCGACCTCTCCAGCCTGGGCGCCTTCCTGCGCCAGCTGGCGGTGTTCGTCGTGGCCGCGGTGCTGCTGTGGCTGGCCGCGGACTTCGACAATCCTTCGCTGTTCTGGGCGGTGAACGTCGCCCTGGTGCTGGTGTTGCCGGCCAGCATCATCCGCCTGGCCCTGGACAAGAGCCTGGGCGCGGCGCTCAGCCCGGTGGAGGTCGGCCAGGTGATCGGCGCCATGGGCTGGCGCTACCTGATCCTCTGCGTCTTCCTGTTCATCCTCTGGC
>Ga0182749_1002603_pt1 | contig 13081 bp, 14 predicted proteins | sample eDN3rd37CKraftMG_FD_128875 | JGI IMG/M metagenome (GOLD analysis project Ga0182749, IMG submission 128875) | Enriched Miracle-Growth compost microbial communities from Emeryville, California, USA - eDNA 3rd pass 37_C Kraft MG (version 2) (version 2) ...
GACGGGACCGCCCCAAGCTTCGCAGGGAGAGGGGGTTGCCTCTACCGCCTCCGGCCCGCCCGTCGACGAGGCCGAGCGAAGGCGGCAGGAGCACGACGGCGCCAGCGAGTGGAACTGGCTGGCGCGCTGGGCGCAGACCCACTGGCGCGGGTGACCCCGCGCCGGGCGCTTCCGCCTGCCTGACGCGCCAATCCTATGTGCTTCTCCTCCCCGAGCTTGACCCGGGGACCTGCGGGAGAGTCCATCGGGGCAGGCCTCCGGCGGAGAGCGGGCGCACGGACGGTTTGGCGTGGCTCGGCGTCTACCGCTCGACCGACAGCCAGCGGGTCGGGTGCTGGTCGCGCAGGTTGTCGGCCCAGCCCTTTACCGTCGGCGAGACGAGGTGGCGGCTGGTGTAGAAGAACAGCGGGATCACCGGCGTGTCGGCGATCATCAGCCGCTCCGCCTGCTGCAGGATCGCGGCCCGCCTGCCCGCATCGGTCTCGGCCGAGGCCTGGTCCAGCAGCGCGTCATAGGCCGGGTTGGAGTAATCCGAGGTGCTGAGCTCGCCGATGCCCGTGCGCTGCAGCTCGAGGAAGAAGTTCGCGTCGTCGTACTGGCCGATCCAGCCGGTGCGGGCGAAGTCCTGGAACTGCTTCTGGTGATGCTGGGTCAGGTAGGTCGACCACTCCAGATTCTCGAGCGCGGCGTCGACGCCGAGCTTCTGCTTCCACATCGCGGCGATCGCCACGGCGATCTTCTTGTGGTTCTCCGAGGTGTTGTAGGTGATCTTCACCTGCAGCGGCTTGTCGGGGCCGTAGCCGGCCCTCGCCAGCAGCGCCTTCGCCTCCTCGTCCCGGCGCGCCTGGGTCCAGCCCGCCTCCTCCGGCTGCCAGGCCGGGAAGCCGCTCGTGCCCGGCGGCACGAAGCTGTAGGCCGGGATCTGGCTGCCCTGTGCCACCTTGCCGACGATGACGTCGCGGTCGATGGCCAGCGACAGGGCGCGGCGCAGCTCCGGGCTGCTCTTCCACGGCTCGTGGTTCAGGTTGATGGCGTAGAAATAGATGCCGAGATAGGGCGCGATGTGCAGCTCGGCCGCGTGGCTCTGCTTCAGCGCCGGCACCTGCTGGCTCGGAACGTCGTTGGTGACGTCCAGCTCGCCGGCCTGGAAGCGCGACAGCTCGCTGTCGACATCCTCGGTCACGACGTAGCGGACCGCATCGATCGTCACATTCGCCGCGTCGTGGAACTGCGGATTTTTCCGCAGCGTCATGTGCGACTGCGGCACGTCCTCGGCCAGCACATAGGCGCCGTTCGAGACCAGCTTGCCCGGCCGGGCGAAGGCGTCGCCGTATGTCTCGACATTGGCCCGGTTGACCGGGAAGGTCGAATTGTTGACCAGCATCGACAGGAAATAGGAGGTCGGCCCGACCAGGCGGACCTCGAAGGTGCGGTCGTCGACCGCCCGCACGCCGAGATCCTCGGGCGGCTTTTGCCCCAGCCGCACCTCCTTCGCCCCGACGACGCGGTCGAGGAAATAGGCATAGGGCGCCGCGGTCTTCGGATCGACCAGCCGGCGCCAGGAATAGACGAAGTCCTGCGCCGTGACCGGGCTGCCGTCGGACCACTTGCCGTCGGCCCGCAGCCTGAAGGTGTAGGTGCGGCCGTCGTCGGAGACGGTCCAGCTCTCGGCCGCGCCCGGCACCAGCTCGCCCTTCGGTCCGGGCGCCAGCAGCCCTTCGAACAGGTCCAGCTCGATCCAGGATTCGGGGATGCCGACCGATTTGTGCACGTCCAGCGTCTCCGGCTGGCCGCCATTGCCGCGGGACAGAATGGTCTCCGCCCCCGCCGCCCCGCTCCAGAGCGCGGCGGCGGCCAGGCCGATGAGGATGTGATGGCGCATCGAATCGTCCTTCCTTCCGATGCCGGAAGGCGTGCCATCATGTGGTTTGAGGATCAACCACGCAGATTTCTTGCAAAATTGGTTATGCCGCTCCCCTTCCTGTCATTGCCGGGCTTGACCCGGCAATCCAGAGAGCGTCGACATCTTCTGGATGCCCGTCCTCGGGCTTGACCCGAGGACCCGCCCGGGCATGACACTGAGGAGAGCACCCTACCGCGCCACGAACCCCGCGATCGCGGCCCGCAGCGCCTCGGGCTCGTCGACCCGGATCGAATGGCTGCTGTCCTCGAAGATGCGCAGGGTCGAGCCCGGGATCAGGCGGTGGATCTCCTCGGAGAATTCGGGCGGGCAGATCCAGTCGTGCCGGCCGGCCAGGATCAGGGTCGGCGCCGTGATCCGCGCCAGCTCCGGCCGCAGATCGAGCCGGCGCAGGAAGCCGTCGGGGCCGAAGGCACGGTTGATCGCCTCCGGCGAATGGATCGCCCGGCCGCGCGTCGCCGCGGCCGCCGCCGGATCCCAGCGGCGCGAATAGAGCGGCCCCATCGCCTCGTAGTACCGCTCCAGATCCGCCTCGCTGCGGAAGCCGCCGGACCACAGCATCTCCCCGGCCGCGATCTGCTCGGCGGTGCCGCGCTCGCGCAGGATCTGCTGCGCCCGGTCGTGGAAGCCGGAATGGGCGGCGGTGACGATCAGAACCAGATGCGACACCGCCTCCGGATAGCGCGCGGCATGGGCCATCGCGACCATGCCGCCATAACTGGTGCCGATGCTGGCGATCGGGCCGAGACCGAGATGGCGGCGCAGCGCCTCCATATCCTCGACATTCTCGTCGAGCGTGTAGCGCGCCGGGTCGCCGCGGGCCGAGCGGCCCTGGCCGCGATGGTCGAAATAGACCAGCTGCATGTGCCGGGCCAGCGGGCTCATGCTCGGCTTGAAGCCGCTGTGGTCGGAGCCGGGGCCGCCATGGATCAGGAACCCGACCGGCCGCTCCCGCATCGTGCCGCCCTCCGGCACCAGCCCGGCGCCGTCGATGTCGAACCAGATCTCGGTGTCGCGGATGGTCGCGCGCATTCCGTCGCTCCTCAGAATCCAGCATGAACCGCGACGCCGGCGGCGAGGCGGCGCAGGTCGAGCCGCGCCTGCCGGCGCCGCGCCTCCGCCTCGACCAGGCCGACCGGCACGAAGCGCAGCACGTCGCCGGGGCGCAGCTGGCCCAGCACCGGCAGGTCCGCCTCGATCACCTGGGCGATGCGGGGATAGCCGCCGGTGGTCTGGGCGTCGGCCATCAGCACGATCGGCTTGCCTTCCGGCGGCACCTGCACCGTGCCGGTCGTCACCGCCTCCGACAGCAGGTCGCGCGGCTGCGACAGGCGCAGCGCCGGCCCGTCCAGCCGATAGCCCATACGGTCGGAGCGCGGGCTGACGGTGAAGCGCTCGCCATGGAAGGCGGCCAGGCTGTCGCGGTCGAAGGCGGTCGCCTGCAGCCCGGGCAGCACCCGGACATGCGGCGAGCGGCGCAGCGACGGGTCGAGATCGGCGGCGGCGGACCAGGCGGTGGTGGCGAAAGGCCGGTCGCCGCGCTCCGCCGCCAGCAGTCCGGCCAGGCGCTCGCCCAGCGCCGTCGGGGCGCCGGCCGGCAGCCGGTCGCCCGCCTGCAGCGCCCGGCCCTCGTGCCCGCCCAGCCCCGCGCGCAGATAGGTCGAGCGGCTGCCCAGCACCGGCGGCACGGCGATGCCGCCGGCGACCGCCAGATAAAGACGGCAGCCGATCCGGGTGGGGGCGAAGCGCAGCTCCGCCCCCGCCGGCACCAGGACCGGCCGGCGCAGCGGCACCGCCTCGCCGTCCACCGTGCCGCGCAGGCCGCCGCCGGCCAGCGCGATCAGCGCCTCCGCCTCGAAGCGCAGGACCGGGCCCATCAGCGTCATCTCGATCGTGGCGGCGCTGGGGTCGTTGCCGACCAGGATGTTGGCGACGGCATGCGAGCATCGGTCCATCGCCCCGCCGACCACCACGCCGTGGCGGCGATGGCCGAAGCGGCCGAGATCCTGCACCGTCGACAGCAGGCCGGGTTCGAGAACGGCGATGGTCACTTGGCGCCTCCGGCCAGGGCCTCGAACTCCTCCGGCCCGATCGGGCGGAAGCGGATGCGGTCGCCGGCCGAGAGCAGGCAAGGCGGGTCCTCGCCCGGCAGGAACAGGGCCAGCGGCGTGCGCCCGATCAGGTTCCAGCCGCCGGGCGATTCCATCGGGTAGATCCCGGTCTGCGGCCCGCCGATCGCGACCGTGCCGGCCGGGATCTTCAGCCGCGGCGAGGCCCGGCGCGGTGTCGCCAGCCGCTAGGTCAACCCGCCGAGGAAGGGAAAGCCGGGGGTGAAGCCGATCATGTGCACCCGGTATTCGCCGCCGGAATGCAGGGCGATCACCTCCGCCTCGGTCAGGCCGTGATGCTGCGCCAGCTCGGCCAGGTCGGGGCCGAAGGCGCCGCCATAGGCGACCGGGATCTCGATCAGCCGGGGTTCGCCCAGCGCCGCGGGGTCCAGTTCCGCCAGCCGCGCCTCCAGCAGCCGCTGCACCGTGGCGGCCGGCGGCTCGTCCCCGTCGCGCGGCACGGCGTCGGGGTCGAAGAACACGGCGAGGGTGGCGAAGCCGGGCGAGGCCTCGACGAAGCCGGGGAACGGGTCGGCCTGCAGCGACAGGACCAAGGCGTGGATGGCGTCGGCGGTCGCGGCGTCGATGGTCTCGCCGAAGCGCACCACCATCGCGGTCTCGGTCATCACGGCGATCGACGCAGCGGTCACGGGCCTCTCCTCGAATGCTCCGCCAAGCCATAGCGCGAGGACGCCGCGGGCGGAAGCATGGCGGTCCCTCTCCCCGGCCTCTTGATCCCGCCGCCGGGCCGGCGATGATGGGCGGCAACGACCCGCGACCGAGGAGACCCCGCGTGACCGATCCGGCCCTGCTGTCGGCAGCCGAGCTGTCCCGCCTCTACGCCGCCCGCGACCTGTCGCCGGTCGAGGCGGTGCAGGCCAGCCTGGCGCGGATCGAGCGGCTGAACCCGCAGCTCAACGCCTTCTGCGGCGTCTATCCCGAGGAGGCGCTGGCGGCGGCGCGGCAGTCGGAGGCGCGCTGGCGCGAGGGCCGGCCGCTGAGCCCGATCGACGGCGTGCCGACCTCGGTCAAGGACTTGGTCCTGGCCCGCGGCTGGCCGACGCTGCGCGGCTCGAAGACGGTCGACCCGGCCGGCCCGTGGGACCAGGACGCGCCCTCGGTGGCGCGGCTGCGCGAAGCCGGGGCGGTGCTGGTCGGGCGCACCACCACGCCGGAATTCGGCTGGAAAGGCGTCACCGATTCGGCGCTGACCGGCATTACCCGCAACCCCTGGGACCCGAGCAAGACCCCCGGCGGCTCCTCCGGCGGCGCGGCGGTGGCGGCGGCGACCGGCATGGCGGCGCTGAACATCGGCACCGACGGCGGCGGGTCGATCCGCATCCCCGCCGGCTTCACCGGGATCTTCGGCCTCAAGCCCAGCTTCGGCCGCGTGCCGGCCTATCCGCTGAGCCCCTTCGGCACGGTCGCCCATATCGGGCCGATGGCCCGCACCGTGCGCGACGCGGCGCTGATGCTGTCGGTCATATCGCGCCCGGACCCGCGCGACTGGACCGCCCTGCCCTTCCCGGTGACGGATTTCACCGAAGGGCTGGAGGATGGGGTGCGCGGCCTGCGCATCGCCTATGCCCCGACCCTGGACAACGCGCCGGTCGACCCGGAGGTGGCGGCGTCGGTCGCCAGGGCCGCCGAGATCTTCGCCGAACTCGGCGCCCGGGTCCAGACGGTGGGGCTGGACCTGCCCGACACCGGCCCGGTGTTCCGCGCCCATTGGTTCGTCGGCGCGGCCACCCTCCTCGCCTCGATCCCGCAGGAGAAGCACGCGCTGATCGACCCCGGGCTGCGCGCCGTGGCGGCCGAGGGCGCGGCGATCCCGCTGCTCGACTACACCCGCGCGACGCTGGCCCGCGGCCGGCTGGGCGTGGCGATGAACCGGTTCCACCAGGACTGGGACCTGCTGCTGATGCCGTCCCTGCCGATCCCCGCCTTCGCCGTCGGGCAGAACCTGCCGGAGGGGCCGGACGGCTCGACCTGGGCCAACTGGACGCCCTTCACCTATCCCTTCAACCTGACGCAGCAGCCGGCGGCCAGCGTGCCCTGCGGCCTGACCGCTTCGGGGCTGCCGATCGGCCTGCAGATCGTCGGCCCGATGTTCCAGGACGCGCTGGTGCTGCGCGCCGCCCGCGCCTTCGAGGCCGCGTATCCCGCGCCGCTTCCGCCGCTGGCCCGATCATGACCGAGACCGAGCCCTTCTGGCGCCGCAAGCGCCTGGACCAGATGACCCGCGCCGAATGGGAGTCGCTGTGCGACGGCTGCGGCCGCTGCTGCCTGCACAAGCTGCGCGACGCCGACGAGCCGCCGGACACGCCGAACGTCGACTACACCGACATCGCCTGCAAGCTCCTGGACACCCACAGCTGCCGCTGCACGCATTACCCGACCCGCCGCCGCTACGTGCCCGACTGCGTGCGGCTGACGCCGAAGAATGTCGACCATCTCGGCTGGATGCCCTCGACCTGCGCCTACCGCCTGCTGGCCGAGGGCCACGACCTGTACTGGTGGCACCCGCTGGTCTCCGGCGACCCGGAGACGGTGCACGCCGCCGGCATCAGCGTGCGCGACAAGGTGATCTCCGAGACCGAGGTCGAGGAGGACGAGTACGAGTACCACATCGTGGAATGGCCGGCCTAACCGGCGGCATCGCGGGAGAATTCGACATGTCAGGACCTGGCGTGATGCTGCTGGATGGCGGCATGGGGCGGCAGCTCGCCCGGATGGGGGCGCCGTTCCGCCAGCCCGAGTGGTCGGCGCTGGCGCTGCTGGAGGCGCCGGAGACGGTGCGGGCGGCGCACGAGGCCTTCATCGCCGCCGGGGCGGAGGTGATCACCACCAACAGCTACGCGGTCGTGCCCTTCCACATCGGCGACGACCGTTTCGCTGCGCGGGGGCTGGAGCTGGCGGATCTCTCCGGCCGGCTGGCGCGGCAGGCCGCGGCTACGGCCCCCGCGCCGGTGCGGGTGGCGGGATCGCTGCCGCCGCTGTTCGGATCCTACCGTCCCGACCTGTTCGAGCCGGACCGCGCGCCGGAGATCGCCCGCACCCTGGTCGAAGGGCTGGCGCCGCATATCGATCTCTGGCTGGTCGAGACGCAAAGCTCGATCCGGGAGATGGCTGCGGCCGCCCGGTCCGTGTCCGGAACGGGCAAGCCGCTCTGGGTCTCCTACACCATCGAGGACGAGCACCCGGAGCCCGGCACGCCGCGGCTGCGCTCGGGCGAGCCGGTCGAGACGGCCGTGCAGGCGGCGCTCGACCTCGGCGCCGAGGCGGTGCTGTTCAACTGCAGCCAGCCCGAGGTGATGGGCGACGCCATCCTCGCGGCGGACCAAATCATCGGCGAGGCCCCGGCCCGGATCGGCGTCTACGCCAACGCCTTCCCGCCGCAGCCGGAGGACGCGACGGCGAATGAGGGCCTGTCGGAGCTGCGCGCCGATCTCGACCCCGACCGCTATCTCGGCTGGATCCGCCGCTGGGTCGGCCTCGGCGCCTCGCTGGTCGGTGGCTGCTGCGGCATCGGGCCGGAGCACATCGCCCGCATCCGGACGGCGCTGCCGGAGCTGGCGGCCGCTTCCAACCGATAGTCGCCGCTTCGTTATGTTCGACTTATTGACGGCGCCGTCCTCCCACGCTACGACTGACATGTCAGAATGGTATCACTGCCCGCGCGAAGCCCGCTCGGCAGGCGACAGGGAGATGGATGTGCCCCAGCCAAGCGAACGTTTCGGCCTTTCCGCGGCGTTGACCGTCCCCTTCCGGCCGGACGGGGCCGTCGATTTCCCGCGCCTCGTCGCCCATGCGCGCCGGTGCCTGGTGAAGGGCTGCCGCACCGTCACCGCCTTCGGCACCACCGGCGAAGGCGCGGCGTTCTCCCTGCCCGAGCGCGAGCAGGTGCTGGGCGCCTTCGCCGGCGCCGGAATCGAGGGCTCGCAGGTGGTCGGCGGCATCGCCGCCTCCTCGGCCGAGGATGCGGTCGCACAGGCCCGGCTGGCGCTGGAGTTCGGGGCCGATGCGCTGCTGCTGCCGCCGCCCTTCTACTTCAAGGGAGTCGGCGACGACGGCCTGTTCGCCTGGTTCGCCCGGGTGTTCGAGCAGCTGGGCGCCGCCGCCCGCGGCGTCATCCTCTACCACATCCCCAGCGTCACCCAGGTGCCGCTCTCGGTCGAGCTGGTCGGCCGGCTGCACGCCGCCTTCCCGGAGGTGATCCGCGGCGTCAAGGACTCCTCGGGCGACTGGGACTATGCCCAGGCCCTGCTGGCGGCGCATCGCGACCTGGCGATCCTGATCGGCGACGAGCGCTGCCTGGCCGCGGCGGTCCGGCTGGGCGGCCAGGGCGCCATCTCCGGCCTCGCCAACATCTACCCCGAGGCGATGCTGCCGATGGTGCAGGACGGCCGCGACGACGACCGCATCAACCGCCTGGTCGAGGCGCTGCTGGCCTATCCGGTGATCCCGGCGGTCAAGGCGCTGGTGGCGCATCGAACGGGCGACCCGGCCTGGCTCGCCACCAGGGCGCCGCTGCGGCCCTTGTCCGGGGCGGAGGCGGCGCGGCTCGGCGCCGTGGCGGACAGCCTGTTCACCACCATGGCGGCGGCCGGATGAGCGACGACCGCGCCGAGCCGCTGAAGCTGCGCGAAAAGGCCTATGACAGCTTCACCCAGCATCTTCTGGCCAACAACCTGCGCGCCGGGCAGTTCATCTCCCAGCGCGAGCTGGTGGCGCTGACCCAGATGCCGCTCGGCGCGATCCGCGAGTTGGTGCCGCGGCTGGAGGCCGAAGGGCTGATCAAGACCGTGCCGCAGCGGGGCATGCAGATCATGCACATCGACCTGACCATGATCCGCGACGCCTACCAGTTCCGGCTGTTCCTGGAGAAGGAGGCGACCGCCGCCTTCGCCCGCACGGTCACCGATGCGGGCCTCGCGGCGCTGCGGGCGCAGCACGAGGAGATCATCGCGCGGGTCGAGCGCGACGGCGCGACGCAACAGGTCGTCGACGACGCCCAGGCCACCGACTGGGGCCTGCACGACGTCATCATCGACGCGCTGGGCAACGAGATCATCTCCAAGGCCTATCGCGTCAACTCGATCAAGATCAGGCTGATCCGGCGCGAGCTGACCGGCATCGCCGGGCTGGTCCTGCCGGTGATGCGCGAGCATCTCGGCATCATCGACGCGATCGCGAGCCGGGACCCGGTCCGCGCCGCCGAGGCGATGACCGCGCATATCGCCAACGCCCGCAACCGCGCCCTCGGGCTGTAGCAGAACAGCCGGCCCCGGCCGGTCCAATCAAGAAGGGAGGATCATCATGGAATTCCCGTCACGCCTGAGCCGCCGATCGCTGCTGGCCGGCACCGCGGCCGCCGCGGCGGCCGCCGCCCTGCCCCGCATGGCCTTCGCCGCGCCGGACTGGAAGAAATACGCCGGCACCCATATCGAGGTGAACCTGGTCAAGAGCCCGCGCAGCGAAACCATCGCCCGGAACCTCAAAGAGTTCACCGACCTGACCGGCATCGATGTCGGGCTGGAGCAGACGCCGGAGCAGCAGCAGCGGCAGAAGGCGGTGGTCGAGTTCAACAGCGGCGCGCCGAGCTTCGACGTCATCCATCTCAGCTACCATGTGCAGAAGCGGATGTTCGAGAAGGGCGGCTGGCTGGCCGACCTGCGGCCGTTCCTGGCGGATCCCGCCCTCGCCGATCTGAGCCTGAACGACTTTTCCAGCGCCGGCCTGGCCTATGCCACCGCCCCCGACGGCGCGGTCGGCAGCCTGCCGCTCAGCGTCGACTACTGGATCATCTACTGGAACAAGGAGCTGTTCGCGGCCAAGGGGCTGAAATACCCGACCACCTTCGAGGAGCTGGTCGCCGCCGCCGAGGCGCTGACCGACCCGGCCGCCGGCACCTACGGCTTCGTCGCCCGCGGCATGAAGAACGCCAACGTCCCGGTCTGGACCTCCTTCATGCTCGGCAACGGCGTCGACCCGGTCGGCCCCGACCACAGCCTGGCCACCACCTCCGACGGCGCGGTCGCGGCGGCGAAGCTGTACCAGCGCCTGCTGACCAAGGCGGCCCCTCCGGGCGTCACCGGCTTCAACTGGAACGAATGCCAATCGGCCTTCCTGCAGGGCAAGATCGGCATGTGGCTGGACGGCGTCGGCTTCGCCCCGCCGCTGGAGAACCCGAAGCTGTCGCGCGTGGTCGGCAAGGTCGGCTACGGCGTCATGCCGAAGGGCCCGAAGGCCCAGGCCTCCGCCACCTTCGGCGACGGCATCGGCGTGGCCGCGGCCAGCGAGAACAAGGAGGCGGCGTTCCTGTTCTGCCAATGGGCGGTGTCGCGCACGGTGCAGGCCGACCTGCTGCAGAGCGGCTCCGGCGTGCCGTTCCGCACCTCGATCCTCGAGGATGCGGATGTGCGCAAGGGCGTGACCCTGCCGGCCGACTGGATCGACGCCGTCTCCGGCTCGGCCAAGATCAGCAAGCTGGGCCTGCCGGTGATCGTGCCGGTCACCGAGTTCCGCGACATCTTCGGCATCGCCCTGACCAACATCGCCGGCGGAGCCGATGCCGCAGCCGAGCTGGCCAAGGCGACCGAACAGTTCAAGCCGATCCTGGACAAGAGCGAGGCCTGAGGCCGTGACAGCCGTTGACGCCGGGACGGGACAGCGGGTGCGGGCGCGGCGGCCGAACGCCGTCGCGCCGACCCTGCGCACCTACCTGCCCTTCATCCTGCCCGCGGTGCTGGTGGTCGGGGCGGTGATCGTCTTCCCCTGGGCCTTCACCGGCTGGGTCAGCCTGCACGACTGGCAGGCCACCGGCGCCGGCGGCTTCATCGGCCTCGACAACTATGTCCGGCTGTTCGGCGACGCCCGCTTCGGCGAGGCGGTGTGGCACACGCTGGTCTACACCGTCCTCTCCGTCGTCCTGCCGCTGGTCCTCGGCCTGGCGGCGGCGCTGGTGTTCAACGAGCGCTTCCCGCTGCGCGGCCTGGCCCGCGGCATCGTGATCATGCCGATGATGGCGACCCCGGTCGCCATCGCCCTGGTCTGGACCATGATGTTCCACCCGCAACTCGGCGTGCTGAACTACCTGCTCAGCCTCGTCGGCATCCCGCCGTCGCTCTGGGTGTTCGACCAGGCGACGGTGATCCCGTCGCTGGTGCTGGTCGAGACCTGGCAGTGGACGCCGCTTGTGATGCTGATCGTGCTGGGCGGGCTGTCGGCCCTGCCGGCCGAGCCCTATGAGAGCGCCCAGATCGACGGCGCCAGCTGGCTGCAGCAGTTCCGCTACCTGACCCTGCCGATGATCTCGCCCTTCCTGATGGTGGCGGTGATCATCCGGTCGATCGACGCGGTGAAGAGCTTCGACATCATCTACGCCATCACCCAGGGCGGGCCCGGCACGGCGTCGGAGACGATCAACATCTATCTCTACACCCAGGCCTTCAGCTTCTACGACATTGGCTACGGATCGGCGGTGGCGGTGGTGTTCTTCGCCATCGTCGTCGCCATGTCCCTGGCCCTGCTGTGGCTGCGCCAGCGCGCCAAGCTGGCGGCATCGTGAGGAGGCCCGCCATGCCCCGCCCCCTTGCCAAGACGCTGCGCCGCGCCGGCCTGTATTTCGCCGTGCTGGTGATCGTGTCGCCGGCGCTGCTGTTCTTCCTGTGGATGCTGTCGCTGTCGCTGAAGCCCGAGGTCGACAACATCAGCTATCCGCCGGTGCTGATCCCGAGCGCCCTGGCCTGGAGCAACTACGCCCAGGTCTTCGCCGAGAACTCCTTCGGCCGCTACTTCGTCAACAGCCTGATCGTCACCGGCTGCGCCACGCTGTTCGGCCTCTTGATCGGGGCGCCGGCGGCCTACGGCATCGCGCGGGCCAAGGCGACGAAGATGGCCGTGGTGGTGATGATCGCGCGGATGACGCCGGGCCTGAGCTACCTGATCCCGCTGTTCCTGATGTTCCGCTGGCTCGGGCTGATGGGCACGCTGTGGCCGCAGATCATCACCCATCTGGTGATCACCCTGCCGATCGTGATCTGGGTCCTGATCTCCTATTTCGAGGCCCTGCCGATCGAGCTGGAGGAGGCCGGGCGGATCGACGGCGCCAACCGCTGGCAGGTGTTCCGGCACGTGGTGCTGCCGCTGACCCGGCCGGGCATCACCGTGGCGCTGCTGCTGTCCTTCATCTTCTCCTGGAACAACTTCGTGTTCGGCATCGTGCTGGCCGGGCGCACCACCCGCACCCTGCCGGTCGCGGTCTACAACTCCCTCACCTTCGAGCAGGTGAGTTGGGGCCCGCTCTCCGCCGCGGCGCTGGTGGTGGTGGTGCCGGTGCTGGTGCTGACGGTGGTGGCGCAGAAGCAGATCGTGGCCGGCCTGACCTCCGGCGCGGTGAAGGGAGGCTGAGCCCCCTTCGCCCCATGCATCCACCCGTGTGATCATGAACCTGCCCCAATTGGACCACTTGCAATTTAGATAAAATGCAGTAATTTATAGGTATATAGTCATGAGAATGGTCAAACCAATTGGCTCGGGGGACGGCGTCATGACGGTCATTCAATTCGCTGGTGATGGATCCCTGTCATCGTCCGGCCCCGGGACTCCGGTCCGCGTCCCGTCGGTTGCCCGCGCGGACGAGATCCTGTCGCTGCGGCAGAACGCGTCCGAGCTGCTGCGCCGCCTTCGGTATGTCCGCGAGACCTGGCTGGAGAGCGACACGCCCCCCGCCCTGGAGCGCTGGGTGCTGCAGCAGGTCCTGCATTGCCTCGCGGCCAGCCGCAACCCGCCCTTCGGCGACCAGTTCGATCGGATCGCGGCCGCCGGCGAGGCGCTGGAGCTGCTGATGGAGCTGCCGGGCGCCGATTTCGGGATCGACGAGGCCGCGGCCGCGGAGGACGACGGCTACGACCTGGTCGATTTCGACGCCGATCTCGATGATGCGGAAGACCTGGCCGGGAAGCCGGACTAGACCGGTCCGGCGCGCTCCGACCTCTCCTTGATCACGGCCAGCACGATGCTGTGGAAGTCCGTCAGGAACACGTCGCCC
>Ga0182749_1002605_pt1 | contig 13078 bp, 11 predicted proteins | sample eDN3rd37CKraftMG_FD_128875 | JGI IMG/M metagenome (GOLD analysis project Ga0182749, IMG submission 128875) | Enriched Miracle-Growth compost microbial communities from Emeryville, California, USA - eDNA 3rd pass 37_C Kraft MG (version 2) (version 2) ...
ATCGGCATCCCCGGCGTGTTCGGCTTCGCCGGCTTCTACTCCAAGGATATGATCCTGGAGGCCGCCTGGGCCGCGCATAGCGGCGTCGGCACCCTGGCCTACTGGCTCGGCGTCATCGCCGCGCTGATGACCGCCTTCTATTCGGGCCGCCTGTTGTTCCTGACCTTCCACGGCAGGCCGCGCGCCGACCATCACACGATGGACCATGTGCACGAATCCCCGCCGGTGATGATGGGGCCGCTGGTCGTGCTCGGCATCGGCGCGGTGCTGGCGGGCCTGATCGGCTACGACGTCTTCGTCGGCGAGGGCCGCGAGGGCTTCTGGCGGGAGGCGATCCTGGTCCTGCACGGCCAGGACAGCATCGAGGGCGCGCATCACGGTCCGGAATGGGTGGCGCTGCTGCCGCTGCTGGCCGGTCTGGTCGGCCTCGCGCTCTCCTGGCTGTTCTACATCCAGGCGCCGGGTCTGCCGGGCGCGGTGGTGCGGGCGTTCAAGCCGATCCACCAGCTGTTCTTCCGCAAGTGGTACTTCGACGAGATCTACGACGCGCTGTTCGTGCGGCCGGCCTTCATCCTGGGCCGCGTCTTCTGGAAGGGGGGCGACGGTGCGATCATCGACCGGCTTGGGCCGGACGGCGTCGCCGCCACCTCGATCGGCATCGCCCGCCGGGCCAGCCGGTTCGAGAGCGGATATGTCTACCACTATGCCTTCGTCATGGTGATCGGCGTGGTCGCGCTGATCTCCTGGTACGTCTTCGGCGGCCGGATGTGAGAGTGACTCATGGGTAATTGGCCGATCCTCTCGCTCGTCACCTTCCTGCCGCTGGTCGGCGCAGCGCTGATCCTGCTGCTGGCCCGCGGCAGCGAGGCCGCGGTGGCCGCCACCGCCCGCTGGGTGGCGCTATGGACCACGCTCGTCACCTTCGCCCTCTCGATCGCCATCTGGATCGGCTTCGACCCGACGGTGGTCGGCTTCCAGATGGAAGAGAAGGTGGCGTGGTTCCCCGACCTCAACATCTCCTACCATCTCGGCGTCGACGGCATCTCGGTGCTGTTCGTCGTCCTCTCGGCCTTCCTGATGCCGATCTGCATCCTCGCCAGCTGGGAAAGCATCCACAGCCGGGTGAAGGAGTACATGGTCTCGTTCCTGATCCTCGAGACCATGATGATCGGCATGTTCTGCGCGCTCGACTACGTGCTGTTCTATGTCTTCTTCGAAGGCGTGCTGATCCCGATGTTCGTGATCATCGGCATCTGGGGCTCGGGCGAGCGCCGCATCTACGCCGCGTTCAAGCTGTTCCTGTTCACGCTGCTCGGCTCGGTGCTGATGCTGGTGGCGCTGCTGACGATGTATGTCCAGGCCGGCACCACCGACATCCCGACGCTGCTGGCCACCAAGTACGGCTACGACATGCAGGTGTGGCTGTGGCTGGCCATGTTCGCCTCCTTCGCCGTGAAGGTGCCGATGTGGCCGGTCCACACCTGGCTGCCGGACGCGCATGTCGAGGCGCCGACCGCGGGGTCGGTGATCCTGGCCGGCGTGCTCCTGAAGATGGGCGGCTACGGCTTCCTGCGCTTCTCGATCCCGATGCTGCCGGAGGCGACGGCGCTGCTGACGCCGCTGGTCTACGGCCTGTCGATCGTCGCGGTCATCTATACCTCCCTCGTCGCCCTGGCGCAGGAGGACATGAAGAAGATGATTGCCTATTCCTCGATCGCGCATATGGGCTTCGTCACCGCCGGCATGTTCTCGCTGACCCAGCAGGGCATGGAAGGCTCGATCTTCCAGATGCTCAGCCACGGCGTGGTCTCGTCGGCGCTCTTCCTCTGCGTCGGCGTGGTCTATGACCGGCTGCACACCCGTGAGATCGCGCGCTACGGCGGCCTGGCCAACAACATGCCGAAATACGCCGTGTTCTTCTTCATCATGCTGCTCGGCTCGGTCGGCCTGCCGGCGACCTCCGGCTTCGTCGGCGAGTTCATGATCATGCTCGGCATCTTCCAGGTGAACACCTGGGTCGCGACCCTGGTGGCCACCGGCCTGATCCTGGGCGCCACCTACATGCTGCTGCTGTACCGCAAGGTCATCTTCGGCGAGATCACCCGCGAGGATGTGCGGAAGATGACCGACCTCACGCCGCGCGAGATCGTCATCTTCGTGCCGCTGGCCCTGGTGGTGCTGTGGATGGGCATCTACCCGTCCAGCTTCCTGAACGTGATGTCGGTCTCGGTCGACCACCTCATCACCCAATACCACGCCGACCTCGGCCGCGCCGGCGCGGTCGCGGTGGCCGTCCGCTGAGCCGGGGATCCGATCGCCATGGTGTCTCTTCCCGATCTGATGCCGGCGCTGCCGGAGATCTTCCTGGCGGCGGCGGGCTTGGCGCTCCTGCTGATCGGCGTCTTCGCCGGCGAGAAGTCGACCCGGATGGTGGCGTCGCTGGCGGTGATGTCCTTCGTCATCACCGGCGCGCTGCTGCTGATGGCGCCGGGCGGCAGGGCCGTGACCTTCAACGGCATGTTCGTCGCCGACGGCTTCGCCGTGTTCATGAAGATCCTGGTGCTGATCGGCTCGGCCCTGGCCCTCGTCCTGTCGCTCGACTATCTCGAGCATGAAGGGATGTCGCGCTTCGAGTATCCGGTGCTGTTCGTGCTGGCCACCGTCGGCATGCTGCTGATGGTCAGCGCCAACAACCTGATCTCGCTCTATCTCGGGCTCGAGCTGCAGAGCCTGTCGCTCTATGTCGTCGCCGCCTTCAACCCGGATTCGGAGCGGTCCAGCGAGGCCGGGCTGAAGTACTTCGTCCTCGGCGCGCTGTCCTCCGGCATGCTGCTCTACGGTGCCTCGCTGATCTACGGCTTCCTGGGCACCACCAGCTTCGAGGCGCTGGCCCTGGCCCTGTCCGGCCAGGCCGCGGCCGGTTCCCAGGGGGCGGCGCTGGCCGGCGCCTCGATGGGCGTGATCATCGGCCTCGTCTTCGTCTGCGCCGCGTTGGCCTTCAAGGTCTCGGCCGTGCCGTTCCACATGTGGACGCCGGACGTCTACGAGGGCGCGCCGACCCCGGTCACCGCCTTCTTCGCGGTGGCGCCGAAGGTCGCGGCCATGGCGCTGTTCGTCCGTGTCCTGGTCGAGCCCTTCGGCCATCTGACCGGCCAGTGGCAGCAGATCATCGTCGTCACCTCGGCCCTGTCGATGATCCTCGGCTCCTTCGCCGCGATCGCACAGAGCAACATCAAGCGGCTGATGGCCTATTCCTCGATCGGCCATGTCGGCTTCGCCCTGCTGGGCCTCGCCGCCGGCACGCCGCAGGGCATCACCGGCGTGATCGTCTACATGGCGATCTACATCCCGATGAGCCTCGGCGCCTTCGCCGTGATCCTGTCGATGCGGGTCAACGGCAAGCAGGTGGAAGGGATCCAGGACCTGGCCGGACTCGGGAAGACCAGCCCAGGCCTGGCCGTGGCGCTGGTGGTGATGATGTTCTCGATGGCCGGCATCCCGCCGCTCGCCGGGTTCTTCGCCAAGCTCTACGTCTTCCGCGCGGTGATCGAGCAGCATTTCTACGTGCTCGCGGTGATCGGCGTGCTGGCGAGCGTCGTGTCGGCGGTCTACTACCTGAAGATCATCCGGGTGATGTATTTCGACGAGCCGAAGGTCGCCTTCGACAAGGCAGAAGGCGCGGCGATTCCGGCCATCCTCGCGGTTTCGACCCTGTTCATCGTCGTGTTCTGGCTGTTGCCGGCGCCGCTGACCGGGGCTGCCCAGGCGGCTGCCGCGAGCCTGTTCGGGGGCTGATGAGCATCGCCCTGCCGCAGGGCTGGACGCTCGATGCGCGGGAGCGTGTCGGCAGCACCAATGACGAGGCGAGGGCGCTCGCCGCGGCGGGCGCCCCGCACGGCACCATCGTCTGGGCCCGGCGGCAGGACGCGGCCAGGGGCCGCCGCGGCCGCGCCTGGTCCTCGCCGGAGGGCAACCTCGCCTGCACCGCCATCCTGCGGCCGAACATTCCGTTTTCCCGGGCCGGCGAGCTGACCTTCGTGGCCGGCATCGCCGTAGCCGACGCGGCGGCGAGCTTCGGGGTCGAGCCGAAGCTGAAATGGCCGAACGACGTGCAGATCGCCGGCGACAAGCTGGCCGGCATCCTTCTCGAAGCGGCCGTCGCCCCGGATCGCTCCGTCGACTGGATCGTCGCCGGCATCGGCGTGAACATCGCCCATCATCCGCAGCTGGCCGACTACCGCGCCACCAGCCTGCACGCCGCCGGCGCCAGGGACGCGACGGTCGAGACGGTGCTGGAGCGGCTGGCCGCGGTGCTGGACCGGCGCCTGGCGGAATGGCGCGAGCAGGGTTTCGACGCCACCCGGGCCGCCTGGCTGGGCCGGGCCGTCGGCCTCGGCGCCCGCATCACCGTGCGGCTGGAAACGCAGACGCTGGAAGGCGTCTTCGAGCAGATCGACCCCAGCGGCGCGCTGATCTTGCGCACCGAGACCGGACGGCACAGCATCACCGCGGGCGACGTCTTCTTCGGGAGGGGCTGAGATGCTTCTCGCCATCGACGCGGGCAACACCAACATCGTCTTCGCGGTGTTCGATGGGGCGCAGCAGAAGGGGCAGTGGCGGATCGCCACCGACAGCCGCCGCACCTCGGACGAGTATGCCGTCTGGCTGGTCTCGCTGATGGCGATGCGCGGGCTGCGCCCGGTCGACGTCACCCGGTCGATCCTGTCCAGCGTGGTGCCGGCCGCGACCTTCAACCTGGTGAAGCTGTGCCGCGACCATTTCGGCACCGACCCGATGCGGGTCGGCGACCCGGCGGTCCAGCTCGGCATCAAGAACCTGCTGCTGAACCCGCGCGAGGCCGGCGCCGACCGCCTGGTCAACGCCGTCTCGGCCGGGGCCAGCTACCCGACGCCGCTGATCGTGGTCGACATCGGCACCGGCACCACCTTCGACGTCGTCAACGCCGACGGCGACTTCATCGGCGGCATCATCGCCCCGGGACCCCAGCTGGCGCTCGACGCGTTGCACAAGGTGGCGGCGCAGCTGCCCAAGGTCGAGATCGTGCGGCCGGAGCGGGTGATCGGCCCCGGCACCATCCCGGCCATGCAGTCGGGGATGTTCTGGGGCTATCTCAGCATGATCGAGGGGCTGATCGCCCGCATCAAGGCCGAGCTGTCGCCGACCGGCACGCCGCCGGTCACGGTCGTGACCACCGGCGGCCTCGGTAGCGTTTTCGCCCAGGCCACCGATATGATCGACCACATCGACAGCGAACTGACCCTGCGCGGACTGCGCCTCATCTACGAGCGAAACGCCACCACATGACTTCATCTCCCGCCACCAGCCCTTCCGGTCCCGACGACGCCCTCTACTTCCTGCCGTTGGGCGGGGCGGGCGAGATCGGGATGAACATGTATCTCTACGGTCACGCCGGGCAGTGGCTGATGGTGGATTGCGGCGTCACCTTCGCCGACGAGGCGGTGCCGGGCGTCGACCTGATCGTGCCCGACCCGGTCTTCATCGAGCGCCGGCGCGACAAGCTGCTGGGCCTCGTCATCACCCACGCGCATGAGGACCATATCGGCGCCATCACGCTGCTGTGGCCCGACCTCCGCTGCCCGATCTACGCCACGCCCTTCACCGCCGCGGTGCTGCGGATCAAGCTGCGCGAGACCGATTTCGCCGACCGGGTGACGATCGTCGAGGTGCCGCTGGGCGGCGACATCGAGATCGGGCCGTTCGGAGTCGGCTTCATCACCATGACCCATTCGGTGCCGGAACCGAACGCGCTGGTGATCCGCACCAGGCACGGCGCGGTGGTCCACACCGGCGACTGGAAGCTGGACCCGGCGCCGCAGATCGGCGCCGTGACGGACGAGGCGACGCTGCGGCAGCTGGGCGACAAGGGCGTGGTCGCGGTGATGGGCGACAGCACCAATGCCCTGACCCCCGGCCGCTCCGCGTCGGAGGAGGATGTCCGCAAGGGTTTGGCGGAGGTGATCGCGGCCCAGCCGAACCGGGTCGTCGTCACCTGCTTCTCCTCCAACGTCGCGCGCATCCACAGCGTGATGCTGGCGGCGCAGCAGGCCGGCCGGCACTGCGCCCTGGTCGGCCGCTCGCTGTGGAAGATCATGGAGGCGGCGCAGAGCACCGGCTACATGACAGACCTGCCGGAGCCGTTCCTGCGCGAGGACCAGGTCGGCTACATCCCGCGCGACAAGCTCGTGCTGGTCTGCACCGGCAGCCAGGGCGAGCCGCGCTCGGCCCTGTCGCGCATCGCCGGCGACAGCCATCCGCACATCACGCTGGAGGCCGGCGACACGGTTATCTTCTCGGCCCGCGAGATCCCGGGCAACGAGAAGGCGATCGGCCGGGTTCAGAACGCGCTGGTGGCCCAGGGCATCACCCTGATCACGCCGGACGACGCGATGGTCCATTGCTCCGGCCACCCGGCGCGGGACGAGCTGACGACCCTCTATCAGTGGCTGAAGCCGAAGGCGGTGGTGCCGGTGCATGGCGAGGAGCGGCACATGCGCGCCCATGCGGCGCTGGCGGCGGAAGGACAGGTGGCGCAGACGCTGGTGCCGCACAACGGCACCCTGGTGCGGCTGGCGCCCGGGCCGCTCGAGATCGTCGACCATGTCGAGCACGGCCGGCTGGCACTGGACGGTCACCACCTGGTGCCGTTGGGCGGCGAGGCGATCCGCGACCGCCAGAAGATCATCCACAACGGCGCCGCGGTGGTGACGCTGGTGCTGGACCGCGACGGCCGGCTGGCGGCCGACCCGAAGGTGGCGCTGCTGGGCATCGAGGACGCCGAGGACCTGGCCGACAGCGAGGCCGAGGTGGCGGAGGAGGTGCGCTCGGCGATCGACAGCCTGCCGCGGGCCCAGCGCAACGACGACGCGGCGCTGAGCGAGACGGCGCGGGTGACGGTGCGGCGCACGATCCGCAACTGGCACGGCAAGAAGCCGGTGACCGAGGTGCATCTGATCCGGCTGTAGGGAAGGGGCTGGCGCCGTGAGGGCCGGGACGAGGGAATCGGTCCTCATGTTAGAGTGAAGCATGGCAGCGACCAGCCCAAGGGAGCGCAGCATGATCGGCCGCCTGAACCATGTCGCCATCGCGGTGCCGGACCTGGCGGCGGCGACGGCTCTCTACGGCGGGACGCTGGGGGCGGAGGTCTCGGCCCCGGTCGACCTGCCGGAGCACGGAGTGACCACCGTCTTCGTCACCCTGCCCAACACCAAGATCGAGCTGCTGCACCCGCTGGGCGAGGGGTCGCCGATCGCGAAGTTCCTGGAGCGCAACCCGAAGGGCGGCATCCACCACCTCTGCTACGAGGTCGAGGACATCCGGGCGGCGCGCGACCGGCTGGTCGCCGCCGGCCTTCGCGTGCTCGGCGACGGCGAGCCGAAGATCGGCGCTCATGGCAAGCCGGTGCTGTTCCTGCACCCCGCCGACCTGGCCGGCACCCTGACCGAGATCGAGCAGGTGTGACGCCGGTGGGCTTCTCGATCGTCTCCACCTTTATGCCGTCATGGCGAGGCGCGGAGCGCCGCGGCCATCCAGGCGGTTCGCTTGGCTCCCGGATGGCCACGCCCCTTCGGGGCTCGCCATGACGATTTAAGGGCCTGAGCCACTCGCGCAGAGCGGCCAGGACGAAAAGCCCCATGCCTCCGGCCGGCCCGGACGGGTAAGGAGAGGGAACACTCCAGGAGGTCTCGCATGGGCCTGGTCAGCGGCATCGTCGTCTTCGTCATCATCTGGTGGACCGTGATCTTCGCGGTCCTGCCTTGGGGCGTGCGGCCCGAGGTCGACGACGTGAAACCGGGCCATCAGGTCGGGGCGCCCGCAAACCCGCGGATATGGCGCAAGGTGCTGATCACCACCGCGATCGCCGTCGTGCTATGGGTGGTGATCGACGTCCTCATCACCGAGAACGTCTTCTCCTTCCGGGATTGGGCGGAATCATGGACGAAGGGGCAGTACTGACGAATCCGGCGCCGGCGAAGACCTACTGCGCCTTCGCCGAAACCGACCCGCTGCACAAGGCCTATCACGACACGGAATACGGCTTCCCGGCGCGCGACGACGCGGTGCTGTTCGAGCGGCTGATCCTCGAGATCAACCAGGCCGGCCTGTCCTGGGACCTGATGCTGAAGAAGCGCGAGAGCTTCCGCCGCGCCTATGCCGGCTTCGACATCGACAAGGTCGCGGCCTTCGACGACGCCGACCGCGCCCGGCTGCTGGCCGATCCCGGCGTCATCCGCAACCGGCTGAAGGTCGACGCCGCGATCGACAATGCCAGGCGCCTGCAGGCGATCCGGGAGAGCCATGGCAGCTTCGCCGCCTGGCTCGACGCCCACCACCCGCTGACCAAGGCGGAGTGGGTGAAGCTGTTCAAGAAGACCTTCCGCTTCACCGGCGGCGAGATCGTCGGCGAGTTCCTGATGAGCCTGGGCTATCTGCCCGGCACGCACCATCCGGGGTGCCCGGTCTATGCCACGATCCTGAAGCTCGATCCGCCCTGGCGGCGCGGACGCTGACGCGCCGATCCCGTCCTGAAGGCAGCATCCCTAAAAAGACACGAGTCTCCATCAATGATGACGCCCGTATGGAGCAATGCGGCGCAGAGCTGGGGATTCCATGATCGGCCTTCGTTCCACGGCCTCTCGAGGGGCCGCTCTGGTGTTCGTCGTCGCGGCCGCCGCGGCGCTGGCCGTCGGCTTCGCCTGGGATCGGCCGCCGCCGTCGGAGCGCAGCCTGCCGCCGTGGCCGGCAGGCGTCGGGCGGTCGGAGGAGTACGCCTTCGGTGATGCGGTCGGCGCACGCGACCTGCGTGCCTGGGGGCCGGTCTTCGACACGCTGGCGGAGCGCTACGGCGGCGAGGCGCGGCTGAGGGTCATCCATCTCACCCTGCAGGCGGATGCCGATCTTGCGGCGCTGCGGCGCCGCTTCGACGAGGAGATGATCGACCGCCGCCGCTGGCGGTCGGCGACGCTGGAGACGCGGCTCGACGGGGCATGGGCCCATGGCTATGAAAGCTCGGACGGCCGCGACGTGCTCATGCTGGTGGCACTGACGCCGCGGCCCGGCGAGACGCTGGTGCCGTTCAACGTCCTGACGACCATCGCCGGCCGATGAGAGAACGGGCGGCCGTGACCGGCATAGCCGGCAATGTTCAGGGAGGCGTAGTCCGGGGATATGCACAAAAAAACGGCAGGGCCGAAGCGCCTGCCGGTCGAAAACCTGTCTTATTAATTGTAACCGGCGGACTATAGTCCTGCCGGCACCCCGACAGTTTCCTCCCTAAACTCGAGCCTGCCCTTGTCGATTGCTTTTGTTCAGGCGAGGCGGACCTTAGCGAGGATTCATGCGGCTGTCACGCAGAATCGCATGCCCCCCATGCGATCAGATCAGGGCGAATTTGAGCACAAACAAAACCGCCAGAATCGCCACCGCCGGGTGGATGTCCCGCACACGTCCGGCGAGCAGCTTGATGCCGGCATAGGTGATGAAGCCGAAGGCTATTCCGTGGGCGATTGAGTACGTCAGCGGCATCGCCACGCCACAAACGACGGCCGGCACGAATTCCGTCGTGTCCTCCCAGTCGACTTCGGCCAGGCCGCGCACCATCAGGCAGGCGACGAAGAGCAGGGCGGGGGCGGTGGCGAAGGCCGGGATGCTGGTCGCCAGCGGCGCCAGGAACAGGCACAGCAGGAACAGCACCGCCACGACCACGGCGGTCAGGCCGGTGCGGCCGCCGGCATTCACCCCGGCCGCGCTCTCGATGTAGCTGGTGACGGTCGAGGTGCCGAGCGCCGAGCCCAGGCAGGCCATGGTGCTGTCGGCCAGGAGCGCCTTGCGCAGACGCGGCAGCCGGCCCTGCGCGTCCAGCAGGCCGGCGCGGTGGGCGACACCGATCAGCGTGCCGGCATTGTCGAACAGGTCGACGAACAGGAAGGCGAAGACGATGCTGACCAGCCCGACATGCAGCGCGCCCGCGAGGTCGAGCTGCAGGAAGGTCGGCGCGATCGACGGCGGCAGGTCGACGATGCCGTTGAACTTCGCCACGCCCAGCAGGATACCGGCGACCGCGACGCCGAGGATGCCGATGATGATCGCCCCGGTGACCCGCAGCGCCACCAGCGCCGCCATGACGATGAAACCGATCGCGGCCAGGATCGTCGGCAGCGCGTGCAGGTCGCCGATGCCGACCATGGTCGCCGGGTTGGCGATGATGACGCCGGCATTCTGCAGCGCGATGATGCCGAGGAAGAAGCCGATGCCGGCCGAGATCGCCATCTTCAGCGACCGCGGGATGCTGTTCACGATCGCTTCCCGGATCGGCAGGATGCTGATGACCAGGAACAGCACGCCGGACAGGAACACCGCGCCCAGCGCCACCTGCCAGGAATAGCCCATCTGCCCGACCACGGTGTAGGCGAAGTAGGCGTTCAGTCCCATGCCCGGCGCCATCGCGATCGGATAGTTGGCGTAGAGCCCCATGAACAGCGACGCCGCGGCGGAGGCCAGGCAAGTCGCGACGAACACCGCGCCGTGGTCCATCCCGGTGGTGGCCAGGATCTGCGGGTTGACGAAGATGATATAGGCCATCGTCAGGAAGGTGGTCGCACCTGCGAGGATCTCGGTGCGCAGCGTGGTGCCGTGTTCGGACAGTCCGAACAGCCGTTCGAGCATGATGGTGACCCCCGGGTCGCCGTTCGTGAAGGAATTGGGGCATTTATGGGGAGATTCGAGAGGGCGCGGAACCCCGCATGGACAGGGCGCCGGTCCTTCCCTAAAGTCGCGCGCCTGTAGTTTCTCAACGGTTTCAGACGGAAGCCCGCTCGATGCGCCTGTCCCAGTTCTTCCTGCCCACCCTCAAGGAGAATCCCAGCGAGGCGCAGATCGTGTCGCATCGGCTGATGCTGCGCGCCGGCATGATCCGCCAGCAGGCGGCCGGCATCTATTCGTGGCTGCCGTTGGGCTTCCGGGTGCTGAAGAAGATCGAGCGGATCGTGCGCGAGGAGCAGGACCGCTTCGGCTGCCAGGAGATCCTGATGCCGACGATCCAGCCGGCGGATCTGTGGCGCGAGAGCGGCCGCTACGACGATTACGGCAAGGAGATGCTGCGCATCCGCGACCGCAGCGACCGCGACATGCTGTACGGGCCGACCAACGAGGAGATGGTCACCGACATCGTCCGCGCCTCGGTCAAGAGCTACAAGCAGCTGCCGCAGCTGCTGTACCACATCCAGTGGAAGTTCCGGGACGAGGTGCGCCCCCGCTTCGGCGTGATGCGCGGCCGCGAGTTCCTGATGAAGGACGCCTACAGCTTCGACATCGACTACGAGTCGGCGCGGAAGTCGTACAACAAGTTCTTCGTCTGCTATCTCAGCACCTTCGCCCGGATGGGGCTGAAGGCGGTGCCGGTGAAGGCCGACACCGGCCCGATCGGCGGCGACCTGAGCCACGAGTTCCAGATCCTGGCCGAGACCGGCGAGAGCCAGGTCTATGTCGATCCGCGCCTGTTGGAGCTGGAAACCGAGGCGCGGCAGCTCGGCCCCGATGACGACCTCGCCGCCTTCGTCGACCGCGTCACCGGCCTCTACGCCGCGGCGGATGAGATGCATGACCCGGCCAACTGCCCGGTGCCGGAGGCCGAGCTGCAGACCCGGCGCGGCATCGAGGTCGGTCACATTTTCTATTTCGGCACCAAATACTCGGTGCCGATGAACCTGATGGTGACCGGGCCGGACGGCAGCCAGCGGCCGGTCGAGGGCGGCAGCTACGGCATCGGCGTGTCGCGCCTGGTCGGCGCCATCATCGAGGCCAGCCATGACGAAGCCGGCATCATCTGGCCGGACGCGGTGGCGCCCTTCGATGTCGGGCTGATCAACCTGAAGCCGGGCGACGCCACCTGCGACGCGGCGGCCCAGGATCTGTACCAGCGTTTCCGCAACGCCGGGCTGGATCCGCTCTATGACGACCGCGACGAGCGGGCGGGGGCGAAGTTCGCCGAGATGGACCTGATCGGCCTGCCCTGGCAGGTGGTGATCGGCCCGCGCGGCGCCGCCGCCGGAACCGCCGAGATCAAGCGCCGGGCGACCGGCGAGAAGATCGAGCTGCCGCTCGACGCGGTGGTGGCGCGGATCAAGGGCTGAGGTGCCCTTGCGTGGGGTGGAGAACCGGCTGTCGATGAGAAGCAGGCTGTCATTGCCGGGCTTGACCCGGCAATCCAGAGGATGCCGGGACCTTCTGGATGCCCGGGTCAAGCCCGGGCATGACATCCGGGGGGATGCGGTCCCTCTGCCCTCAACGGCCTGATTCAGCCGCATGTTCAACGCCTTCGAACGGAAAGTCGCCTTCCGCTACCTGCGGGCCCGTAGGAAGGAAGGCTTCATCTCCATTATCGCCGGCTTCTCCTTCCTCGGCATCCTGCTGGGCGTGGCGACGCTGATCATCGTCATGTCGGTGATGAACGGCTTCCGCGCCCAGCTGGTGCAGCGCGTGCTTGGCCTCGATGCCCATCTCACCGTCAGCGCCCCGGCCGGCGCCGGGCTGCCGGATTACGGCCCGCTGGCCGACAGGCTGCGCCAGGTGCCGGGCGTGGTGCGGGTGACGCCGGTGATCGAGGACCAAGCGCTGGTCAGCCGGGACTCCGATTTCACCAGCTTCCAGGGCGCACCGGCGACGGTGCGCGGGGTCGACCCGGCGGATTTCCTCGGCCGGCCGGCGATCGCCCGGTCGCTCCTGATCGACAAGCCGGAGGATTTCTCGGGCACCGACGCGATCGCCGTCGGCAGCGGCCTGGCCGGCCAGTTCGGCGTCCGCGTCGGCGACGAGCTGACGCTGATTACGCCGCATTTCAACCGCACCGCCTTCGGCTCGGTGCCGCGGGCCAAGACCTACATGGTGGCGGCGATCTTCACCACCGGGCTGCAGGCGACCGATTCCGCGACCGTCTACATGCCGCTCGAGGCGGCGCAGCTTCTGTTCCAGATGAAGGACCAGGCCGGCGGCCTCGACATCTTCACCACCGATCCGGAGCGGCTCGACGCCGTGCGGGCGA
>Ga0182749_1002606_pt1 | contig 13076 bp, 9 predicted proteins | sample eDN3rd37CKraftMG_FD_128875 | JGI IMG/M metagenome (GOLD analysis project Ga0182749, IMG submission 128875) | Enriched Miracle-Growth compost microbial communities from Emeryville, California, USA - eDNA 3rd pass 37_C Kraft MG (version 2) (version 2) ...
CGGCTACTACCGGGAGCATGGGAACGCCGACGCGTTCATAATCCCGGCAACGATAAAGCGCCAAAGCCCAGAAGTGCGGGGGCGTCCACATGAAGATGATCAGGAACAGCAGCAAGCTCTGCATGCTGACGTCGCCGGTTACGACCGCCCAGCCGATCATCGGCGGGAATGCACCGGCTGCGCCACCGATGACGATGTTCTGCGGCGTCCGGCGCTTCAGCCACATCGTATAAACGAAGACATAGAAGGCAATCGTCAGCGCGAGCAACGCACCGGCCGTCCAGTTGACGAGCGCTCCGAGCGTCACAACGGAGCCGACCGACAGGACGCCGCCAAAGCTCAGAGCCTCGTCGGCCGTGACACGGCCACGTGGTAGAGGACGCGCAGCCGTGCGCGCCATCCGCGCGTCGATGTCAGCGTCGTACCACATGTTAAGTGCGCCTGACGCACCCGCGCCAATCGCGATCGAGATGATACCGATCGTGCCGAGAATGGGATTGATGGAACCCGGGGCAGCCAACATCGCAGCCAAGGCCGTGAAGACGACCAATGCCATAACGCGCGGCTTCATCAATTGGATGAAATCGCCGACGCTTGGCTCCAGGACCAGTTCGTCCTGGCCGATTTCAGTTTGGACCGTCATTACCGGTATGTCGCCTGCACCAATCGAATTCGCATCGTCGTCTTTTGCAGTAGCGGCGGGCTGCTCTGTGCCGCCCGCCGCTTAGTTCAGTTGCCGAACCGATCAGTGGCGATCGGTCGCCGCAATTCGCGGCAGCGTTTCATAGGAATGGAACGCCGGCGGAGACGGAAGGGTCCATTCAAGCGTTGTGGCACCAACGCCCCACGGGTTGCTCGCCGCTTTCTCCTTGCGGATGAAGTAAGCGTAGAACATCGCGAAGAGGAACACGAAGAGGCCGGCCGTCGTAATGTACGCCCCGTAAGAGGAGACCCGGTTCCAGAAAGCGAAGGCTTCAGGATAATCGGCGTAGTGACGCGGCATTCCGGCGAGACCGAGGAAGTGCTGCGGGAAGAACAGGATGTTCGCGCCGATAAACGTCAGCCAGAAGTGCAGTTTGCCGAGGAACTCGTTGTACATGTAGCCCGACATTTTCGGGAACCAGTAGTACCAGCCCGCAAAGATCGAGAAGACAGCACCGAGCGACAGCACGTAGTGGAAATGCGCCACGACGTAATAGGTATTGTGAAGGGACCGGTCGACGCCCGCGTTGGCGCACATCACACCCGTTACACCGCCAATGGTGAACAGGAAAATGAACCCGAGCGCCCAGAGCATCGGAACGCGGAACTGGATCGACCCACCCCACATTGTCGCGATCCAGGAAAAGATTTTGACGCCTGTCGGCACCGCGATGACCATGGTCGCGAACATGAAGTATGCCTGGGTATCGACGCTCAGGCCGGCCGTGTACATGTGGTGCGCCCACACGACGAAGCCGACCAGGCCGATAGCGACCATCGCGTACGCCATTCCGAGATAACCAAAGATCGGCTTCCTCGAAAACGTCGAAACGATGTGGCTGATCATGCCGAAGCCCGGCAGAATGAGAATGTAGACTTCGGGGTGTCCGAAGAACCAGAACAAGTGCGCGTAGAGCAACGGATCACCGCCGCCAGCAGGATCATAGAAGGTCGTGCCGAAGTTGCGATCCGTCAGCAGCATGGTGATCGCGCCAGCAAGCACTGGCAGCGACAGAAGCAGCAGGAACGCCGTTACCAAGACCGACCAGGCAAAGAGCGGCATCTTGTGCAACGTCATGCCGGGCGCGCGCATGTTGAAGATGGTCGTGATGAAGTTGATCGCACCAAGGATCGATGAAGCACCAGCCAAGTGAACGGCCAAGATCGCGAAATCGATTGCCGGACCGGGATGGCCAATCTTGCTGGACAACGGCGCGACCAAGATCCAGCCGGCGCCAGCACCATCTGCGTCGGCCGTTCCAGGAACAAACATCGAGATCAGAAACAGCGCAAACGCCGCCGGCAGAAGCCAGAAGCTGATGTTGTTCATGCGCGGGAAGGCCATATCCGGCGCGCCGATCATCAGCGGCACGAACCAGTTGCCAAATCCGCCGATCATAGCCGGCATGACCATGAAGAAGATCATGACCATGCCGTGTCCGCTGACGAAGACGTTGTAGACGCCAGGATTAGCGAAGTACTGAAGGCCGGGCTCTTCGAGCTCCAAGCGCATCATCACCGATAAGAAAACACCGATACAGCCCGCGAAAATGGCGAACAACAAGTACATCGTGCCGATGTCCTTGTGGTTCGTCGAACAGAACCAGCGTCTAAAAAAACCAGGCGCATGGTCGTGACTGTCGCCCACTCCGTATGCTGTGCTTGCCATAATCCTAGAGCCCTTGTCCCGAAAGTTTCTTCGTTTGTTTGTCTATGCCTGACACGGCGGCGTTAGAGGCCGCCGGTCGGCAAAAGCCTTGCTATTCCGCTGCCGCAACAGACTGGTTGGCGTGAGCAGCTGCATCGTCATCCAGAATCTTTTGCGCCTTTTTACTGTCCTTGGCTTTCAGCGCCGCCATCCAAGCGTCATAGACAGGCTGATCGACGACGCGAACGACGATCGGCATCGCAGAGTGCAGCTTGCCGCAAAGGACCGAGCACTGCCCGCGGAATGTTCCAAGCTTCGTGGCCTTGAACCATACCGCCGAGGTACGCCCCGGCACGGCCTGCATCTTCACGCCAAACGAAGGAACCGTCCAAGAGTGGATGACGTCGTTTGACGTTACGAGCACGTCGACAACCTTATTGATCGGAACGGCGATTTGCTGATCGACCTCGAGACGGCGCAACTTGTGGTCCTCGGACCAAACCGGGAGAGAATCCTTGTACAAGGCCTCTGTAAGTGCGGTGCCTTCCAGCGAGCCGTATTTCTTGTCGAATGCGTCGTCGCCAATTTTAGCGCGCAGCACGTCCTCGTCGTTGACCATGTTGGACGTGACAGTCACCTTGTCATCCAGATACTCATTCTCCCAGAACCAGGCGTTGCCGGTCACCTTGATGGTCACATCCGGTTTCGGGAATGCGTACTGATTGAAGAGCAGGTGGAATGATGGAATCGCGATGCCGACCAGGATCAGGATGGGAACGATCGTCCATGCCACTTCGAGCATCGTGTTGTGGGTCGTGCGGGATGGAACGGGATTGTTCTTTTCGCTGAAGCGGTACATCACCCAGACCATCAGCACGAGAACGAAAAGAACGACAACGATGAGCACCGTGTTCACGACGTGAAACAGACTGGTGATCTGGTCCATAATGGGAGATGCCGAGACCTGAAGACCAAGCTCACCATCAGTGGGCTGCCCCAGGCCAGCGAACGCGGGGGTCAATCCGCCAAACGTCGCCGCCAGGCAAGCGATCGCCAGAATGGCGGCCGCGCCAAACATCCTCTTAGACATTCCTTCGCTCCCGGTTTGTTGGGCCGGCCCTTGCCGATCCAACAGTCTCCCATTTCCCCGATACGCTGAATTCTGCGCACCGTCCCCATTTGATTATTGCCCGGTTTCCCGACCGGGAAGCGCCTTCGACGATGCGTCAAACAGCTCCGACATCTGCTAAGGCAGGTTGATAAAGAGCACAAGCGGTTCGAAAGACTCAAGTCAAGTTTGTGCGTCATTTATTCGCGAAACTGCGTACAACCTTCTGCGAATCGGTTCCTGTACGGAGGGGCGCTGTTTGTCTCCAAAGACAGAATTCGGCCGAATTCATGGAAGACGTAGCGACGTCTCGTTCGAACGGTGGCTCAATCGGGCGACCCGGCCCGCGGAAGCAAGGACATCCTCTTGCCAGCTTACATACGACGTTTCCGGAATCGCGCCGTGGATTCGCGCGGGATTGGGCAAACCCGGAGAGGTGCCGGGCTGGGTGCAATCATCTTCGCACTTGCACAAGTACTGCTGGCCATCCCTGCGTCCCACTCGGCCTTTGCCGTGGACGCGCCGGAAGGCACCGTCAAATCGCAACACGGCGATTGGCAGGTCGTGTGCAAGGATCCGCCCCCTGGATCAAAGAATCCTGTTTGCGCCCTCGTGCAAAGCGTCACCGCGGAAGACAAGAACAATATCGGGCTCACGGTCTATTTTCAGAAATTTTCAAATGGCACGCGAGTGCTCCGCGTGTTTGCTCCGCTTGGCGTGCTGCTGCCTCCCGGCCTCGGGCTCAAAATAGATGACAAGGACGTTGGGCATGCTCCTTTCCTGCGTTGTCACAGCTTTGCGTGTTATGCGCAGGTCGTCGTTGACGACCCGCTCATCCAACGGCTCGAGACGGGCAAGACGGCGATCTTCATCATCTTCCAAACAGAGGAAGCTGGAATCGGCATACCGATTTCCTTGAAGGGGTTCGCCGACGCGTTGAAGGATCTCAAGTAACGAGACGGCCGCGCCATCGACCGCAAAAGCTTCGATGACAGCCGACATCATTTATGGCGTCTTTGATGCGGCCCGCACTTGAACGGCCGCGGCATCCTCAGGCTACGCGACGTTCGAATTCAGCGCCGTCGCTGTCGTCTCGCGTACGGTCGAGAAGAATGAGCGTATCGCGGGAATACGACTCAGGAAATGGAATGGTAATCGGAGCAACGACGGATTGGGTCGCGGAGTTCGCCGCCGCTGCAACGCGCGGAGCGGCATCCACGCAGTTTCCAAGCATCGTCTGCCAAAGACGGGCATTGGCGTCGATTACGTCCATTGGCGGTCCGAACCTCATCATCTGATGGGCCCAATGAACCATGGCCTGCGCCTGACGAGCCTGGAGGCTGGCAATCTCCAATTGACTGCTTCCTACAGCTCGAAGCAAAGGCTGCCAATAAAATGACGCCGTATCGATCGTATCGAACAGGGCCTGAAAATAAGTATAGTAAGGTGAAACATTCCTCGGAGCATGCTCCGCAACATACGCCATTATTGCGTCCTCCCAGACACAGACGTCTTTCGCAGCCATTATCTGGCTTGCAATTTTTATAACGAGGCTCCGGGGGGAGCGCTCGCCAAGTCATCCTATAACATGGAGGCATCGCAGCCGCATCTCACAGCTACGTGCAGGCCGGCTCAATATCTGCTGCGATATCTACTGCGACCTACCGAACATTTAGGGTGCCTTGCGCTCAAAACCAGGATCGCGAATTAGGCTTCGAGAAAAATATCCAAATTTGTCAGCGGGAATTTTTTTCGTTGCATGGCGTGCCGCCGGACACGCTTTGTTCAGGTTGACCGTCCGTGTACGTCGCTCCACTTATGGTCAATTCGTTGAATTTCATATTTGCGTAGTTCCTGAGTTTGTAAATGTGGCCGCGTGCGGGGGGTAGGCAGCCGAGGCATTCTACTGCGTTCGTGAGCGAATTTATCGCCGCGACGCTGCTGTTGCTTTTTTCCAGCCAAGCATACGGACAGTCCATAAATCAGCCAGCTGCGGAAACGCCACCTGATTATGGCTGGCGCGAAGCATGGACTGGCGTTGACGCTGCGCATGACCAGTGGCTGATTTATTCGGGCCTGACTGTCGCCCCCGTAAGCCGTGACATCTATAGCGACGGCTGGCGAATACGGATCGGCGGTGGCTACGGCCAGTACAGCTATGATGGCTTAAGTCCGCGGCCTGCGTGCGGTGATGCGACAAAGAACGATGCCTGCACTGAGAATGGTCGCAAAGCTCAACGTTACAAGGTCAATCGCACATACGCAGAAGTACTGGTCGGATATTATTTGCGGCTTGGTGCGTTGACTGCGAAGGCGTTTGCGGGCGCTTCGATGTCGAATGAGCGGCACGTCATCGACGACCCGGTGAACCACGACGACGGAACCGACTACGGCGTGAAGGGGGCCCTCGAATTTTGGCTCAACCTGAGCGACGATACGTGGACATCACTCGATCTCAGCTATGCTACAGCACGCAATGAGACCGCATCGCGATGGCGTGCAGGGTGGATAATCAAGCCACACGTCTCCATCGGTCCCGAGCTTCGTTACGATAAAAATGTCGAAACTGGCGAAGGTGAATGGAATGGCCGCGCGGGCGCCTTCGTGCGGTACGACTGGACTGGCGGTGAAGTCTCTCTCGCGGGTGGCGTATCCAGCCGGGTCGATCAATGGGACGCGGTCGACCTTTCGCCCTACGGCACGCTCAACGTACTCTTCCAATTTTAGCCCGCGCCACGCCATCGAACATAGCCATTGTGCTGAACACTTCTATAGAAATCAGAAGGTTACATCGCATTAACGCGGTTCGAGAGATGCGCTGAGAACTGATTTTTGATTCAAAACGAACAATTATTCGCCTTGACGCTACCGCAATCAAGCGACAAACAGAACCAATATTCTTTAATTTATTTCCATCGCGCGAGGTGCGCGGCGAATGCCCAAGCTCAAACCCGATACGCAGCGCGCGCGCCGCGAGCACATCCTTGATGCGGCGCTGACGTGTTTCGCACGTGGCGGATTTCACGCAACAACGATGCAATCGATTTGCCGCGAAGCGGGTGTCAGTCCCGGCGCGCTCTACATTTACTTCGATAGCAAGGAAGCATTGATCGCGGGTCTTTGCGAACGCGACCGAGCAGAGTTCGCGGAGAAGTTCTCTAAACTTGCAGATGCGCCAGACTTTCTCGAAGCACTGGCCGCTATCGGCGAACACTATTTGGTCGACGAGCCCCCAGAGAAGCAGCGCTTCGTGATCGAGATGGGGATCGAGTCCACGCGCAACCCTCGCATTGCCGAGATTTTCATGAGCGTCGATCGATACTGCTTCGATAGTTTCGAGGCGCTTTTTCAGCGTCTCAAAGACGAGGGTCGCATCGCTCCCCGCATCGACATTCCGACACTCGCAAAAATCTTCAGCGTCCTGGGTGACGGGATGTTCTGGCGACGCGTTATCGAACCTCAGGCAAACATGCGCGCGGTCCTACCCGTTGTGATCGAAATGGTCGGCGCGTTGCTCAATCCCGTTGAGAAAACGGGACTGCCCGCGAAAGTAGCCGCCGCCGAGGCACGCCGATGACAATCGGAAAGATCCTCACCGCGCTCGCGTTCGTCGGCGCTATCGCCGGCGGTGGCTACATCTATGTTCAGAAAAAGCACACTGCCGCTATCCAGGCCCAACGTCTCGAAACAGCAAAACCAATCGCGGCTCCCGCAATTACCGTCGCCAAAGCCAGGAGGCAGGACTTCGTACAAACTGCCGTCGTGTCGGGTTCGTTGGTTCCGCGGGAGGAGATCCTCGTCTCTCCCGAGATCGAGGGGCTGCGCGTGCTCCAACTGTTGGCAGACGAGGGCGATCACGTAAAAAAAGGACAAGTGCTCGCACGGCTCGTCTCTGAGCAGATCGACGCGCAAATAGCGCAGAACAAAGCAAATCTCGCGCATTCAGATGCGGCGATCGCACAAGCCGAAAGCCAGATTGTTCAAGCGGAAGCCCAAGCAAAAGAGGCCGCCGCCCAGCTCAAACGCGCCGAGCCGCTTAAAAAATCGGGCTATCTCTCAGGGTCGACGTACGATCAACGGGAGAGTGCTGCGCGGACGACGGCCGCCCAACTCGTCGCGGCGAGAGATGGCTTAACCGCCGCGAAGGCCGGAAGAGCTCAGGTCGAAGCTCAAGGCCGGGAACTTGATTGGCGGCGAAGCAATACGGATGTAACTGCGCCGCAAGACGGTGTCATCAGCCAGCGGACGGCGCGCATGGGGGGCCTCGCTTCGTCCATTGGCGAACCAATGTTTCGGATCATACAGAACGGCGAGATCGAGCTCGATGCTGAAATCGTCGAGACGGAGTTGAAAAACGTCAAGGTCGGTCAGAAGGCCATTGTGACGGTTCCTCAGGTCGGAGACTTCGAAGGTCGGGTGCGTCTGATATCTCCCGAGGTCGATAAGTCCACGCGCCTCGGCAGGGTAAAAATCTTCCTCGGATCGAAGCCGCAGCTACGCATCGGCGCTTACGCGCATGGGTTTATCGAAACCGCACGCAGCCTCGGACTCGGCGTTCCATCGTCGGCCGTAACGTTCGATCATGACGTGGCATCTGTGCAGGTCGTGAAAAATAACACGGTGAAAAAGCACATCGTGACCGTCGGATTGATCAGCGGCGACCTCATCGAGATCAAGGATGGCGTTGGCGAAGGCGATATGGTCGTCACGCGCGCCGGCACGTTCCTCAGAGACGGCGACGTCGTGCGTCCGATCATGCCCGAGGCGACGCTTAGCGAGGCGAGATAATGCGTATCAATGTCTCGGCCTGGTCTATCCGGCGTCCTGTGCCTGCGAGCGTGTTGTTCGCGGTGCTGATGCTGCTTGGTACCTTGAGCTTCATGCAGCTGCCAGTCACGCGCTTTCCGAATATCGACATTCCCCTCGTCTCGATCGTTATTACGCAATCAGGCGCCGCGCCCGCCGAGCTTGAAACGCAAGTCACCAAAGTCGTCGAAGACTCCATCGCGAATATCACCGGCGTCAAGCACATCACATCGACGCTGACGGATGGAACATCGACAACGATCATCGAATTCCGGCTCGAGACCAATACCGATCGAGCTTTGAACGATGTCAAAGATGCCATTGCAAAGGTTCGCGGTGATCTTCCCCGGACCATTGACGAACCGGTCATCGAGCGCATTGACGTCGAGGGCCAGGCGATCCTGACATATGCTGCAACATCTCCCGGCATGACACTCGAAGAATTGTCATGGCATGTCGATGACGTCATCAAACGCCGCTTACAAGCGACAAAGGGCGTCGGACGCGTGGAGCGCTATGGCGGCGTCGATCGAGAGATCCGCGTCAACCTCGATCCCGATAAGCTCCTGGCATATGGCATCAGCGCTGCCGACGTAAACAAGCAGGTGGCTGCGACCAACGTCGACCTCGGCTCTGGCCGCGGTGAGGTCGGCAGTCAGGAGCAGGCCATCCGCACGTTGGCCGGTGCGCGGCGCGTTGCGGAACTTGCCGATGCCAGGATCATTCTGTCGGGCGGCCGCGAAGTCCGTCTCAAAGATCTCGGCCGCGTCGTCGATGATGCGAGCGAGCAGCGCTCGTTCGGACGGCTCAATGGGCGACCCGTCGTCTCGTTCTCCATCTTTCGCACCAAAGGCACGAGCGAACTCTCTGTTTCGGACGCTGTAAACGCGACATTGAAGGATCTGCAGACCGCCTACCCGGATGTAAAACTTACCAAGATTGACGATGCGGTCTCCTATACCCGAGGCAACTACGTCGCCGCGATGGAAGCGCTCATTGAGGGCGCCGTGCTTGCGGTTCTTGTTGTATTTCTCTTTTTGCGGAATATGCGCGCCACTCTGATTTCCGCGATCGCATTGCCTCTTGCCGCGATCCCAACGTTCTGGGCGATCAGCGCCATGGGGTTCTCGCTGAACCTCGTTAGCCTGCTCGGCATCACGTTGGCGACCGGCATCCTCGTCGACGACGCCATCGTCGAAATCGAAAACATTGTGCGTCACATGCACATGGGTAAATCGCCGTATCGCGCCGCACTTGAGGCCGCCGACGAGATCGGGCTGGCGGTCATTGCCATCACGCTGACGATCGTCGCGATTTTTGCGCCGGTATCGTTCATGGGCGGTATTGCCGGCCAATACTTCCGGCAGTTCGGTATGACGGTCGCCGTCGCAGTCCTGTTTTCCTTGCTGGTCGCCCGTCTCATCACGCCGATGATGGCGGCTTATTTTATGCGGCCCGTACCGGAGAAGCCCCATATCGATGGCGCTCTCATGCGAGCCTACACGCGCTTTCTCACGGCGACACTTCGCTGGCGTTACCTGACTCTCGTTACAGGCGTCTTGCTATTTTCCGGTTCGATTTATGCGACAACGTTGTTGCCGACTGGATTTTTGCCTCCAGAAGATACATCTCGCGTCGTCGTGGCTGTTGAGTTGCCTCCAGGTACCCAACTCAATGAAACCAGCGCCAAGACCGATCGTATGGCGCGCATTCTGCGGACCATTCCAGAGGTCGAACAGGTGTTTGTTCTGGGTGGGACGAGTCCCACCGGTCAGCTCGACGTGCGGCGTGCCTCGCTCTTTGTGAAGCTCGTGCCGAAGACGGAGCGGAAGCTCACTCAGACGCAGTTGAAGACAATCATTGCTGCAAAGCTCGCGGATGTTCCAGATAGCCGAGCCTGGTATATCAACGAGCGCGGCGAGCGCGAACTGTCGTTCTCAATGTTGTCACGCGATAGCGAGGATCTCAATCTTGCGATCGGCAAAGTCGAAGGCGCTTTGCGTTCGGTCGCTGGTTTCAGAAACGTTGCGGCGACGGGATCAACTGATCGGCCGGAGATCCACATTGTTCCCCGACTCGATGAAGCGGCGCGCCTCGGCGTCGCGCCTGAAAAAATTTCGGAGACCATTCGTGTCGCGACGATCGGCGATGCCGACTTCAACCTTGCGAAGTACACCGTCGGTGATCGTCAGGTTCCCATTCGCGTGCAGCTTGACGAAGCGACGCGCACCGATCTGAAGAAGCTTGAGCAATTGCGCGTCACGAACATGGCAGGCAAAGCCATCCCCATGACTGCCGTCGCATCGGTCGAGTTCGGGCGTGGGCCCGCATCCATCGAGCGTTTTGACCGGTTGCGACGCGCTGTCGTCGGCGTCGACCTCGATCGCGGCATGCCATTGAGTGTGGCGCGTGCACGTTTTCTCAAAGTCATAGAAGACCAGAACCTTCCTGCCAGCGTTAGGCTGCAACCGTCAGGCGACGCCGAGGTTCAGGACGAAGTGGCCAATGGCTTCATCACTGCGATGGGAACGGGCATCCTTATCGTTCTCGGATTGTTGATCCTGCTTTTCGGCAGCGTCTTCCAGCCCGTTACCATCCTTCTGTCGTTGCCATTGTCGTTCGGCGGCGTGGTATTGAGCCTGCTCATTACAGACAATTCGATCAGCATGCCTGTCTATATTGGTCTGTTAATGTTGATGGGCATTGTAACAAAGAACGCGATCATGCTCGTTGATTTTGCCATTGAGGAAATCGCCAAGGGCGTCGAGCGCCGCGAAGCAATCGTCGATGCGGGTCGCAAACGGGCGCGGCCGATCATCATGACGACGCTGGCGATGGCCGCGGGCATGCTTCCCAGCGCGTTTGCGCTCGGTGATGGCGGCGAGTTCCGGGCTCCGATGGCGATAGCTGTGATCGGCGGGCTTCTGGTGTCGACCATGCTCTCGCTGATTTTCGTGCCGTCGTTCTTCACGGTTATGGATGACTTCGGGTGGCTGATGGAGCGGATATTTGGCCGCTTTGTCGGGCCTCGAGACGAGCCGGAAAGCGCGTCACGTTCCGGGCCCACAGTCGCCAAGCAGAGCCCTCTGCCGCTCGCGGCGGAATAAAATAGAAAGGATGTTTCCGCGACCGATTGTACGGGAGACACTGCGTCATTACCTTCCTTGCAGCGATCGTAACGGAAGGATCCCCCGCCATGCTCGACGCTAAATCTATTTTGGAAAACATTGTTCGCGGTGCCGCGCCATCCCAATCTTCCTCTGGTGGAGGAGGCGGTGGGCTAAGTGACCTTATCAACGAAATCGGTAAGAGCCTGTCGCAACCACAGGCTCAATCATCGGGTGGTGCTCAGCCTGCTGGTCAGGGCGCTCACGCTGGGACCATAGGCGACATCCTCGCCGATCTGGCTCGCCAATTCGGCCAGCAACCTTCCACATCTGGCGCCGCGCCGTCTCAGAGCGGCCCTCTTCCAGGGCCGGGCACGCCAGCCGCGCAATCCAATCCGGATCTCGGCGATATTTTCGCTCAACTCAAAGACAAGCTCAATCAGGCGGGTGGCACTATCACGGATGGTGGAAACATTACCGACATACTCGGTAAAATTTTCACTCAAGCGACGCAGGGCGTCGGCGAAGGTGCGTCGCGCATCGGCGAAGCGAGCGGTGCCTCGGATGCATTGGGTCGCGTAGCCTCCGACCCACAGGCCGCGCAAATTCTTGAACAGCTCAAAGGTATTTTGCGTAATAGCCCGTTCGCTGCCGGAGCTACGGCTGGAGGTCTTGGCGGTTTGGTTCTCGGTACCCGTGCAGGACGATCACTCGCAGCGAGTGCTGTGAGACTCGGTGCGCTCGCGATGATCGGTGGCCTCGCCTACAAGGCGGTGCAGAACTACCAGGCCGGCAAACCGCTTATCACTGGAGCGACAACGGCGCCGGCTGCACCACCTTCCGGGTCCGGCTTCGAACCTGAGGCTGTGACGAACGATGCGGCCCAGCATTACATCGAGGCGATGATTGCCGCGGCCGCTGCGGACGGACGGATCGATTCCGATGAGCACGAGAAGCTTATCTCAAACCTATCGCAGGCTGGCCTCGGCAGCGAGGCCGAAGCGTTTCTTGCGAAGCAGCTGAACGATCCGCAGTCGGTTCAGGAATTGGCTGCTTCCGTCAAATCTCCAGCGGAGGCGGTGCAGCTCTACACAGCAGCGCGCTTAGCTATTGCCGACAATTCATCGGCGGAGACGCAATTCCTGGCTTCGCTTGCCGCCGCGCTTGGCATCGATTCCCAGCTTGCCGCGCACGTCGATGCTACGATGCCCGCAGCCGCTTGATTGGGAAATCCGGTTCGTCAAAATGAGAAGGGCGCCGGTTGGCGCCCTTTTTGTCGAAGTTCGTATCGTGACGCCGGGTTCAGTTCGTCTTTGACGTGCCTGACGGAGCGACCGCGGCCTGATTGTTGTCGAGTTCAAAGAAGGTATCGACGCGCATACCCGTGAACAAAGGCGGATGACCATCCAGCGCGACCATGACCTCCACGACCTCGACGTCATTGGGACGCCTCGGGCCGCGCGTGGCAATACGCGGAGCCGCCAGAGATTGCGAAATCGACGTCACTGTCCCCTCGAATGTCTTGCCTGGGAACGCATCGGCCTTGACGACAACGCGTTGCCCGACATGAACCTTCGCCGCGTCCCGCTCTTCAACTTCGGCCCGGAGCCGGAGACTCGACACGTCGCCGAAGTCGACGAGCGCACTGTCGGGAGATGGAACGGCAGTCTCGCCGACCTTGCCCATGACATTCAGAACCGTACCG